>Ga0074199_1001001_pt1 | contig 30601 bp, 25 predicted proteins | sample EPASupsiteSAE347_FD_64528 | JGI IMG/M metagenome (GOLD analysis project Ga0074199, IMG submission 64528) | Bioremediated contaminated groundwater from EPA Superfund site, New Mexico - Sample SAE3-47 | ecosystem: Environmental > Aquatic > Deep subsurface > Groundwater > Contaminated ... | reverse complement strand
CGCGCAGACTCGCTTACCCGGACGGGTTTCGGGTTTCCCCTCTCCCGTAAGGCCACTTTCAGAAAATTTCCGTTTGGCTTTCCTCCCTTCCTTCTTCTACAGATTTATCCTGGCGCACCATTTTTTCGTTTCCTTTCAGAATATCAGCCGCCAGAGTTCAGCAGTCAGAGGTCAGTTCCGATACTGACCTCTGATCTCTGACTTCTGACATCTTATTAAAGCCTCACATTTCCAGAAATTATCACTTTTATCGGCCTGCCTGAAATATTGAGATTTTCGCGGTAATTACCCGGCTTGATGATGATCGTATCGTCGGGTTTCGCGATCCCAAGCCCTCGGCGAATCGTTTTAACCGGACCTTTATGGGCGGCGGAATCGGAACGGCTCGGCTCCCCCCTTCGTTCTGAAGCTACGGCGGGGCAGGCAGTCTCGCCCTCCAGATTGGAATTTATATCTGTGTATGGAGGGCGAACCTGCGGTGAGCCGTTTTCTACGGCGGCACTTCGTCCGGAATAAACATCATTACCGATGGCCTGATCAACGTAAATTATCTTCGAATTTTTGTCCTGATCATCATCGCCTTGGCCGTTCCCATTCCCGCCGTTGCCATTCCCGTTTGAGTTGTTCGTCGAACTGTTTCCGCCGCTGCCATTGACCTGGTCGTAAAAGTTGCTCAGGCTGCCGTTGTTGTAGTTTGTTGAGCCATTGTTTTGTCCGGACGAAGCCCAGAGTTCAATGGCGGTGTCGGTAAAAAGCAGGCTTTCGCGGACAACGACGGCAGAACCGGAGCGGCTCGGCTCCTCTCTTCGCTCGGAAGCTACGGCGAGGCAGGCAGCTTCGCCCTCCAGTTTGGAACTTATATCGGTGTATGGAGGGCGAGCCTGCGGCGAGCCGGGTTTTTCGGAAGAATCGGATTCGGAAACGCGAAGTTGAATCACGGCGGCATCAGGATATTTTGCGGTGGGAAGCTGAAGGAGCAGAACAACATTCGTAGCGTCCGCATACCAGACCATGTTGGTGAGAGCCAAGAGATTGCCGGATTCGACAAGAATGTGCCCATTCGTGTCGGACAGGCTTAAAATCAGAGAAGGTAGGGTCTGTTCGACCGAAGAGTCGGACGGCGGGGCAGGCTGCCCCGCCCTACCGTCAGAATAGCTGATGTTGATCGCGCAATACAAGTCGGTTGAGCGCAGCACAGTCCGGTCAAGATCAACGCATAGACTCTCGCTCGCCGATACCCCGTTACGCCTAAACTCCGTTACTCCATTACTCCCATGCCCCGATATCATCCTGTACGCGCCCAGAAACCAAGTGCAGGAGGATCCATTTGTAGCCGGAATTTCCCAGTTGATATATACGGCGTTCTGGCCGCCTTCGGAATATATTTCTTCGAATCCGTTCTCCGTTCCGGGTTCAGCGTTCAAGGCTTCCAAAACAGCGCTGCCGCCTGAATTATCCGCCTGCTCAGGGGATTGGGTAAGGCCGGCAAGGCTGAAAAGAAGGAAGCCCGCAAATAACACCGGAAAGACGATCCGAAGCGTATGATTTTCTCTCATAAACATCCTCACATCCGCGATTTCGCTGCGCCTCAGTCCAATCTGGCGGCAGGTTACCGCCTGAACCATTGCGCGGCAAGAAAAAAATCAGATTTTTTTAACGGATCTGGAGCGCATTTCACGCGGCACGTTTTGCACATCAAACACCAGCGCCTGCAACAGGAGCTGAAAGCCAAGGATAAGCGGCAGGACAGCGATCATGACCGTCCCGGTGGATGCGGGCACGTGGTTCAGCAACGAGAAGCGCAAGGCACAACCGCCCCAGATCAGGCCGAATAAACAGAGCAATGTTCCGGCGAGCAGAAAAAGCGAGCCGGCGGAAAAATCCATGATAAAATATTGCAGCCATATCCTGCGGAAAAAACCGTGCATCAGAAGATAAGGAAATTCGCAGATCACGCGGGGAATCGACAGCGAACTGATGGCGCCATCATAACAGGCAGGCATGGGCACATCTGCTACCACCGCCCGCGCCAGATTCAGTTCCACCAGCAGGCTGCTCTCAAAAAAATAGCCTTTATGAATCCGGCCCTGATCCAGGCTGGAAAACAACCGCATATCCATGGCAATATAACCATTGGTCGGGTCGAAGACATTCCAGTAACCGCTGGACAGTTTTGTCAGAAACGACAAGGCCATGTTTCCGATCCGGCGCATGAGCGGCATTTGCATAATCGCACCGGAATGAATGAAGCGGTTTCCCTTGGTAAAATCAGCTTCATTGTCCAGGATGGGACGGACCAGGTAGGGCAAATATTCCACGGGCATTTGATTGTCGCCATCCATCTTAACAACGATGGCGGCTCCTATTTCCATTGCCTTCTTGAAACCGGTGAGCATGGCTCCGCCAACGCCCTGGTTGCAGTCATGTTTCAAGACAATGACCCGCGGATCATTCAAGGCTTGCGCCAATTCCGCGCCTCGGTCCGGGCTGGCGTCATCCACCACAATAATCCGCCATACCCAGCCGGGAATACCCCGAATCACGTCTTGAATATAGGCTTCGACCCGATAGGCGGGAATCACGACGCAAACACGGCTTGCGCGATTATTGTCCTGCTGATTTATGTTACTCATAAACATTCCCCTCCCCTCTCTGTTTTGGCATTGGTATTTGCATCACCAGGTCTTACCTCAAAGACGGCATGCGACTCTGTCCGGAATGCCTCGCCAAAAAGATCCTTTGCATTTTCAAAACGAACAATTTTGGGATCGCCCAGAGGCACAACAACATACCGGCAATTATGCTTTGCCAGCAGCCGGCGCATCTCGTCGGGAGGCGTGGAGCAATCAAGAATTGCCTCGTTATCGGGTAGATGATCGGCAATGTTTTTGTAATCGCCGATCCTGATGCCTTTAAGCGTCACCACATAGTGCGGCGTAAAGGCTGCAACAAGTTCTGCAAAATCAGGGCGGACCGCCACCACCGCCGGCGGCAACCGGCGCAATCCTTCATAGAGCGTTTCATTCGGCAAATCAAGCATGCTCGGATGCCAGACGCGGTTGTCGAACGAATCGATTAATACCGTGCGTAATGCCTGCGAGCGAAGCGGCAGCCCAATCGCAAGCAAGACGCATAATAATGGAATCAGCCACTGGATAAACCCGAACCTGCGCCAAGGAACGCCTATCAGGGTAAGCGAAAACACACAGGCCACTGCACCGGCAAACAGGGCATGGGACATTACCACGTTTACATCAACCCAGCGATATACGGGAATGGAAGAATGAAAAAAATGCACCAGGCAAGGGAGCAAGATTGGATTAAAGACTACAGCCCAAGTGCCAAGCAAAACAGCCGCCACACCCAGATAAAGCCGCAGCGGAGTCAACCGATAATGAGTTGAATAAGAAAGCCCAACAATTCCCAGGTTGGCGCGTTTCCAACATATTAATTTGATCCCATATCCGGCAAACAACAAAATAATCCCAAACCCGAATAGTTCCTGCCAGCCAATCTTAATAAAATAATGCCAGGGACTGGCCGCAAACAAACGCCGTCCTATTTGCCAGACGCCGCCGGCATGCTCTCGCCAAAACACTATCGCCTGTTCGATAGATTCAGGAGTGAGTCCTTTTCCTACCAACGGAAAACTGATGGTTGCATACCCGATCACGCCGGCAGAAAATAATACTGCCAATGTTAATAAAAGCGCCTGCAGGCGGTCGCGTTTGTCGCGCGGCCACAACAAATCAATCAACAACACAACACCGACCACAAAAGGCGTATAGATAACATAACAAATATGCTGCCCCATGGCGGCAATGCTCAGCATCAACAACGCGAGCCTTGCCTGGTTGCCGTTTAACGTTAAAACCCTCAGCGCGTAAATCGTCACCATTGGAAACAGAATCAGTTCCACAATGGAATAGGGATAAGGTAGAAAAGCAAGGTAACTGCTTTTAAAGAGCCGCCATTGGACCGCCCAGGCATAGATCCACGGCATGATTCCCAGAAGGACCCCGACAACCGCCACGCGCGAATCCCGCACCAATAATTTGATAACCGCATAAAAAACAAATATAAAAAGACCTGTCAGGATACCTGCGAAAACGACATACAGCAGGGTAATATCCGCGTGCGCAAGGCGGGCTGTCAAACCGAAAGCAAGATACCAGGGATTGGAGGCATAATGCACAAAGGCGCCATGGCCCGGCCCCATCAAGGCGTCGCCGCCGATAATTTTCATTCCTTCGGCAATCCTGCGGCAACAGGCCAGGTGAAAAAACGTATCCATGCCGTTGCGCTGATACTGCGAATCATAACCGATAAAAACGGCAACCGCCGCGACCATCAGCAGCAGCGTCGCTTTGCACAGCATCTGATAAGGTCGTTTGGTCTGAACGTTTGGAAGAATTTCCGCGACGCAGTTCCAACGCAAACACAGGATGCTCAACAGACCAACCAGATCGGCCAGTAGAACGCCCGCTACCACGCCGTCATTCAACCATTGCAGCCGGTAAGCGAACAAAGCCAGCACGGTCCATAATCCGCATGTAAAGCCGAAGATCAGCGGCAGCCGCTCCAAACCCTCCAGTTCGCGCGCCAATTTGGGAAAGATCAGTTCCAGGACTATAAATCCCGGCAGAAAACCTAGACAGATCAGGGAGATCAGCAGACGCGACAAAGCCACCGCCGGAATCATCCGGTTCCACGCCAGGAGCGCCGCCAACGGAAGCAGGAGCATCAATATTAACAGCCGCCGGTCAGACCGTGTCCGGCAGAGCCCCCATATTCCTATCATTCCAACGCCAAGAAAAAACAAGTCGCCGGCCGGCCATTCGGAATGCGACCTAACAACCCTGGCCAGCGGGCATGCCGCCGGTTGGGCATCGTATTTCAGGCCGGCATACAGCTTGCCGCCTCCCGCGCGATAACGCGCGGCCGGATATAAAAAAATATTTTGACCGCCGCAAAGATCGAGCGACAGTTCCACTTCTTCGCCAATGGCATAAACCAGATCCGGAAGCTCAAGACGGTAATCGGAACGGCCCGGCTGGATTAAACCCGTGGCGCGGATTTCTCCGCCCGGGATCATCGGAGCATAAACGGCGCAAAAAGCATAATTGCCGGCCGAGTCCCGCGTCATTCTGTTTTCTTCCAGCGGTCCCCGGACATCCTCTCCCATAACATATAATTTACCCGGATTTTTCCCGGCATTCGCGAACGACTGCAAAGGCAATTCGCCCGTGGCCTGATCCGAATAATAGCCAAGGCAATCGTTTTGCCGCACCTCGATCGCCGATTTCAGAGAAAAAAAGTTTGTGCCCGCCTCAAGGCGTTCCAATGGCGATTCGGCAACCACTTTCCAGCTTGTTCCCTCGCGCCGCCACACTTTCAATCGCGCCTGTCCCGATGTCCGGCTGAAAACTTCCCAACCCGTCAATGCTCCGTCTCTTGGAACGATTTTTGCGAAATCAATGATTGAAATTGCCGGCGTCCCTCCCCCGCCCGATGCAGCCCCTTCCAAGGCGCCAACTTTATCGGGCACGATTAAAGGCGACATCTCAACCCTCATGGCAAAACCCGGATCCGGAGCGTGTTCCGCTTCGGCTTTCAAACACACATTCACGTCGCCGCCGGCAAGATATTGAATATTGCGCTCGGCCGATCCAAGGTAGTTCCAGAGGTGCTGGTGCAATTCTCCTGGCAGACGGATGCCCAGGGTTGAATTTAATTTTACGCCTCCTTCGGCGGCATAAAACCCGATAACATTGCCCGCTTTGACCGGCAGGGGCGGATTCAAAACAAAATGATTCAAACCGGGCCTGGCCGCGGCCAACGCAGATTGCGCCGCAACCACCCAGCGGTCTCCCAAATCACGCCAAATTTTCAGGCGCAAGTTTCCGGCGCGCGCAACGTCGACATCCCAAGCGGTCGCCGATCCGTCCTGCCGCACACACATGCCCTGGTTTATCCAGCTTGTGCCGGCCAAGGGATGGAGCGGCGATTCCCAATCCCACTGATAAGTTTTTCCTATTTTGCCGAGGGCGGCACGATATAAACGGAACACTACCTCGACCGCGGCATTGTTCGGATTTTCAATATTGAGCGTGAGGGATTTCAGTCCCGCGCGCATAGGCGGACGGGCCGGCAAGCGCATCCGGAATGTCTGTGACGCGCCTATTTCAATCCGGCGCTGATCAAGCCAATGCCGGCCTCCGAGCAACAGCAGTACGGCCGCGACAATGACAAACAGGCCGGCAAGTATTTTAACGATTCTGCTCTTCACAGATAAGTTTCTTTCACCTGAATCGCTCATTTTGGGTTTCAGCCCGCGGACCGATTCATAAAACAGTAATTTTTAAACATCAACCAACACATCCATGCCATCCGGCGCGGCAGATTTTCCATTTTTGTGCGGGGCATTCCCAGGAGCGCGCGCAGTCCCTGCAGCCATATCGCCGGTCCATGTTTCAATCTCGCGCAAAGAAAGGCAGCAACCAATTCACCGCGGCGCCTCTTCAATTCGTTCCATTCGGCTCGGCCTTTCGGGCTGAAACTGAGCAGGGCCTGCCGGGAGGTCAAATCAATCCGCCGCGCGCGGGCAATTTGACTGCCCGGCAGGGGCGCCACGATGAATACTCCGATTTCATCCAGGCCGGCGCTGACCATTTTACGCACATACTCGCGGGAAAGCCTTTGCGCCTCCATGTCATCGGCGGGATGCCCCGCCAGCAGACAGGCCTGGGTATAAATGCCGTGCCGGCGGCAGGCTCGGATCAGGTCCAGCGCATGATCGTGGTCAAATGATTTGCCCATGGCTTTCAATACGCGGGAGCTGCCCGATTCCGGACTGATGGAAATATATTTGCACCCCGATTTCGCATAGAGCGGGATTTGTTCGATTGCAATTGTTTCCGCCTTAGTACCGCTGACGAGGTAATAAGACACATTCGCCCGGCGCTCGATCAAGAGCCGGCAGATTTCCTCCCAGCGCCGGCCGTCGACCGTGGGATTCAAATCCTCAACCTGAAAATGCCGCACGCCAAAACGGTCGCGCAAGGCAATGATTTCCCCGACCACTTCATCCGGCGCGCGGCCGCGCCAGGTCGACCGGTTCATTTCGGGCGATACGCAAAAATCGCACGGAAACGGACAGCCGCGCGAAGTCATGATCGGCAGATATTTTCCCGTCTTCGGACCGTGGGAATAGGGCAAAGCCCAATAACGCGCGACGGGGAACATGTCCCAGGCCGGAACAGGATAATGGGGATGGCGGTTGATAATTCTCTGAACCGAAACATTTTCACGGTTTTTCGACGCGAGAACATTAACCGGAACTGCAGTTGAACCAGGAGATTCAAGATACGATCTAATTTCATTCCAGTTCCAGTATATCTCGCCGCACAAGAGCGCATCGACGCCGTGCTGAAAAAATTCCCCGGCCGCATCGGCCAGGGAATACGCCGTCACGGCCTGGGTATTCTCCAAAATTGCTATGCGGGCATCCTGGCGCACGCGGCGGATATCCCCGGCGATCGAAAGAACTTCGCTGTGCGACATGTACGACAGGGCGTAGATGACAAAGAGGTCGGCCCGCGCAACTTCAGGCGAAGCCGCGTAATGGCGGAAGGCTTTTCCCTGGAGATAATGGTCGCCGCAGTCCTCCAGAACAAAGGGCGCTTCTCCCAGCAGATCAATGACCCCGGGGCATTCATTCTGTTCGCGCAAAAAAGCGGCCAGGACGGCCAGCTCCAGCGGCCAATATAAAACTCCCGAACCAAGAAAATCGCCCTTTTGAATCGCGAGCCGGGGGGAAATCAGCACAATTTTCATCAGTCGACAACCACGTAATTATAAAACCGCTTGCGAACATCCGGCCAGTCAACGTCCTTGACGTCGTGTCTCAGGATATAATCCGAGGTGGTGAACCCGATATCCATGCTGTCGGCCATGCCGGTATAACTGAACCCTCCCTGGCGGCCCACGGAATACAAATTATGGATGCGATCCAGAGCGCTCATAACGGCGTTCAGATGGCGCCGATAATCCTTGTCATAAACCGGATAAGCCGTTTCGATCCTGCGGGTAAAAGTTTCCAGAACATTTCCGTCAAGGATGCCGGCTTCTTTCATTTGCGGCCCGACCGCCGCAAACACTTCATCGTCCCGCGCTCTCCAGAGATCATCGTGATCGGCGCAAGTTATTTCCAGGCATAAGACGGTCCTTCCCGAGGGCACCATGCCGGAATTGAACGCCTTTTGCTCGAAAACGCGGTTGAAGCGGTATTTTCCCTCGGGGAAGAACAGCCAGTTATCTTCCATGATACGGTCTTGGTCCATAGCCACGAACAATAAAATCAGTTTCCTGGTTTTCAGAGCGCTGCAGGCCGCATGTCCATCCGCCTCCAACGCCGGTCCCAGCAGTTCCGCCAGTCGGGATATGGGCAGGGTGTTGATCAATGCATCCGACGGACTCAAAACTTCGCAGCCGCCGTCTGCATAAACTATTTTTTTGATTTGGCCCGAGGCATCCACGTCAATTTTCTGCAGGGCGGCATGGAGCTTTATTTCCCCTTGCCGCGCCAGGATGCGCTCCGCCATCCGTTCGCTGATTTCCACGGCGCCGCGCCGCGGATAATGGAACACCTCAGCGCTGATCACCGGCGCGCGCTTCCTTTTGCCGAGCAGCATCTGTCGGACCATCTCCAGGAGGCTTGGCGACGCTATTCGCGATTCAGCCAGTTCCTTCGATAGTTGGCGCGGGTCGCCCCAGATTTTCGCGGCATAAGGACCGAGCACCAAATTATAAATGGTGCGGCCATAACGGGAAACAACCCAGTCCTCGTAAGATTCCTCTTCCGGCGGCTTATGCAGCCGGCCGGTAAGGCCGGCAAACGCATAACTGAAGCCGCATCGCATTCCGGTCGGCAACCCCAACCCTGAAAAGACGTCAAAAATAGCCAGGGGATAGTTCAGATATTTTCCACGAAGCCGGATGCGGCTTTTTTTGCGGATTTCCAGCAGCGGGTTTTCCCGGAACAGCGCCTGGATTTCCCTCATCACAGGCTCCAGTACCGTGAAAACCTTGTGCGGACCGTAGTCCAGACAATAATCCTTGTGGCGAAAGGTGGACGCCATGCCGCCGAGGTAGGGAAAGGATTCTATCAGCTTGACGCGGCACCCTCCTTCGGCCAGTTTCCACCCCGCGCTCAAGCCGGTGATGCCCGCGCCCAGAATTATGACTTGTCTGTTTGTGCTCATTTCGTTCCCACACGGCCGCCGGCATTCATATCTTCCTGGCAATGACGTTGGTCTGGCCGGCATAATAGGGAACCGGGCATTGCCCCATGCGCAATGCCCGGACAATCTTCAGCCCCGCTTCAGACAGCGGCTTGTGATAAAGGCCCGCCATTTTCGTAATATGTTCCAGATTCAACTGTTGCCAATGCTGGCGAAATGCAAGGGGAAAAAAACCTGCTTTCGCCAGCATCCTGCCGATCGTATCGGCCGTGAAATAATACAGGTGGACGGAAAGATAAAACCACCACTTGCTGCCGGCCAGGAACGCAGGCCAACTGCCGGTATCGGGAAAATTAATTACGATAATGCCGCCGTCTTTCAAGATCCGGTGCGCTTCGGCCAATTCAGCCAGAGGATCGGACGTATGTTCCAGAACATCCCACATAGTGATGACATCAAAGAAATCATCGGAAAACACCGCCGCGCGCAAAGTGCACGGTTTAATATTCACCCCGAATCGGCGATTGCCCCACTCCGCCATCCAGCGGCTTGGCTCAACCCCGTAAGGTTCCCATCCCTTCTCTTTAGCCACCTGAAGGAAAAATCCGCCGGCCGCGCCGACATCCAGTATCTTGCCTGGCCCACGGACATAGCGTTCAATCAAGCCGAAGGAACGCGTAAAGGTTTGTTTCCGCCCCTCCTCCTGGGAAAGGTAAAGCTCGTCCACGGCGGAACTGTATGCTCCCAGAACATGATCTGTTTTTATGCGCGGATTGACATACAACAAGCCGCATTGCCGGCACTTGACAATCTGTTGAGTGCCCCTGATTCCGCCCGAGGCTGAAAAAACAGCGGAAGGATCGAAACTGCGATTCGTGGGCCGGATGCAAACCCGATAATCGTTACCGCCGCACAGGTTGCAGGGCACCTGCTCGAATAAATCCTGAGCCATTATTTCCATCGTGTCACCCATTTTTTTCCCGGCTTCTGCGCATCCAATTCAGGGTCTGACGAAACAGGCCCAACGAAGCTTTTAGATATGTCATGAGCACCGCCGGACTGCGCACAAAGGCCAAAATCCGCAAAAGCTGGAAAAAGTCGCAGTAATACCGGCGATAGGCCCAGGCCGTCAATCGCATAATATCGTTTTTTGACAGGACAGTTTGGCGCGGCTCATAAGGCAGGTCCGGACCGATCGCGCACCAGTTATCCCAATTCGTGGCCGGGCTGTCATAATCCTTGAAATATTTCTGGAATATCTCGGTCCCGGGAAACGGGATCAGCATGTTGAAGCCGGCAAGGGTCGACTTCAATGTTTTGGCAAAGGCAACCGTGGCGCGGGCGGTCTCCTCGGTTTCGCCCTCATTTCCGATGATGAACGAATTGATATAGGTGATGCCGTACCTGCGCAACAAACGGCAGCATTCTCCGGCCATCTCCAGGGTGGCGCCCTTCTTCATGAGATCGCATACGCGCTGGTCTCCGGTTTCAATCCCCAGTATCACGCATTCACATCCTGAACGTTTCATTTTCTGTAGCAAGAATTCGTCCCGCAGCGTATTAACACGCCCAAAAGCAAACCAGGTAATGCCGAGGCGCCGCGCAATCAACAAATCACATATTTCCGCAACCCGCCGCGGATTGGCCGTAAAACAATCGTCTACAATGTGAAAATGCCTGATGCCGTATTTTCCGGCCAGATATTCCATTTCATCGACGAAATATTTCGGACTGTGAGCGCGAAATTTTCTGCCCAGGCACAGATTGGCGCAGAATGTGCATTGGGACGGACATCCCCGGCTTGAAAGGATCGTTGCGCTTTTACGCCCCCGCTGAAAATGAGGATGAAGCTGATAGAGGTTAATATCCACCAGATCGCGGGCGGGATATGGCAAAGCATCCAGGTCGGAAATGAATTCCGGACGGGGATTCTCCCTATATCGGCCTCCTTCCATAAACGCAGCGCCGGGAACATGATGAAAATCAATATTACCATGGCCGTCAAAATAATCGGCCAGCGCAAGCATGGGGAGTTCCCCCTCTCCCATGATTACCGCATCAACGGCCGGCGAACCCTCCAAAGTTGAGCGAGGAAGCGCATTAACATGCGGTCCGCCCATAATGATCTTGCAGCCCAGGCGTTGTTTTATATCAGTGGAAATACGGCGGGCCAGCATGAAGTTCGAAGTTACAGAGGTAATTCCGACAATATCGGGATTAAATTCCCTCAGTTGCCCGAACATTGTTTCCAAAGGCATCCGCGACGGTTCCGGATCAAAGAGGCGCACCACGTGTCCCGCTTGCCGGACATAAGCGGCGATGTAGCCCAGGCCCAGCGGAAAACTACAATAATTCCCTGATTTAATTTTGCCATAAACGTGCAGCGAAGGAGGATTAATCAAGGCAAGTTTCATTTCAGTCTACTGGAAAACTGGAAAGCAGGTAAAAAAAATTAATTTAAAAAAACATTACGCCAGATACTGCAAAAACAAGCGGCGAAATTATTATCATGCGTTACCGTAATTTTCCCGCAGGACTAATTCAGCTATCTTAAAATCAAGCATTGTATCTATATCGATAGCTCTTTCCGGCTCAATGATTATTGCTCCCATATTCCTGCCGTATAAAAAATTATTCCTGATGTTTTCGGCGCGCATCGCATCAACCACACCGTTCAGAACATAGACCGGCGGCAATAATTGCCGGCGCGGATATTGGGCCTCAGACTTATCAGAAAGCAAAGGATAAAGCCGGTCTTTTTTAATTATTTTCATCCAATAGGGATGATCGTCGCAGAGCGAAACGCTTCTTACCGAATCAAGTCTTCTGTTATTAATAAGCCTCATTACGACCTTGTCGATATCATCCGCCGTCTTGCCAGGCGTTGTTGGACGAAGGTATACAATGATATCTGCTTTCCAGTCTTCGTGCCTTTCAAGCCACTCCAGCGCATGTTTTATGACCGGAAAATCCGGCGTATCATCTCTTGCTATCTTAGCGGGCCTTATAAACGGCACCTCTGCTCCATATTTCAAGGACATTGCCGCTACTTCCTCGTCATCCGTTGAAACCACAACACGATCAAGTTTTATGGATCGCAAGGCCGCCTCAATTGTGTAAACCATCAATGGTTTTCCGGCCAGAGGTTTGATGTTTTTTTTATGGACCCCCTTGGACCCTCCCCGGGCCGGAACAACACCCAATACCTTGAATTTATTCATCATTCGCCGGCACCATACTGCGTTTGAATGTAATGTCTCATTCCTGTAATTTCAGAAGTGTTGTCATACATCTGCAAACATAACCAACCTCGTCGTCGGTTAAGTCGACCGCCGACGGCAAACTAAGGCCCTGCAGTCCCAACCAGTCGGCATTTGGAAATTCTCTGCCCTGCCCGTATTTAGCATAAAGTGGCATGATATGCAGCGGATAAAAAAGAGGCCTGGTCTCGACGCCTTTCAACAGCAGCTGCGAAATCAACCTGTCCCGGACAATGTGGCCGTCCTTGTTTTCCAGCACGATTGAATACAACCAATAGACATTCCTCACATCATTCCGGATAAGCGGCTGGCTGATTTCCTTTATGGCGGATAGATGTTTTCGGTATGAATCGGCGATCTCCATTTTGCGCACAATAAATTTCTCGATCTGTTCCAACTGTGCAACGCCGATCGCAGCCTGAAGATTGGTGAGCCGGTAATTATACCCTATCTCAGTGTGCCAATATCTCCGATTGGGCTCCATGCCATGATCGCGCAGCTTTCTGGCGCGAGCACACGCAGCCGCATCCCTAAACACGACCATGCCGCCTTCACCGGTGGTAATCAACTTGTTGCCAAAAAAGCTGAAAATGGCGGCATCGCCCATAGAACCGACAGGCGCGCCATGATACAGGCTTCCCAGCGCTTCGGCCGCGTCCTCAATGATAAGAAGATTATATTTACCGGCAATTGCCCCGATCTCTTCCATCTCCGCCGGCTGGCCATAGAGATGGACAGGTATGACGGCTTTTGTTCTGGGGGTAATGAGCTTTTTCATCTCGGCAGGATCGATTGTCCACGTGTCCTTCGTGACATCCGCCAAAACCGGAGTTGCCCCGACATACAGAACGGCATTAATGGTGGCGGCAAATGTCAGGTCGGGAACGATGACTTCATCCCCGGGTCCCACCCCCAAAGCCGCCAAGGCAAGATGAAGAGCCGTGGTGCCATTACTGACGGTAATGGCCCCAGGAACCCCAATGTAGGCGGAAAAGTCGGATTCAAACCGCTTCACAAAGGCACCCTGCGATGAAATCCAATTCGTCTTTACGCATTCAACCACGTAAGCAAGCTCGTTGCCAGTCAAGGTCGGCGACATGACTGGAATGCGATGACCGCGAAAATGAGAAGCATAGTCCACCGGCCTGCCCAACTGGTCCAAGAGCGGAATGACATGAATTTTAGTGTTAAGGCGATCGTTGATTTCCTGAATGGTGGCGGTAACGGGCAAGGAAACGCATGCGGTCGTGGTTGCCTTCATGACAGAATCCGTGAGCGTAGTCCCGCCGATAAGCGCGCGGCGGATATTTCCGTCGGTGATCGTGCCCGCCAGGACGCCTTCGCCATTGACGACAAATGCTATTCCCATAGCACTGCGATCGATTGAAAGAAGCGCATCCCTAATGGTCACCTTATCGGACACGACTAAATCATTTATCCGAACAATCATTTAAAATATCCTTTCAACCACCTGACATGTTTATCCAACTCGCCAATATTGTCAAATTTCGCTTCAATTACAACAGGCAATTCTCTCCCTGCCCGCTTCGGCAAAAAATCAAAAACCCAACTGTCCGGTCCGACGGGCTGGTGTGAGTCCGCATAACCGTCGTTATCGTGGATATGATACGCTTGCACATAGGCAACCGTGGTTTCAATAAATGCCTTGCGATCGAAACCGAGGGTCCGCCCTGTGACGTTTAAATGGCCCATGTCCAGCAGAATTCCGAAATTTTGGTCATTAACACATTCGGCAAGACGAACAATTTCTTCTGCAATACAGATCAATATAAGCTCATTCCGGCCGTTGATGACATTAAATTCAGCCGCAACGTTCGGCTCAACCAGCACTCCCACCCCCTGCCTGCGACCATATGTAACCAGCGATTTAATTGAGTCAACAAAAACCGCAAAAGCACGGTCATAGGGAATTATTTCATCATACTTAAGGGGCTTCCCTAGAGATTCCGGCCTAATTGCGGCACGGAATCCGGCATGCACGCTATAAAACGGCGCCCCCACTCTGGCGCATAAATCTATTGCCCGACGGCAAAGTTCCCGCGACCTGGCCAGACAGGTTTTATCCGCCGCCGCAAGGTTCAATACAAAAGGATTTGATTGCGGCGGAAAATAGTTATGAATCAAAAAATTAAATTGCCGGCTGTTCTTTTCGACGGTTTGAATTATCCCCTCTTCATAGGGTACGCCTGACGACAACTCAACATTCCGGATACTCCTGCCGGCGCATTCTTCAAGAAACATTGCCAGCGGCCGAGCTTTCAAACAGCCCGTGGAAACATACATTTGATCTGGCTCAACGCTGGACAACGGCAGGCACTCCATAGGCTATAACGTCATCGGGAATAGGACGTACAACCACAGACCCGGCGCCGATCACACTCCGTGCCCCGATGATAATTTTTTCTTTGACCGTAGCACCGATGCCGACAAACGTCCTTTCACCGATACTTACCCGGCCGGCCAGCCTGCTGCCGGGACCAATATGGGCATGCGACGCAACAACACACTCGTGATCTATAATCGCCCCCGTATTGATCAGGACATTATCGCCCACTTTTACCTGAGTGCAAAGAATAGCGCCCGCGCAGATCACCACCCCCTCGCCTAATTGGACGTCCGCATCAACCAATGCCGCGGGATGGATAAGGGTCAAAATATGAAAGCCAATATCTTTCAGTTTATAAAACATGTCTGCCCGATTATTGTTGTCCCCCACGGCAAGCGCCGCATGTACAACCCCCTTTTCAAACCATTCGGGCAAATGATCAAGTGTGGTAACGATAGGGTATTTGCCTATCATTTCGCCATGATTATTCTCGACCATATCCGCCACTCCCACGACTTCCACATCTGGCGTGGATTCCAATAGGCGCGCAATAACTCTGGCGTGACCTCCCGCCCCTATGATGATCACTCTTTGATTTGATTTTTTATTCAAAGTCATTCCACGCCAACACATGATTGGCCGGAAGATCGCGCCTGGTTGTCTTACCTATGATCCCCGGAATTTCTTTTGCCATCAAACCGGTGCCCGGCCTTTTTAGGGTAAAATGCTCTCTTGTTAACCGTTCACCCATGCGCACGGGAATCTTCATGACAATGCTCTTTCTTGAAACAAGCGCCATTTGTTTCTCCTCGTCCTGACATTGCTTCAGCGGCGAACCGAGGGCCTCTTCAGCGAAGCGGACGGAAACCACAAGCTTGCGAAACTCGTCCGGGTCTGCCGATGCCTTGTGATCCGGTCCCGGCAATGTTTTGTCTAATGTAAAATGCTTCTCTATGATCTTCGCGCCTAAAGTCACCGCCATGACTGAGGCAGTCTCTCCAGACGTGTGATCAGAAAATCCCAATACCTTGTCGAAAGTTGACTGCAACGTCCCGATTACCCGCAAGTTGAGGCTCTTGTTAGAACAAGGATAATTCGAGACACAGTGTAACAAGGCAACAGAATAATTTTTCGCATCATTATATACATCAACCACAGATTCAACCTCGTCCATCGTCGCCATACCGGTTGCCACGATTACCGGCTTGCCGGTTTCGGCCAAATAATGATGCAGGGGCAAATCAACAATATCGGCCGAGGCGGTTTTAAATACAGATACTCCCAGTTCATTCAGAAATCGGGCGCTTTCAATATCATATGGCGTGGATATAAACTCAATGCCCACTGATGCACAATATTTTTTTAGAATAACATGACCTTCTTCGTTCAATTCCAGCTTTTTTATCATATCATAATGTGATTCTTCCGCGCTCGTCGTATCCTCCTGATACCTGACCTTTGGGGTCCCCTGAGTTACAAGCCTCTCGGCAGTGAAAGTCTGAAACTTCACCGCGTCGGCTCCGCACGACTTGGCCGCTGAAATCATCTTCTTGGCCAGCTCAATATCGCCGTTGTGATTTACTCCGATCTCAGCGATCATATAACAAGGGGTATTTAATCCGACCTTTCGGTCGCCGATGTTAATTTCTGCTGCCATATTGTTCATTAAACTACACTCCGTCCCCGTCAATTATGCCCGCCCACAGCGCTACACACGGTGTTGCAGGCTGGCGCCGAGCCTTTGGCACAGGCGCAATATCCGCTTAAAACCGAACGATCACCCCAGCATCTTCATGATGGGATTGTCGAATATTCGCGCGGCATTACGGCGAATTTTCCTGGCATGCTGGAGCCGGCTCTGCAGAAACTTGATCTCGCCGTTGTTTCTGTCGCTGCCCGCCTGCCGCAATAATTCCTCGGCGCGGTCCAGTTCCGCGCCGGCCGCGCGGATCTTGCCCCGGATCATCTCCAGAACTCCCCGCCGCAAAGCAACGCCAAGATGATCCACCACCCGGTAGTAATTCTTCCGGTCGCTTTTCTTCCAGATCCTCTGAAGCAGCCCCAGACTCTCCAACTGCCGGGCCGCAATGCTGACCGCGGCCTTGCTGAGCCCCAGGTTCAGCCCGATGTCGTCCAGGGAGCTTTCGCCGTCGGTCATATAAATGTCCCCCAGCACCTGGCCGATGATCCTTCCGAGCCCCAAGTCCTGGGTGGTGCGGCCGGCGACCTCAACCAGGCGCATCCGGACTTCCCCGGCTATCTTGTTTTGCGACTTTGTCATCTTTTACAATTTTGTAAAACTTCTACGAGAATGACACATTTCGCGCCCATGTCAATATCTTTGTGATTTATTTTTGCGCGAGGATTCATAGCCGCCTTAATGCCTTCACTTGACTACGAACGAGTTCATAGGTTTTGAACATTCCGAATCGATCGCACAGCGGTCGTATGTCAGTCTTGAAAGACAGTTGCCGGGAGGCCGCGGCCAGCGCCGGCATCAAGCCAAGATTTTCAATCGCGCCGTCTGTCGGTTTTTCGTTTATTAAAGCAAAAAATACCCGTTTTTTTCTTCGGAACAAGCATTTTTTATGCTGGCGCTTTCCGGTTATTTAGGCTACTCATTGCCGCACCGATGAAAGAGAACCACTTATCCCCCCGCCCTTTGCCGCAGACGGACGGAACCTGCCAGGGCGAACCCTGGCAGGTTCTGCATCTGCAGTCAAGATGCGAAAAAAAAGTTGCCGCTTACTGCGCCAGAGCATGCCTGCCGTGTTATCTGCCATTGCGGCTTGAGAAAAAAAAATACCAGCGGCGCCAGGTGGAAGTCTGGAAGCCCCTGTTTCCCGGATACATATTTGCGCAATTCGGGCCGGAACAACGCGCCTTTATCCTGCGCAGCGGCCAGGTGGCAAGGATTCTGGAAGTCAGAGACCAACCCAAATTTCTCAACGAAATCGAGCAAGTCCGCAAGGCGCTGGAAGCCGAACCATGCTTAAGCGCCTGCCCGGCCATAACCGTCGGCATCATGGTCAGAATCACGGCCGGCCCATTTCAGGGCCTGGAGGGAATGGTGGCCAAGGACAAGGGATGCGAACGGGTGATCCTTAACGTGGAAATGATAGGTCAGGGCGTGGCGATCGAAGCCGACAAGAATATCCTTGAACAACTGTAGTTATTGGATTCTCATTGCACACTTTCCCATTTGGTCTTTGCCTTCTTCAAGGCCGGGTGCGAAACAAGTAAATGCCAGACGACCGCCTGAAAAGCCTCGGTGTGCGGCGTGACGTTTTCCGCGTTGACGGTCGGGATGATCACGCAGGCGTCGGCCACCGCGGCCGTGTAACCGCCGTCGCGGCCGACGATGCCGGCAACCTTTGCGCCTATTTTTTTCGCGAACTGGAGGGCGGCCACGATATTTGGGCTGACGTTCTTTTCCAGATTCCCGCCGCCGACCGAAAAAACGAAAACCATGTCATTTGCACTCAAACGGCTCGTTTTGAGCCATTCGACAAAAACGCTCGCCCACCCCTCGTCATTCGTGCGCGCGGTCAATTCCGAAACGTTGTCGGTCGGCGCGTAGGCCTCGATGCCGGCGATTTTGCGGAAATCGTTGACCGCATGCGCGCAGTTGGCGGCGCCGCCGCCCACGCCGAGGAAAAAGAGCCGGCCGCCGCGGCCGCGCAATTCAACAAGCAACCTCACGGTTTTTTCGATCTCGCCGACATTGATTTGCAATATTATTTTTTCAGCTTCATCCAGATATTTCTGTGTAAAAGATGTCATCCTTTGGCTCCTTGAATCGAAAATAATTAAGCATTTGAGGCGCTTGATTGCAAGCGCATTCGCGACAGCGCCCGTCAGCGGGCGATTGACAAATCATAAACGACTGGTATTATATACCCATTATTACAACCCATATCAAGGATCAACCATGAAACTCTTCCTTTCGGCATTTATTTGCGCTTTGTTACTGGTTTTTTCGGCCTGGGCAGCGGAATCGGGCAGAATGATGAGCGTCCAGGTAAAAACCTCTCCCCTCCGCGAAACGCCTTCTTTTGTCGGCAAGGCCGTCTCCACGCTCTCCTACGGCGACCGCGTGGAAGTTTCCGCAACACAGGGCGTCTGGGCCAGGGTCAGAACCTCAAGCGGGACAACCGGCTGGATGCACAACTCGGCCCTGACCACCCAGCGCATTGTCCTTAAATCGGGCCAGGAAACAGCGCAAACAAGGGCTTCGCGCGACGAACTGGCCCTGGCCGGCAAAGGCTTCAATTCCGACGTGGAGGCGGAATTTAAAAAATCGCATCGCAACATCGATTTCACCTGGATCGATAAAATGGAAAAAATTAAAATCCCGCCGAATGAAATGGAGGCATTTCTCAAGGAGGGCGGCGTTGCGCCCGGGGAAGGAGGCGCGCGATGAGCTTGCGAATAATTTCAAATTTTAAATCTCAAATTTTAAATTCCTGGATTTTGGGCATATTTTTCTTTGCCGCCGTAACATGCCGGGCGCAATTGCTCGACGCTCTTTCAGACATCGGGGCGGAAATAGGCAAACAGACCGGCGCGATCTCCGATAAGGAGGCCGCTTCCATCAAGAAAGCCGGCAAGGCGCTCGGCAAGACTTTTGAATCCATCACGCCGGAGCAGGAATATTACATCGGCCGCACGGTCGGCGCGGTCATCGTCAACAAATACCGTCCCTATGACAACGAGGCGGAAAACCATTACCTGAACGCGCTCGGACAAACCCTGGCGCAATTCTCCGACAAGCCCGAGACCTTCGGCGGATACCATTTCCTGATGATGGATTCGAATGAAATCAACGCTTTCTCAGCTCCCGGCGGCCTGATCTTTATTTCACGCGGCATGGTGAATTGCTGCAAAAACGAGGATGCCCTGGCCGCGGTGCTGGCCCATGAAATCGGCCACGTCGAACATCAGCATGGTTTACAGGCAATCAAGAACAGCCGGCTGACAACGGCCTTTACCGTGCTGGCCACGGAAGGCGCCAAGAACTTCGGCGGCAGTGACATGGCGCAATTGACCGAGGCGTTTGAAGGATCGATCAACGATATCACCTCAACCATGATGAATTCAGGCTATTCGCGCGGCTGCGAAAGGGAAGCCGATAAATCCGCCGTTGAAATCATGAGAAACGCCGGTTATGATCCGAACGGACTGGTTGCCATGCTTTTGGAAATGAAAAAACAATTGAAACCCGGCGGGCTTGATTTTGCCAAGACTCATCCTTCGCCCGACTCAAGGATCGAAGATATCTCCCAATGGACCGGGAATTACGAACCGGTCAAAATGCCCATTAAACGCCAGGCTCGTTTCCTGAAGGAAACGGGGAGAAACCAATAGATAGAAGTCGGAAATCAAGTCCTGATATTCTCCCGGTAATATTTCGGCGTCGCTCCGATCTGACGGCGAAAAACACGATAGAAAAACGGCTCATCCGCAAATCCGCAGGCGACGCCGATTTGCTTTATCGATTGTTCGGTCTGGCGCAAGAGAATGCAGGACTGTTCAATCCGGCGACGATGAATATAGGCAACCGGACTTAAGCCGACTAACCGCTTGAACAGGACGCGGAACCGCGTGTCGCTTAAGCCCATCGATCGCGCCAGATCATGCATGGACAGGCCTGGATCTCCCAAACGATCGTCAATCGATTTTAGTAATGGAAAAAATCTGGCGACATCGCCATTATCCCGGTTGACCGGCGCAGGCCGGAACAAGCGTCCGCCATGCCGGACGACGTGCAGCAACGCCAGCCTGATCCCTGCGGCCATGGCGCTTTTCCAGCCCGGCGATTTTAGCGCGAACTCGCGAACAAGACGCTTTGCCATCTCCCCCATCTCGCCATTCCGACCTTCCCGGAAACGCTCGGGAAACCCCATCAACGCCAAGAGATCCATGCTTCCGAACAAGTCGGCGAAAAAATGAACGGAAATGCTGCTCCACGCATGCCGGGACGGAAAATATTCGATATGCCGCGTATTTGGCCGGATAAAAACATGATCGCCGGGTTTGACCGGAATCTTGCGCTCCTCGTTTCCAAGGATGATTTCCCCGCGTCCGCTCATGATACAGATCCAATTCACGTCAGTAGTCACGCGCGGCCCTTCCCTAAAAAAGGGATCCAGATGCCATTCAATGGCGGAAACCGGCCGGATGCAAAGGTCTTCCAGCCATTCATTATATCTGCCGTTCTGGTCAGGAAAAGAATGCCGGAAGTCCGGAAACTTTTCAAGCGCCCATCCGCCGGCCGTCAGTCTTATTTCTCGCACAGCCATGCGATTTCGGAAAATACAATAAAACAATCGTTTTGACAAGTGGACAAAATCCGGCGGCCGGCGTATTTTCAATTTAAAGGAAACGATATGTCCACTCAACAGGTTTGCGCGATTAAACTCAGAAATCATCATTTTGGCAACGAATGGTTCGACCGCGTTGAAGATCGCTGGAACTATGTCGATTTTCTGGCCAACGTCAATTGGCGTAAAAATTGGATAAGCTTTGACGGAACGGTCTATTGCGCCGAAACGGACCGGGTTTATTGCGGGATCACCAGCTTTGATGCGGATATCTTCAAAGCCTACGATCGCAAGCAGAAGCGGTTTGTTGATCTGGGGTTTAGCCGTGCGGCAAATTCCTACGATGCCAAATTTCACCGCGCCATGGCGCCGACAAAAGACGGAAAAACGATTTACACCGCCACGGCGCTTTTGCATGATATTGATCGTTACCGAGATGCGCCCGGAGGCGGCATTTTCATGTATGACATCGCGACGGAACAGATAAAAAAACTGGGGATTCCAATACCGCACGACTACATCCAATCAATTGTCCTGGATGAAAAACGCGATGTTATTTATTGCGCCCATTTCACTCCAGAATATTTTAGCATTTTTGACCTGCAAACACGTCAGACACGCAATGTTGGCCTGCTTGGCAACGGATTCGCAATGGCGCAGGGCGAGAATATCATTTTGGATGATGAAGGATGCGCATGGAGCGGCTGGGCCGCAACACGCGCCTGGCAGGAAAATTGCGGGGCGGATTCTCACAGATTATGCAAATATGATCCAAGCGCGGAGCGTATTATCTTTTATGATCGGGGTCTTCCCCGCAAAGACGGCGCCAGAGGCACAGCCAAACTGGAGGGGCTTTTCAACTTTGGCACTGGGTGTCTTTATGCTTCGGGGGATAACGGATCGCTCTATCGAATTGACACCCGATCCGGCCAGGCTGTTTATCTTGGCACTCCCATCCGCAAGAATCGTTCCCGTCTCGCCTCAATGGTTAAACACCCGGATGGATATGCCTACGGAATTGTGGGCCGGGATGGACATTGTCGTTTGCTTCGATTCGACCCTCGAAACGACAACTACGAAGTGGGCGACATGGTGATTGATGAGGAAGGTATCGCAATGTGGCAGTGCCACGACATCACGTGCACGCCGGATGGCGTTCTGTATGCCGGCGAAAACGACAACCCATATCGAAGCAGTTACCTATGGGAAATAAAGATATAATACATGCTCGTTATCTTGCGTTATGCCTGATTGGGTTATTTGCCGTTATGTCGAACGCTGATGCGCAAACATCAGCCGCAAATGTGGCCAAGATGGTAAAATCATATCCCAGCTCCATTCAGCCTGACCTGAAATTATCGGCTGAATTTTACGTGCCGGCAGAGCCAAAGCCGCTTTGCCTTTTTTTTCATGGCTGGCATATGAGCGCGGCCGGATCCGCCGCCGCAGGATATATACTCCCCCTGACACCTCATTTTTTTGTCGTCAACGTGGATATGAGAGGGCGCGCCGGCAACCCCGGCAAGCCGGATGCGAACGGATTCGAGTTGATGGACGCCCTTGACGCGCTTGATTTTGCGCAAAAAACATGGCCGCAAACTGTCAATACGAATGAAGCGCCGCGCCTCATCGGCGGATCCGGCGGCGGCGGCAACGTGCTGGCATTGGCGGGTAAAGCTCCGGATATTTTTGCGGCCGGGAGCGAATGGGCGGGCATGAGCGATTATGCGCTATGGTACGAGGGCGACAAAGCTAAAAGCTACCGGGACGAAATGGAAACTAAAGGCTGGATTGGCGGCGCCCCGTCCGACAACCCGGCCGGTTATCGTTCCCGCGGAGGATTATATCTTCTGGAAAACGAGATCACGCCGTTGCTGGTCATTCATGGCCGCAAAGACACGAGCGTCCCGGTTATCCATGCGGAAATATATAAAGACCGCGCCAAACAACTGGGCAAAACGCAGATTAAATTTCTATTCAACGACAAAGGCCACGATTCCGAGCAATGGCCTGAAATGATCGCCCACCTGAAATCATATGCGCAAGCGCCCGCATTGCCCATGACCGGCAGCCTCAGGATTCACGGCTTTGTGGCCTGCCGCGCTTTCCGATTGATGCTCGACGATCCGGAAAAAATGGGGACGGCAATCTACCGGCTGGACGCAAAAAGGCGGCTCTCGGAAATGCAATTTATGCCTGACAATCAAGCCATGCCGCGAGCCTGTACTTTACGATTATTCAACAAGCCGGCTGGCGTAACGTTAACTGTCGCCGACAAGACGGAACGTCTTCCGGTGAACTTAACGGAAGATTATGCCGATTATCGCTGGAATGGCGTTGCGCCATGGAGGGTGGTTATAAATTATGTTGCGCATTATTGACGGCCTGACTTATCTTGGCCGGGACCTTACCTGTCAGGAATATCAGTTTTCCACGCCGGAATCGCTGAATGCCGTTCTGGGCAAATACCGAATGTCCGGCGCTCTGGTTTGTTCTTTTGCCTGTTCCACGCTCGACGCGGCATACGGCAATGAAACGCTTTTTAAAATGCTGGCTGGCAACCGAAAATTATCTTCGTGCCCGGCTGTTATTCCATCTGAAAACGGCAAAAGCGGCGCTGAAGGTAAATATCTAGACGGTTTGATTGAAAAAGGCGTTCGTTTTTGCTGCATGTTTCACGAAAATGCATGCATTTCGTTTGACCGGCGGGTCATTGGACCGCTCTGCGCCGCGCTTGAAAGGCGTCGTTTACCAATGGCGCTTTTTTCAGCCGACATGATCGTAGCGGCAAATCTGGCGAAAACATATCCCCGGCTGCCCATACTGCTCCATAAACCTTCATTAAGAAATCGGAATTTTATGGCGCTTTTCACGCAAACGCCAAATCTTTGCTTTTCAACGGCTGCCGGATATTCCCATTACCGCGGACTGGAGTTGTTGTCCAGGAAGAATGGCGCTGACAAAATATTTTTTGCGTCCGGCTATCCCATCTCTGAGCCGGGAGCGGCCATTGCCAATCTGTTATATTCCGACTTGACTGAAACGGCGCGGAACAAGATTGCATCCGGAAATATTGAGCGTCTTACATCATCCGTCAAGACCGGAAGCCGCAGACGAAAAGCTAAGATATTTGGGCTTGCAGCGCCTGATTCAAATAACGCACCAACCTGCGGCTCAAATTCGTTTGTTTGGAGGCGTCAGCCTGTTTCGTGGAACGGCATTGTTGATATGCACGCCCACTACGGCAAATGGAGGGAATTTCCGATCTGGGGAGGCGTGGCGGATGATTTGGTCGACGAAATGGATCGAATAGGCGTCTCGAAAATCATCGTTTCCCACGAAGCATGCATGACTCCGGAAGTTATCTGGGGAAACGACCAGGTGCTGGCGGCCATGAAAAAATATCCCGACAGAATCGCCGGCTATGCCGCGTGTTATCCCATCAACAAAGAGCTTGGAGTCGGGGAAATCGTTCGTTGCATCAAAGCCGGCATGACCGGCGTAAAGCTGCATAATGGCAACGGGATCGCCTATACCGACAGCCGCTGCCAAGGAGTCTGGCAATATGCGGACAAGCTCCGCCTTCCCGTTATTATGCACACAGGGGGCGATCTGGCTTCTTACGAACAGATATTCGAGAAATACCGCTGCGCGCCAATTCTTTTGGGACATTCCGGCTGCGCCGATCCGGAATCTTATGTAAAATTCGCGCAAAAATACAGCAATCTTTATCTCGAAATATGTTTTTCATCCGCGCCTTACGGGCTGGTGGAATACTTTGTCCGCGAAGTGGGCGCGGACAGAATCCTATATGGCTCCGACGCTCCTTGGTTATCCATGCCCCATCAACTCGGCCGCGTTCTTTTCGCGGACATTTCCGAAACCGATAAGAAAAAAATTCTTGTGGAAAATCCGAAACGTATTTTGAAAGGAATCCGTCGTGAATGAAGAGCGCCATTTTAAATTCCATCAGAAAAAAATGTCTTTGCATTCCCTGCGCGCCGTTTTGCGGTCGAAAAGCGCAGTCAAACAACAGAAAGGCGATAAATGAACGCAGGATTTGCATATCTTGACTGGCTGGTTCTGGCCGGGTATCTGCTCGGGATCACCACCTTCGGGCTGTGGATGGCGCGGCGCGTCCGGAGCAGCGGCAGTTATTTTCTCGGCGAACGCAAACTGCCCTGGTGGATCATGGTGGGCCAATCCTTTGGAACGGGCACTTCGGCGGAAATGCCGGTGGCGCAATGCGGGGCGGTCTACGCAGGAGGGTTCGGCACGATCTGGTATCAGTGGAAGAACATGCTGATCACGCCGTTTTACTGGCTGCTTTCACCATGGTACCGCCGCAGCGAACGCACAACCGTGGCCGAAATGGTCTCAGACCGGTACGGCCGCGGCGCGGCGCTGATGTACACGTTGTTCGCCGTGTTCTATCTCGTGCTGACCCAGGGAGTGCTGCTCAAGGGCGCGGGCAAGGCGATCTCCGTGGCGACCGGCGGAGAATTGATCTCGCCCAACGGCGTGGTGCTGGCCATGACCGCGGCGTTCATCCTGTATAGTTTCATGGGCGGACTGATATCCTCGGCCTACACGGATTTCGTTCAGAGCCTGCTGATTATAGTGCTTTCTTTCATGCTGATTCCGCTGGGACTGCACGCGGTGCACGGCATGAGCGGCATGCGCCAGACGCTGCCGGAACATTTTTTCCGGGTTTACAGCGCTGCGAGCAACCTTGACGCGTTCACGATTGCCATGCTGGCCCTGAACGGCCTGGCCGGCATAGTCGCCCAGCCGATAATCCTCTCATGCACCGCCACGGGAAAAAGCGAGCGGGCGGGAAGAATCGGTCAAACCTACGGATCGATGGTCAAACGTTTCTGCACGATCGGCTGGGCACTGACGGGGCTTATCGTGGCGGCCATGGTGATCCAGCGCGGCGTCACATTGCCGGATAAGGAAGCCGCTTTCGGATTCGCCTGCCGCGAGCTGCTTTGTCCGGGGTTGATCGGCCTGATGGTGGCCTGCGTTCTGGCTGCCAACATGTCCACCTGTTCCAACCTGATGGTCAATACAGGAGCGCTTTTTGCCGGCAGTATTTACAGGGAATATTTCAATCCGGCGGCCGAAGACCGGCGCATCCTTCTTGTCGGGCGCCTGTCCGGGCTGGCTTTGACCGTGCTGGGCATACTCTTCGCCCTGATCGTGGACCAAGTGCTGGACGCCTTTCTGTTCACGGAAACGGTTTCCGCATTCATGGGCATCATGATTCTGGGCGGCATTTTGTGGCGCCGCGCCAACCGTTACGGCGCCTGCGCCGGCGTGCTCGCCGCGATCGGAGTATATTATTTCCTCAATTATCGGCAATGCGGCGGACATTTGCAATTGGTATATCCCTGGCTGGCAGCACCCTTCGGCTGGTCCATGCTGGCCGGTTTCGCGGCCTTGATCCTGGCCAGCTTTTTAACCAGGCCGGAACCGGCTGAAATGGTGGAACATTTCTTCGACAACATGAACCGCTCGACGGACCATGAGGGCTTGCCCGAAGGACATCCCAGACCGCTTGCCGCGAAACTGGGACAGGATTTGCTGTTCCTGGATTTGCCGGGATGGTTAAAAAAGCGTCGTTGGGCAGGATTCCCAAGCCGTTACCGCGAGGATATTATCGGCTTTGCCGTCGCCTGGGGCGCGGTCGCCTTCACCGTCTTCTGCGCCTGGGCGCTCATGCAGATCGGACGATAACAGCTTCGAATAGAGCAATAATTACGACCAGGCATGAGAGATTAAAGCGATGACAGACGCCGTCACCGGATGGAAAGGTTGAATTAATATTTTCGATCGATGAACTCAAAATCAAGGAGACAAATATGACGACGAAAAGTCGAAATGTTAATTGTCAAGGGCTGACCCCGAATGGTGGAAAATTAATCGCGCACTGGCCGCTGAACGGGAACACGAACGACGCGGCGGGCAAAAATCACGGAAAAGGATATAAAATCGAGTTCTGCAACGGCCCCGCCGGCGCTCCGGAGAGCGCCATTAAAATGAACTCGCCGCAAAGCTGCATGGAAATCCCGGACAATCCCAACCTGCGTCTCGGCATGAAGGATTTTACGATCGCCCTCTGGGCGAAATGCGAAAAAAACATGCGCGGACCGTTCGGCGATCTGATTTCCAAATTCGACCCCGAGGCGCGCTGCGGATTCAATTTTTCCATCTCCGGAACCACGCCGGCCTACAGCGGCATGACCGATGCCCGCCACGTTCATTTCGGCATTGACGACGGTTACATGGGCGAATGGGAGGACTGCGGAAGGCCCCACCCTTCCAATCCGCTGATAACCAATCTCGTGGCCTTCGAAAACGAATTGTATTGCGGCGCGGCGGACGCGGCCAAGCCGAAGGACGCGGCCCATGTCTATCGCTGGAGCGGCGGCCAAAAATGGATTGATTGCGGCCGGCTCGGAAACGATCCGGCGCATCTCTCTGCCATGTCCATGTTCGCGCATCAGGGAAAACTCTACGCCGGAACCGGCGTCTGGGACTGGGTTCGCGCCGCAGGGCAAAACTTCAAACCAGGGTTATCCCGCATCTTCGCGTACGAAGGCGAAAAAAAATGGCGCGATCTGGGACAGGTCGGCAAAAGCGTGAGAGTTCTGTGCATGGCCAGTTTTGAAGGATCCTTATACGCCGGCCTCGACCGCGCCGGCGGCGGCCATTGTTTCCGCCTAGACGGCGAATCATGGGAGGATTGCGGAGCTCTCAACGGCGACAACGTCGAGAATCTGCTGGCCTTCGATGGAACGCTCTACGGCACAACGCACGGCATGATTTACCGATATGAAGGCAATCGAAAATGGGCCTGCATCGGCGCTTTCCCGCACAAAATAACGCAGATTCACTCGGTAGAGGTCTTTGGCGGCAAAATGATCGTCGGCACCTGGCCGCAGGGTTATGTTCTGCGCAATGAAGGCGACGACAAATGGACGATCATGGGCAGGCTGGGAATCGCGGAAGGTTTATTTGGAAGAGATGCGGAAGGATTGATGACGGAAATCAACGAGATTAACGACCTGATTGTCCACAACGGCAAGCTGTACGCCGGCGTTCTTCCGAAGGCTCAGGTTTACCGTTATGAATCCGACGGACACTGGACTCTCCTGCGCAGCCTGGCCAACCGGCCCGAATATGACGAGGATGTTTTGCCGACCTGGAACCGCGTGACCTGCATGGCTTCCTTCCGCGGAAAATTATTCGCCGGCACGGGCGCCTGCCAGGCGCGCGCCGTTGATATCGATAGGGATCAAACCGTGGGCAGGGTTTATGCTTTGCAGACCGGCCAAATGACAAGCTATGAAAACGACATGGGCGACGGCTGGACGCACCTGGCCGTAACGAGGCATGGAAATCGACTGGCATTGTTCGTCAATGGAAAAAGCGTGTCGAATTCGCGCTTGCAGTCCGGCGTCCATCTTGATTTAAACAATACCTGTCCGCTTCTGATCGGACGGGGCGCGCAATCGGCTTTCAGCGGCGCCATGGCTGACGTAAGAATGTATGAAGGCGCATTGCCCGCCGGACAAATCCGGCAATTGGCAGCCGTCAAACGACAGACATCTATCGTTTGACCACTGACATCTGACCTCCCTCTTAGGCGCTCTATTGACAGCGCCTTATTTCCCCGCCCAGCGTTTCCTGGTCGCCTGGGGACGGATCAGCAGTTGACGCACTTCCTTGGCGTTCAGCTTGCGGGCAGCATCTTCCGGCATACCCAGCGCCAGAAGGCGTTTGCGCTGATTCTTCTCGCGGCGGCGCTTTTCGCGCGGTTTTTTGCCGGACCAGGTAAGTTCTTCATTTGAGCGTCCTGAACCCATATTTATTTCCTTTCTTCAAATCAGGTTTTCAGCAACTAACCGCTGATTGCGCGGATATCATTCTATATTTAGTTTATCAGCGTAATCTGCGGTGGTCTTGAAATCCTATACTTTTAATCAATGCCGGACATGTTAATAAAAGACCGTCGGCCGCACAATCACTTTTTTTTAGGGCCTGCCTAAAAATTGCAGCATGGCGTCCAGGATGACCAGCGGATGCGGTGGGCAGCCGGGCACATAGAGGTCAACTGGCAGCAAGCCGTCCACGCCGCCAGCTTCCTTATGTCCGGCATAGATCCCTCCGCTGACAGCGCAGGCGCCGACCGCAATGACGATTTTCGGAAACGGCACGGCTTCGTAAGTCTTCATGAGCGCCGCTCTCATGTTTTCCGTAACCGGCCCGGTCACCAGCAGGCCGTCGGCATGGCGCGGCGAAGCCACAAACTGGACGCCGAACCGGCCCAAATCCCAGGCAATGGTGCCGAGCACGTTCGTATCAGCTTCGCAGGCATTGCAGCCGCCGGCGCTGACCTGTCGCAACTTGAGAGAACGTCTGAATGATTTTGGAATATTTCCCCTTAATTTTGAGGACCCGTCCGAATGGTCTCCGGAGACGATCAGGCCTTCGCGAGCGAAAGAACACATCTTGAACTCACGCGAAAACTTTAACGCCTGCTGCCGGCATTCTTTTTCACAGTTCCGGCAAAAAATACATTTCCCCATATCAAGTCGCGGGCCTTTGGCGACGCCATCAACGCTAATGGCAGCGGTGGGACAAACTTCCGCGCAGGCGCGGCAACCAGCGGCGCACCGGCCGTTGTCAACAACCGGCTTGCCGGCAAATTCCGCCGGCAGGTCCGGCGGTTTTCCGCGCGGATACTTCATGGTCCGGTATTTTTGGCGCATGCGAACTGACAATACACTGAACATGATAACTCCTCTTTTTACAAATCGTGTCCGCAATACGAAAGGTTGAAACTCTTGTTGCACAGCGGAAAATCGGAAATCTGGCCGTTTCTGAGCGCCAGGGCCAAACCAAACCAGTTGTGGAACGATGGATCGACAATCTTCCATGCGGCAATATTGCCCACAGCGTCGGTCAGGCCCACATGACAGATTTCACCGCGCCAGCCTTCCACTAGCGCAACCACAAGGCGTTCAGAAACAAGTTCTCCGCACGGCTGCCTGATCGCGCCTGCCGGAAGCGATTCCAATTGCGCTCCGACAAAAGCAATCGAGCGCTGCACCTCGAGCCAGCGCACAAAAGCCCGGGCAAACACGTCGCCGCTCGAGCAGAGCGAGATCGGAATATGGCAAAAACGATAGATTCCATACGGGAAATCCCTGCGCACATCGCGTTCTGCGCCGCAGGCACGCGCGGCAACGCCGACCAGACCGATTTTGTCGCAAGTCGCCTGGTCGAGGACGCCGGCGTCGTCAAAACGAGACATGACCGACGGAGTGTTCCAAAGCAGGTTCACGGCCGAAGCGGCGTCGCGCGAAATAGCATCAAGGCGCGCAAGCAGTTTTTCAGCGGCATCATCGCCGATATCGAACC
>Ga0074199_1001000_pt1 | contig 30607 bp, 22 predicted proteins | sample EPASupsiteSAE347_FD_64528 | JGI IMG/M metagenome (GOLD analysis project Ga0074199, IMG submission 64528) | Bioremediated contaminated groundwater from EPA Superfund site, New Mexico - Sample SAE3-47 | ecosystem: Environmental > Aquatic > Deep subsurface > Groundwater > Contaminated ... | reverse complement strand
CCATTTTAGTGCGGTAGCGGTCGCTATCTGACTGGCCGGACGATTCGCCCGCCTGCATAGCAATCGGTTTGACATCCGCAACAGCGGTGGATAGCATGACTTCCTCAACCGATTTGTAGATCGTGCGCGGTTGAATATTATTGGCGATATTGAAATCGTGCTGAACCTGGCGCCGCCGACCGACTTCTTCAATCACTTTTCGCATGGATTCGGTAACTTCGTCGGCGTAGAAAATTACCTTGCCGTTGATGTTACGAGCGGCGCGGCCGGAAACCTGCATCAGCGACCTTGCAGAACGCAGAAAACCTTCCTTATCGGCATCGAGAATGGCGACCAACGATACTTCCGGCAGGTCGAGACCTTCACGCAGGAGATTGATGCCGACCAGCACATCGAAGTTTCCAAGCCGCAGGTCGCGCAGGATTCCGACCCGGTCTAAAGCCTTGATTTCGGAATGCAGGTAGCGCACTTTCAGGCCCAGGCCGCGCAGGTATTCGGACAGGTCTTCCGACATTCTTTTGGTTAAAGTCGTAACTAATACCCGCTCTTTACGTTCGGTGACGGCCGCGATTTCATCGATCAGATCGTCGATCTGATGTTTGGATGGCTTGACGCTGATCTCCGGATCGAGCAAACCCGTTGGACGGATGATCTGCTCGACGATTACGCCCTGGCATTTTTCCAGTTCGTAGTCGGCCGGAGTAGCCGAGACGAAAACCACCTGGTGGATCATGTTCTCGAACTCCGGGAACTTGAGCGGCCGGTTATCTAACGCCGATGGCAGTCGAAAACCATATTCGACCAGCACTTCCTTGCGGGCACGGTCACCGTTGTACATGGCGCGCAATTGCGGCAGAGTGGCGTGCGATTCATCGATTATCAGCAGGTAATCCTTCGGGAAAAAGTCCAGCAGGGTATAAGGTTGCTGGCCAGGCTTGCGGCCGGAGAAATGACGCGAGTAGTTTTCGATGCCACTGCAATAGCCGACTTCCTGAATCATTTCGAGGTCGAACCGTGTGCGTTGTTCGAGGCGCTGGGCTTCCAGCAATTTTCCGGCGTTATGCAGTTCGTCAAGACGCACAGTCAACTCATCTTCGATCGTAACCAGGGCGCGTTTGACGGTTTCCTCGGAGGAAATAAAATGCTTGGCCGGGAAAATGACGACCGCTTCCTGCTCATTGATGACTTCGCCGGTCAACGGATCGAAACTGTAAATGTGTTCGATCTCGTCGCCGAAGAGTTCGATGCGGTAGGCGAAATCCTCGTATGCCGGACGAACCTCCACGACGTCGCCGCGCGCCCGGAACTTGCCGCGTTCGAGCACTATGTCGTTGCGTGCATAATAAATATCGACCAGGCGACTGAAAATCTGGCGGATGCCGATCCGGTTGCTCTTTTTGAGGACGACGATAAAGCGGCTGTACTCTTCCGGCGAGCCGATGCCGTAGATACATGAAACGCTGGCGATCACGATCACGTCGCGCCGGCTGATCAGCGAGCTGGTGGCTTTCAGGCGCAGTTTGTCGATCTCGTCGTTGATCGAAGAGTCTTTTTCGATGAATGTATCCGTTACCGGGATATAGGCTTCCGGCTGATAATAATCGTAAAACGAAATGAAGTATTCGACCGCATTTTCCGGGAAGAAGGTCTTGAATTCCGCGAACAACTGCGCCGCGAGAGTTTTATTGTGCGAAATGATCAGGGTTGGCTTCTGCACGTTCTGAATGACCTGTGCCATCGTGAAAGTCTTGCCACTGCCGGTCACACCGAGGAGAGTCTGGAACTTATCACCGCGCGTTAAACCTTCAGTCAGTTCGCGGATGGCCTGCGGCTGGTCGCCAGTCGGATCGAAACTTGTCGCTAATTTGAACTCGTTCATAGCAGTGCAATTTAGAATAGGGAAGTACAAGAGACAATGAATTTTCCGCAGATAATACTACTTGTATCAATATATTTTCTTGTCCTTTTTGAAGCCCAAAAAGGACGAAAAACGCTCGCGGCTGCTAAAAATTGACCTGAAATCTGCATTCCTGAATGGTGCGAAATTAATAACTCGTCCCGACACGTCGGAACTCAGACAGATAATTTCTCATCCAATTCAGTCTTTCCGATTTCCGGGCGGTCAATTTTTATGAGGCCGCCTTTTTATTCGTCTAAACGCTTCCTGCCTACTCGAAAATAGTTTGGACAGCGTTTTTATCTGAAGCCTCAGCGCTGAGAAGTGAAAATCATTGTTGACAATAATGATATAAATAGATAAAATTTGCTAAGAGAGATTTAACCAATGATAACCAAATCCAAACTCCTCGCCATCCTGCAGCTCTTCCGTCCTGACCTGGCCAGCGCGGCCGGAATGTGCGTTGTGCTGGGCGAGATGCTGGCGCTCGGTGGATTTCCGCCCTGGCGCTTAGTCGGTCTGGGTTTTATCTGCGGCTTCTTTCTGTCCGGTTCGGCGCTGATCTCGAATGATTATTTCGATCTGGAAGTGGACCGGATCAATATGCCACAGAGAGCCTTGCCGTCCGGTCGGATCACGCCGCGTGGTGCCTTGATCTTGAGTTTCGTCGCCGGGCTGATTGGATTGATGGCGGCGTTTGCCCTCAGTCCGCTGGCTTTCGTTTTCAGTGTAGTCATCTGGATATTGGGCTTTCTTTATAACTGGAAGTTGAAGTCCGCCGGATTGGTAGGCAACCTGATTGTCTGTACTTCAGTCGCCATGACCTTCGTGCTCGGCGGGATCGGCGTCGGGCAATGGCGGAACGGCATGGTCTGGACATTCGGCCTGATCGCGTTTCTCTTCGATCTGGCGGAGGAAATCGCCGGGGATGCCATGGACGCGGAAGGCGACCGTCAGCGTGATTCACGCTCGCTCGCCATCCGGAGAGGAAAGCGCACGGCTCTGCGCATTGCCGGGATTCTTTTTGGATTGGTAGTCGTGGTAACTATGGTGCCGATCATCTGGGGCGGGCTGGGATTGAGTTATCTAATGGGCATTTCGGTAACCAATCTGATCATTATCGTAAATACCATCAAATTATTGAAAAGCAAAACTCCGGCGGAAGGGCGCCGGGCGATGCGGGCGCTCTATATCGGCGCGTCAGCCGGCCTGCTGGCCTTCCTGATCGGGTCGATATTTGTGTGACTGTAATTTAAAATTTCGAAGTCATGACGCACCGAACTCTCAAAGTTGTCTAATGATAGAAACTAAGGGAAATAACGATTTACTTTTCTATCAATGTCTTAAATCTGGCGAATTTGGGAAGGTGTAATATGAAGTATATAAAGCCTGCTGTTTTTATCATTTTCATCGCGATTTCATTGTTTTTTCTGAGTAGTTGCCTTTTTGATGAGGAAGAATCCGATGAAATCTATCCAACCGTTATCTACGCGCTGGCAGACAGTGAATTGACAATTCTTCAAAACGGATTCGATGACTTAAACGATAATAAAATCGAAACCCGTCTGGATCAGTTCGGTCTTACCAGTTCAATGTACGTATCTCATACTGTCTCCGATAATTCTCTGACAGACACCAATACGGTTCTGCAAATGGCCAAAGCCGCCTTAATAAAAAACTCGAAGTATACGAATATCACCGGCAAATCGAAATTAAGCGTTGACCGTGTTTACAGTCATTCAAATATCGGCTGGCGTGTTCGTTATAACGAACAGGTCTACGAGGGACTGAAGGTTTTGAAAACCAAAATTGAGGTGTTTTTAGATGCCAACGGCGTCTACCGGATCGATAATCATTTCTATAAAGACATCATGATTCCTGACCGGGATATGTACTCAGATTCAGAGGCCAGGGTATTATTGATCGGGAAGGAAATTGAATTCTATTGTTGGAGTTTATTAACTTATACGGTTACGACCTCGTCGTTTTCCGATAAATCTTCACAAAAAGTGATTGTGCCGGTTCAAACCGATACCCAAATAGAATTCAGAGTCACATGGGAGATATTCGTCGGCGTGGAAGATGGTTTTGGTTGGTACATCTATATTGATACAACCACCGGCGAAGAGGTTTTAATGATGCAAACTTTTATCTGTTAGGACAGAAATATACGGCTTTGGCTCCACTCAGCAATCGAGTGACAACCGAGTGGCAATGAATAACGTCCCGACGAAGGTCGGGACGAATGACTATTAATGACGCAATTTATTCGCTTTTCTTCAGTCCGGCGATCTCCCACGGCAGGATAATTTTGCCGGGTGTATTCAGTTCATCGCGAACGCGCATAAAGCACAGGCCGGCGTATTTCTCTTTGGGCTGAAGCGCCGCAACCCATTCCGCATACGGCGTATCGAAGGTCGTCATCTTGCTGCTGGATGATTCACGGATGTATAATTTGCCGTTCTTCACGATCGCCATCAGCATGTGCGCGGAGAAAATATCGGTCTTGTTGGCGAAGATCAGCGCCAGAATATCGCCGTTGCGGATGTTCTTTTCGACTTTCGCCAGGGCATCTTTCGGTACATAATCCAGGGTGACGGTGCGGTCGAGCAGAACGTAGCGCAGGTCGGTGATGCCCTTGCCCTCGAAGAATTTGCGGTGCGAGATCGTGCGGGTGGATTGTTTGGTGTATTCGCCGCCGACTTTGCGGGAAATATGTTCGAGCAACCAGCTGTTTTCCGGCAACCAATCAACCATAGTATAATGATTGCGGGTGCGCATGCCGATAACGCCGTCCTTGTAACGAATCTGCTGGAGATTGTTGAAGAAATTGTCCCAGCTGTCCGAGATCGAAAGCGCCAGAACATGTTCGCAATAGACCATGCAGTTAGTCTCTTTAAAATTGACTAACGGCCAGGTTTCGTAAAGCGCATAAGGGCCGTCGCCGGCGCAAGTCAGGTTATAGGGCATGTCGAGAAATTTTTCGGAGTAAAGTCGAATGCGGTCGGTAATCGTCAGGTTCTGCGCGCTGACGGTCGTTACCAATTGATCGATCTCCTGGTTGGTCATTTCGTAGATTTTCTTTTGCTGGCCGAACAGACCGGAAACTCCGGCCATCAGGACAAAAAGCAATAAATTGCAATCGAATGTGGATTTTTTCATCGGGCTCTCCAAATAATTGCTTAAAGAACGGTCGAATTTACGACTGTGGTCGTTATTCCCCAATAAATGTAAGTAAACTCCTGCAAGTTTTGTCTCAACGCAAGAGCGTTTAGACGAGAAGGGATTCGGTTCTATTCCAGTGAATGAATGACCAAGCCGCTGCGCAGTTTCGGTTCGAACCAGGTGGACTTGGGTGGCATAAGCTTCCCGGCGTCGGCAATCGCCATCAGTTGGGCGATTGAAGTCGGACAGAGCGCGAAGGCTACTGCCATTTCCCCGGAATCGACACGTTTTTCGAGTTCCGCCAGACCGCGAATCCCGCCGACGAAGTCGATGCGTTCGTCTTTGCGCGGATCACCGATCCCGAGCACGGGCGTCAGAAGGTTATTCTGCAGGATGGAAACGTCCAGACTTTCGACCGGATCGTCGGCATTGAAAGTTCCGTGTTTGGCGATCAGGATGTGCCAGTGGCGATTCAGATACATGGCGAAGTGATTGGGTGCGGATGGTTTGGCGCATTCCGCGCAACAGGCCGGACCAAGCACAAATTTTTCCCGGATTTTATCAATGAATTCATCATCCGTCAGGTCGTTCAAATCCTTCACGACGCGGTTATAGTCCAAGATTTGCAGTTGATCGTGCGGGAAGAAAACTGCCAGGAACCAGTTGTATTCTTCCGAGCCGGTATGATGCGAATTGTTCTCGCGGCGCATTTTACCGACCAATGCCGCCGATTTGGCGCGGTGGTGACCGTCGGCAACGTAGCAGTGCGGAATTTGCCCGAAATGGTTGACCAATTTGACGATCGTTTCCGGGTCTTCGATTAGCCAGAGTGTGTGCTGAATTCCATCCACAGCGGTAAAGTCGTATTCCGGGGGATTATCCGTGACGATTTTCCCGATAATCGTATCGATGACCGGTTTGGCCGAATAAGTCAGGAAGACCGGTCCGGTGTTGGCATTGGTATAATCGACATGCCGGACGCGGTCGCGCTCCTTGACCTCGCGGGTTAATTCATGGATTTTGATGCGGCCTTCGAGATAATCGTTGACATAGGCGACCGCGACCAATCCGAACTGGATGTGTTCGCCCATGATCTGGCGATAGACATACAGCGATTCAGCCTGATCCCGAAAAAGCCAGCCGTTCGTCTGCATCGCATTCAGGTTTTCGCGGGCTTTCAGATAGACTTTTTCGTCGTATGGATCGGTTTCCGGCGGCAGATCAATCTCGGCTTTACTGACGTGCAGAAAAGAATACGGATCGTCGGCGGCCAGGGCGCGGGCTTCCTCCGAGCTCATCACATCATAAGGCAGGGCGGCGATGCGCCCGGCTAATTCCTTAACCGGCCGGATGCCGTGAAAGGCTTTAATCTTGACCATACGGATTCCTATAAAGTTTTTATAAAATCTACGATTCTTTGAGCGATTTCGACGCCAACCCGTTGCTGGGCTTCGATGGTGTTAGCCCCGATATGCGGGGTGCAGGAAACCCGCGGATGCCTAACAAGTTCCAGATTCTTGGGAGGTTCTTCGGAATAAACGTCCAGTCCGGCTCCACCGACCTGACCGGAATTCAAACCGTCGAGCAAGGCTTTTTCATCAATCGCATTGCCGCGGGCGCAATTGACGATTAAAACACCGCGTTTCATCATGGCAATCTCTTTTTCCGTGATGAGTGGCTGACTCGATTTGGGCGTATGCAGGGTGATGAAATCGGAAGTATGCAGCAATTCATCCAGGGTAACAATAGTGACAGCAAGTTCGGTCTCGATCTCGGCAACATCATAGACTATCACACGAATACCCCAGGCAATCGCCAGCCGGGCAACGATTTTCCCGATGCGCCCGAATCCGACGATGCCAAGCGTTTTCCCGGCCAGTTCAAAACCGTTACCGAAGTTTTTCTTTTCCCAGCGTCCTTCGCGCAGAGAGTTTGTCGCCTGATTGAGCGAGCGGGCCAGTGACAGTAAATGTGCGAAAACCAGTTCCGCCACGGAATATGAATTGGCGCCCGGGGCATTCAGCACGGCGATGCCGAGCGAGCGGGCATATTGATGGTCGATATTGTCAATGCCGGTTCCGGCGCGGGCGATCAGTTTCAGGTTTTTGCCGGCGTCGATCACGGCCTGCGGAACTTTCGTGGCCGAGCGCACGATAATGCCTTCAAATTCTGGAATGGCTTTCACCAAATCGTCCGGCTCATAGTGTTTGACAACTAATTCGTGCCCGGCTTCCTTGAGTATATTTTGACCGTTTTGATCGAGTCCATCAGCGATTAATATTTTCATAATCGGCTCCTTTCTTTCAACCAACATTTACATTTTGGCAATCGTTTCGTCGATGAGATTCAGCAATGTTTTCATTTCGGCGACAGTGCGATCGGCCATGTGAGCGATGCGGAAAGTTTTTTCCTTGAGATCGCCATAGCCGTTGGAAATCTGGTAACCGACTTCGCCGATCTTCTTATTCAGGTCGGCAACCGAGATTCCGCGCGTATTATTGATCGTCGTAAGCGTGACCGATTCATAACCCGGTTGCGGAAAGACGGCGAAGCGGTCGTTCGCCCAGGCGCGCGTCATTTGGGCCATTTCCAGGTGGCGGGCATAGCGCTTTTCAAGGCCTTCGACGTTGAAAATGTAATCCAACTGTAAATCGAGCGCGAACATGTGCGACAGCGACGGCGTGGACGGATACTGGAAATTCTTCTTGATGATATAATCGTACAGTTCGACGATGTCAAGATAGGCGCCGCGGAACGGCACCGTGCGGGCATGTTCGAGGGCGCGTGGGCTAACCGAGCAGACCGACATTCCGGGCGGCAGACCGAGGCATTTTTGCGTGGAAGTAATGCAGACATCCATACCGAATTCATCAACCGGAATCCGGATGCCGCCCATCGATGAAACCGTATCGACCAACCAGTAAACGTCCGGATATTTACGACGCACCGCGGCAATTTCTGCCACCGGATTCATCAGGCCGGTCGAAGTTTCATTATGTGTAATCGTGAAGACGTCATATTTGCCGGTCGCCAGATACTGATCGACAATTTCGGGCGACGTTGGATAACCGGGTTCAGCCTTGACCAGGTCATGCAGAACGTTGTTGGCTTTGGCAAGCGCGGCCCAGCGCTCACCGAAAGCGCCGACCGAGAATACCACGGCTCTCTTTGCGGTGCAGGAGCGAATTGAGCCTTCCATCAGTCCCGTTCCGGATGAAGTTGACAGCAGGATCGGATTCTGAGTGCAAAACAGTTTCTGCAATTTCTCCGAAATACGTTGTTGTAATGCCGAAGCATCCTTCGAGCGATGGCCGATCATCGGCGTTGCCATTGCCTGTAAAATTTCCGGCCTGACATCGACCGGCCCGGGAATAAAAAGTTTTTTATACATAAATATCTCCTTTGACAGTTAGGTCTTTGATCTGTGATGGACTTTCATCTGCCTGGAATGACTGCAAACTTCTTTCCAAAAATTCCGTTCTCATAAAAGTCCCGAACAAATATAAGTAAAATTCAGTAAACCATGAGCAGAAATTATTCCTAAAACCAATAAAACCGGTTTCTGCTGATTGCCAGTTTTAGGAAAAAGGGGAGCCCACGAGAATATCAGACCGCACCCGGCGAAGTCCTTTAAAATATTCCATTAACCGGCTGGCCGGAGAATCGCATTGCTCTGGTGGCACCACATTTGATAAAGAAATCGCGGGATTAAAGTCATTTGAAAATTAAATTACACCGAAATAAGCAAGTCTGGCTAAAAGGTTAATTGAAGAAAAATTGAGAGGAAAATGATGGATCCGAAGACGATTGATTGGAGTAAACTCGAGTTTAAATATTCATACACGCCGTTTCGATTTCAGGCATACTGGAAAGATGGCCGCTGGAATGAAGGCAAATTAGTTACCGAAAATAAAATCAGCATTGACGAAGGCGCGACCTGCCTGCATTACGGTCAGCAGATTTTCGAAGGCATGAAAGCCCAGCGCACGAAAGACGGACATATCATGCTGTTCCGGCCGCGCGAAAACGCCGACCGCTTCCGCCGCTCGGCGGCCCGTCTTTTAATGGCTGAAGTCCCGGAAGACTTATTCATGCAGGGCATCATCGCAACCGTCAAAGCCAATGTGGATTACGTTCCGCCTTACGGCACTGGTGCCTCTCTTTATATCCGTCCGTTCCAGATCGGAGTCGGCGAAAATCTGGGCGTCAAACCCGCCCCGGAATATATCTTTTCGGTTTTCGTTTGCCCGGTTGGGCCCTATTTCAAAACCGGTTTCAAGACTATCAAACTGAAAGTCGACGATTATTACGACCGGGCCGCCTTACACGGGATCGGCCAGGCCAAGGCCGGCGGCAATTATTCGGCCTCATTAATGCCCCTGAAGATTGCCCGCCAGGAAGGTTTCAGCGAGATCGTCTACCTTGACTCGATCGAACATAAATATTTTGAAGAGACTGGCGCGTCCAATATCTTCTTCGTCTTCAAAGACGGCAAATTAGCCACTCCCAAGTCGGATTCGATCCTGGAAAGCATTACGCGCCAGTCGCTGATGCAGGTGGCCCGCGAGGAATTCGGATTGGATATGGTCGAGCGCCGTATCAGCGTCGATGAGATCGAAACCTTTACCGAAGCCGGCGCCTGCGGCACGGCCGCCGTCATTACGCCGGTCGGTTGCCTCGGCTACCGTGGTAAAATGTATAAAATGTATGCCGACGGTATGGAAGCCGGTCCGATTACGACTAAATTGTACAAATACCTGACGGCCTACCAGGTCGGCGACGTGCCCGACAAATTCGGCTGGCTGACGGAAGTAAAATAAACAACCCGGGAGAATAAAATGGGTTCCGATAATTTCAAATGGGAAGACCTTGACCAGGACGGGTTGACCTTTATGATGGAAAACCGTAAAGAAGTTCTGAAGAATTATCAGAAAATGGTCAGTTCTCTCGGCGACCATCTCGATGAAAAAACTCGTCAACTGATAATGCTGGCCATTCAGATCAACAGCCCTTCGCCGGATGCGATTAAAATAATCATACCAAAAGCGATCCGCGCCGGGGCAACCCGTGATGAAATCATCGACACCCTGATCCTGACCATTCCGGTCGTCGGACTATCGACTGTTTTAAAAATGATGCCTTTCATCCTAAAAGAGATCGCATCCCATGCCGAGGCTTTCGTCAATCCCGGTCAACCAATGGAATAGACCAATGAACCTGATATTGCACGCTGAATTTATTGCCCCGGACATTAAAAAATTTGTCATCGATGCGCCTTTGATTGCCCGCAAAGCCCAGCCCGGTCAGTTTGTGATTTTGCGGGTCTGGGAAAAAGGCGAAAGAATTCCGATCACGATCGTGGATGGCGATGCCGTGAACGGCGCCGTGACCCTGATTGTTCAGGGACTCGGTAAAACCACCCGCCAGATGAACCTATTGAAAACCGGCGATTATCTCCATGACATCGTCGGGCCGCTCGGCCAGGCGACGCATATTGAAAATTTCGGCCTCGCGGTCTGCATCAGCGGCGGAGTCGGAACAGCCGAAGCCCTACCGATTGCAAAAGCCCTGAAAGCCGCCGGAAATAACGTCATTTCGATCATCGGCGCTCGCCAAAAAGCTTTAGTGATTTGCGAAGCCGAAATGCGCGCTGTTTGCGACGAAGTGTTCGTAACGACTGACGACGGCAGTTACGGACAACCCGGCTTAGTCACGGACGTGTTAAAAACCATTCTGACCCGTGAACGCAAGCCGGATTTCGTGCTGGCGGTCGGCCCCCTGCCGATGATGCAGGGCGTGGCCGAAATGACCCGGCCGTTTGCGATTAAAACCATGGTCTCGCTGAACAGTATCATGATTGACGGCACCGGCATGTGCGGCGGTTGCCGCGCGACGGTCGGCGGCAAAACCGTTTTCGTCTGTGTCGACGGCCCGGAATTTGACGCTCACCAGGTAAATTTCAGCGAAATTGCCCGCCGCCAGAAGCAATTCAGTGAACACGAGAAAATCTCAATCGATATACTAAACACTCAGCCGGACAAAGCTCAGCATCAGTGCCGGTTGTCAAAAGTTATTTCGGATACCAGTTTAACCTGAAAAGGAGTACCACTTGTCAGCGATCCTCCTGAGCAAGAAAGAGCGCATGGCCATACCGCGCCAGCCGATGCCGGAACAACCGCCATTGATACGCAATCGCAATTTCAACGAAGTAAATCTCGGGTATGACGCCGAAACCGCCGTCCGGGAAGCCCAGCGTTGTCTGGATTGCCCCCGGCCGACCTGCATCGACGGTTGCCCGGTAAGTATAAAAATTCCGGATTTTATCCGCTTGATAGTCGCGCGGGATTTCCTTGGCGCGGCCCGCAAAATTAAAGAAGATAATCTCCTGCCATCGGTCTGCGGCCGGGTTTGTCCGCAGGAAGAGCAGTGCGAAAAAACCTGCGTCCTGAAAGGAAAATTCGAGCCGGTTTCGATCGGACGACTGGAACGGTTCGTCGCCGATTACGAACGCCAACACGGCCAGGCGCAGATAGCTGTTTCAGCAACGCGCAACGCGAAAAAAATCGCTATCGTCGGTTCAGGCCCTTCCGGCTTAGCCTGCGCCAGCGACCTCGTGCAATGGGGCTACGATGTCACAATTTTCGAGGCATTGCATGAATTCGGCGGCGTTCTGATTTACGGTATACCGGAATTCCGGTTACCCAAAGCCATTCTCAAATATGAAATCGAAAACCTGCGGTGCATGGGTGTGCGGTTCGAAGCTAATTTCATCGTTGGTAAAACCATGACGGTCGATGAATTGCTCGGCCCGGCCGGCTTCGTGGCGGTCTTTCTGGGAGTCGGCGCCGGTTTGCCCTGGTTCATGAACATACCTGGTGAAAACCTGATGGGCGTCTACTCGGCTAATGAATTTCTGACGCGCGTCAACCTGATGCGGGCTTATGAATTTCCCGAAGCCGACACGCCGATCCGCATCGGCAAAAAGGTCGTGGTCGTCGGCGGCGGCAATACTGCCATGGATGCCGTCCGCACTGCCAAACGGCTCGGCGCCGAAAGCGCTACAATCGTCTATCGCCGTTCGGAAGTCGAAATGCCGGCGCGTATTGAAGAAGTGCACCATGCCAAAGAAGAAGGCATTATTTTCCAGACGCTGACCAATCCGGTTGAATTTATTGCAGATGAACAGGGCTGGGTAAAAACCGCCCGTTGTCTGCAAATGGGACTCGGCGAACCGGGTGCCGACGGACGCCGGCGGCCGATTCCGATTCAAGGCAGTGAATTTGATATTCCGGCCGATCTGGTGGTCATGGCGATCGGCAACGGTTCAAATCCGCTGATTTCCCGTACGACCGCCGATTTACAGTGCAATAAATGGGGCAACATCATCGTATCTGATAAGAACGGACGCACCTCGAAACGCGGCGTTTTTGCCGGCGGCGATATTGTCTCCGGCGGAGCTACCGTTATCCTGGCAATGGGCGCCGGACGCGATGCGGCCCGATCCATCGATGAATTCATCAAAACCAACCAATGGGAATCCGACACGACCGGGGATAATACCATCGTGTAAAAAAAAGGGGTGTAATGCCAATATCATCTAACGTAGCGCAATCCCTGACCCGCTCCTCCTGGATCAGAAAAATGTTTGAAACCGGCATTACACTTAAAAAACAGTACGGCGCCGAACGGGTTTTCGACTTTTCGCTCGGTAATCCGGATTTGCCAAGCCCTGACATTTTCAATAAAGTTTTAGTCGAAGAAGCCGCCCGCACCGGCGCGCACGTGCACGGCTATATGCAAAATAAAGGCTATCCCGAAACCTGTGCGGCTGTCGCAAAAATACTTGAACTCGAAAGCGGTTTACCGTTCACCGCCGAACAGATCGTCATGACCTGCGGCGCCGCCGGGGCGATTAACGTCATTCTGAAATCCGTGCTTAATCCCGGCGACGAAGTCATCGTGATCGCGCCCTATTTCACCGAGTACGATTTTTATGTGGAAAATCATCAGGGATGCCTGGTTCAGGCCGAATCAAACGCCGAGTTACTGCCCGATCCGGCTGAAATCGCCGCAAAAATTACCCCGCGTACCCGTGTTCTCCTGATAAATTCACCCAACAATCCGACCGGCCGGGTCTACAACGAAAATATCCTGCGTGAAATTGGCCGGCTTCTCACCTGTAAAAGCGCCGAGATCGGTCATCCGATCTATCTGCTGACCGATGAACCATATAAAAAAATCGTTTACGACGGCGTGCAATGTCAATCGCCATTTCGTTACTATCGGCATACGATCCTGGCAACCTCGTTTTCAAAGGATCTCTCGTTAGCCGGGGAGCGGATCGGTTATCTGGCGCTCAGCCCACTGATTGAGGATTATCCATCGCTGATCAAAGCCGCATCCTTCTGCAATCGCGTACTGGGATTCATCAATGCCCCGGCCCTGATGCAACGCGTCGTGCGCCGCACACTGGATGTCCGGGTCGATGTGAATTTATATCAGCGACGCCGCGATCTTATTTACAATGCACTGGTAGACATCGGCTACGACATTATAAAACCGGAAGGTGCTTTCTATCTTTTTCCGAAATGCCCGATCCGGGACGATATTAAATTCGTGTACGCCCTGCAGGATTGCCTGGTAATCACCACGCCGGGTGTGGCTTTTCACCGGCCGGGTTATTTCCGGATTTCCTATGCCGTCCCGGAAAATGTAATTCTGGGCGCGATTCCCGAATTCGAAAAGGTGTTCAGGGAATTTTGCAGATGAATTTTATAGACCATCAATGTCAAACGGTTATTGAAACCTAAAATTATTAAATAAACAGGGAGCCCGATATGAGTGAAACGAAATCAGCCCCACAGACGCCCGTCGCTAAGGGGCATGTCGTTATTAATGTAGAAGAGTGTAAGGGTTGTGAACTGTGCGTCGCAGCCTGCCCGGCCAAAGTGCTGTTCCTGACGAATCGGTTTAACACGCATGGCTATCACCCGTCGGCGTACAAGGGCGAAGGCTGTACCGGATGCGGGATTTGTTTTTACAACTGTCCCGAGCTGGGAGCGATCACGGTTTTCAAACGTTGGGATCTGGTCACGGAAACGGCACTCTGCCCGCACTGCGATGGCGAGCATAAAGTCTTCCCGAAAGAAAATTCGCCCGGAGTCCTGATCTGTACCAATTGCCTGGGACTGATCGGCACGCCCGACTCCATCGAAAAGGTCATAACGATTAAATAAGAAGCGAGGTAAAAACATGGCCAAGCAATTTTTAAAAGGAAACGAAGCGGTTGTAAAAGGTGCCATTCTGGCTGGTTGCCAGTCCTATTACGGCTATCCGATCACACCGGCAAGCGAAATCGCCCATGCCGCCGCATTATATCTGCCGCTGGCCGGCGGAACATTTGTACAGGCCGAAAGCGAAATCGCCGCGATCAATATGGTCTATGGCGCGGCGGCGGCCGGTGAGCGTGTTATGACCGCCTCCTCCGGTCCCGGCATCAGCCTGAAGCAGGAAGGTATCTCCTACTGCGCCGGCTCGGAATTGCCCTGCGTAATCATCGATGTCATGCGCGGCGGCCCGGGGCTCGGTAACATTGCTCCCGAACAGAGCGATTACAACCAGGTCGTGAAAGGCGGCGGGCACGGTAATTATAAAACCATCGTACTGGCGCCCAATTCCGTTCAGGAAATGTGCGATTTCGCTATCCTGGCTTTCGAATTGGCGGATAAATACCGCAACCCGGTTTACGTTCTGGCTGACGGCTACATCGGCCAGATGATGGAACCGGTCGAATTTCCCGAGCCGGTGACCCAGATTCCGGAAAAAACCTGGGCCGTAAAAGGCACTCCTGAAACTGTTAACAACCTGATCACGTCAATCGAACTCGATCCCGACGACCTTGAGCGTCATAATCTGAAACTCCAGCAAAAATATGCCATCATGGAAGAGCAGGAGGTCCGCTATGAAGGTTATCGTCTTGATGATGCCGAGATCGTGTTAGTCGGCTTTGGCATTGTCTCACGCATTTTACATACCATCGTCGATACTCTGCGTGCTATGGGTATTCGGGCCGGCCTTATGCGACCGATCACGCTCTTTCCATTTCCCAAAAAGATCATTGACGAACTGGCCGACCGGGTTAAGTTTTTCCTGGTAGTGGAAATGAGCAACGGTCAGATGGTCGATGATGTCCGGTTAGTCGTTTCCGGCCGCAAGCCGGTATATTTGTATACCCGGATGGGCGGTAATACTCCTTCCGAAAAAGAGATCAATGATGAAGTGCTGAAACTAATGAGGTCCTTATGAACAATATCCTGCATAAATCAGCCGCTTTTTACGATGTTTTCGACCGCCGGCCGGGAACCGATCGGCTGACGACGACCTATTGCCCCGGCTGTGGTCACGGCAATCTTCACAAACTGATTGCCGAAGCGCTGGTCGATTTCGGCGTAACCGATCGCACGATCCTGATCAGCCCGGTCGGTTGCAGCGTTTTCGCCTATTATTATTTTCATACCGGCAACGTCCAGGTTGCTCACGGGCGCGCTCCGGCGGCTGCGACCGGCATCAAGCGCGCTCACCCCGAATCGGTAGTCATCTCTTATCAGGGAGATGGCGACCTGGCCGCGATCGGTACAGCCGAAATCATTCACGCCGCCAACCGCGGTGAAGGCATTACGGTCTTTTTCGTCAACAATGCGATCTACGGCATGACCGGCGGCCAAATGGCGCCCACGACTTTGATCGGGCAAAAAACCATGACCACGCCGCGCGGCCGGAATTTCAGGAATGAAGGTTTTCCGATTCGTATGTCGGAAATCATAGCCACCCTGGAAGCGCCGGTTTATGTCGAGCGCATTATGCTTGGCGACACCAAATCGATATTACATGCCCGGCAGGCCGTCCGCAAAGCTATTAAACTCCAGATCGAGAAAAATGCCTTCTGCTTTCTTGAGGTTCTTTCGTCCTGCCCATCCAACCTGAAAATGTCATCGATTCGCGGTCGCGACTGGGTGCGCGAGGTTCTCCAGAAACAGTTTCCACTCGGCGTGAAAAAGGATATTTCCGAGGAATTTCAAGGTGCTGATCTGAAACGCCTGGAAGTCGATCGAGACCGGTTGCAGAGCGTATTGAATATCGAGCCGATCATAATCGACACGGAAAAAATCGCCCCTTTTCGGCAGAAAAATCTCTCGGTCGAGATCAAAATCGCGGGTTTCGGCGGGCAAGGCGTTTTGAGCCTCGGTAATGTTCTGGCCGAGATGGGTATGCGTCATAATTACGAAGTCAGCTGGCTGCCATCTTACGGACCGGAGATGCGCGGCGGAACCGCCAATTGCAGTGTCAAAATCGCCGTCCGGAAAATCGGTTCGCCGCTGGTTGCCAGCCCGACGGTGCTGATCGCCATGAACCGGCCTTCATTAGATAAATTCGAAAATGACGTTATTTCCGGCGGAGTCATCATTTATGATGACTCGATTATCGACCGCCCACCGGTGCGCCAGGATGTTCGGATTATTCCAATTCCGGCGACCAAACTGGCCGACGAACTGGGCAACTCCAAAGCTGCCAATATGATCATCGTCGGTGCCCTGATCGAATATCTCGGTTTCATGTCAATTGAAGTCGTCCTGCGTTCGCTCGGCGATGTGTTGAAGCGGAAAAATTTAGTCGATCTGAATCAAAAGGCAATTTTAAAAGGCGCTGAATATATCCGGCAGATGAAATCCTGAAAAATCAGTTACCTTGAAACTGACTAAAAATGTCGCAACGTAGAGTATTGCGACAAGAATTTTCTATTTCACACAAAGGGATAGGTTTAGAAAAAATAACTTGACAAAAAAATATCAATACTCTAAATTTTGACTGAACGGTCAGTCAAATTAAATAGAAAGATAAAAGCGATGACAAAAAAACCAAAAGAAGATGTCCGCCGGAAAATCCTCGATACCGCTGAAATTCTCTTCGCTCAGCAAGGTTTCGACGCCACCGGTATCAATCAGATCGCTAAAACTGCCGGCATTACCAAATCATTGATCTACTACTATTTTAAAAGCAAGGATGAAATTCTCTCGGAGCTGTTCCAGGAATTCGTTCACCAGTCGATCGAGAAAAAAAAGCAGATTACTGATATGACCTGGAAGAAAGATTCTAAATACGATGTGAATACAATTTTAAAAGATTACACCTTACCATTTCTGATGTCACAAAAGAACATCATTAAAATTGCCTTCACTGAATCGGTCAAAGAAGCCCCTACTACTCCGCACATTAATATATTTCGATATTTTGATCAAAATTTTAAAGCCGGTAATGAAATTGCCGGACAATACGGCATTGAAGCCGACAAGGAAATAGCTTATCTCAGCGGTTTTTTCCTGTTCTGGATGCCACTATTTTCGTTTGTGATCTTTAGTGATGAATGGTGCGATTATTATCACTGCGAACTGGAATCTGTTATCGATCTCTTCGTCACAGCCTATGGTAAGATGTATGAAACGCTTTTCGGCCTGCGCGGCGAACAAGCCCATTTCAATCAGATCTTTAAGTTTAATAATCAAAATTCTTTAGGTGGCGGTAAATAAACCGAAAATGAAAAAATAACCCTGGAGGAACTATGAAATCAGAAGAAAAAATTATGAGGGCAGTTGCGAACTTCGTAATCCGCTATTATAAACTGATTCCTTTCATAGCGCTTGTTATTCTTATTCTGAGTATAATCTCCGCCGGAAATATTCAAACAAAAACCGAGATCAAGGACCTGCTTTCTAGTGAAGATCCGATGATTAAAAGTTACCTCGAAGTCGATTCGATTTTTGCGGGTGGCGCATCGATAATGATCACTATCGAAGGTCAAGACAAAGCTCGTATGGCACAATGCGCCGAGGAATTCGTGAAGGAATACCGGAATAATTCAACGGCCATGGCACTAACCAAGGCAATCGATTTAAAATTAGACCGCGATTTTGTAACAAAGTGGGGATTCATGATACAAAAAGCCTCCGACCTGGATAAAACCCGGAAGACTTTCTCACAATTGAATCTGCTCCCGTTCCTTACCGCGCTGAATAATTCCTTTGAAGAAACCTACACCGGCGACGAGGCCGAAGAGGAACTTGAAACCAACAAGCAGGAAAAAGATGCAGTTACTACCCTCAATCAATTGGAGACATTTTTTACTCTTCTGACCGAATATCTCCAAAATCCGGACAGTATCGCAGTCGATCAGCAGGGAAAAATTCTGGCTGAGACTTTTCTTTATGGCAATCCTTACAACTTTAACCACGACAACAGCATGCTGCTTTTTACAATTTCACAGAATTTTAACATGATTGAAATGGAGAAAATCACAACACTAATGAACATAATTAAAAGTATTCAGGATGACTTGAGTACCAGATATCCGGATCTGAAAATTGGCTATACCGGTGAAGTACCGATGCAGGGTGATGAAAATGATGCTCTCGGCTTCGATATGATGGTTCCTTCATTGGTGGCCCTGGTATTGATATTACTGTTGTTCATTTTTTCTTTCAACCAGCTACGTTCGATTGTCTTCATAATCCTGACACTAATAATAGGAATTGTCTTCAACTATGGATTTCTGGGCGTCACTATTAAAGAAATCAATATGATGACCAGCATCATGGCAGTATTATTGATCGGCCTGGGCGTAGATTACGGTATCCAGATCGTCAGCAATTTCACTACCTATCGCGAAGATGGTTATTCCCCGGCGGAGGCCATTCGCCTGACTTATCAGAAAGCCGGCATGGGTACATTCTTAGCCGCTTTAACCACTGCCCTGGCATTCTTCGTCATGTCGGCAACCGGCACCCAGGCTTTTACGCAATTCGGCGTCGTCATGGGAACCGGAATCATTAATTGTTTCATCGCTATGTTTTTTATCCTGCCATCCATTCTGCTGTGGTGGGGTAAAAAAGATATTACCTCGTCCCGTCTTCCCAATATTAATTATAATTTCTTAGTCAAACTCGGCAATGCTACTTATAATAAACGTAATCTGACATTAATAATCGGTACCGTCGTGACAATCGGATTATTTGGTGCGATGTTCCTGAATCGCATGGAATATGATCTGATGAAACTGGAACCCCAGCAAATGCCGTCTATCATACAGTATTACAAGGTGATGGATAAATTCGAAATGACTCCGTTCTCTTCCATGGTAATTGCCAATAATATCGAAGAATCCCGGGCTTTTACCGAAGCACTGGAAAAAACACCGTTCGTGACGGAGATTTCCTCCGTGGCTAATTTCTTTCCATCGGCATCTGAACAAACCGAGCGTTTAGCTGTAATCCGAAAAATTCGGGAAATGCCAAGACGCTATCGCAATCTAATTTATTCTGCAAATGATATAGAGGCCTTTGCCGGTGAAATTCAGCGCATCGAGTGGAATATCATTGAGATGGGTGATTTGTCTGTAGCCGGATTGGGTGAAAACAATAAAATCGTTCAGAAACGCAATGAAATTATACGCGAAATCTTCGGAGCGGAAGTTGGAAAACCCGGTCGGGAGATTTTTCAGAAGTTGATAAAATTGATCGAGAGCAATCCGACACTGTATGCCCGGAGATTAAACCGGTTGGATCAGTATTTTGCGCGCGAAATGGATGCCATTGTGACAGCTATGGCACAAGCCAATCGTCGTATGATATTCGACGACTTGCCGGTTTCTGTCCGGGATGCGATGTTTGACGAAACTGGCACCCGCAACCTTATTACATTTTATCCCGATAAGGGCGTAATGGAAGATATTTCGCGGATTCGCCATTTTAATGATGCAGTCGGACGGGTTTCTCCGCGAATGACAGGAACTACGCAGATTTTGGTGGCCTGGTTAGACGAGGTAATCGATGCTTCCGGGAAAGCCGCAATTTATATTTTCGTGGCCGTGATATTCTTCCTGTTTTTGAATTTCCGCGACCTTAAGTACACCGCTTTTGCGGCGACACCGTTGTTAATCGGATTGATCTGGATGGCCGGCATTTTTGCTCTGCTCGGACAAAAACTCAATTTCATTAACATTGCCGTTATCCCCCTTGTTATCGGCATGGGAATTGACTACGGTATTCACTTTGCTCACCGCTATAAAATCGAGCGAGACATCGAAACGGTTTTCCGTTATACCGGCAAGGGCGTTTTCCTGTCGGCGTTTACGACGATGATCGGATTCGGTTCGCTGGGATTGATCGGGCGCTTCGGTTCCGTCAATTCCATGGGACGGATTCTTTTCATCGGAATCACTTCCTGTTTATTAACGACCTTCTTTTTGCTGCCCGCTCTGCTGGCTTTTGACAAAAAACCTCTCAACTCTATTAATAAAGGGAATCAATCATGAAAAAGTATTTAGTGTGTAATATTACTGCGATATTGTGTCTTTTAATTAGTGTAAATGTCATGGCGCAGGATGACGCCCTGACCATTATCAGGAAAGTCGATGAAAAAGCGGCCATCAAGACCAGTATTTCTAAAATGAGTATGCAGGTTTATCCATTCATGAAGGACAAGGAAAATTACCGCGATCTGAAAGTCGTCGCCTATGGCCAGGGGACCGATGATAGTTATATGGAATTCATTTCTCCAAAGAGCATTCAGGGACTGCGCATTCTTTCCAAAGAAGGCGATCAATGGATCTATTTTCCTTCGACCGGGCGCGTGCGTAAAATCGCCGCCAAGTCCAAGAAGGAATCGGTTCAAGGCGTCGGCGGTGATTTTTCCTACGAGGATCTCGGCGGTGGCACTCTTGAAGAAAAATATAGCGTTAAAATTCTGAAAAGTGATGCTATACAGTGGGTGCTGGAAGGTACACCTAAGGAAGAAAGTGTTTACAGCAAGATCATTCTCTTCGTTAACAAATCCGACTATCAGGTCCCGAAGATCGAATTCTACACTCCCGAAGACGGTCATTTTAAAGACCTGATCCAGAGCAATATCAAACTAATTGGCGGCAAAGAAATGCCGACTATCATGACGATGGTCAATTTGAAAAAAGAGAGCCAAACGGTGGTTATTATTCACGAAGCTCAATATGACGTTATGATAGACGAGAAGTTTTTCAATCCGATGCGGTTTTACAAATAGAAAATTACTTACGCCGCTCAATCCAGGAGTTACCTTATGAAAACTATAGTCCTACTGATGCTTGTTTTGAGGCTGGCACTGAATGTCAGCGCCCAGGAGTCTGACTCGCCCGGAACGGATTGGGAATCCAGCACCGGAGAAAACAGCACTGTCAACGGATACGAGGAGACTTTCAGCCTCTACGGATATATGATCGACTATCTCCAGGCCAGTACCAATTACCGATGTAAAAAATTCACTGAACCGAGTTTCGGTGACGCCTTGCTTCTGCGTCTGAAGGGCGACTGGCGTCCGCAGAAGAATCTGCGCTTTCACATTGAGCTCAGTTATGTGAATAATGTCGGCAATCAGAATCCTTATGTTCTTTATGAACAAATGGGACTTAGTACTTTTTCACAGAGCGATTATCCACTTGAAGATTTCAACCAAAGAATGTTTATCGATCACGCCTGGGGTTTGGTAAATCTCGGTAATCTCGATTTGCAGTTCGGCAAATTCCCGATAACCTGGGGCACCGGCTATGTCTTCAATCCGACTGCGCGCGTTTCCTTCCCGCCCTTCCTGGATATGGTGACGGAAGATACTCCCGGTGTACCGGCAATCATGCCGGGTTATGCATTTTCCGATCGAGTGGCTCTGCAGACCTATCTGGCATTCCAGGACCGTACTCAAAAGACTTCTGCCTTTAAAGAAGACGGCCAGGGTCGCAATATACCTTACGGATTGAAACTAAAAACCATCATTGGCTCTTACGACCTGTCACTGAGCTGGTTTCGCGAAGTGCTTTACAACGATATGGACTATCGTCCAATCGACGAAATTTTGGACGAAACCGCCCAGGAATATATCCAGGGAATTATCGCAAACGATCTTTTCGCCGGGATGCTGGCCAGCGGTGATACGGCCGGTGTAATTGCGTTATTCAAGCAGGCCGCGCTGGCAGAATTGATGAGCGGCCTGCCGGCCAACAATAATTATATGCGCAGTTACTTTCTGGGAGCCGATTTTGCCGGTGCGGTTGGCAATTTCGGAGTCTATGGCGAATTCGCCTTTCGCGTACCTAAAAACAGCGCCGGAACGCACCTGTCGCTCGCCGATTATAAAATCGAGAACAATCTCGAGGCCGCGGTTGGATTCGATTATTCCATTTCCGGCATTGACATCGATACGCGCTTCGAGTATTTTTATCAGGGTACTGGTGAAAAGCGTATGTCGGATTACAACCTGTTGACCGTGCTTTCCGGGGAACGACTGGTCTTGTCGCGCAATTATGCCATGCTCTTTCTTGAAAAGGCTCCCAATGATTATCATAAATTCTCGCTGGCATTTTTCGGTAATCTGAATGATGGCAGTTTTGCGTTTCTACCGGCCTATAATTATATCCCGTACGATAATTTTGAATTGACGGCCGGAGCATTCGTTCTCGGCGGGAAGAAAGGTTCGGAATTCGATGGACGTTACAACATATACGATGTCAAAGAAATCGATCTGATCGACAATTTAATGCCCTATCTGCGGCTGAAACTGAGCTTCTGAGCCGGAATCATTCACCGCTGAGATCGGCGGAGAATTTAAAAAGGGTAAATCCATTTCTGTAGAGACATTTCGTCGTTTTCTTTTGATTTTCCTGATCCTTCCTGTAATTTTAAACAGCTTTATCCGAAAGAAACGATGAAAGTAAAAATTCCACCGACAAACTATTCTCTTTTCCGGATCATGGCTGTCATTGTCTTTATCGCGATGTTCTTCCCGACCGGTGCCGGTTCACAGCTGCTCGACTCCGGACAACAGCCGCCCGGCATTCACTGGCTACAGATCAACACCCGGCATTTCCGGATCATATTTCCGGCGGAAATCGCAACTGAAGGTCAGCGTGTCGCCAATACGCTCGAATATGTCTACTTCCCGCTCCGGATAACACTTGTGCCGAAAAGTAAAAAGTGGCCGCTGATCCTGTCGGACCGCAGTGCGGTAGCAGATGGTTATGTCACTTTAGCGCCCCGTAAAAGTGAATGGTACATAACTCCTGCTCAGGCGTCTGTTGCGAACGGTATCGAATGGTATAACCTCTTAGCCGTCCATGAAGGGCGCCACATGGTGCAGCTCGACCGCCTCAATTCCGGTTTTACCAGACTGGCCAGTTTCTTTTTAGGAGATTACGGACACCTTATCTTAACCTTCTGGCAAACACCGTTGTGGTTCCTGGAAGGTGATGCCGTCGGAACTGAGACAGCTCTGACCGATGCCGGACGCGGGCGGCAAGCGGAGTTCACTCTGCCGATTCGAACTTTAATCCTTTCCGGTCAACGCTATTCGTATTACAAAGCTTACCTGCGTTCATATAAAGATTATTATCCGAATCATTATTATCTCGGTTATTTAATGACGACCCACGTCCGCTGTCAATATGGCGCCGACAGCTGGGATCGCATCCTCGGGATTTCCACGCGGCGTTCCTGGAGCCCGTTCACTTTCGCCCGCGCCACCCGCCTGATGACCGGTCGCAACAGCCGTGGAATTTACAACGATACCATGACCGAACTCGACTCGCTCTGGCGTCACCAAATTGCGGGATTGGAATTTACACCGGCGCACAAAATCAATCTAAAGGCTAAAAAAGTCTGGACTCAATATCAATGGCCGCAGTATCAGGCAGATGGCTCAATCATTGCGGCGATCTACGGTCTGGCTGATAACAGCACGCTGGTGCGCATCTTACCGGACGGAAGTGAGGAAGCGCTCGTCAGAATTTCCGGGTATAATCGAATCTCCGTCAAAGATAACCTGGTTGCCTGGGACGTTCTGAATCAGCATCCGCGCTGGGGAGCCGAAGTATATTCCGACATCGCCATTTATGATCTGCGCAGTCGTCAATCGCGCCAGATTACCGAACACGGGAAATATTTCATGCCGGCGATCGCACCGGGTAATAAGATGATCGTCGCGGTCAAATTCACCCCGGAAAGAAACTGCAATCTGGTTTTGCTGGATGTGGAAACCGGCCGGGAAATCCGGACTTTACCCAATCCGGACAACAGCTTTCTCAAAAATCCGGTCTGGTCGCCGGATGGCAGTCGCTTGGCTTATTTCAAACAAAGTGCCGGGCGCAGAACCCTGGCGACATTTGATATCGTCACCGGAATCGAAAAAGTAGTTTTAGCGGAATGTCATCCGTTCGACGAATATCCGGTCTTTTCCGGAGATTTTCTGCTGTATAATTCCGCTTATGCCGGTATCGATAATATCTACGCTGTGGATATTAACAGCGGGCGGCGTTTTCAGGTTACTTCACGGAAGTATGGCGCCTATTACCCGGCGGTTTCGCCGGATGGAGCATCGATATTATTCAGCGATTACGACGTCAACGGCCTGGACATCTGCGAAATGCATCTCGATCCGCAAACCTGGCGGCCGATTGAGTCAGTCGAACAGCGTGATATCCGCTATTACGAGCCGCTCGTCGAGCAGGAGCAAGGTGGCAATTTGTTTCAACCCGGCAAAATTCCCTCGAAACAATTTACAGTTGAAGATTATAATCCGGTATCTAACTTATTGAATGTTCATAGCTGGTATTACTTCCTGTCATCACTCGGCGGCAATTTCGGCCTCCAATCGCACGACCTTTTAAATACGATGGCGGTCAATACCGACCTGAGCTACGATGGCAACGAGAAGGCATTGGCGGTTGGTAGAGATATCTGCTACGCCGGTTTTTACCCGATCCTGAGCGCCGGAGTCAGCCTTGGTCAACGGGTCAGTTATATCGGTGATCCGTTCGATTCACTTACCACCGAAACCTGGCATGAAACGGCTTTGTCTCTCGGCGCTGTTCTGCCACTGGATTTCTCGACCGGAGTATATGACCGGCAACTGAGACTGAGTCTGAACGGCGCATACACGCGCATCAGCGATAAAATCACAACTGCGGCTTATGCCAACGGCAATGGCTGGTTTCTGCCGCTCAGCTATCAGGTTAGTTACCATAATTATCTGTTGCCCACGACCCGTGATATCCGGCCGATCGACGGTTATACATTGCAGATCGACTTGGAGCACACTCCCCTGGGCGGCGATTACCGGAGCCGGTTGTTCGCCGCGCAAGGTAATTATTTTCTGCCAGGCCTGGCCAAACATCATAGCCTGCATTTCTCCGGCACGATCGAATTGCAGAATTCCGATAATTACCGGTTCGCGAGCGTTGTGCCTTTTTCACGCGGTTACGATTACGTTTACAACGACTTCCGCACCGGGGCAGGAATGACTTATGAATTGCCGCTTGGCTACCCGGATTGGGCGCTTGGTTCGCTGTTTTATCTCAAACGCCTGCGGGGCGCATTTTTCGGCGATTTGTGTTACGCAAAGGCCGGTAATTTTCAACAACAATACAATTCGGTTGGCATCGACCTGAATTTTGATTACAACCTTTTAACCTTCCCGATCGAACTGAATTCCGGACTACGGCTGGCTTATCGCTTCGCGGAAAAAGACGCGCAATTGAGCATCCTGCTGCTGGGTATGGATTTATAAAACGCCCGGCGATTTTCCAGCGGTAACGAAAAACTCTGCACATTATCCAACTTTCGGTTAATTTAAATGCGGAAAGTCAGGTTATTATGCAAGCGACTGAAAAAACAAATCAAACTGTCCTGAAAATCGGCGGGATGCACTGCGCGATGTGCGTGAAAACCGTCGAAAATGCTCTCGGCAAAGTCGCGGGCGTCAGCACGGTGAACGTTAATCTCGCCAACGAGAAAGCCTATCTGACCTTCGACGGCGAGCGCTTTTCGATCGACACGGCCAAAACCGCCATCGAATCGGCCGGCTACCAGTATCTCGGCCGCGAAGGCGAAAAACCCGTCATGGACGAAGATGAAGCTCTCCGGCGGGAATTGCGTACCAAAATGCGGCGCATCCTGCTCGGATTTATCACCGGGATAATTTTGATGATTCCGATGTTTGTCAAAATCAATCTGCCGTTTCCCATTGCCTATCTGATGCTCGCCCTAGCTACGCCGGTTTTCATTTACCTGAGTTACCCGATCTTCCGCGCGGCCTGGCAGGCGCTTAAAAACCGCAGTCTGAACATGGACGTGATGTACGCCATGGGCATTGGCGTTGCCTTTATCGCCAGCCTGCTCGGGACTTTCGAGATCGTCCTGACGCGCGATTTTATGTTCTTCGAGACCGCCGTTTTTCTGGCAACATTCCTGACACTTGGACGCTATCTCGAAGCCCGCGCCAAAGGCAAGACTTCGACCGCCATCAAACGCCTGATGGGTCTTCAGCCTAAGACCGCTATCGTCATCCGCGACGGCCTCGAAAGCGAGATTCCGCTGGAAATGGTCACACTCGATGACATCGTAATCGTCAAACCGGGCGGCAAATTGCCGGTTGACGGTGTCGTCACCAGCGGCGAAAGTTTTGTCGATGAATCCATGCTGACCGGCGAACCGCTGCCGGTTTTCAAACAAAACGGCGACAAGGTCAGCGGCGGCACATTGAACCAGAACGGCGTCCTGCGTGTTCGGGCTGAACGCGTCGGAAGCGAGACGGTACTGGCCCAGATCATCCGTTTGGTCGAACAAGCCCAGGGTAGTCGCCCGCCGGTGCAACGCCTGGCGGATGTCGCTGTGAGTTATTTTATCCCGGTGATTCTGGCGATCGCGACCCTCGTTTTTCTTTTCTGGTATTTCATCGCCGGGCAGACTCTGCTTTTTGCACTGACGACATTGATCTCAGTGTTGGTGATCGCCTGTCCCTGCGCCCTTGGCCTGGCAACTCCCACGGCGGTGACGGTCGGCATCGGGCGCGGCGCCGAACTCGGCATCCTGATTAAAAACGGAGCGGCGCTCGAAATTGCACCGCGCGTCACGCACGTGGTTTTCGATAAAACCGGCACACTGACGACCGGCAAGCCGGTCGTGACCGACGTTTTTACTGTCGCTATTTCTGCGGAAGGGTTACTCCGCAACGCCGCCGCCGTCGAAAATAATTCCGAGCATCCACTCGGCGCGGCGATTGTCCGCTACGCCCGAGAACAGAACATCGCCATTCCATCAGCCGCTAATTTCTCCGCCTTTGGCGGCCGGGGCGTCGCCGCCAATGTAGACGGCCGCGTAATCGTCATCGGTACGGAAATATTTTGCGGCGAGCGCCAGATCGCACTCCTACCGGAAATCCTGACAACCACCCGCCAGTTTGAAGAGGCCGGCAAATCGGCCGTTTTCGTCGCTATCGACGGACAGGCGGCGGGCGTCATCGCTATTGCCGATACTATAAAAGATACAGCCGTTTCAGCCATTCAAAAGTTGAAAACCGGTGGCTTTAAAGTCGCGATGATTACCGGCGACAATCGTCGCACGGCACAGGCCATTGCCGCGCAGGTCGGGATCGACACCGTCCTGGCGGAAGTTCTGCCGCAGGACAAAGCCGAAGCTATCCGCCAGCTGCAGGCGCAGGGCGAAGTCGTGGCTTTCGTCGGTGACGGGATCAACGACGCCATAGCGCTGGCACAGGCCAATGTCGGCATTGCCATCGGCTCGGGCACGGATGTGGCCGTCGAAAGCGGCGACATAGTTTTAATCAGGAACGACCTGAATGATGTCGGCGCGGCTCTGCAACTCAGCCGTAAAGTCATGTCCCGCATCAAACAGAATCTTTTCTGGGCGTTCGCTTACAACACGGCGCTTGTGCCGGTCGCGGCGGGCGTACTCTATCCGTTATTCGGTATCACCTTCCGGCCGGAACTCGGCGGACTCGCTATGGCGCTGAGTTCGGTTACGGTCATCACACTCTCGCTCAGCCTGCGGCGCTTCGTGCCTAAAAGATAAAACTCTTTCGATTAGCCTGCCGATTGTTTAAAATTCTTTCGTGAAAACGAAAACGTTCGGCAAAAACTGATGGACATTGCTCAGATCAAGGCCATCAGCGCCCGCTTTAGTCAGGCGAATGGCTCCGGGGAAAAACAGCCCGGCGCGATCAAAATTCCCTACGCGGAGAAAGACGGTTTCCTGCGGCATGTTTCGCAGGTCGAGAAGGGTCTCGCCTGCGGCTGTGTCTGCCCGGTCTGCCGCACGCCGGTCGTGGCCCGCAAAGGCCCGCGTATGCGCCACCACTTCGCCCATTATCCCGGAGCGGAATGCAACGCCGAAACCGTTCTGCATTATCTCGCTAAACGCCTGCTGTTCGAGAAGATTCAGACTCTGCTGAATCAGCAGGTCGCGCTCGTCCTGCGCTGGAAATGCCAGTTATGCGGCAACCAGCATTCCTTCAATTTCTTTGAAAATGTTAAGGCGGTGGTCACTGAGCAGGTCTTCGGCGATTGCCGCCCGGATTTGAGCCTGATTAACGAACACAGTGAACCGACTGCCCTAGTCGAAATCGTTGTGGCCCATCCGCCGGACGAAAACGTGCTGGTCTTCGGCAGTCAGCGCCAGATTCCCCTGCTGATCTTCCGCATCCGCTCGGCCGAAGAACTCGAGGAATTGGTCGCCTGCCCGACGATCAATCCGGAACTGATTATTCATTGCCCGCGCCGGCGCTGTCCGGATTGCGGCGCACCGCTGTACACCAAGGCGCTTTATGTTTTGCCGGCCGTCTGCTGGCGTTGCGGCGTTCCGATGAACTTAGCCTTTCTCGATGTAGACGGTCAGATCGCCGGGCCGGAGGATTTTTCCGCAATAGACCGCCAGATCATCCGCCAGCAAGGCGTCATCCTGCGCGATACCGTCCGACCAGGCGACGGTCAGCGGGTTGTCAATCATATCTGCCCGCATTGCGGTGTAGCAACCGGCAACGCCTACCTGCGCCAGCTGAAACGCTACGAGCAACGCCTTTTCGTGCAGAACTCCGGCCGCTACTGCCGACAGTGCCATGAACATTTCGACGACGAAAATTCCATTTGACTTTGCCGGGGTTTTTGGATAAACATAGACTATGAAATTCAATCCGGAACATCACCATCGTCGCAGTATCCGTTTGAAGGGCTACGACTATGTACAATCCGGGGCTTATTTTATCACAATCTGTGCGCACAACCGCGAATGCCTGTTCGGCGATGTAACAAAGGGTGAAATGCGGTGTAATGAATACGGCGAAATCGTCCGGCAGGAATGGTTTAAAACATCAGAAATTCGCCCGTGTGTTCGATTGCATGAAACGGAATTTGTGGTAATGCCCAATCACATTCATGGAATTATCCGGATTATCGATGATGATGTAGGGACACGGCGCCGCCGTGCCCCTACAATCGAACAATTTGGGAAACCGGTATGTGATTCCATTCCAACGATCATTCGGGCATTCAAATCCATCATCACCAAACGTATCAATCAAATACGCGGCACACCCGGCGCGCCCGTCTGGCAACGCAATTATCATGAACACATTATCCGCAATGAAGAATCTTTAAACCGGATCCGGCAATATATCGCAGACAATTCAAGGCGCTGGGCATTTGATCGGTGAAACCCGAACGTAATAGAATCCAAATTTGGAACACACGGAGAAATTTGATCTGCCTCTGTAAATATTCCGTTTGACTTTGCCGAAGTTTTTGGATAATATTGACTTCGTGAAGGGATATTAAGATGAGACAATTCATATTAAAAGAATCTTGAAGATAAAGTCGTGCTAGAATATGATAGACAGTCCCCAGCTAAATCCTGGGTGAAATTGATACTAAGTTTTTTATTAATTGTTTTGGGTACTGGTGTATCTGTTTATTTTCTTTGTAAAATTCACTGGATATTTGGAGTTGTCATTGCAATCCCAATGTGGACTTTACTAACTGATGTTATTATTAGCAGACAAAAATCTGTAATTTGGTATTTATTTGACTTTATTCGATATACTTTATCAACAGGTGGAACGGCATTTATAGCATCGTTTTTATGGGAAATTAACTGGATGATTGGAGCGCTCTCTATATTACCGATTTTTATTCTACTTTTTTTTATCACTGGTTTCTTAACGGATCCTTTATATTACTTTTCTCCGGAGTCATTTGCTACCAGAAAAGCCTTAAAGGAATTTGATAAGTTACAACGTGACTTAGAGAATAACGATTCAACAAATAGTGAAAGGTCGTCATAAAAATGCGAATAAATTTTAATAGAGAAATCCAACAAGAGGTAAAATAAAAGGAGAAATATTTTTACTTCTACAACAATATTTTAAGAAATTTTGCCATTTTTAATTTGGAGGAATCTTATGAAACGTAAATGTGTAAAATGTGTGGATTATAAAGTGTCTAATGAAAGAGAAGGCGCGGAAATATTCAAATTTGACTTTGATTGTATCAATTCAATAACAGTATATATTGATGGTCAAGTTTTATCTGCATCTGAATATAAGGACACCAACGAATTGTCTTGTTTGATATTTGATTTCGTTAAAAATGAAATAAAATATAAATATGATCATAAATTTTCAATTCCA
>Ga0074199_1000998_pt1 | contig 30739 bp, 32 predicted proteins | sample EPASupsiteSAE347_FD_64528 | JGI IMG/M metagenome (GOLD analysis project Ga0074199, IMG submission 64528) | Bioremediated contaminated groundwater from EPA Superfund site, New Mexico - Sample SAE3-47 | ecosystem: Environmental > Aquatic > Deep subsurface > Groundwater > Contaminated ... | reverse complement strand
GGGGGGGGGGCGGGGGGGCGGGGCGGGCGCGGGCGGGGCGGGGCCGGGGGGGGCGGCGGCCCCTTAGAAACGGATCGTGATGGCAGGGTCGTGCACATCCTTGTAACCGCCCAGCGACAGCTCGTGACTGGACAGAACGGTGGAACAGCGGGGGCAATAGGGCAGAATATAGTGGCCTTCATAGATCAGCCCCTTGTCCCAGAGGGTTTTCATGATCCACCAGATGGTCTCCATATAATCGGGATCCATCGTCTTGTAGTCATGGTCGAAATCGACCCATCGGCCGAGACGCGTGACGATCTGGCGCCATTCCTTGACGTAGCGCAATACCGAGTCGCGGCATGCTTCGTTGAATTCGGCGATGCCGAATTTTTCTATATCGGTCTTGGAGTTGAGTCCCAGTTTTTTTTCGATCAGGTTTTCGACGGGCAGGCCGTGGCAGTCCCAGCCGAAGCGGCGTTCGACCTTATAGCCTCGCATGGTTTTATAACGGGGAACCATATCCTTGATCGTGCCCGGTACGAAATGGCCGAAATGGGGCAGACCAGTAGCGAAGGGGGGGCCGTCATAAAACACGAACTCGGGGTTCTTGTCCCGCTGGGACACCGATTGTTCGAAGATCCGGCGTTCTTCCCAGAAGCGGAGGACTTCCTCTTCCATTTTCGGGAAGTTGACTTTCGGATCGACGCTTTTATACACGATGCCCTCCTGGAATTGCTGTGGGACGCCTCTATGCTACATCCGCAATGGACGAAGGAAGCGTAGCGCAGTATGCCATGAAAGGCCCGCCTCGTTCCAGATGGGAGGCACGATAGGAGGCGACAAGGGGCGCGAAAACGCAGTCGGACGCCTGAGTCAGAACGCGAGTTCCGCCCTGAGCGAGGCCGAGAGGGACCAGGTGCCGCCCGAAGCCGTCGCCGTTCGTGTCGCGCCCGCTCCCACGCTCAGGTCGGAAGTCAGTACATCCCGGAAAGAAAAGGAAATTCCGGTCGAGACGGCGCCGGAATCGGGACTCCATCTTGCGTTCGCCGCCGCATTGGTCCAGTCGCCAAGAGGCGCGGAAAGGCTCGCGAATATGCGGTGCCGTTCGATTCCCGCCGCCAGGCTCCCTTCATATGCGTATTCGGCCAATAACACCGCATCGCCCAATCCCGTGTCGAAACCCGCCATCGCGCTCCAGACGCCGTCAGCCGCCCGCTCGCCGTCGGCGAGTGTCCATGTGCCTTCGCCGTAGAAGGATGCCGTATTCGTATCGATTTTCAGTTCGCCCGCCGTCGTCCAGGCGGCCTGTGCGGCGTTTCCCGCGACCGCTCTGCCCGCGGTCGCCGCGACGGAAAATGCGTCGAACAGGAATGCGTATCCGCGAAGGGCATATTTGCCTCTCCCCGCCGCGAAAGGGGCGGCGATAAAGTCGACGCTCGATACCGGAGTCGGATACAGGGCGACGCGCAGGGCGTCGACCGGCTGCCGCTGCGGAGTGGTACCGGAATAGTCCGGACGGAAAAAAATATCGGCCGGACTGAACGCCCTTCCTACGCCGAAATTCACGGGAATCCGGCCGGCTTCGACCATAATGGGTCCGTCCGATACGCGTATGGAAATCTCCCGCAGACCGAGGATGAGAAGCATGTCCGGGGCGGGCCCATTGTCGAAGGCTGGTGCCATGAATCTTTGCTGCTCGCCGCTTCCTTCCTGAAGCCATGCGATTTCGGCCGCCTTTCCTCCCGCGGTGGAGAGGTACGCATCGAGTCGGGCGGACGCTTTCCCCGCCCACATATCGACGACGAAATCGAATTCCGAAGACAGGCCGAAACCGACTGCGCCGGTTTCAAGATCGACTGCGATGCCGGAGCTTTGCGAAACTGCGCCGCCCGAATCGAATCCGGCGATCCTGCCGTTTTCCTCCGCGAAAGCGGGCGGGGCGAACGCCATGAAGAGCGAAGCGGCCAACGCAAACGGCGCGTGCATGCGCGGAGTCGGGCGCCGGCGCCGGCGCGGGTCGGAGCGCGTACTCATCGGCGATTTCATCGTGCCAATGCCTGCAGCGAAAACATGGAAACGTCGATCTTTGTGTCGATCCTGAGCAAAGTCATGGCGAAGACAGTCTCGGAATTTTTCTTGAGTTTGTCGCGCATGACCGTTCTGGAAGGAAACCAGCGCGATCCGATCTTGAGCACATCGAGTGTTTCCGTTTCCTTGAGCAGTTTTCCGCTTTTGGCGAAAAGCTCGGATTTGAGGACGACGTAACACTCCGCATCGATCCACAAACGCCGTTTCGCATAGGCGGCATTCTGCGTCTTTGCGGTCAGTTCGAGAAGGTACGCTTTTCTGCCGAGCGCTTCTTCTGTTTTCAGCCATACGGTGTCATAGCTTTTGGAGAGACTTTCGGGTTCCAGCGCCTCGGCGTAGGAAAGATCCGAACCCATCATGCCTTGCGTAAGCAGGTGACCGGATATCTTGATCGTGTCGCGTTCCGAGGGAAAGTACATCCAGAGGTTTTCGCCCAATTTCAGCATCCTGACGCCCCTGTCTTCCGGATTGGTGAATTCGACGAAAGCCCTGTCCGGGCCCGTGGACCAGGTTCTCATGGTTTTGATCTTGATTTTGCCGTTCGACCGGATTTCCATGGATCCTTCGTATTCGATACTGTCGTAGACCATATTGGACTCGAGCTTCGCGAGAATCGAGCGGGCGTCGGGTTGGCCGTCATTCCGGGAAACGGCTTCCTGGGCGCCGGGAGATCCTCCGGCGAACGTCCGTATCGCCATGAACGCGAGGGCCAAAAGCATCGCCGATATTGGGCGTTTTTTCATACCGGACTCCTTTTCATACCGCACGTCATACCGCACGGATCGCCTCCACCGGAGCGATGCGCGCCGCGTTCCTGGCCGGTATCCACGACATGAGCGCGGCCGCGAGCATGCCGAAAACGACCGAGAGCAGAGCCGTTCCGATATTTACCGAGGGGTGGATTACGTTGTCCATGGGCCAGGAAAAACCCGCCATCGAAGAAGTCATGTCGAACCCGATGCGCGCGAATACAGCGTTGAATACGGTTCCCGCCACTCCTCCCGCCAGCCCGCCGGCGAACCCCAGCAAGGATCCTTCGAGCAGGAAGAGCGACCGGATCCGGTTCGCGGGCATCCCCATCGACATGAGAATGCCGATTTCGCGCTTCCGCTCCAGCACCGCCATGGTCATCACATTGGCGATGACGAACGCTCCGAGCAGGGCGACGACAATCCATATCCACAGATAGATGGAATCCATCATCGCGACCAGTCGCGGGTATTCACCGATTTTCGTCCACGGCAAAACCGACAATTTCTGTCCCGCAAGGTCCGCGCTGCGCGAATCCAGCGCGGCCGTCGCCGCCTCCGCCGCCGCGGCGGTGTCGGAGCGGTGAGGCAGCATCACGAGCAGTTGCTGCGCTCCGTTTTCCATGCCCAACAGGGTGCGCGCGTCGTCCAGGCCGATCTGGAAAACCGAATCGTCCATCGAGTTGACGCCGGTCTTGAAAAGACCGGAAATCCGGAATTTCTTGAACCCGAGACCTCCGTCGGATTTTTCGGTCAGCACTTTCAGGGAATCGCCCGCCTTGAGTCCGAGATCGGCGGCGAGACCCGCTCCGAGAACCGCGTCGCCGGGCGCCCCGATATAGGCGCCCGAGAGAATCCGCTTGTCCAGCATCAAAAGGCTGCGTTCGGTCTCCGGGTCGCCTGAAATCGCGATCGCGGCTTTGGTCGAATTTCCCGAACCGAGGACGACTCCGAATCTTATGCGTTGTGCGATCCGTGTTCCCGGCCAGCGGGAGTTCAGGGCTTCCGAGAGAATGGCCGCCGTCGTGTCAGAATCGGCGATATAATCGTCCACCGGCGAAAATATGGAGCGTTCGCGATAACCAGCGGTCGCAATATTGATGTGTCCGGTTTCGTTTTTCGTGTAATTGCGCACAAGCGAATCCATGAAACCGGAAGTGAAACCCTGCAGTATGACGATCATGGCGATGGACAGAAAAACCGATGTCGACGCCAGAACGCTTCTGCGTCTGTTGCGCAGCAGGTTTCGCGCTCCGAACGAAAGTATAGTCATGCCGGATCTCCTTCAGACGAACCGCAGGGCATCGGTGACTTCCATCTTCGACGCCTTCCGCGCGGGGATGAGCGCGGCTATCCACGAAGCGGCCAGACCGAAAATCATGCCGAACGCGAACGATTCCGTTTTCCACTCGCCTCTGAGCATTCCCGTCAGGGGGAGCGAACCCAGATCGACTTTGCCCATCATTTTCCCGATATCCAGTCCGATCGCCGATGTGTACCACACTGCGCATGCGCCGAGCGCGAGTCCGCCGACGCTTCCGATCACGCCCACCATAAGGCCTTCCAGCGCGAAAAGCCGACGGATCGCCGATGCGCCCATCCCGTACGCGCGCAGCACGCCGATTTCCCTTACTCGCGAATAGACGCTCATCAGTACCGTATTCACGACACCGACAGCGGCGATCAGCAGGACGACCAGAATTATCAGCATCGAGTATTTTGATTTCATGTTGCGCATTGCAAGATAATCGGCCGCGGCTTCGCCGACCGGTCTCGCATCGAGACCGGGGAAGGCCGATTCGACGGCCGCCGCCGCGGCCGCGGCCGCCGCCAGTTCGCCGTCGAGGTTTTTCGAGCGGGGCAGCGCGACGTCGAGTTCGGTGACGGGAAGATCGTCGCCCAGCAGTCTGCGGGCGTCGTCATAGCGCATGAACAGGCCGGAAGCGGACACTTCGGGCGCGGCCGCGTCGAGAATTCCGACGAGCCTGTACTCGTCCGCGTTCATGCTGTCTGTTTTCGTCCGGGCGGACACGAGAACCCAATCGCCGGGCGCGAGCCCGAGATCCGCCGCCAGGCCGGAGCCCATCACGACGCCGCCTTCATCCGAGCCTTGGAACCACGTCCCTTCGCGAAGGGAATCGCCCAACGTAAAGACTCCGGAATCCGCCTTTGGTTCGACGGCCACCGCCACCACCGGCAACCCGTCGCCGGAACCGGAGCCGGAGACGGTGGCGACGAATTTCGTCCTGGGGGCGATGCCCTCGGCTTCCGGCAGTATCTTCGCGATGCGGGAAGCGGTGTTTTCCGGATCGGGAATTCCGTATTCAAGGGGAAAGCCCGCCGATTCCGACCGGTATGCTTCGGTCGATATCGATACCGAAGAAGCGGTCTGGTCGACCATCGAGTCGATCGTCATCCTGTCCATGCCGGCGAGCAGGGAATCGAAGAATATGTACATGCCGATGCCGGCGGTGAGCACGATCGCGGTGATGAGGGTACGTTTTCCGTGCCTGAAAACATTCCTGAGAGCGATGGAAAAAATGGGGTCGCGCATCGCATTACCTGCTCTCGTCGACGCGCACCAATCCATCGTGCAGTTCGACGATCCTGCGCGCCTGGTCCATGACCAGCCTGTCGTGCGTGGAAAAAATGAATGTGACCGCATCCCTTTCGTTGAGTTCTTTCATGAGGGCCACGATTTCGCCCGCGGTGCGCGAGTCCAGATTGGCCGTCGGTTCGTCCGCCAGCACGACGGCGGGATTCTTGACCAGCGCCCGCGCGATGGCGACGCGCTGTTCCTGTCCTCCCGAAAGTTCGCGCGGAAAACGGTCGGCTTTGTCCGCGATGCCGACCGCTTCGAGCATCAGAAGCGCCTTTTTCCGCATGAGACTGCGGTTGCGTCCGCCTTCGATGGCCAGGGGCAATTCGACGTTTTCCGCCACCGTGAGCACAGGTACCAGATTGTAGGACTGGAACACGAAGGAAACATGCTCCTTCCTGTACGCGGAAAGCTCCTTTTCGCCAAGCGCCCGGAGTTCCTTGCCTGCGTAGACCATGCGGCCTTCGGTGGGCGCGTCGAGACAGCCGAGAATATTGAGCAGCGTGGTCTTGCCGGAGCCCGAAGGTCCGACGACGGCCAGAAATTCGCCCTTTTCCACGTCGAGATCGATGCCGCCCAGAGCGATTACTTCGGTATCGCCCTTTCTGTAGATTTTCTTGACTCCCCTGAGGGAAAGGATGGTCATCGCCGCCTCCTGCCGTTTCACCGCGCTTTTCTGAGCACGGAAAGAATCATTTCGAGATCTTCGAGATATGCTTCGAGCGCCTTGAAACCCTTCTGGGACAGGCGCACTCCTGTGAACGGTTTCCCGGACACGAAGCGCTTTAAAATCGCTATATAACCTGCGGATTCCAGCGTTTTGAGCTGGGTCGAAAGGTTCCCGCCGGTGAATCCCAGATCGTCGCGCAAATCCGTAAATCCCACTTCCGGATCGGATGAAGAAGCGAGATATGTCAATATGCGCAGTCTCGCCTGTTCGTGCACAATGCGGTCGAGCGCGCCCGGTATTCTGTCGCTGTCGCTTTTGACCGCCGGATCGGGCCCCGGGGAGCTGTTCTGCGCAGGCGGCGAAATCCGGCTCACGACTGCGGCCTCTCCTTTTCCGGCCGGCTCGCGCCTGTCCTGAACAGTCCCGCAACTCCGAAGGCTATGAACATGCCCCCGATTATCGATGCCGACCAGAACCAGGGCGCCTTCTCCATGAAAAAGAAGGAGGACAGTCCCGCCGCCAGGGAGTACACGCCGAGCACGCGGTATTCGGCCAGGTCGACGAGGACGTCGAGGCCGAAGGCGGCGAACGACGCGAACACCGAAAGCAGGGAGACGATGTACCAAGGGTGCCCTATGGAAAAGCAGAAGGCGACTCCCGTGGCCATGGACAGGACCGAGGCCAGGATGAGCAACACGGCCTTTCCGCCGAACATGAGGCGCAGCACTGTCCAGAACCCGGCTCCGCCGTCGATGCGCTTGGCCGCATTGGTGGTAAGAGTCACTTTGACCACGGCACCTGCGGCAAGCAGAACTGCGGGGCAAATCCAGAGGAGGGCGATCACGGCGCGCGGAGCGGCGGAAAGCGACCCGTATTCCTTGACGACGGCATTCGCGATGAGGCAAAGCCCCACCGTTATGAGTCCGTAAGGCAGGGAAAGGGCGGCGTAGATCCGTGTCGCCGCCACCTGCCGCAATATGGGATTGTTGCGGCGCAGCGCTTTCCTGAGGCCGACAACCACTTCCGCAAGTTCGTTCTTTTCGGACTCCAGGTCGGGTTTGTTCATTAAAGTTCTCCGATTATCCACAAACAAGTTTGTACAACAAACAATAATAAGTATTATTCTTGTCAGGTATTCCGTCAAGCCCCAATCGATGAAGGAAAAGCGACAACATCGGGTCTCGTCAAAAACGTCCGTATGTGATATAGTTTTTCACCGCCTGGATAACCGAAGCGGGAAGGAAATCGGAGGCGCAGATGAGAAGCGAGGTTCGGGACCTCGAGCCCGGCTATTACCATGAAGATCTTGAACCCGGTGGGGCGGAGCGCCTCGTGCTGAGGTTCCCCGCATGCGATGTGGTGGTTACAGGTACCCAGGCGCACACAGTACATATCGAACTCGACCTGCGCGGATCGGCCGCCGCCCTGGCGGCATGGAAGCCTTCCGTCCGCAGGAGGGAAAGCCTTCTCGTCATCGCCGATGAACTGTCCGGCGACGTCTTTCTGTCCGAAGCTCGCATCGGCGTGCCCGCCGGATTCCGCGACCTGGAGCTGCATGGCGGCTCGGGCAATCTCGACATCAGGGACTGTTCGCTGGATATTCTCGCTTCCACCGAATCCGGCGAACTCAGGGTAGAGGGCGGCGCGGCGGTCGAAGCTTCGAGCGTTTCGGGCAGCGTCATGCTTTCGGGGATGGCTTCGGCTTTTGTCCGGACTATCGCCGGTTCGGTCCGGTGTTCGCGTATAGGCGGCCACCTTTCGGTCGAATCCCAGGGTGGCGACGTACAGGCCGATACCATCGAAGGCAATATCGTGGCGCTGGTTTCGTCTGGAGAAATCTCGGTCCAGAGGCCCGGGGGACGTCTTCGTCTGATCACGGTATCGGGAGACGTGGAACTCGAGGTTACGGGTCCTTTCGCCGGCGGCGAAATCAGCACAGGCACCGGAGACGTCAGCCTTCAACTGGACGGCGCCCATCTGGAACTGCGGGGAGAGACCCTTTCGGGCGGCATACGCGCTCCGGGTACGGTTATCGCCCAAGGTTCCGGCCCCCGCCGCTGCGCGATGCGGCTGGGTTCAGGCGGCAGGCGCCTTCACGTCAAAAGCGTTTCCGGCGACATCGAAATCGATAGCTGAAAAAGACGCGGGGAACTTCCACGGCGCGGCGGCGCGCGGTTTTCGCGGCCGCCGCGCGGGAACACATCACACTTCTTCGAAAAGTTTCGCGATTCTCTTGCGGTATATCTCGTTCACCGCATGTCGCTTCAACTCCTGCTTGGCCGACAGCTCCTTCCCGACCTGGAAGGGCTCCGAGAGGAGATCGAAGCGGAATATGCGCTCGAACATCTTGAACCCATTCTTTAGGTTCACGAGCCCGGCGATTTCATAGTCGATCAGTTCCCTGACTTCGGGCTGCCGGAGCAGCGATTCGTAATCGATGTTGGGAATACTGTTTTCGTTGGCCCATGAAGTCAGGTTTTCCTGCTTCGGAACGATGAGGGCGGTCAGATATTTTTTGTCCTGACCCAGCACGATGGCGGTCCCGATGTAGTCGCTTTCGCATAGTTTCTGCTCGATCGGCACCGGTTCGATGTTTTCGCCGCCCAGGAGGACGATAGTGTCTTTCGCCCTTCCGGTAATGCGGATTTCGCCGTGCACGGTGAGCATGCCGAGGTCGCCGGTGTCGAGCCAGCCGTCGGGCGTCATGACTTTGGCCGTCAGATCCGGCCTTTTGTAGTAACCGGCCATGACCTGCGGTCCGCGTACCTGGATAACACCCTTTTTCCCCGGCCCGAGGAATTCGCCGTGCTCGCCTGCGATCCTGATGTCGGTGCCGCGGTGAATGGGGCCGACGGTGCCCGCCACGGGTTTGTAGCGCATTCTTACTCCCAGGACGGGCGCCGTTTCGGTGAGTCCATAGCCTTCCAGAATGAGTATGCCGATCGCGTCGAAGAATCGGTCGACGGCTCCAGGGAGCGCTCCGCCGCCTGAGACTCCTGCGATGAAATTGGGGCCGAATTTTTCCTTGATTTTCCTGAAAACAAGCAGATTCCCGAGCCCTCTGATCGGAGCGAGCAGGAGGAAAGGCAGGATCGATGCAGCGATTTCCAGTATCCTCGATCTTGGCGAGAATGCCGGAATGCGGCCGAGCAAGTGATTGCGGAAAAAGGCGTAGCTCTCGCCGACACTGACAAAGAAATCGAAGAGAACTTTCTTGGCTCCGCCTGACTGCTTTATCTGCCTGTATACACCGTCCTTCACGGATTCCCATATGCGGGGAACCGAAGGCAGCCAATGCGGCTGGATGGCTTTCATATCGGCGAGGAGTACCGACCCGATGGGCTTGGAGTAGGCGAGCGTAGCGCCTGAGGCCAGCACAACGTACTGGATGATGCGTTCGAAAGAATGCCAGACCGGGAGGACGGAAAGAAATACCTGGCCCGGCCTGATGTCATACACGTCGGGAATGTATTCGGTCTGATGCAGGAAGTTTCCATGGCTCAACATGACACCTTTGGGGTCGCCCGTAGTGCCCGAGGTGTATATCAGGGTTGCGAGTTCGTCGCGTTTGCCCTGGGCGACTTCGCGCGTATAGATATCCGGATCCTTCGCGAGGAGTGCGGCGCCCTTGTCGGCCAGCGCCTGGAAGACGAGGAGTTCGAGCCCGGCGTTTGCCGTCTGCGATGCGATTGCGGCATCGGGTTCGTCGAAAAGAATCACGCGCCTGAGCTGCGGCATGCGGTCGCGGGCTTCGAGGATTTTTGCGAGCTGCCTGTCGTTTTCGAGAATCGCGGTTTCGCATTCGCTCCAGGACAGGATGTAGGAAATTTCCTGGACAGTGGCATCGGTGCCGCGCGGGACGTCCGCTCCGCCAAGCCCGAGTATTGCCAGGTCCGCCACAAGCCATTCTTTGCGGTTGTCGGAGATGAGGCCGACCTTGTCCCCGCGCCTGACGCCGATAGAAACGAGCCCCGCGGCGAATTCCGATATGCGGTCGAGCAGCGTCCCATAGCTCTGGGCCCTGAAAACGCCATCTTTGTCTTTCGAAAGCTGGACGGACGCCCCGGGCTGGGCTCGGACTTTCTCCATGAACATCTGCGGTATGGTTTGCGCCATCATCGCTCCTTGGTGGGATGATCTTATTTGACAATATTACTATTTATGTAAAACTGTGTAAAGTGTATATTTATGGTCAGGATTGCCGTGTTGGCGGCGGCCCGGTCAGGCGAGGATTTTGCGGTCTTGGGGTACCTGGTCGAAATAAGAGGAAAAGGTGGACCTCATCGCTCCGATGTCGGGCGCCTTCGCGAGATTGGTCCTGAGGTAATGGGCAAAAGAAAAATTATCCGCATAGTAGGAAAAAAAACGTTTCGCGCTTTCGAGCCGCCATGCTTCGGGAAGCAAAGCTTCCGCGAGATCGAGGAAGTGCAGTCCGATCGCTTCTCCGTCATGTCGGGCATGAACATGGGGGGCGGATGGCGAAGCCCCCAAAAGCGCCGGCTCTCGAAGAGAAGCCGATTCTCGAAGAGAAGCCGATTCTCGAAGAGAAGCCGATTCTCGAAGAGAAGCCGATTCTCGAAGAGAAGCGAATATCCAGGGCCGACGAGCGGCTTCGCGACCGATCATGACGGCGGCCGGCTTTTGGACGGAAAACATGCGCGCAACATCGGCCGGACTTCGCAAGTCTCCGTTGCCGACCACCGGAATCGACAGGCCGGAGGCGAGGACGCCGATGAGGTCAGGATTGGCGGCGCGGCGGAACCTTTGCGCATCGGTACGCGGATGCAGCGTGAGAAAATCGAGGCCGGCGTCGGCAAGGCGGCGGCAGTAGGCCAGAAGCCGTTCGGGGTTGTCGTCCTCGCCCGAGCGGAGTTTGGCGGAAAGGAGGCCGGGCCAGGCTGCGCGCGCGGCGGCGATCAGGCGCACTGCGCCTTCGGGATCGGCGCTCCAGGCCGAGCCGCCTCCGGAACGTCGAATTTTCGGAGCCGCACAGCCGAAGTTTATGTCGACGCCGCGCGGGCGGGACCCATCGGGCAGGCCGGCAAGGCGACGGCAGGCCTCGGCCAGCCGTTCGGGGCGCTTTGCGAAAAACTGGACCGATGTGGCGTCCGGATCGGGCGCGGTATCGATGTAGATCGGGTCCTCGGGCCCGCCCGAGAGGAACCCCTCGACGCCGGCCATTTCGGTGAAGGCATAGTCCGGAGGACCCAGCTCCGAAACGAGAGTGCGGAATGCCCGGTTGCTGATTCCGACCATGGGGGCGAGGAGGAGAGAACCGTCGGCAAAGGGTCGATTCATTGCCGCGGATTGTAGCGGCCGGGGCTATGAGGCGCAATGACCGTTCTCTTCGGGAATTGACTGAAGGGCGGTATATGGTGTATGTATATCCAACGCGATGCCCCGATTCGGACCCCTGTCCGGGGATGAGTACGTCCAAAGGGGGGTCCACCTACGATTTTCCGGGAGGAACTTTTGTGAGCGTAAAGATCAGGCTCAAGAAATTCGGCGCCAAAGCCAGGCCTTTTTATCGCATCGTCATCATTGATTCGCGCGCCGCGCGCGACAGCCGTACTATCGAAGAGATCGGTCTATATCACCCCATCGAGACCGAAGACAAACAGCTCAAGATCGATGAGGAAAGGGCCAGACATTGGCTTTCCGTGGGCGCCCAGCCCTCCGACACTGTCCGCGCTCTCCTCAACCGGAAGAACATCCACGTAAAGTGAGCCCGGGGTTCATGCCCGAGCCGTGGAGGTCCTCCATATGAAGGAAATCGAAGTGGAACGTGATCTCGTCGAATATATCGTCAAGTCTCTGGTCGACGACCCTGAAGCGGTGCAGATCAATGTCATCGAAGGGGAAAAGTCGACCATTCTCGAACTGAAGGTGGCCGAAGCCGACGTCGGCAAGGTGATCGGCAAACATGGCCGCATCGCCAAAGCCATCAGGACCATTCTCTCCGCATCCGCAGGCGCGCAGGACAAGCGCGTGATGCTGGAGATTCTGGACTGAAGCGCCCTCATGCGGGGGCGCGGGGCGGAGTGATGGGAAAATCCCCGGAATCGCCGGCCGGCCGGCCAGGTGGCGACCAAAAGCGTGATAACCCCAAGGACGAAGGCGCTTTGGTCGCCGTAGCCCGTCTCGGAGCGCCGCGTGGCGTATCGGGACACTTGAAGCTCCACAGCTTTTCGGGCGAATTCGCCCACCTGGCTCTCCTCAAAGAAGTACTGCTCGCGCCGCCCGCCGAGGCATCCGGCAAGTCCGCTGCCCCGGGTGTTCCCGTCGCCCGCAAAAAGGTGATCGTCCATTCGATGGAATCGGGCGAATGGGGCATCAGCTTCCAGTTCGAAGGATACGACAGCCCGGAAAAGGCGCGCGTCCTGACCGGGATGGAAATACTCGTGCCCCTGTCGGCGGCGAGCCCGCTTCGCGAAGGGGAATGGTATATTTCCGACCTGATCGGCCTTGCTCTGACTTTTGAAGGCAAAAAGGTCGCCGAAATCAGGAGCGTACTGGACGGTGCGGCCGATCCGCTGCTCGAGTGCCGGCTTCCCGACGGGAAAGCCGTTCTCATACCCTTCCGGAAAGAGTACATCGGCGAAGTGGATCTCGGGCGAGGGAACATGGAACTACTGTACGACTGGCTCCTCGAATGAAAATCACCGTCCTGACGCTGTTTCCGGAAATCCTTAAAGGTTTTTTCGAAGCGTCGATCATGAAACGTGCCGTCGAACGCGGCCTCGTGTCCTACGAACTTGTGGACATCAGGGATTACGCGATCGACAAACACCACAAATGCGACGATGAAGTATTCGGCGGGGGCGCAGGCATGCTCATGCTGCCGGGACCTCTGGGCCGCGCTCTGGAAGCCGCGGGTTCGGCGGTGAAGCTCGATCCTTCCATTTCTGTGGCGGGCGCTCCGAGAACCATATTTGTGACGCCGTCGGGCCGTCTGCTGAACCAGGCGATGGCGGGGGAACTCGCCGCCGAAGAACATCTGATCCTTGTCTGCGGGCGTTACGAAGGGATCGACCAGCGCGTGATCGACCGTTACGTCACTGACGAAATCTCCATCGGCGACTACGTGCTTTCGAGCGGAGAGGTCGCGGCGATGGTTCTGGTGGACGCGGTGTACAGACTCGTGCCGGGCGTGATTTCCGGCGAATCGCTTGAAGAGGAGAGCTTCGGTTCGGGTATCCTGGAGTATCCCCAGTATACACGCCCGGCCGATTATGATACTATGAAAGTCCCTGCGGTCCTGACCTCGGGGAATCACGCACAAATCGCCCGGTGGAGGCTCAAGGCTGGTCTTGCGAAGACCCTTGCCTACCGCCCCGAGCTTCTTGCGCGGACCGAGCTCCCCGATGAGGCGAAGCGGCTCCTGCGCGAACTGATGGATGAAGGGGGATTTCATGAACCTGGTACAGCAGATACAGGCCGAACAGATCAAGAGTGAGCTTCCCGTTTTCAACGTGGGCGACACGGTCCGTGTCAGCTTCAAGATCGTAGAAGGCAAGACCGAGCGCATTCAGGCCTACGAAGGCCTCGTCATTGCGATGAAAAATGCCAACGTCAGCAAGACTTTCACCGTGCGCAAGACTTCCTACGGCGTAGGCGTCGAGCGTGTGTTCCCCCTGAATTCACCGCGCGTCGAAGACGTCACCGTCCTTCGTCCCGGCAAAGTCAGAAGGGCCAAGCTCTATTACATCCGCACCAAGGTCGGCAAGAAGTCGAAGGTCAAGGAGTTCATCTCCACCAAAAAACCTGCCGAAGCTCCGAAGGCGTAAGTTCGCAGGAACCGGAATCCTGCCGGAGTCTTCGGCTTCAGCAGGATCGAAACACGATATACCGATTAGTGGCCGTCCAGCTTACTGGACGGCTTTTTTTTCCGATTTTTGATCCATAATTCAATCGATGCGGCCTTTTATGCGCGTCATATCAGCATGACTACTCAGGCGCGGGCGGTTTTGACGGGAAGGGCAGGGGAAGAGCGGGTCGCAAGGCTGCTTGTCGACGAAGGCTGGTCCATCGAGGCCCGGAATTTCAGGCGTGGACCGGGCGAGCTCGACATCATCGCCCGAAAAAAGGACCTTGTCGCCTTCATCGAGGTGAAAACATGGCCACGGGGGAGGGCGATCGACCTCGAAAGAGCGCTGAACGGCAATAAAAGACACCGTATCGTCGAAACGTCTAAAATTTTCCTCGCCTTGCATCGACAATATAGTGAGGCCAGAGTACGATACGACGTTTTCCTCCTTACGGCGGACGGTTCGGTCGAGCGATTCGAAGAGGCCTTTACCGGAGAACCATGAAGCAGCATTCAAGGTCGGCCCGATGCGGAACGCAGGATTGGGCCGGTTCTGCCCGGGGGGATGGCGCGATGCTGGATGGCGCGCTGATCGACGCATGCAGGGAAGCCGATCCCGAATGCGCGGCGCGGCTCGACGAGTTGCGCGGCAAGATAGCCGACACGGGGTATGTGGAAGGGGCGGTCACCATGATCGCTTCCTTCCTTTCGGCGCGCTACGGCAAGGGGAAATCCAATGACCGACGAGCATAAGGAAGAGGGGCAGAGCCCGGGCAATCGCAGGCCCGGAAGGGGAAGGCATTTCAGGTCCCACAGGCAGGGGGAGGCGCTCCGCAGGCCGGAAAAACCGGAAGGCGGCCAGCCAGGCCAGGCGGGTCAGAATCCTGGTGCCAAGGGAGTTCCGGAGAGGGCGGCACCGCAGCTTCGGCAGGCTCCGGCTTTCTCGTGCGCGCTTTGCGAAAAGCCCATTTATGATCTCACCGGTGCACTTTCGGACAAGGATAGCGGACTGCCTGTACATTTCGACTGTGCCCTGGAAAGGGTGAGCGCCGCGGAAACCCTCCTGCCGGGCGAAAAAATCGCGTACCTCGGCTCGGGCTGTTTCGGTGTCGTGACGGCTACCGGCGATACGCCGGACGGCGCTTTCACGGTGATACGGCGCATACAGTGGGAAAAAGAAGGCGAAAAAAAAGACTGGCGAAAAATCCTCTCTTCCGGAATTACGCGTATCTAGATACGCATATCTAGAACAGGAGAGAGCCATGCACATCATGATCGTATCGATCAAAGTCAAACCCGAATGTCTGGAAGGTTTTCGGGAGGTCACTCTTGAAAACGCCCGCATGAGCCGGAAAGAACCGGGTATTTTCAGGTTTGAGCTTCTTGAGGACCGAAACGACCCGGCGCATTTTCTTCTGGTCGAAGGGTATCTCGACGACGAAGCGCCCGCCCGGCACAAAGAAACGAAACATTTTCTCGCGTGGAAGGAAACCGCGGAGCCGATGCTGGCGGAAGCCAGAACACGCTCATATTACGAACCGGTAGGGGAACCGGGCTGAACGGTTCTCCTACCGGACGGCTTCCCTACCGGACGGCATGCAAAGGTAAATATTCGCCAACCCAAACAGTACACCAGACTGTAGGATTCCCCGGATACTCCGTACTCGCTCAGTTCCGGCGTATCTCCGAAAAGCCGCAATAGGGCTGGAGGGCGGCGGGAATCGCCACCGACCCGTCGGCTTTCTGGAAGTTTTCGAGGATTGCGATGAGACCGCGCGAACAAGCCACTGCGGTGCCGTTCAGCATGTGTACGAACTTGTTCTTGCCGTCATCGTCCTTATAGCGGATGTTGAGGCGACGAGCCTGGAAATCCGTACAATTGGAAGTCGAAGTGACTTCGCCGTACTCGCCGCCGTTGCGGCCAGGCATCCATGCTTCCAGGTCCCACTTGCGGTACGCCGGGGCGCCCAGGTCGCCAGTACAGGTGTCTACGACCCGGAACGGGATTCCCAGACCGGCAAAGATTTCTTCTTCAATGAGACGTAATTCTTCGTGCATCGCACCGGAGTTTTCCGGCGTGGTAAAGGCGAACATTTCCACCTTGGTGAACTGATGCACACGGTAAAGCCCTTTGGAGAACTGGCCGGCCGCTCCCGCTTCGCGGCGGAAACAGTGCGAAACGCCGGCGAGCTTGAGCGGGAGTTTCGACTTGTCGAGTACCGAACCGGAATAGTAGCCGCCCAGGGTGATTTCGGCCGTGCCGATGAGGCAGGCGTCTTCGCCTTCGATAGTATAGACGTTCGATTCGGATCCGCGGGGATTGAAGCCGATACCTTCGAGGATTTCGATTTTCGCGACATCCGGTGTCTGGAAAATCGCGAAACCGCGCTTGAGCAGAATATCCAGGGCGTAACGCACGAGCGCCATCTCGAGGAGTACTGCTTCATTCTTGAGATAATAGAATTTGGTGCCTGAAACGCGGGTCGCGGTGTCGAAATCGATGAGATCGAGGTCCGCACCGAGCTGGACATGGTCCTTGGGCTCGAAATCGAAGCGAGTCGGTTCGCCGACGCGTTTTACCTCGAGATTATCTTTGTCTTCCTTGCCGCGCGGGGCGTCGGGATGTGCCATGTTGGGAATTCGGGACGCTTCCGCCGCGAGGCGGGTTTCCGTTTCGGCCAGTTCGGATTCGAGAGCCGCGATCCTGTCCTTGAGGGCCTTGCCTTCTTCGATGAGCCCCGCCCTGAGCGTGGGTTCCATTTTGCCTTTCATGGAAGCGGCGTTGTCGTTGCGCCGTTTGCGCTCGTCCTCGAGAGAACGGATGAGCACATTGCGGCGGTCGAAAAGTTCCACCACGAGATCGGCGTCGGCCTGCATGAAACGGTCGACGATGTTGCGCTTGACGGCGGCCAGATTTTCCTTGACGAAACGGTGATCCAACATAGTGGCGCAATAGTATCGCGCCGGTCCTGGTCCGGCAATATGCCTGCGCATACATGTATTGCCGCGCGCGCCGGGCCCGGAGTACCATCGCTTCCGTGATCGACCGACTGCAGACCATGCGCGCCCGACTCGCCGAAGTCGAACTCCTCGTGTCCGAGCCCGGCGTGGCGCGGGATCCCGCCCGCTACAGGGATCTCATGCGGGAACGGGCTCATCTGTCCGATATAGACGAAGCGTATCGCGAATACGAGTCGGTCGAATCGGGCATCGTCGACGCGAACCTCCTCATCCGCGAAAGCGACGACGCCGAAATGAGCGCCCTCGCGCGAGAGGAACTGGCCGGACTCGGGCTGCGTAAAACAGCGCTGGAAGGGCGGCTGGCCGAACTCCTCGCTCCGCGCGATCCTTTGGCGGACAAACCCGTCATCATGGAAATCCGCGCCGGCACCGGCGGCGAGGAAGCCGCACTCTTCGCTTCGGACCTTTTCAGGATGTATTCGCGCTATGCCGACGGTCTCGGCTGGAAAATAGAAGTGATGGGCCAGAATCCGACGGAACTCGGCGGCATCAAGGAAATCGTCTTTTCCGTGAGCGGCGACGCCGTCTACGAACGCCTGAAGCGGGAATCGGGCGTGCATCGCGTGCAGCGCGTGCCCGCGACCGAAGGATCGGGCCGCATCCACACCAGCGCCGTCACTGTGGCCGTGCTTCCGGAAATGGAAGAAACCGAAATCGAAATACGCGCCGAAGATATAAGGGTGGACGTCATGCGATCCGGAGGACCCGGCGGACAGAGCGTCAACACGACCGACTCGGCGGTGCGCATAACGCACATCCCTTCGGGCATCGTCGTCCACTGCCAGGACGAAAAAAGCCAGATCAAGAACAAGGCCAAGGCCATGCGCATCCTGCGCGCAAGACTTTTCGAGGCCGAAGAATCGCGGCAGAACGCCGAACGCTCCGCGGAGCGCAAAAGCCAGGTCGGCACGGGCGAGCGGTCGGAACGGATACGCACCTACAATTTTCCGCAGAACCGGCTCACGGACCATCGCATCGACCTCACGCTCTACAAACTCGACCTCATCATGGAAGGCGACCTTGCGGAACTCACCGGCGCGCTCCTGCGCGCGGCCAGGGAGGAAGCCCTGGCTGGCGATCCGTCCTGAAGATGACCGTAGGCCGGTTGCTCGTCGAGGCAAAAGCTCGCCTGGCGGATAGCGATACACCCTATCTTGACGCAAGCCTCATCCTGGCGAACAGGCTCGGCGTTTCGCGCGAAATCCTGCTTGCACGGCTTTCCGACGAGTGCGAAGCTCCCCGCGGTTTTGAAGAAGATCTTGCGCGCAGGGCTCTTGGCGAAAGCGTAGCGTACATACTGGGGCGCAAGGAGTTTTTCGGGAGGGAATTCCGGGTGGACGGCAGGGTTCTCGTGCCCCGTCCCGATACTGAAATCCTCGTCGAGGCCGCCCTCGAGTGCGGAAGTGCGCTGTCCCCCTCGGGATACTTGCGTGTCCACGATCTGTGCACCGGTTCTGGCGCGGTCGCGCTGAGCATCGCCGCCGAAAAGCCGGGATGGTCCGTCTCCGCCTCGGATATTTCGGCCGATGCGCTCGCTGTCGCTTGCGCCAACTCCGTTGCGCTTCTCGGGCGCGAAATTCCGCTTCTGCAGTCCGATCTCTGCGAAGGGCTCGAAGGGCCTTTCGATTTGATCACGGCCAATCCTCCCTACGTGAGCGGAGCGGAGACCGGGGTTCTGCTTGCGAAAGGCTGGCGCGAGCCGGAACTCGCGCTCGACGGGGGCGTGGACGGTCTCGATATCGTGAGGAGACTCGTGCCTGGCGCGTTTCGGGTACTGGCGCCGGGAGGGATTCTATTGATAGAAGCGGACGGCTCGCAGGCGGAAACCATTCATGCTATGCTGGAGAACGTCGGCTATGAATCGATCCGCGTATGGAAGGATCTCGCCGGCTTTGCAAGGGTGACCGGAGGCTCGAGACCATGGACGACAAGCTGAGGCAGTTCCTGGATGCTGCGCAGGCGGCCTACGGTGACTCAGGCGCCCAGGCGGCGGCTCGGGCGCTGGAATGGACCAAGTCGAAACACGGGGCTGCTGTGCGCGCGTCGGGGGAACCCGCCTGGGCGCACGATCTCCGGGTGGCTGAGACTTTGCTCGGCATGGGTATGGACCTCGATTCGGTGCTTGCCGGTCTCGTGCATGATACGTGCGAAGGGCGTGGCGGCGTCGACGATTCGGAGCCACAGACCTTGCCGCCGGCGGATCTTGAGTTCGGGCCCGAGCCCGATGGGGCCGTCGAAGACAAGGCGGGCGCCTCCGATGCCCTGGCGGCGCCCGCAGGCTCGAAACGCCCGCTCCGCCCCGTCCATGCCGCGCATCCCGGCCAGCGCAACCTCGTTCTGGATGCGCGCCGTCGCGCCCTGGCCGCCGTTCCCGACCCCGAAATCGCCGGGCGCTTCGGCGAGGAAACGGCCAAACTGGTCGCGGGCGTTTCCCGCCTGTCCTCGGTGCGAGCCAAGAACAAAACGGTGCAGGCTGCGGAAACGATGCGCAAGATGCTGTTCGCCATGACCGGCGACATCCGCGTCATCATCGTCAAGCTCGCCGACAAGCTCGACAGCATGCGCACGCTGAAATGGCTGCCCGAAGAACGCCAGAAACTCATAGCATCGGAATGCCTCGACATATTTGCGCCCTTGGCGGACCGCCTCGGTATTTCCTGGCTCAAGGACGAGCTTGAAGACCTTTCGCTCAAAGTGGTAAACCGCGAAGCCTACGACCAGATCAAGGAAATCGTCGCGGCGAAAAAAGGCGAACGTGAAAACTTCCTGGACCGTGTCGGCGCTGAAATCAGGTCGACGGCCGAAAAGGAAGGCGTGCGCGTCGAATTGAGCGCCAGGGCCAAACACTTCTATTCGATCTACCAGAAGATGCGGAAAAAGGCGAAAAGTTCGGAGGAACTGTTCGATCTCCTGGGCTTACGCCTCATCTGCGATTCCGAAAACGACTGCTATGCGCTTTTGGGCATGGTGCACCGCCTCTGGAAACCGATCGACGGCCGCTTCAAGGACTACATAGCGATGCCGAAGGCCAATGGCTACCGCAGCCTGCACAGCACGGTCATGTGCTATGACGGCCGTCTCCTCGAAGTGCAGATCCGTACCCGGGACATGCACACGGTGGCCGAATACGGCGTCGCCTCGCACTGGCTCTACAAAAAGGGCAGCACCGCCGAACGGCCGAAACTCGAAGATCTGCCCATCGTCAACCGTCTCAAACAATGGAACGAATTCCTGGCGAATGGCGCCGAATACCTCGAAGAGATCAAGCGCGAACTGCTCAAGGATTCGATATTCGTCTTCACGCCGCAAGGCGACGTGATCGAGCTGCCTGCGGGCGCCACGCCGATCGACTTCGCTTTCGCCATCCATACCGATGTCGGTTCGCATTGCATCGGCGCCAAGGCCGACGGAGCGATCGTCCCTCTGGATGCGGAACTCCGGAATACGCAGGTGGTCGAAGTACTCACTTCGCCGTCCGCCAGGCCGAATCTGAACTGGCTCAAACTGGCGCGTACTTCCAAGGCGCGCAGCAAGATCCGTTCTCTCCTGGTGCAAAACGGTCAGGCGCTCGCGATCGACAAAAACATTGTCGCCGGCAAAAAGGCTGAAAAGGAAAAACCCGAGGAAAAGGGGCACGAACCGGCCCAGGCCGAGGAAGCGAAAACCTATGTGGCGCGCAGGGAGTCCGAAGGCAACCGCACCGAAATCGAGTACCGGAGTTACAGGCCGGGGCAGGAACTGCGGAACGAAAAGGCCGGCGTAGCGATAGGCGGTGCGCGGAACATGATGATCCGCATCGCCGGCTGCTGCAGGCCCGTGACGGGCGACGCCATCGTAGGGTACGTGTCGAGGGGCAGGGGCATCATCGTGCATCGTGCCGATTGCCGTTCGCTGGCCGCCATAGCCGATTTCGCGCCGCGGCGCATCGAAGTGCGGTGGGAGGACGATGTCGAGTTCGCCACGGCGAGGTTCCGCGTCACCGCCAGGATGGCGCCCGATATTTTCTCCGAAATTGAAGCCGCCGTGCACAAATTTTCAGGGCGTCTGCGCGAGGGCAAGCTGGCTGAGAGGGGTGATGGAACTTTGTCGGGCTTTTTCACGATGGAGCTGGCATCCAGAGATGATCTCAAGAAGGTAGCGAAGGCACTCAAGGCCCTGCCTACCGTGTTGAGTCTCGAAGAGGAATAGCCTGGAAATCCGCTTTTCCGGCGCGCCGCCCGGCCGGTCATGCCATCAGGATATCTACATCCACCAGAAGGCTTTCGCGGCGTTTATCTGCTCGAATCCGTAGGAATCGAAGGTTTTCTTGCGCGCCGCATAGTCCGCCGGATTGATCCGCACGGCCACTACTTCGAGGTTGCGCATGAAGTACTCGTCGGCGAAGGCCGCCACTTCCTTCGAAGTGGTTCGGTCGACGCGCTCGGCCCAGCGGACAAGCTGATCGGCGCCTCCCGCAAGCCAGGAATCGGCGAGAATCGTGATTCCCCTGGCGGGATCCATGAGCGCGGCGGCACGGTTTTCGTGCAGCGAAGAGCGGGCGGTTTCGTATTCGGCTTTGGAAAAATACGAAAGACTGGTCTTCATGGCGTACATTTCCGATCCGCGCACGATTTCCTTCAAAGAGAGGACACGGTCTGCAGTCGTGGATACGCCTTCGAGCTTGAACGAAAACTCGAGCGAAAACCAGGACGAATCCCTGGAAGGCCGATACCGGACGGTCGGCGTCGAAATCTGCGCGGCCTTGGGCATGCCTTTCTGAACCGCGGTCGACAGTCTGCATGTGGGCGATGCAGCCAGGACTTCCCAGAGAATCGCCGCGCCGTAATGCGCCGTCGAGGCGACATCGGGGCCCCTGTAGAGCATTTCGACGGATGCCTGGCCCTGGGGAACGGAAGGGTCGGGATATGTCATCCATGTGGGCCTTGTCACACCCGGCTTGGGGAATGCGGCCGGCGCCGTTTTCCAGGGGTCGGAACCCCGCTTCCAGGCTCCGAAAGCCGTTTCAGCCATCACCGCGATCTTCGCGGCATCCACATCGCCGGCCACGATGAGCACTGCGTTGTTGGGCAGAAGCCATGTCGAGGCGAGGGTCCGGAGCTTGTCCCCGTCCGCGGCGCGGATGAGGTAATCGGCTCCGGCCGTGTCGAAGCGCCAGGGCGCCCTGGCGAACAATTTCCGCACGATCGCGGCTTCGTAAACCTCGTCGGGACCGGTCGAATATTCCTTCAGGCTCAGCAGGGCCGCGTTCCGTGCTTCTTCCAGCGCCGCAGGGTCGGCGAGCGCGGTTTCGAGGCGGTAATCGGAAAAAAGGGACTGCAGTGTGTCGAATCCCTGTGCGACCCGGTCGCTCTGGATATCGAAAATAAAATCGAAGCGGTCGGATTTGGCACCGCCCGATATGTTTTCCGCGCCGAGGGCTTCCACCGCTCCGCCCGGTTCGGGTTCGCCGGGGTCAGTCGCATTTCCCCTGAACAGGACGAGTTCCAGCAGGCGGAAGAGGCCCGCGGTCTGCGCGGTTTGCGCGGTCGCTCCGGCCCTGAACACGATTCCCATCCTTACGTGATCGGCCCCGGGTTGTTCAAGGACAAGAATTTCCAGCCCATTGTCGAGGACTTTCCGGTAGGGCGCTCCGGCCGCCACGGATTCGGGCTTCGCGGTCTGGGTGGAAGTGCCGTCCTGCGGAGTCTGGGCTCCCGTTGCGACGAGCCCCGCCGAGAGTGCGAAGAAAATACATAAAAAACCGCGGATGGCGGTGCGTTTGTTCGGTATCATTCCATTGATACTACTTCCGCAGGCTTCCACCGTCAACGAAGCGGCACAGACCGCGGCTTGGCGGCCCGGGAGGGGACATGGTATCGTCTTGCGGGAATCACATGGAAACGAGTCCGATGAAGGCCATTCCCCGCAAGGGGACCGCCGGCCGCCGCCTGAGCGGCATCGACGCAAGGAGCGCGCATGCCCTTGCCCGCCGCTATGCGAAAGGCGGAGCCGGCTCCGCCTCCAGCTCCACTTCCTCCGGCTCCGGCTCCGGCTCCGCGGCACAGCCGATGTCGGCTCCTGCGAAGCGCCGCTTCCGCACCACTCCCGGTCGGGTTTTCGCCGCCGCGGTCAAGATTTTTCTTGTGATTCACATTTTTTATATCGTCGCCACCTCCACACTGATAATCGCCTACCGATTCATCGAGCCCCCGGCCACGGTGCTCATGCCCTACAGGGCGATCGGTTACGGCTGGAAGCTCGAAGCTCCCCGGCCCCTGCCGCTTTCCTCGATCCCGGGCTATCTCAAGACCATGCTTGTAGCGGTCGAGGATGGCAAGTTTTACACTCATTTCGGGATCGATTTCGAAGCTTTCAAGCGGGCCAAGCAGATAAATGACCAGGTAGGAAAGCCGCTGTACGGCGGATCGACGCTCACCATGCAGGTGGCCAGAACGCTGTTTCTTGTTCCCGAAAAGAGTTATGTCCGCAAGTATTTCGAGGTGATCGCCGCTCTGGAGCTGGAGCTCTTTCTCACCAAGGACAGGATCCTCGAACTCTATTTCGGCTATGCGGAGTGGGGCAGGGGAATTTTCGGTATCGAGGCCGCGGCGCGGCATTGGTACGGGAAAGGCGTTTCGGCCCTGACCAGAGACGAGGGAGCGCGGCTCATCGCGCTGCTTTCTTCGCCGATACGGTACAGTCCCACGACACTGCAGAAATCGGGCATCCTGCGCGAGCGTTACGCCTATCTCACAAGGCGTTTCGTGTCAGGAAACGCCGCGGCGTCCGTTTCCCCCGATCTCATCGAGCTGCCGCCCAAGCCTCTGCCTTCCGTCGAGCCCGGCATCGAGGAGAACGCGGAATCCGCCCTTCCTTCGACGGCCGTTCCAGCTACCGGAGAGACTGTGCCGCAGGATGCCGCATCCGCCGGGATCGGCGCGACGGGAACGGAAAGTACGATCCCGGCCGGCGATGCCTCGAGCCTTTCTTCGGGCGCTCCGTCTGTTCCCGCCGAAAGTCCTTCGGTCGAGCCTCTTGCCCCGACACAGCCCTGACATTTGAATCAGTTTGAATCGGACTGATTCAGTCCGATTCAAACTGATTCAAACTGATTCAGCGGGCCGTTCTGTCGGGCATCGAAAGTGCCCTGTCCAGCGCATCGGCGAAGAGTTTGGTCTCGCGGCTGCCGCGTGACGAGGCTCTCGGCGACTCGGGCGCAAGGCCGAGGGCGCGCAATTCCGCCATCCGGTCGCGGAGAGAGCGGCGGGCGCGCACGTTTTCGGTAGTGAACAGGTCTCCCCTGTCGTTGAGCACCGGAATTTCCCTGTCGGCCATGCGTTCCGCGAAGGGAAGGTCGCGGGTGACAACGAGATCGCCCGGAATGGCCGAGGATTCGATAAAAGAGTCGGCCGCATCGGGTCCGGCCGTGACGATGGTAAGAAGATCCGCAGGGATTTCGGGGATTTTTCTGGAAGCGACAAAACGGACCGAGAGAGCCTGCCCTTTCCGGGCGGCGGAAAAGGCGCGACGCAGGAGAATGGGACGCAGATCCCGTGGCAGGCTGTCGGCGTCGACCCAGATCGTCAAGTCGCAGCTCCCGCCGGCACGGATGCCCTGTACACGAGGCCATGGCCTTCGATCCGGTATCGCCCGCAATCGGCGCGGACGAATGCCGACTCTCCGCGCGCAAGTCCGAGCGAAGGGCTGCCGTCCGGCGCGAGTACGAGTTTGCCTGAAACGCAAAGGAGTATTTCCGGTCCCGCCGTCTCGTGCCAGTTTCCGGAATCCGCGGTTCCGCCGGGAGATTCTCCTGAAGAGTTTTCGGAAGAGTCGATCGCGGAAAGGGCGAATTCGCTCGCGGGTACGGGCCAAAACCGCTCCGTGCCGCGGATTTCGGGCCGGACCAGCGTGGCGGCGCCCGTCGCGGAATCGAGGGCGCGCATGAGTTCGGCGATGTCGATGTGCTTGGGCGTAAGCCCGCCTCTGAGCACATTGTCGGAATTGGCCATCAGTTCCAGGGCCGTGCCTTCGACATAGGCATGGAGTACGCCGTCGGGAATGTAGAGACCCTCGCCCGGCGCGAGATCGTACAAATTCAGCAGAAAAGGCATGAGCGCTCCGGGGTCGGCCGGATACGCGTCTATCAGGGATTGCGCCAGATATCCTGCCTTGCGTTCCTCCCGGTCGGAGGAAGAGGCAAGAATCCTGGCGCGCGGTGCGGCCAGCATACCGAGTCCGGAACGGGCCGCAGGACCGAGAGAGAGTATCTGCCCGACGAGAGCCTTAAGGTCGTCTTCGGCGCCGTCGTTCCGGTTTTTTGCCGCCAGGAAGTCGAGAAAAGCGCATATATCCTTGCCGAGAAGAGTTTTCGCTTCACCGTATGACCTGAAGCCGCAGAGCGCCCTGAATGGCGAAAGCGCCACGGCGAGTTCGGGCTTGTGTCCCGGGTCGCGATAGACGCGTTCGGGCGCGTCCAGCGGAATTTTCGCAGCGTTTTCCCGTGCGAAGCCCTCCTTTGCGAGCGCTTCGGAAGGATGGACCTGGATCGAAAGAGGTTTTGCGGCGGACAGCCCCTTGAACAGGAAGGGAAGTCTCCCGAACCTCGCGCCGATATCGGGGCCGAGACAGCCTTCGGGGTCGGCGGCGATATAGGCGTCCAACGAAACTGGAACGCTTTCGCGTTCGCCCGTGCCGTCGCCCCCGGCCCGCAGGGGCGGGCTGCGCAAGAGGGAAGGAGAGGCGGGATGGGCTCCCATCCAGAGTTCCGCGGCCGGCCGGTCTGCGGGAACGGCGACGCCGATATGCTTCGCGAGTCCGTCAAGACTGCCCCATGCATAATCCCGGACCGGATTCGACATGGGGAGAATCCGGAAAGAGTTCCGCGGGGAATTCATTGTTGCAGTGTAACCGGATGGGGCGGTCGCAGGCAAGATCGACGGGTTTCGGTAGTGTTCATGCGTCCAGGAAACGCCCGACTTCGCGTTCGATTACGTCGAGCCCGTCGACGAGGAGGCGGCATTCGGGCAGGCTCTCCACGAAAACCGGACCGTAGCGCTTTGTGACGAGGCGGGGGTCCAGCACGACGACGGCACCACGGTCTTCCGAATGCCGGATGAGACGGCCGAAGCCCTGTTTGAAGCGGATAACCGCTTCGGGAAGGCTGATCTCCATAAAGGAGTTGCCGCCGCGTTTTTCGAGCGCTTCGGCACGCGCCATCTGTACCGGATCAGTCGGCACGCGAAAAGGAAGCTTGCAGATTATCACAAGCGACAATGTTTCGCCGGGAGCGTCCACACCCTCCCAGAAGGAATCGGTGGCGAACAGCACACTCGAAATATCGTCCCTGAAAGCGGCCAGTAGGCGCGAGCGGTCATCCATGCCCTGGCGCATGCAGACGATGCCCAGGGCTTCCATTTCCGGCTTCGCCGTTTCATACGCGCTCAGCAAGGCTTCATAGCTCGTGAAAAGCACCAGCGCGCGCCCGCGCGATGCCTTGATCAGGCGCAGTACCGCGCGGTTTATATAGGCGCGCGAATCGGGATTGTCGGGTGCGGGCGCGCCCTTGTCGACGGCGAGTAGTGCGTTCGTCCTGAAAGGAAAAGGCGAGGGATAGCCCCTGGCCGCCAGATCCTCGCGCTTCCGGTCGAGGCCGGTCCTGTTCATCCAGAAGTCGAAACTGCCCCCCACCGACAGAGTAGCCGAAGTGCAGATCGAAGACCGCATTTTCCCGAAAACCGCATCGCGCATCGTGGCCGCTATATCGAGCGGCGAAGCCACGAAGTCGACGAATATTTCCCCGGAACTCAGCCTGGATTTTTCCAGCCAGAATACCGTTTCCGCGTGTGCGTCGAATTCCTTGAATTTGGCGCACAGGGAGGCCAGTTCGCCCAGTTTTCGCTGCGAGGCTTTCGCTTCGAAGTAGGCGCTCTCCTGGGCGAGACTGTCCGGGCAGTCGTCGAGGGCGTCGCCGAGGGCGTCGCCGAGGATGCCCGATACCGCGAGGAGCGCCCGTTCGAGCGCACCCGCCGGCCCGGAAATGCGGCGTTCGTTGTCCGGATCGCGCAGGGCGAGCCGGACGGTCCGCTCTTTTCCGAAAAGGCCGAGGGCTTCCCTTTCGAAATCGGCGACGGCCGCCCTCGCTTCGGAAAGGGCGCGATCCAGTCCGTCGAAGCGCCGGGAGGGAAAGCCGGGTAGAGCGAGAAGCCTGATGGCGACGCCGAATTCCCGCCCGCGATTCTTGCGCCTGATGCGCGCGAGGCGCCTGTATACCGAAAATTTCGACAGGCTTTCGGAAAAAAGGCTGGTGGCGCTCGACTCGATCGCATGGGCTTCGTCCAGGACGAGGGCGCGGTACGCGGGCAGGACGGCCGTCTGTTCATAGCCGGCGCCGCGAAGGCGCGACGCGAGGTCGGCGAAGAGGATGTGGTGGTTGGCGACGACGATCTGGGCGTCGGCGGCGGCTTTACGCACCGAGAGAAGGTGGCATTCCTCTCTGTGGAAGCACCGCAGGCCCAGGCAGGACTCGGCTTCGGAACAGACGCGGTTCCATACCTGATCCTCGGGCCAGAAGGGAAGATCGGCGCGATCGCCCGAACTCCCTGATTCGTCCCAGGCCGCGATCCTTCGCAGGGGATGATCGGCATCCGCGAGAAGGCCTTCTTCGTCGAGAGCTTCCGATAGCCTGACCTTGCAGAGATAGTTTCCCCTGCCTTTCACGAGTACGGCTTTGACCGGTTTGCGGAACAGGGAGGCGACTACGGGTATGTCCTTGTCGATAAGCTGTTTCTGGAGATTGATGGTCGCGGTCGAAACGACGATCCGTTCGTCGTTTCGCAGGGCCCAGGCGAAGGCGGGTACGAGGTATGCAAAAGATTTTCCGACGCCGGTCCCCGCCTCGGCGACCATGACGCCGCCATCGTTCAGGGTCGCGGCAACGTCGCCGGCCATTTGGACCTGGGAAGGGCGCGGCTCGAAGTGTTCCATGAGGCGGCCAAGTTTGCCTCCCGAATCCAGGACTCCTTCGATTTCCAGGACGTTCACTGGCCGGTATGCCCGTTTGCGCGCCGGTTCGGCTACTACGAATACGTGCGACACTGCGTTGTCGACGATATAGGAACCCACGCCGGCCGACCCTGCCTGAGCGGCGATTTCCACGTCGGCGTCCGAGGGGTTAAGCGTGCCCGAAGGATGATTGTGTACGATGACGTCGCCACGGTCGAAATGCGAGGAGAGCGCAGGCACCGCCGACTTGGAGCCGCGCGCAACCACTTCCACCGAGCTGATTTTGCCGTCTCCGTCGGTCCGGCAGACGGCGAAGACTTCGTTCCCACCTGCGCCTTCGATTTCGCCTGCGAGGGTGAGGATCGCCTCGGGCGTGAAACGGGTCGAGGCCTGTGTGCGGGCTGTCTTGTTCTGGGAAGGAAGCATCGCGCTGCAGTATAGCGCGCCGGTACTGGCGCAGGAACCTCCGGCACGGTTATTCTTGTCGTATCGCCATGAACGAAATCCTTTCCGACCGCATCGTTTCCGTTCGACCCGGTGTCCGCCGCTATGTCGGCCCCGCATGGAAGGACCGTCCCGCTTCCGGATGGTTCGAGTCCGGGCGCAATCCCGTGCCGCTCAGCCCCGCGCCGTTCAGCCCCGTGCCGCTCAGTCCAAAGCCCGGCCCCGGCCGCTCTGGCAGTGAAGACGCCTTCCGCGCGGCGATACTCGCCCTGTCGCGCGAGGACGAAGAGATCGATGTGTCCGATGAGCGGGGTCCGATCATGTTCAAGGACGGTCTGTTCCAGATCGACGTGGAGAACGCCGAAGGGGCGCCCGGCATCGATCCGAATCTCAAAGGGCTTATAGATTCGATTCTCAACCCCTGACAGCCGCTGATAATCGCTGACTACTGCCGCTGTCAACCGCCCCCGGGCTCGCGGCAGGTCGCCTTGAAGCCGCATGAAACGGGGAGTATATTCATCGGGAAAGCATCCTATCGCGAGGAGACGCAATGCTTCGTCTTTTTTCATGGAACGTGAACGGCATCCGCGCCTGCGCCGGCAAGGGTCTGTACGACTGGATCGCCCGCGAAAGCCCGGATTTTCTCTGTCTCCAGGAGACCAAGGCCCACTTCGACCAGCTCCCCGACGAACTCAGGATGCCGGTCGATTCCGGGGGCAAGCCGTATTACATATATTGGGCTCAGGCAGACCGGCGCGGTTATTCGGGCGCGGCGATTTTTTCCAGGCGCGAGGCGAAATCCGTTTCTTTCCTGGGTACGGCCGAATTCGACGCCGAAGGTCGCACCATGGCCGCCGATTTTGGCGACTTTATTCTCGTTTCGGCATATTTTCCCAACAGCCAGGAAGCGGGCGCCCGCCTCGATTACAAACTCCGCTATTGCGACGCAATGCTATCCTACTGCGACGGTCTCGTGCGTGAAGGCAGACATGTCGTGGTCGCGGGCGATTACAACATCGCCCACACCGCGATCGACCTCGCGCGGCCCAAGGAAAACGAGGGCAACGCGGGCTATCTTCCCGAAGAAAGGGACTGGATGAGTAAATTCATCGGTTCCGGCTATGTGGACACCTTCCGCACCCTTCATCCCGAACCGGGAAACTACAGCTGGTGGACCTACAGAGTCCCCAGCGCGCGCGAAAACAATATCGGGTGGCGCCTCGACTATCATTGCGTGGACGAAGGCTTCATGCCCGCCGTACGTGCCGCCGCGATCCACCCCGGCGTGACCGGATCGGACCACTGTCCGGTTTCGCTCGACCTCGACATCTGATAAGGACCTGGAGGCGACCATGCGCATCCGGTACAACGCGCCCGTTACTCTGACCTATACCTTCCTCTCCGCCATAGTGCTCGGGTTGAGCCTTACGGTCTTCCCTTCGCTCACCGCACTGGCGTTCTCCACGCCCGCTCCTTTCCGGTCGAACATGTTCGGCGATTACCTGAAGCTTTTCACGCATATCGCCGGGCATGCCAGCATCGATCACTACATCTCGAACTTCACCATGGTCCTCCTTCTCGGGCCCATTCTGGAGAACGCGTACGGTTCGCTGCGAATCCTCGGCATGATGGCCATAACCGCCCTGGTGACCGGGCTCCTCAATGTCTTCATTTTTCCCGGGACAGTGCTCATGGGTGCGTCGGGCGTCGTGTTCATGATGATAATGCTTTCTTCCATAACGAATTTCCGCAAAGGGGAAATCCCGCTCACCTTTATCCTTGTGATGATAGTGTTCCTGGGCGGCGAGATCTGGAAGGCGGTGGCAGTCAAGGACAATGTGTCGCAATTCACGCATATCATCGGCGGGCTCGTCGGCAGTTTTTTCGGATTCATCAAGCCGCGGTCCGGAAGGGAAGTGGACAATGTACGGTAATCTCAAGGCCGAACTGGCCGACAGGCTCGATCAGATTCGCAAAGAGGGACTCTATAAGGGCGAGCGCGTGATCGCTACGCCGCAGGGAGCGCATATCCGGGTCAGGGACGGCAAGGAAGTCCTGAATTTCTGCGCCAACAATTATCTCGGCCTTTCGGGCGACCCGCGCCTCGCGGCCGCGGCTTCGAAAGCCATGGACGAATGGGGCTATGGTCTTTCCTCCGTGCGCTTTATCTGCGGCACGCAGGCGCCCCACAAGGTTCTGGAGCGGAAGGTCGCGGAGTATCTCGGTACCGAAGACGCCATTCTCTTTTCCTCCTGCTTCGACGCCAACGGAGCGGTGTTCGAGCCGCTTCTGGACGAGGACTGCGCCATAATCGCGGACAGCCTGAACCACGCCTCGATCATAGACGGCGTAAGACTCTGCAAGGCGAAGCGCTGGGTCTACAAGCACGCGGACATGCG
>Ga0074199_1000996_pt1 | contig 30789 bp, 29 predicted proteins | sample EPASupsiteSAE347_FD_64528 | JGI IMG/M metagenome (GOLD analysis project Ga0074199, IMG submission 64528) | Bioremediated contaminated groundwater from EPA Superfund site, New Mexico - Sample SAE3-47 | ecosystem: Environmental > Aquatic > Deep subsurface > Groundwater > Contaminated ... | reverse complement strand
AGTTCGCATTAGTTCTAAGCCGGAGATAATTCCTTGCATAAGGATGTTAGAAAATTTAAATTTACCCGCTTTATTGAATTTGGATTGATTAATGTTTGAACAACTACAAAATGGCTTAAGTACGGTATTAAAATCTCTGCGCGGAGAAGGGCGGATTACTGAGAGTAATATCGCCGATGCCATGCGTCAGATCAGGCGGGTGTTACTCACTGCCGATGTTAATTATAAAGTCGTCAGGGATTTCATCCAGTCTGTTCAGGAAAAGGCCATCGGTGTGACGGTTGCCAAAAGCCTGACGCCCGGACAATTAGTAGTAAAAATCATTCATGATGAAATGACGCATCTGCTGGGAGACCGGAGCCGTAGTCTGAAAGAGGCTTCCATACCGCCGACAATTATCATGCTGGTCGGATTGCAGGGTAGCGGTAAGACAACCTGCGCCGCCAAACTGGCCTATCATTTAGCCCGGACAAAACATTCACCAGTGCTCGTACCGGTCGATGTCTATCGGCCGGCGGCCGAGGAACAACTGGAAATATTAGCCCGGCAGATTCAGATTCCCTGTTACCGCTCAAGTTCAAACGTTGTTGATCGTATTAAAGAGGCTGTTACGTTTGCGCGCCAGCAACATCGCGATACTTTAATCATCGATACTGCCGGACGTCTGCATATCGATGAGGAAATGATGGCTGAACTTCAGGCGATTCGCGAAGTCATCAAACCACAAAATATTTTACTGGTTGTCGATGGTATGACCGGTCAGGATGCGGTTAACACGGCCGCTTCTTTCAACGAACAGATCAGTCCGGACGGGATAATTCTGACCAAGATGGACAGCGATACGCGCGGCGGAGCCGCCCTGACGATCGTCAAAACCACCGGTAAACCGATCATGTACATGGGAACCGGCGAAAAAACCAGCGATTTTGGAATTTTCCATCCTGAGCGGGTCGCTGGCCGGATACTCGGAATGGGCGATCTTGTTTCCTTGGTCGAAAAAGTTCAAACGGCCATAGACGTCGAATCCGTCTCCCGTCTGGAAAAAAACTTCCGGAAAGAGCGCTTCACGCTTGAGGATTTTCTGGCCCAACTGAAACAAATGAAGAAACTGGGGCCGCTGGAAAACATAATGGAGCACATTCCCGGAATGGCCAGAATGCGCGCGGGAAATCAACAGATCAATGAAAAAGAATTTCACAAGGCTGAAGCCATTATTCAATCGATGACTAAAGTCGAACGACTAAAACCGGATTTAATCAATGGCAGTCGGCGACGCCGGATCGCGGCCGGGAGTGGAACCCAGCCGCAGGATGTGAACCGCCTGCTTAATCAATACTGGCAGATTATTAAGTTAATGAAACAGATGGGCCATATGAAGATGCCCAAGAACCTGTCTGCCTTTGGACTTGGACTATAAAATAAAAGGAGGAAATTCGTGGCAGTAAAAATCAGATTACTACGTATGGGAAGAAAAAAGAAACCTTTTTATCGTATCGTAGCAATTGATACTAAAAGCCGTCGCGATGGACGGTATCTTGAAAAAGTCGGATATTACGACCCGTTGACCAGACCGGCAACAGTTAAAATAGAAAAAGAAAAAGTACTCAGCTGGCTGGAAAAAGGCGCAACACCTTCGGAAACAGTATTTAATCTGCTTCAAAAAGAAGGTATTGCTCTGGAATGGCATTTGACCCGCACCAAAATGAGCGATCAGGCGAAAAATGTCGAAATTCAAAAGTGGGAATTATCCCGCAAGAATCAGACGGATGGTGCCGGCGTAGTTGAAAAACCGGTCGTCACCGAGCCGAAGAAAAAAGCCGAACCGGAGAAACTGGTAGAAGAAGAAGTCATTCCCATCACGGAAGTCGCTGAGGAAATTACGGTTGAAACCGATGACGCGCCAGGTGAAGAACAACCGGAAGAAAATCCGGAAGCCTGAGAACATTTAGAAAAAAAAGATTCTTTTACTATTTATTACTAAATTTTAAGGACAGATTTTTGAAGGATTGATGTCGTCTGAAACCAGAAAATAAGGAGTGACACTTATGAAAGACTTCGTTGAATTTGTCGTGAAAAAATTGGTTGATCATCCTGAAGAAGTAAAAGTTACTCAAATTGAAAGTGAAAAAACCGTAATTCTGGAACTACAGGTCAAAGAAGGTGACCTTGGAAAAGTGATTGGAAGAAATGGTAGAACGGCCAAATCATTGAGAATACTATTGAGTGCTGCCGCCGCCAAACAAGGTACAAAAAGAGCGATTTTAGAGATTATCGAATAATCTCGGAGGTGGATTATAGGTGCTTTCGCCGTTTGGGTCCATTTCGAGAAGTCATGGGTTGAAAGGTGAAGTACTGATAAACCGGGGCTCTCTGGAAATTGCGAGTGGAGATAAGCCAAAGGTACTCTGGCTCGGAGAAAGTGCGCAGGTTGCCCGACCGTGGGCAGTCGAATACCTGCGGGGAAGTACCAAAACTGTTTATTTGAAATTGCGAGATATTAATTCCCGGCAGGAAGCGGATTATCTGAGCGGACTTCAGATTTTTAAAGAGGCAGAGCAAAAAACGACCGTCAGTATTAATGACCTGGTCGGTTACCAGGCACGGATTGTCAATTCGTCCGAAAATCACGGTGTTATCCGGAAGGTGGATGAAGCCAACCCGCAGGCTTTGTACGTCGTGCAATCCGGCAACCGGACTTTTCTGGTACCGGCCGTTGCCGACCTGATTGAGAAAATCGATCACGAAAATCGAATTGTTTACTTTAAAGATATTGAAGGTTTGTTTCCCGCATGAAAATCTATATCGCGACCGCGTTCCCGGGAATGATTACAGCCTGTCTGGCGGAGAGTATGTTCCGCAAAGCCGTCGAAAACGGAGGTGTCGAGTTTAATGTTTGGAATCTGCGGGATTTTTCGCGTGATAAACATAAACAGATCGACGACAAACCGTACGGCGGCGGGGCCGGAATGGTTCTAAAACCGGAGCCGTTCTTCCGGGCTTATGATAAGATCGTCAAATTGACCGGCAAGAAAAAACCGCGGGTAATTTTTCCCTCTCCTCAGGGGAAGATATTCAGTCATAATTTAGCGGTTGATTTGGCGCAGGAATCGGATTTGACATTTTTCTGCGGACATTACAAAGGAGTGGATGAAAGAGTCATCGCGAATTTGGTGACTGATGAAATCAGCATCGGCGATTACGTCCTGACCGGCGGCGAACTGCCGGTTCTAGTCTTAGTCGATGCGATCATCCGTCACATTCCGGCCGTCCTGCACTCCTATGAATCGGCCGAGACCGATTCATTTGCCGATAATTTGCTCGAAGGGCCCATTTATACACATCCGCAGGTTTACCGCCGTAACAGCGTACCGGAAATATTGACTTCCGGCAACCATGCCAGAATTGCGGCCTGGCGACAGGAACAACGCGTAATCAGAACTCGCCAAAGAAGAAATGATTTAATTGAAAACTTGACAAATAATGAAATTGGAGGATAACTACAATGGATAAATTAACCGCCGCAGTCGCGGATCAGTTCAAAACTGATATACCAGATTTTAAACCGGGCGATACCGTCGCGGTCGAAGTCAAAATCGTTGAAGGCGATAAAGAACGTATTCAGGTTTTTCAGGGAGTAGTAATTTCCCGGAGTGGTGGGGGCATCAACGAAACATTTACAGTTAGAAAGATTTCTAACGGAATCGGAGTCGAGCGCATATTTCCGGTTCATTCCCCGAAAATCTCGAAAATCTCACGGATTACGATTGGAAAAGTCCGCCGCGCCAAACTTTATTACCTGAGAAGTTTAAAAGGCAAAGCCGCTAAAATTAAAGAAGGCCATCGTTAAGCCGTCAATTTTACGGAAGCCGTTCTGGTCAGTTGTTTAATCCCGGAATTTGAAAGATAAAATTCAATCCAGTCAGCCACACGAACACCCCGTATATTCTTTTAATGAATTTGGAGGGTAAATCGATCGCAACCAGTGCGCCGAAGAGGGCACCGAACAATAATCCCAAACCAATCAGTAATGCAGGTAATATTTCCATTTTTCCGGTGCGAAAGTAGATTAAGACGCCCGGCAATCCGACCGGTAACAGTAATGCCATCAGGGAAGTGCCGATGGCTTTTTTATAATGATATTTGAAAATTGAAATAAGGGCAGGAACGATAATAATCCCGCCGCCAATCCCAAACAGACCGGCCATTACGCCGGCAATCAGGCCGAGTGCTAAAAAACAGTAAAACGACTGTTTCGACTGTTTAGAAACGTCGGGCAGATTTACCGGGACTGAATTCGGCCTGGAATGTATCCGGAAAGGGAAATCGATATAATCCCAGGCGATGTATAATAGGAAAAGTCCGTAAAGACGTTTTAACAGCGGTGCGGGAAGCTCAAGCGCCGAAAAAGAACCGCCAATGACGCCGATAAAAATTCCAAGTCCGATAATGAGAGCACCACGAACATCAACTAACTTTTTCCGGTGATATGCCAACACCGCGAAAATTCCGACCGGAAGGAGCAAGGCCGCCAACGAGGTGCCATTCGCGGCAACCTGAGGGAAATGGAAGAACAGGATCAGCATTGGCACGATTACGATCCCACCGCCAATTCCAAAGAATCCGGAAAGAATACCTGCAAAAAGTCCGATCAGAAAGAAAAATAATTGTGTGATCATTTGTAAGTACTCAACATTAAGGCTAACAATACGAAAGAATTTATAAAAAGTCTACATGAAATTGACGGCTACCAATAAAATCGCCGAAACAGGATTTGCTGGAATTTCTAATCTGACTTTCTGTCCTAATAGAAAGATGGCACATCATTTGTAAATAATAGGTCGCTTTTTGAATGATTTTGAAGAAATCTGTACAGTCAAAAATAAATCTAATTGAAAGGAGAAATGATATGGCAATTAAACCATTAGCGGATCGAGTATTAGTGAAACCCTCTGTTTCCGATGAAAAAACAGCCGGTGGCCTTTACCTGCCCGATACCGCCAAAGAGAAACCCCAGGAAGGCACTGTTGTAGCGGTCGGTCCGGGAAAAGTCGCTGACGATGGTAAGAAAGTTACGATGGAAGTGAAGGTCGGTGATCGTGTTTTATACGGTAAATATTCCGGCACGGAAGTGACAATCGACGGCGTCGAACACCTGATTATGCGCGAAAGCGATATTTTCGCAATTCTTTAATATTTAATAAAAGGAGTCAAAGATGGCAAAACAAATTGATTATGAAATACAGGCCAGGACAGCCCTGAAAAATGGCGTCGATAAACTGGCTAATGTCGTAAAAGTGACACTGGGACCGAAAGGTCGTAATGTCGTTATCGAAAAGAAATTCGGTGCCCCGACCATCACAAAAGATGGCGTCACGGTTGCCAAAGAAGTCGATCTAAAAGACAAACTTGAGAATATCGGTGCTCAGATGGTCAAGGAAGTTGCTTCCAAGACATCCGACATTGCCGGTGATGGCACCACGACCGCAACCGTTCTGGCTCAGGCCATTATTGCGGAAGGGATCAAGAATGTTACGGCCGGAGCGGATCCGATGGATCTGAAACGTGGTATCGATACCGCAGTTCAGGAAGTCATTAGTACTTTAAAAAAGCTCAGCAAAGCCGTTACGAACAGCAAAGAGGAAATCGCCCAGGTCGGCACGATTTCGGCCAATAATCGTAAGGTACGCCGGATGCTGAAAGATGAATCCGGAAAAGAAGACACTGTCGATGTACCAATTGGTGTGCTGATCGCCGAAGCTATGGAAAAAGTTGGCAAAGAAGGTGTCATTACCGTCGAAGAAGCCAAAAGCACTCTGACCACCCTTGAACTCGTCGAAGGTATGCAGTTTGATCGCGGTTATATTTCAGCCTACTTTGTTACGAATGCCGAAGCCATGGAAACCGTGATGGAAGACGCGTACCTGTTGATTTACGATAAAAAGATCAGCAGTATGAAAGACCTTCTGCCGATTCTGGAAAAAGTTTCACAGATGGGCCGGTCATTATTAATCATCGCCGAAGAAGTCGAAGGTGAAGCCCTGGCCACGTTGATCGTCAATAAACTGAGAGGCACTTTACGGGTTGCCGCAGTGAAAGCCCCTGGATTTGGCGATCGCCGCAAGGCCATGCTGGAAGACATCGCGGTTCTGACCGGTGGAAAAGTAATTTCCGAAGAAGCCGGCTACAAACTGGAAAATGCCAATGTCTCTTATCTTGGTAGCGCCAAACGGATAGTGATCGACAAAGACAATACCACGATCGTTGAAGGCGCCGGCAAATCCGATGATATTAAAGGCCGGATCAAACAGATCAAAGCCCAGATTGATACCACTTCTTCAGATTACGACAAAGAAAAACTTCAGGAACGTTTAGCCAAACTGTCAGGTGGCGTTGCCGTTCTGAAAGTCGGCGCGGCCACTGAAGTCGAAATGAAGGAAATCAAAGCATTGGTTGAAGACGCTCTGCATGCGACCCGCGCGGCCGTTGAAGAAGGCATAGTACCGGGCGGCGGCGTAGCTTTTATCAGATGTATCGGGAGCTTAGACAAGATCAAATTGTCTGGCGACCAGATGGTCGGTGTGAAAATCGTCAAACGGGCGCTCGAAGAACCACTTCGCCAGATTGCCAAAAACGCCGGACACGAACCGTCAATCGTCGTACAGAAAGTCAAAGAAGGTCAGGATGACTTCGGCTTTGATGCCTATCAGGAAGAATACGTCCACATGTATAAAGCCGGTATTATTGATCCGACTAAAGTGGCCCGCATTGCCCTGCAGAATGCCTCAAGCATTGCCGGATTGATGCTGACGACTGAAGCCGTGATTACGGAAATTCCGGAAAAAGAGCCAGCTGCACCGGCGATGCCTCCGGGCGGTATGGGTGACATGTATTAAAATCAAAGGCTAAATATAGAGCGGAGCCTCCGGAATATCCGGGGGCTCTTGTTTTTTGTAGAAATTCTGTTTTATTCTAAATAAGTTTAGAAGGTTTTAAAAGTAAAAAACGTTCATTTAAATTTTAAGGAGGAATAATGGCAGGTATATGGGATGACATTAAAAAAGGCGTCGGTGGATTTGCATCCAAAGCCGCTGTTAAAGCTGGTGAATTTACACGGGAAGCCGCCGATAAAGCCGAAGAAATGACAAAACTCGGCAAGGTTAAACTGGATATTTTTCAGATCAAAAGAGACACCGATAAAAAGTTTACCGATCTGGGCGGTGTGGTCTATGGCTTGTTAGATCAGACCGAAAAAGTAGAGATTTACGATAATGAAAAAGTAAACGCGCTGGTGGCAGAAATCAAAAATCTGGAAAAACAGTTAAAGGAAAAAGAAGAACTGTATCAAAGTATCCGGAATGCTTCTAAAAACGAACCGCAAAAACCGGATGTGCCGCCTGCTCAAGAGGCTGAACAAAAAGCCGAGTAAATTTGTCACTGGCCTGGTGCGGCCATGACTGAAAATAAGTCGCAAAAAAAATATCCGCTGTATACCTCTGATGAAGTATTACGGCGGTATTTTGAAGAAATCAGCGCCGAAAAGCTACTGTCGCCTAATGAGGAAATCGAACTGGCTCATAAAGTTAAAGCCGGAGATTCCGAAGCGCTGGATCGTCTGCTGAAGGCCAATCTGCGATTCGTCGTTTCGATCGCGAAAAAATATCAGGGATACGGGCTCTCTCTGGCCGATCTGATCAATGAAGGTAATATCGGATTGATAAAAGCCGCCCGTCGATATGATGAAACCCGCGGCTTTAAATTTATTTCGTATGCGGTTTGGTGGGTGCGACAAACTATTTTGCAATCCATTTCGGAATATTCCAGGATGATTCGTCTCCCGCTCAATGTTGTTGGTAGTCTGAATAAGATTTACAAAGTCACAGCCGATTTTGAACGCGATAATGAGCGCGAACCAACCAGCGAAGAGGTTGAGATCATCCTGAAAGACGAAAAAATTGACCTTGATTCAGCCCGGCAACTAACCGAAAATCCCGTGAGTATCGATGCCCCGATTGGTAACGATCAATCCAACACCCTGCAGGATATATTACCCGGCCAGGAAGATAACGACCCGGTGCATGTTTTATCTGAAGAGTCATTTCATATCGAAGTGCAACAGGCTTTAAATACCCTTGAAAAAAGGGAAGCCTACGTCCTCCGTCTATATTTCGGAATTGGTCGGGAATTACCGCTTAACCTGGAAGAAATTGGCGAGCGTTTACATTTAACACGGGAACGGGTGCGCCAAATTAAAGAGAAAGCTCTTCGTAAATTGCGCCATACTCGAAGATCTTTGCATCTAAGGGGCTATTTAGGATAAGAAAAATGTTGACAAAATAGATTCTTATGTTTAAAATCCACATCGTATTGATAAAGATGGGCGAAAATATAACCGACTAAATGAAAAAAACACCAAAGCTTCTTTTTGTTCTTAATTCGCGGAATAGCGTCCGCTCTATTTCCGTTACCTGGGGCAAAATGATCACGATATTAACGTCGGTTATTTTTCTTTTCGCACTGGTGATTATTCTGGGGGCCAACTTTCTTTCTAACCTGGTTTACCAAAGTAAACTGACCCGCCTGAGGAAAAATAACAATCGTTTGGTTTCGACCTTTTATGACATCGGTAATCGTGTTCAAAAGATGGAATCGGAGATCAGTGTGCTGGTTGAAAAAGATAAGGCTCTGCGTACTTATGTCGATTTACCGGCAATCGATCAGGATATTCGGCAACTTGGTATTGGTGGGCGGTTGATGCCAAAATCCAGCGAACTGGATGAACTGCTTCCAGGCACTGAAATAAAAGTCTCTGAGTTAGCCAACGATCTGGATCGTTTAGCCCGTGAAGTCAAATTTGAGCGTCTGAGTTATGAAACGATCTATGATGCTTTTAAAAATCGTTCCGACCAAATTCTTTCAACGCCTTCGATCCGTCCAATCTACACCGGTTATATCAACGATAGCTTCGGATATCGGCGGGATCCTTTCACCGGCCGTCGTGAATTCCATTACGGAGTCGATATTACTGCTCCTACCGGGACACCCATCTTTTCGACGGCTGATGGTGTCGTTGGAGACGCCGGTTATCATGGCGGATATGGAAACGTAGTCGAAATCAACCACGGCTTTGGTTATTCGACGCTTTATGCCCATTTATCCAGAATAAACGTCAGACCCGGAGATGCTATCAGAAGAGGGCAAAAGGTCGGAGAAGTCGGTGTAACCGGTCGCACAACCGGTCCGCACCTGCATTATGAAGTGAAACAATTTAACATCAATAAAAATCCACTGGACTTTTTCTTCTCCGGATACATCCGTTAAATAATTTTCCGCCCCTGTTTTCCAATCTGTATTTGATTTTATTTAAAAAACCGGTTTTATATTTTAAATTTCACCAACTGCGATGAATGGCAAGAAGTACTATATCGAAACCTACGGCTGTCAAATGAATGAAGCTGATTCGGAATTAGTTGCCGGTTTGCTTCAGCAAGCCCATTATCAGCCGACAACGGTACCGGAAGATGCCAGCGTGATTTTAGTTAATTCCTGTAGCGTGCGTGAAAATGCCGATCGTCGGGCAATTGCCAGACTCTCTCAATTTAAAAATCTGAAAATGAACCGCCCCGACCTGGTTCTTGGAATACTCGGATGTGTCGCGCAGAGGGATCGCGGGAAAATTCTCGCCGAGCGGAAATATATTGATCTGGTACTGGGACCGGATGCATATCGGGACTTGCCCGAAATCCTGGAACAGTGCCGGACTCCCTATTTCGATGTTAATTTATCACGGACGGAAGTATATGACGATTTAATTCCATTCCGGAAAAGTGCAGTCAACGCCTGGGTTTCGATTATGCGCGGTTGTAATAAATTTTGCACTTTTTGCATCGTGCCTTACCTGCGCGGTCGTGAACGCAGCCGTCCGCCTGACAGTATTGTCGCCGAAATCAGGCAAGCGCTGAAAGATGGTTATCGTGAAGTAACCCTGCTCGGACAAAATGTCAATTCCTATCATTTTAGTGAATACCGTTTTCCGGAATTGCTACGTTCGGTCGCGTCGATCGAAAACCTGCGCCGGATCCGCTTTACCTCACCGCATCCGCGCGATGTCGATGAAGAAATGTTAGCGGTCATGCAGGCTAATCCCAACCTTTGTAAGCAAATTCACCTGCCTTTGCAGGCCGGCTCCTCGCGCGTTCTAGGAATGATGAACCGATCGTACGACCAGGCGCATTACCTCAAAGTCGTGGAAATGATCCGGAAATATCTGCCGCAGGCCGCTATCACGACCGATATTATCGTTGGATTTCCGGATGAGAGCGCCGCTGACTTTGAAGATACTCTGGCGGTTATGCGATCCGTCAGGTTCGATGCGGCTTTCATGTTTAAATATTCACCGCGCGCCGGGACGAAAGCCGCTGCCATGCCCGACAACGTTCCTGAAGATGAAAAAGCCCGACGTCTGAAAGAGGTCATTCAGCTCCAGAAAAACCACACGCTGGAACGTAATAAAGCCATGATTGGTACTGTACAGGAAATTCTGATAGATGGTGTCAGTAAGAAAAATCCGGCGGAAATGATCGGACGAACTGACACCAATAAAATTGTGGTACTCAAAGAAGGACACGCATCGATCGGTGAATTTTGCACCGTCATAATCGAAAAAGCTATTGGTGTATCATTGTTTGGAAAAATCATTTAAATTTTGAGGGTATTATGAAGTTTCTACGATTAATAGCTGTAATTGTCATCATGTTTTTAATGGTTGTGTTCATCACCCAGAATTACGGCCAGGTAATCCATCTGAAGTTTTTCTGGAATTCGTCATCAGTTGAAATGGATATGGTGATTCTGGTCTTTATCACATTGATGCTCGGACTGGTGATCGGCTTCCTGATTGCCGGGGTTCAAATCCTGGCTGCCAGGAGCGATCTCCGGGTTTTATCAAATGACTACAAGAAATTAAAAAAAGAGATCGATTTACTCCGTAATCAGGGGATTGACGAAGTCGATGGAAATGGCCTCAAAACCGAATAGACAGGAAGCATTATGACATTACTTGATGTTCTACTCACACTGGTTCTGATTTTTTTAATCGTCTTCATTATTGTCAATTTGTCCAACCGGCGCCACGGTCAGGTAAAAAGCTCTGTAAATCTGTACACCATGGCACTCAACCATATGTTGCACGACGAGGATGAGACGGCGATCAAACTCTTTCGGGAGGTGATTCGTAAAGATACCGATAATATCGACGCTTATATCAATCTCGGGATTCTGATGCGCAAGAACGGCAAGTCAGCCAATGCGGTCAAGATCCATCAGGGACTCTTATATCGGCAGGTAACAAATAACATCCAACGCCTGGAAATTTTACGGAATCTGGTAGACGACTTTATCGTTTCCGGAGAAAAAACAAAGGCGCTGGGCTTTGTCGTTAATATTTTAAATCTCGATAAAAACAATATCTGGGCATTGAAAAAAATACACGACCTTAGCCGCGATCTCGGTCGCTGGGAAGAGGCCTCGCAATATCTCGAAAAAGTTATGAATTTGAATAAGGAACATAACGACCGACTGCTGGCGCTTTATAAAGTGCAGGAAGGTCTGAACAAGTTCCGGACCGGCGATTATCACGAAGCCCGCCTGGTGTTCCGCAAAGCGCTGAAAATCGATCCGCTATGCGAGGCCCCGTATTATTATATCGCCAATTCCTATGTTCTGGATCATCGCGAACTGGATGCCGTCGAATGGTGGGTCAAATTTGCGGATCTGGCTCCCGAAAAAGCTCATATAATCTTCAAGCCCCTCCAGACGATTCTGTTCAATCTCGGCAATTTTGGCAATATTGAGAGCTTCTACGAGAGCATTTTAAAAAGATTGCCCGGTGATGCGATGACTTTAATCGCCCTTGCCGGTTTTTACGAAAAGAAAGGCAATGCTACCAAAGCTATCGTCATTCTCGAAGATTTGGTTGACAAACAACCGGAAATAGCCGTCGCAAAAATCGGACTCGTAAAACTCCTGATCGGGCAAACCAAACTGACCCAGGCAACGGCCATCCTGAGTGACATTATCGAACGTATGGCGATTACTGAGGAACATGCCTGTTCGAATTGTGGTAACCTTACCAGTGAAATTCAATGGATTTGTCCGGTTTGCGGTTTGCCGGATACTTATTTTAAGAAAATATGAGACGTTTATTTTTCCTGGCTATAATCCCGGTACTCGTTTATTCCCAGGATATCGCCGAATTAAAGCAGAAAATCGATGCCGGAGAGGCGGATTCGGTAAAAATTTTACTGCCGGCATTACGTAAGAAATATCCTGCGAATCCGGAGATTTTATATTTAAGCGGCCTGGTGGAAAGCGACGGTGAAGCGGCCTTGCTAATTTACCGGGATGTGCTCAGTCAGTATCCGAACAGTCAGGTGGCAGATGACGCTTTTCTGAAAATCGTCGAATATCTGTTCACTAAGGGGCTGTACGCCAAAACCGACAAATACGCCCGTGAACTGATTAAAAAATATCCACGTTCCGAATTGATCGAGAAGGCGGTTTATCTGCAGTTGTGCAGTCTGAATGCCATGAATCAGCGCGATTCGGTCGATTATTACTACCGTTACTATTCGGTACTTTATCCGGATGCCAATTTTCAGTTTGTCGACTATCGCAGTGTTTCCAATTTAGCTCTGACTGAGAACAGGGTTCAAATGGAGTCAAGTTCTGCATCGGTTATGGTCAAACCGCAATCCCGCCCCGAACCGGAAAAGAAAACGACCACTGCCGGTAAATATACTTTACAGATGGGCGTTTTTGGCACTTACAATAATGCCCTGATCTTACAGAACAAACTTGAGAGATTGGGACAGACAGTGACCTTGCGGAAGATCAATCGATCCGGCCGTACATTGACGGTCGTGCTAACCGGATCATTTGCGACCGAAGAGGAGGCGCATAGTGCCGGAGAAAAGTTAAAACGGGAAAAGAAATTAGATTTTGTCGTCGTTAAAAAATAAATATGGGAATGGATGCCACCCCGGTGGGGGCCGCGGTCTTCAAAATCGTCGTCCCGTCGATAGACGGGAGCTGGGTTCGACTCCCAGGCATTTCCGCAAAAGAAGAGTATTGTATCCGATTTAGCGGATAATTAAATTCAGACGATTTTTAACAAGTGATGGTCCGGGGGTGCTGTTCCGTTAAGCGGGATGGCTGAGATATTACCCTTAGAACCTGATCTGGATAATACCAGCGAAGGGAGTTTCTATGTTAATCCATAATCGTTTTTCCCATTTCTTCAAAAAGAGTTTCGTCTGCGCGGTTCTGATCGCGGAGTCTATGCTGTTTGCCGCCGAAAAGATCAGCGTCTCCGGCCGGATCATTTCCGCGGCAACCGATAATCCGGTGCCCTATGTCAATGTGTTTGAACCGGTGAGTGGTGCGGGCGTCGTTACCGATGTCAACGGCCATTTTGTCATCACCGTAAAAATTCTGCCGGTTATCCTGGACATCAGCCACATCGCTTACCAGAAAAAGTTACTAACCGTGACCAAACCGGAGGCCGGTACGATTGCCCTGACACCCGCCGTTCTTGCCGGCGAGAATGTTTTCGTTACTGCTACCCGGGCCGTGAAAGGCCAGACGCCGGTAGCTTTTTCGGAACTTACGACGGCGGAAATCCGCGATCGTTATACAGTTGAAGATGTGCCGATGATCCTGGCCATGGAACCGGGCGTTTATTCCTACAGCGAAAGCGGCAACGGCACCGGCTACTCCTACGTCCAGATCCGCGGATTCGACCAGAGCCGGATCGCGGTCATGCTGAACAATGTGCCGCTGAACGATAACGAGAGCCACCAGGTTTACTGGGTCGATCACGGCGATGTTCTTTCAGACGCCGCCGATGTCCAGATTCAACGCGGGATCGGTAACAGTCTGTACGGTTCGTCAGCCTTCGGCGGTTCAATCAATGTCCAGACGGCGATCGGCTCCGAGCGACCGGCCCTGGGAATCGAATTCGGCACCGGTTCGTACAACACCTCGAAAATTAACCTGAATGCTTCCAGCGGCAAATTGTTCAATGGTAAAATCCGCGTCAGCGGGCGCCTTTCGCAGATCGAATCCGACGGCTACCGGGAATATCACGATACCTTTCAGCGCAGTGGTTCCGGCGGCATTGAATACGACGGACAAAATGTCACTCACCAGTTCCAGGCTTTACTTGGCTATGAAAACAGTCACCTGATGTGGGACGGCGTCCCGGCCGATTATATCAATGACCGCATCAAACGCCGGGCCGGTTACAAATCGTACATCGACGACTTCTTCCAGCAGGTTTATTCATTGAACAGCAATTGGCGGATCAACGACCGCCTGCATTTCAGTAATGTTGCCTATCTCGTCAAGGGCCAAGGGTATTACGAAACGGAAAAGTCGGCCGGTTATGATCTGGTGACCGACGATTCGACCGCCTGGGACGATTTCCGGGATTTTCTGGTCTCTTACAATCTCGATCAATATTATCAGACCGACGTGGTAAGTCAGTCACTGGAATTCGTCCGTCGCAAATGGATCGTGAATTCATATTACGGGATTATTCCGACGCTGACCTATATGACTGGAAAATATCGTTTGGACGCCGGCGGCGAACTTAAATTCTATCGCGGCGATCACTTCGGGGAAATCTCGCATTTTTCGGACACCGGGCTGATTGCCCGGATCGGGAGCGGTTGGTATCGCTATTATCGTTATCTCGGTGAGAAGACGATCGCCACCGCGTTTGTCCACCTGACGTACGAACCGCTCGAAAAATTGAAACTGATAACCGACCTGCAATATCAGCAATTAGAATGGAATCTGGATCAGAAAAAGATCGGCTCGGCGGTAGGCTATCAATTATCTGCGCCCTGGAAATTCTTAAATCCCCGACTGGGCGCGATTTATTCCTTCTCCGACAATTTCTCGACATTTATAAATTACGGCCGGTCACAAAGGGAACCGGCTGACGACCAGATCATCTCCGCCGATGATATCTGGGGCACTCCGCAAAAAGCCGCCGCCGAATTAATCGACGATTTCGAATTGGGTAGCAATTACAGTGATCGAATGATTAGAATAGACGTCGACCTCTATCGGATTAATTATAAAAACGAACAACTGAAGAACATCGACGTCCAACAGGAAGGCGAGTACGTCTATACCCAGGCGGCGGCGACGGTTCACCAGGGACTGGAGTGGGAAGTCCGCTTCCAGCCGAATCCGCTCTGGACATTGACTTTGAACGGAACCTGGAGCCGGCATTTCTATCATGGCGGCGAATACGAAAAAAATAATCTGCCCAACGTTCCGGCCGTCCTGGTCAACGGTAATCTGAATGTCGAACCGGTCAGGCATCTGCAGGTCTCTCTGACGACGCGCTTCGTCGGGAAACAGTACATCGATGAGGAAAATATCGCGATCAATCCGGCCTATTGGCTGGTTGACGCCGGGATAAAATATCGTATTGGCAAAATTGAACTGAGCGGCAAGGTCAACAATCTTTTCGATCGGCTCTATTCCACTTGTGGCTATGAAGATAGTGGGTATATTGCATATTGGCCGGGTGCGACCCGCAATTACTTTTTAGGATTAAGTGTCAATTTTTAGAATCAGGCTTATCTATTTCGGTATTTTTGGACAAGATTATTTAATTCATCTCCTATTAATGACAACAAGTGACCACCAGTGACAATTGAATGACGTCCCGCTTCGGGACGAGTGACTGTTATATGACTATCGTATGACAATCGAAAATATTCTTGTCAAATCATTTGGCATTTTGCCGACTATTGATGAAATTTTCCGCTGATAAAATGGAAAAGAAACTAACAATATATCTGATCGATGGCTCGGCCCTGGCCTATCGCTCATACTTCGGCACGATCCGGAACCGCCTGGCAACCTCGAAAGGTGTCCCGACCGGCGCCATCTACGCCTTCGTCAATTCACTGATGCGGATCATCAAAGAGGTCAAGCCCGACTATTTCGGGATGATCTTCGATGCCCCGGAAAAAACATTCCGGCATAAAATTTTCCCCGAATACAAAGGCACGCGCGAGTCGATGCCGGAAGATCTGGTCGCGCAACTGCCGGTCATGTTCGACGTCGTGAAAGCAATGAACATCCCGGTAATAACACTGCCGGGTTACGAAGCCGACGATGTGATCGGAACGCTGGCGAAAACTGCCAAAAAGAGCGGGCTGGTCGTTTACATGGTGACCGGGGATAAAGATTTCATGCAGTTGCTCGAAGAGGATATATTTGTCTACAAACCAGCCTCCGGTCAGAAGGAGGTCGAAATTATCGACACTGAAGCGGTGCTCGCCAAATGGGGCGTTCGTCCCGACCAAATCCCGGATTATCTCGGATTGGTCGGCGACGCTTCCGACAACATTCCGGGCGTAAAGGGCGTCGGCCCGGCCAAAGCCCAGCCACTGCTCGCCAAATGGGGCAGTCTGGAAGAAGTTTTAGCACAGGCCGATCTGACCGGCAATCCGAGACTGACGGAAATGTTGAAGAGCGGAGCGGAGAGCGCGCGGCTTTCCAAACTTTTAGCGACGATCAAGACCGATGTGCCGCTCTCGATTGGCGTTGATGGACTGAAAACCCAACCAGTTAACCGCCCGGAACTGGAGCGCATCTTCCGCGATCTGGAGTTTTTCACTCTACTGGAATCTTCTGCCGAACCGGAGACGGAATCAGCGGCGCCGGAAAAGGATTACAAAACCGTCCAGTTTCTGCCGGAAGTACGGGAATTGGTCAGAAAACTGCGCAATGTGCCGCTCCTGTCGGTCGATCTGGAAACGACTTCCATCGATCCGATGACGGCCGAGATCGTTGGCGTGGCGCTCAGCTGGAAGGCTCACAGCGGCGTCTACCTGCCAATCCAGTTTCCATCGATGCAAAGCCAATTGTTCGGCCAGGCCGGCAATCCGGAATTCCTGGCGGAACTGAAGCCGGTTCTGGAGAACGGGCAGATCGCCAAGTGCGGCCAGAACCTGAAATACGATATGCTGATCCTGCGGCGCTACGGCATTGAATTGAAGGGACACATTTTCGATACAATGGTGGCCGCTTTCCTGATCCAGCCTGACTCGCGCAGTTACAAACTCGACAAACTCAGTCATCAATATTTACAATATAAAATGCAACCGATCGAGGAATTGATCGGCACCGGCAAAGACCAACTGACCATGGATCAGGTCGAGGTCGGAAAGGTGACTTTTTACGCCGCCGAGGACGCTGACGTCGCCCTGCAACTGGCACCGTTTTTCGAGGAGAAGATGAAAGCCGATCAAACCTGGCAGGTCTTCGAGGAAATCGAAATGCCGTTAGTGCCGGTGTTGATGCAATTAGAGCAGAACGGTGTGTCTCTGGATGTGACTAACCTGCGCGAAATGTCGCAGGCGCTGGAAGGTCAGATCGCCGCGAGTGTTCATCAAATCTATGATCTGGCGGGGATCGAGTTCAATATCAATTCGCCCAAACAGCTCGGCGAAATTCTATTTGATAAACTGAACCTGCCAAAAGTTCGCAGTTATTCGACGGACGTCAATGTGCTGGAAAAATTGAAACACAAACATCCCCTGCCGTCGGCCGTGCTGGAATACCGCGGACTCGTCAAATTGAAGAACACTTACCTGGACGCTCTGCCGCTGTTAGTCAATAAAAAGACCGGCCGGGTACACAGTTCGTTCAACCAGACTGTAGCGGCGACCGGCCGCCTGAGCAGTAGCGATCCCAATTTTCAAAACATCCCGATTCGTACCGACATGGGCCGGGAAATCCGCCGGGCGTTCATTCCCCAGCAGGCCGGGTGGAAAATCCTGTCGGCCGATTATTCGCAGATCGAACTGCGCATCATGGCGCACCTTTCGCGCGATGCGGAACTGATGCGGGCTTTTTCGGAAGGAGTGGATATTCACACCCGCACCGCCGCTTTAGTTTACGGCGTGGATGAAAAAGACGTTTTACCGGAAATGCGGCGGGTTGCCAAAGTTGTCAACTTCGGCATCATGTACGGCGCCGGGCCATTCCGAATGTCGGAAGAACTGGGCATTCCGCGCGGCGAAGCCATTCGCCTGATCGAGCAATATTTCCGGACTTATCCGGGAATCAATGATTACATCGTCAGCACGATCGATTTCGCCCGCCAGAATTCATTCGTGAAAACACTGGCCGGACGTCTGCGGTATGTGCCGGATATTAACAGCGAAAACCGTAATATCCGGGAAGCGGCCGAGCGGGTGGCGATCAATATGCCGATCCAGGGCACGGCCGCCGATATGATAAAGATCGCGATGATCCGCATTCATCGTCGTCTTCAACAGGAGCAGATGAAAACGATGATGATCTTACAAATACACGATGAACTGCTCTTTGAAGTTTATCCGTCTGAATTGGAATATCTGCGCGGCATGGTCGCGGAAGAAATGGAGCGGGCTTTACCGATGGATATTCCAATTAAAGTCGATATTGGAATCGGTAATTCATGGTATGAGGCACATTAGTGGAAGCATCAATCACTCTTCGTAATGTCAGTAAATATTTTAAAAAGAAATATGTTCTGACAAATCTGACACTCGGCATCGAAAAAGGTTCGACCTTTGCCGTCATCGGGCGCAATGGAGCCGGGAAATCCGTGCTTCTGCGCGTGATCGCAACCTACCTGTCCCCGGACGCCGGGGAGGTCTTCATAAATGGTAAAGATGTGGCCGAGGGACCGACCCTGATTAAGGGAGCGATCGGCTATTTGCCGGATCACGATATCCATGATGTCTGGATCACCGGCCGCGAAAATCTGAAAGTCCGCGCCGATCTGCTGGGCATTCCAAAGGATCGTTTTGAAGAAATTACCGGGCCGCTGATCTCGGCCTTTAACCTTCAGGAAGTGCTCGATCAATGTCCGGTTACTTATGCGCGCGGCACCAAACGTTGTCTCGACCTCGTCCAGGTTTTGATGGGCGATCCGGAAATTTTAGTGCTGGATGAACCGACCCTCGGGCTGGATTACCGGAACCGGGCGGCTTTGCTCAAATATCTTCTGTCAGTCAAGGAGAGCAAGACCATCATCATCGCCTCCAACGAATTCTCCGAGGTTCAAACCTTCGCCGATCGCTGGATCGTACTCGAATACGGGAAGATCAGGTTCGACGGCACGATCGAAAAAATGCTGACCCAGGTGGAAATGCCATTTACCGGGGAAATCGTACTGAAGAAGAAAGATCCGGCTCTGCTCGACAAGATCAGAAACAACGGGCACTTTTTATCTATCCGCGACCTGGAACTTACCATTCAGGTGACGATCGGGAATCTGAAGGAGTTTTGTGATATTCTGGCCATGATCCCGGACGATGACATTGCTGCGGTCAAAATCGATACGTTGAGTATCGAGGAATTTCTAACCCGTCTACTTTCTGACGAAGGATACTGATTTATGAATTTCATCACTCTGCTGATCAAAAACGAATATCGCTGGAATTACAAGAAAATCCTGATTGGTTTGTTTTTTAATATCGTCGGAACCGGTCTGCTGTATGCGGCTTTTGTACCATGTTTGGGTAAAATTCTGCCGAGGATCGATTATCTCGAATTAACTCAGTACATGTTTCCAGGTATCATAATTTTTCTGAATGCTATGCTGGCTTTAGGACTAACCAGTAGCCACACAGCTCGCTTTTTCTGGAATGGAACCGGCGATTATCACAGAACTGCCGGGCTCGCGATTCCGTGGCTGTACGGCAGTTATCTGGTTTTATTCGGGACTTTGCTACTTATTCACCTAATGATTTCATCGTTTACACTGGCGATCCTTTCCGGTTTTAGTCTTCAGACAGGCGCTTTACTGGCCTTCTGGGCGTATTCCTTACTGGGACTCATCCTGTTCATCCAGATCGGGATTTTAATCGGATTGAGTCCGGACCAACGCAATCATTTCTACTGGATAATTTTGGTGATCCTGCCGGTTTTCCTGATGTCCGGAATGATAACTCCGACGCATTACCTGACCGGATTTGCCCGTTTATGTCAATCCGTAATGCCCAGTGCGATTTTAATCGAAGGCGGTCGCAGTATTTTGGCGCATGGATCGTTGAATATCTTTAATGTGTTTTATTTGCTCATTCTGAATATCTTCTTCTTCATTGGCGTGCTGTACCTGTTTAAAAGGAAACTACAAAGATGAAGGCCTACTTAGCAGGCGCCATTGAACACGCCCCGGATCGCGGATTTGCCTGGCGTACCGCGCTGTCGGAATTTTTATTGCAGGAACTTGGGCATACCTGTTATAATCCGTTGGTCGAGGAGAATAAATATCTGACGCCGGAAGAATTACGCACATTTCGGGTGCTCAAAACGACTTCCCCGGAGCGTTTCCGGGAGATTGTGCGCAAGCTGATCCGCGGCGATCTGCATTCATTAACGACGGAAATAGATTATATTATCTGCAACTGGGATGCTTATGCCGTCAAAGGCGGCGGGACCTATGGTGAACTGACGGTCGCCTTTTCCCGCAATATTCCGGTTTATATGGTGACGAATCTGCCGGTTGCCGAAATCAGCGGCTGGATCTTCGGCTGTACTTCCGAAGTTTTCCAGTCGTTCGAAGAACTCCGAACTTATCTGCGCGAAATTTATAAGTGATATAAAGATCGGCAATGGAAATAGGAATAAATAAATTCCGATGAATTACCTTGAAAATACTACCGTCGCAGAAATAGATCTTGAAAATCTGCGGTTTAATTACAGGAACATTAAAAAGCGAGTCGCGCCAGCCGAAATCATGGCAGTAGTCAAGGCTAATGCCTACGGTCATGGCGCTGTCCCGGTTGCGAAATGCCTGCATAGTGAGGGCGCGCAGTATTTCGCCGTGGCGCGCGTCAGTGAAGGCCTGGAACTAATTCAGGCCGGCATCACCGGGCAAATCCTGATCTTCGGGACGCTTTTCCCGGATGAAATGGCGACTGCCATCGCGCATAATCTGCGGGTAACCGCCACCAAACCGGACGATTTTGCGACGATTTCGCGGATCGCGGCTGATTTAAATACTACTGCGGGTGTGCATATCAAAGTCGATACCGGGATGGGACGGGTTGGACTGACATCTGATTCGGCGGTCGAATTAATCCGGCAGGCTGCTTCGATTGAAAATATACGGATCGAAGGCGTTTACACTCATTTCGCTACGGCCGACTGCCAGGATAAAACTTTCGCAAATGAACAGTTGTCGCGCTTTAATGACATCATCGAACATTTACGGCAAACCGGGCTGACCGGTCTGCTATTTCATGCCGCGAACAGTGGGGCTATCCTGGATTTACCGGTCGCTTACTTCGATCTGGTGCGGCCGGGCATCGCACTCTATGGACATTATCCGACGACTGAAACCAGTGAGTCAATTCCGCTCCGGCAGGTGATGACTTTAAAGACGAAAGTAGCTCAGATTCGCGAACTGCCGGCCGGGACGAGCATCAGCTACGGTCGTCGTTATTTTACAAAAACCGCGACGCGGATCGCCGTGCTCAACATCGGCTACGCCGATGGGATTCAGCGGACCTTTACCAATAAAGGTGAAGTATTGATCGATGGCCGCCTCTTTCCGATGGTCGGGACTATCACCATGGATCAGATTATGGTTGAGATCGGAGCCGAACCGGTTAAAGTCGGCGATGAAGCGATCTTTTGGGGCAATTCACCGAATGGCGTTTTACAGGCCACACAGGTCGCCACACGGATTGGAACAATCGCCTACGAATTATGCTGTGCCGTCGCGCCGCGCGTGCCGCGTATTTATATCAACGGATAAACTATTCCTGACTCAGGACACAATTTTAAGCAGATCGCCGAAATGTGCGATCTGATAGTCGGGTGCATATTGCCGCAGAATATCAGGATCGCGGAAACCGTAAGTCACCGCGACAACACGAACACCGGCCGCCTGCCCGGCTTTGATGTCGTTTTCACTGTCACCAACGACCAATACCTGCGAAGCGTCCAGATTCAGTTTCTGCATGATGAACAGGATTGGCCCCGGGTCGGGTTTACGGGTTGGCAGAGAATCGCCGCCAAGTACGAATTGAAAATGGCGGGCAAGGTCTAATATTTCGAGAATCGTTATCGAAAGCTGATATGGTTTATTGGAAATAACCGCCAGTATATAATTTTGCAGATCGGTTAGGGTCTCCGCTACTTCCGGGTAAGGCCGGGTCATATCGGTCAGGTGCTCGGTGTAGTATTTTTTAAATTTCGTGACAGCCGTGACGATAAATTGGTCGGTAAAAGGCACTAATTCGGTCGATTTAATAGCAGATTCGGTAAAAGCCCGCCGGATCAGTTTTTCGACACCGTCACCAATAAATCCGACACATCGGTCATATCCAATTGCGGCGAAACCGTAATGATTGAGAGTCAGGTTGACAGCGGTTTGAATATCGCCGGCGGATTGAATCAAAGTGCCATCCAGATCGAAGAGAATTGCTTTTATATTCGAGTTTAGCATGCTGGGCAAATATAAGCAGGCGCTAATCCAGAACCAAAAGGGATATGCCTGGGGAATAGCGGGACAGGACTTTTTTAAGACCGTTCATTTGATAACTTGTAGGTAAATCGCCTTTTGATTAATTTAGCAGGAGTTTTTTCAAATTTAAGGAGATTAATGAAACCGATTCAAGCCTTTACTGTTACGCCGATTCTTCCGAAAAAATTGGAAAAATTACGTGAACTGGCATATAATCTATGGTGGACCTGGAATTTCGACGCGCGCGATATATTTAGTCGTCTCGATATGGATTTATGGGAGGAAACCCGCCATAATCCGGTCGCTTTATTAAACCGGATTAAACAGGATGTACTGGAAGCGCGTGCTCAGGATGACAGCTATGTTTATCAATTACATCGCGTTTATGATAAATTCAACCGTTCGATGCAATCACAATCCTGGTTCGAGAAGACCGGAAAATACGATTCCATGTTATGTATCGCTTATTTTTCGATGGAATATGGTATTACAGAAAGCCTGGCGGTCTATTCGGGTGGTCTGGGAATTCTATCCGGAGATCATTTGAAATCGGCCTCGGAACTTGGTATTCCTTTGCACGCAGTCGGGCTTTCGTATCAATACGGATACTTTCAGCAAAAATTCAACGTCGATGATTACCAGGAAGAGGAATACCCGGTCAATGACTTTTACAATTCTCCCCTGATATTAATCAAGGATACGGACGGAAAGCAACTGTTGATTCAGGTTGCTTTTCCGGGCCGGACGGTCTATGCCCGTATCTGGAAAGCCCAGGTTGGACGGATTCCACTATATTTGCTCGATACCAATATTGCCGAAAACTCCGACGGCGATAAGAAAATTACTGCCGAACTGTACGGCGGCAATGCCGAAACCCGCATCCAGCAGGAAATCATTCTGGGTATGGGCGGTTTTCATGCCCTGAAATTGGTTAATACTCCGGCATCAATCTGTCATATGAATGAGGGTCACTCGGCTTTTTCCGGACTGGAACGGATCAGAAGTGTCGTTAAAAATGCCGGCCTGACATTTTATGAGGCGCTGGAGATCATCAAAGCCGCCTCGGTTTTTACTACCCATACACCGGTCCAGGCCGGGATCGATATTTTCCATTCGGATCTGATCCGGCGTTATTTCGATGATTATTGCAGGGACGTCGGAATCGAAATGGATGAATTGCTGGCGCTGGGGCGATCTGACCCGGACGATAATTCCGAGCAATTTTCGATGGCGATTCTGGCCATCAACCTGTCCAGCAAAACCAATGCGGTCAGTAAATTGCACGGGGAAGTCGCCCAGGAAATGTGGAAATCACTCTGGCCGAACATCCTGACCAAAGAGATTCCGATTTGCTATGTCACCAACGGGACGCATCAGGCCTCCTGGATTTCACAGGAAATGTCGGAACTGTTCGATCGCTACCTCGGTCCGGACTGGCACCGCGAGCCGGCCGATACCGGCATCTGGAAAAAAATCGAAAAAATCCCGGACGGCGAGTTATGGAGCACCCATGAACGCCGGCGGGAACGCCTGGTGGCTTTTGCACGCAAACAGCTGAGCAAGCAATACGTCGCCCTCGGTAAACCGCAACACATGGTTTCCCGCGTAAAAAGCATCCTGAACACTGATGCCCTGACGATTGGCTTTGCGCGGCGATTTGCGTCCTATAAACGAGCCTATCTGCTTTTCAGCGATCCCGAGCGCCTGGCGAAAATATTGACCAATAAGGCTTTTCCGGTACAAATTATTATCGCCGGAAAAGCACATCCGCATGACGAAGAAGGCAAGCAGGTTATCCGACGCATCCTGAAACTTTCTCATGAAGAACCATTTTATCAGCATGTCGCTTTTCTCGAAAATTATGACATGAACATGGCGCGTTATCTGGTACAGGGCTGTGATCTGTGGATCAACACTCCGCGGCGCGGACTGGAAGCCTGCGGAACAAGCGGTATGAAAGCCGCCGCGAATGGTGTATTGAATTTCAGCACGATTGACGGCTGGTGGGATGAGATTTACCGACCGGGAATCGGTTGGGCGATCGGCACCCGTGAAATTTACGATGATAATGAATACTGGGATCGCCAGGAGGCCAACATTATCTATAATGTGCTTGAGAATGAAATCATCCCGGCCTTTTTCCAGCGCGATAGTGATGACTTGCCGCGCGGCTGGATCACCTTGATGAAAGCCTCGATGAAAGAAATTTGTCCCCAATATAACTCCAATCGCATGCTCTATGATTATACCAACCATCTATATTTTCCGGCTGCTGTCAGGGCGAAGAAATTAGGTGATAATCAATATGCCCTTTCCAAAGAGCTGGCTCACTGGAAAGAGAAGATGCGCGACAATTGGGATTCGATCCGTTTCCTGAATATAACAGCCGGACCGATCACCGATCTTTCGGTGAAAAGCCCGCTGGAAATTAAAGCCGAAATATATTTGGATGGATTGCAGGCCGAAGACCTTGACGTTCAAATTTATTACGGCCGGGTTGACAGTGATGGGACGATAGTCGATGGTAATTTCATTTCGATGAATGTCGATACTGTCATAGATAACAAGAAAATTATCTATGCCGGCCAGATCGATGAATGGGAGAGCGGATTGAATGGCTACACGATCCGGATTATCCCGAAACATTCGGCACTCGAACATCCTTTTGAAGACGGATTAATTCATTGGTTTGAAGAATAATTCGGTATAAATTCCGCCGGGTTAAAGACTAAATGGGAATTCGCAAACAATAAATAATGAGTTTGATTAATAACGAAGGTATCAAAGACCGGCTGGTGAAAGCCGAGCGGGTCGTCATTTTAACCGGAGCAGGAATTTCCGCTGCAAGCGGTATTCCGACTTTTCGGGGTGAAAATGGCCTGTGGACGAAACTGGCGCCGGAAGAACTGGCCAGTTTTGAAGCCTTCTATCGTAACACAGCGATCGTCACGGAGTGGTATAAACATCGCCGTGACATCGTCGACGTCTGTCAGCCAAATGCCGCTCATATTGCCCTGACTGAATTAAGTAAACTTGTGCCGGAGTTTACTTTAATTACCCAGAACATCGACGGTTTGCACCAGAGAGCCGGTAGTCGGGACGTGATCGAACTCCACGGCACTATCGCCGAAAATTACTGCGTACGCTGTGGCCGTCGCTATAGCACATCCGAATTCGACGAAGTTTTCGATCATTCATCGAATCATGTCCCACGGTGCTATTGTGGCGGACTCATTCGTCCGAATGTCGTTTGGTTCGGTGAACCGCTTCCATCCGAAGCTTACGAAAAAGCCTATACCGCCTCCCGAAAAGCTGATGTATTTCTTTCTGTCGGGACATCCGCTCAGGTCAGGCCGGCCGCCGATTTGCCATTAGTCGCCAAAGAGCAGGGTGCCCTGTTGATAGAAGTCAATATCACCAAAACGGTCTTATTTCCTTATACTGATCTCTTTCTGGAAGGTTCGGCTGATATAATCCTACCCCAATTCAACCGGGAGTACCAAGCGCTGATTGTAAAAGTTTGATCCCAATAAAATTTTCTTCTGACCGAGCAGAAATATGAACACATTTTTTAAGATCGAGTCTGTCAAAATCCTGTTTATCACCGGATTACTGTCCCTGTTTTTTGGTTGCGCATACTACAATACCTATTACAATGCCGAGCAATATTTCCTTGATGGAGAGAAAGAGTATAATGTTCTCACCGATGGAAAAGTCAACGCGGCGCTCAGGAAAAAATTCGATACAGCCATCGAAAAAGCCAACCGTGTCATCGCGCTTTATCCGACCAGTCGCTGGGTCGACAATTCGTTGTATATCGTAGCCTTATCCAGCTATTATAAGGGCGACTATAACATCGCCCGCAAGAAATTTGAGGAATTCGCCAATAAATATGCGGACAGCGAGCTTTATCCCGAAGCGATGATCTGGTACGGTCGTAATCTTTGGAAAATGGGCGAGAAGGATCTGGCCTTTTTCCAGTGGAAGAAAATTATCAATCTCACAACCGATAATGAATTGCTGGCGGAACTCTATGCATCGATCGGAGCATTATATTTCAACGATAACGCCTATGATTCGGCTTTGTACTATTACAACAAAGCCACGGATTTCGGCCGAAATTATGATGTCGCCGCCGAGGCTCAGTACCGGATCGCAGAGATTAATTTGGCGAAGAATCAACCCAAAGACGCCATAAAGAGTCTCAAGAAGATCAACCAATATTCACCGTCGCTTATCATGCGTGATAAAATGCAGATTCTGCTGGCCAGAATCTATCGCGAATCCGGGCAGTTCGATGAAGCTATCGAAATGATTAATGCCAAACTGAACGATCAGGCCAATGAGAATATCTGGGGCGATCTGGAACTGCAACTGGGATTAATATATCTGGCACAAAAAGATTATGAATCCGCCATGTCGCGTTTTGCCCAGATTACGGAAAAATACAAGGGCAAACCGGTTGCGGCTACGGCCAATTATAATCTGGCAGAGTTGAACATGACCTATACTCGTGATTATCAGCAAGCCCAGAATCAGTATGATAATGTCGTTAAAATAGATGCCAAAACATTAATGGCTTTTGAGGCCCGCAATAAATCGGCCGATATTAAACGCTTCTTTGTAATCAGGAAAAGACTCGATAATCTCGAAAAACAGGTTGTGGCGATTGATTTGAATCCGCCGGTCACGACCGATACGATCAAAACTGAACCCGAGATCACACAGAGCAAAGAAGAATTGAAAAAGGCACAGGAGAAGAAAAACACCGCCCAGAAGAAATCGATCGACACCGTGGCGGTTTTTAACGAATACTTTACTTCAATGTACGAAATCGCGGAAATCTATTACTTTAATTTTAATCTGCTGGATTCGTCTGTATTTTATCTTACCAAGGTCGTTGACTCGATTCCTTTTAATAATATGCGCGACAAAGCACTCTACGGCCTGTACCGGATTTTCATGGATTTGAAAGATCCGGAAAAAGCTGCCGAATATACTGCCCACTTGAAAGAGTGGTTTCCGCAATCACCATATCTGGCCGATATAGAGAAGAGACCGGTCAATCTGCCGCCGGATGAAGTCGCGGCTGAAAACTTATTGGTCGAAGCTGAAAATCTCTCGGCAACCGACCTGTATTCGGCCATCGATTTCTTTCAGGCAATCTATCAGAAATATCCGGATTCGCGATCGGCGGAAAAAAGTATTATAAATCTGGCCTATCTTTACCACCATAACCTGTTCGATTTGAAAAATGCCCTGACCTGGTATAAATATTATATCGATACCTATCCCAAAGGGGAATCTTATCAGTCAATGAGAGTGGCCTACGAACAGTTGAAGGGCATCGAGACTGCGATAGCGACCCAGAATCAGGCTGCACCGGTTGATTCGACTTTGTTGCCGCCCCAGACCACGGTTGCTCCCACGTTTATTGAGGATGAAAAGGAACAACAGAACAACGTTGAGGATGAAAGACCGGAAGAAGAGAGATGAGATTATTTAAAGATTCCGTTGTTCTGGTCAATCAAATGGAGGCCGAAGATATTTATCGGCTGGAATTTCCATTTCCGGAAATCAGCGAGATAGTTGCGCCCGGTCAGTTTGTCAATCTGTACTTTCCGGGGCGACCGCAACTGTTTCCGCGGCCGTTCAGCGTGGCGGGAGTGCGCGGCGAGAACATTGTTATCCTGTATAAAAATATCGGTTGTCTGACGGCAGAGATGAATCGATGGCAACCAGGTCAGGCGATCCGCGTTCTCGGGCCACTGGGTAACTGTTTTACAATTCAGGGTGAACATCATGTCATTCTGGCGGGCGGAGTCGGGCTGGCACCTTTGCTGTTTCTCAATAGCCGGCTCGCGTCGCTGAATCAACCATGCCATCTTTTCATCGGCGCCCGGACAGTTGCTCAATTGCCGGCAACGAATGCAATAACCGGAGAAATATTTACCGCTACGGATGACGGATCGTATGGTTTTCACGGTAATGTGGTTGAATGTTTTCGCCAGAAATTGGATACAATGTCACGACCGTTCAGCGTTTACGCGTGTGGCCCGGATGCAATGCTGGCCGCACTCTGGCGCATGTCGCTCGAACAAGGTTTTGATCTGCAGTTATCGCTGGAAAAAATCATGGCCTGCGGACTCGGAATCTGTCAGGGCTGTGCCATTAAACATGCTCGTGAGAATGAACATCCCCTGCGGTTAATCTGCCAGGACGGGCCGGTTTTTAATGCTAAGGAATTGGATTTTAATGGTTGATCTGCGCACGGAATTAAGACCCGATTTTATTCTCAGGAATCCGCTGTTGACGGCCTCCGGAACTTACGGATACGGGTATGAGATTGCCGATTTGGTCGATCCGGAATTGTTTGGCGGAATCGTCACCAAATCGCTGTCATTGAATCCGCGAGTCGGCAATCCACCACCGCGGATTGCGGAAACTCCGTCCGGTATGCTCAATTCGATCGGTTTGGCTAATGTCGGAGTGGATCAATTTATTGCCCGGCAGGAAGAACTATTGTCAGGATACAGCGGGAAAGTGATTGTCAATATCGCCGGTCGCCGGGAAGAAGAATATGCTCAGGTCATTCGGAAATTAGAAGAGAAGAAATGGATCGCCGCTTTCGAGATCAACGTTTCCTGCCCGAATGTCAACGAGGGTGGTATCGAATTTGGCAAAGACCCGCTCATTTTGGGGCGTTTGGTACGGAAACTGCGCGATGCAACCGATAAATTTCTGATTGTGAAACTCTCCCCGAACGTAACCGACATTCGCATTTTAGCCACTGCCGCCCAGAAAAACGGAGCTGATGCTCTTTCAATGATAAATACAGTTTACGGTGCGGCCATCGATATTCGCACCCGTAAGCCAAAACTCAATACCGTGATCGGCGGACTTTCCGGGCCGGCCATCAGACCGATTGCCATTGCGTATATTTTAAAAACCGTCAAGGCCGTTGACATTCCGATCATCGGGATTGGCGGGATCAGCAACGGCGCGGATGTGATCGAATTCCTGTTGGCAGGTGCGCGGGCGGTGCAGATCGGGACGGCTAACTTTTTTAATCCGGGCGCAGTCGTCGAAATACTCGAGTTTTTAACTAAATTCTGTTTGGAGAATAAAATAATTTGTCTGCAAGACCTCATTGGCCGGGCCGAAGTCTAAGCCTTAACGCTATCGTATTTATCTTTCTGCTGTTCTGGTTGTTAAGCTGCACGTCGGCGCCGCGCTACCTTTATACTTCACCAAAATCCGGAGCGACTACCCGGGATAAGAACGTTACATTATCTCTGAAAGGGTCAAATCGGACGGTGATGCTGACCGCCTCGTTTTATGGTGAAGAATTTCATGGCAAACTAACCTCCAATGGTGAGGTTTTCGATATGTACGGCTTGACTGCGGCGCATAAATCTCTGCCGTTCGGGACAATTCTACAGGTGACATATCCGTCCACCGGTAAATCCGTCAACATCGTCATCAACGATCGGGGACCTTTCATTCCCGGCCGCGATCTGGATTTATCTTATGGCGCCGCAAAGCAGATCGGATTAGTGAATGACGGAGTCGGTCAGGTCAAAGTCAAGGTTATCAAGTGGGGCGATGACGAATCAAAGAAAAAATAAAACAGGGATTTCAGATGACTAATTTTGCGACCAGAATGTTGATTAATGTAATCGGGATTCCAGCACTGTTGCTGCTTATTAATCTGGGCGGGATACCTTTCGTAATGTTTTTGACGGTTGTGGCATTTATCGCGCAGGTCGAGTTATATTTGCTGATGCGAAAAAAAGGTGCGGATCCGCTGATCGTCCCGACGGTAATCGCCGGGATCGTCTGGATGTTCGTGGCCTACTACGCACCGGAATATCTATTTAGTTTGTTGATCGGACTGGTGGCGCTGATTCTGTTGACGGGATTATTTCGGAAAGTTCAGGGAGCAACCTTCGATCTGGCCGGTACGCTTCTCGGACTGATCTACCTGCCGGTGTTGATTTCAACCACAATCCTGATGCGAAACATAGTTGACTATGGTAATTCGATCGTGACTCTCATGTTCGTCACGATCTGGATTTGCGATTCGCTGGCTTATGTTTTTGGCAAATGGTTGGGGCGTCGCAAAATCGCACCGCTGGTCAGTCCGCACAAAACGGTGGCCGGGTGCGTCGGCGGTTTGTTCGGAGCAATTGCAACCGTGTTGATTTTCTATTGGTTGAAATGGACTCCGGGATTTATGA
>Ga0074199_1000994_pt1 | contig 30881 bp, 21 predicted proteins | sample EPASupsiteSAE347_FD_64528 | JGI IMG/M metagenome (GOLD analysis project Ga0074199, IMG submission 64528) | Bioremediated contaminated groundwater from EPA Superfund site, New Mexico - Sample SAE3-47 | ecosystem: Environmental > Aquatic > Deep subsurface > Groundwater > Contaminated ... | reverse complement strand
CCCGGATTTTCATGAAAATGAACAACAGCGGGACCAGCCAGGCCAAAACAAAACGGTGGCAGGGGGACTTTGCCGCGACCCCTCGGGCCCATGCGCGCATGCTGGGCGGAACGGGCATACTTCCAGCGGCTCAGGCCGAGGAGATCGGGGCTGAATTGGAACGCATGCTCGCCCAGGTCCGCTCGGGCGAACTGAAAGTCGACCCGGACAGCGAAGATGTCCATTCCTTCATCGAAACGGAGCTTACGCGCAGGCTCGGCGAGGCGGGCAAGGCGGTGCATGCAGGCCGATCGCGCAACGACCAGGTGGCGGTCGCCTTCAGGCTTTACCTGAAGCGCGCTTTCAGTACGACGGAGCATCTAATCGCGCAGGCGATGACTGCCATCCTCGACCTGGCCGAAGCTCACGTCGATACTCTCATGCCCGGTTACACGCATCTCCAGCGCGCCCAGCCGGTAACGCTCGCCCACCATCTCCTGGCCTGGAGCGCAGGTCTGGAGCGCGACTGCGGCCGTTTCGCCGACGGCCGGAAGCGCGCGGACGAGTGCCCTCTCGGCTCGGGCGCGCTGGCCGGGTCGGGTCTGCCGGTGAACCGCGAAACCACGGCCGCCCGGCTCGGTTTCGGCAGGCCTTCGCGCAACACCATGGATGCAGTGTCCGACCGCGACGCCTGCGTCGAGTATGCCGCCGCGGCCGCGACTCTCATGGTGCATCTTTCGCGCGCCTGCGAGGATATCGCTCTATGGGCTTCGTCCGAGTATGGTTTCGTGAGGGTAGGCGATGCGGCCAGCACGGGCTCTTCGATAATGCCGCAGAAACGCAATCCGGACCCGGCCGAACTTATACGCGGCAAGTCGGCGCGCGTTCTGGGCGGCCTGCAAGCTCTCCTCGTGATGCAAAAAGGTCTGCCCTACGCCTATAACCGCGATCTCCAGGAAGACAAGGAGCTGCTGTTTGACATCCAGTCCACGGTCGACGGGTCTTTGAAGGCGTTCGCCGTCCTCGTCGCATCGCTGGAACCGAGGCCGGTGCGCATGAAAGCGGCGTTGAAGGAAGGGTTTATCGAAGCCACCGATATCGCAGAATACCTTGTCCTGCGGGGCATTCCGTTCAGGACCGCCTATCAGGCGGCCAAGGCGATGGTGTCGGAGTGTCTGTCCTCGGGGCGCGTTCCGGCCGAACTCGATACGGCCGAGATCCGGAATCTTCACGAGGCCTTTGCCTCTGTGTCCGTCGATGCGGCGGCTCTTGCCGCATACCTTGCGCCGGAGGCCTGTGTCGGACGCCGTGCGCAGACCGGCGGGCCCGCCGCGTCCCGGACGCGCGAAGAAATCGCCCGATTGCGTTCCTTCATCGACAGCTGATATACAGGCCTATATGGCTCTTCTCCTGCTCATCATCATATATCTCGCCTTCATCAGCCTGGGGCTGCCCGATTCTCTGCTGGGCGCCGCATGGCCCGTGATCAGGGGAGAATTCGGCGTACCGCTCGGTTCCGCGGGCTATCTATTCATGACGACATGCATCGGAACCATCGCCGCCAGCCTGTCGAGTGGGTGGCTCCTGCGGCGTTTCGGTACAGGCAAGGTGACACTGGTGAGCGTACTGCTCACCGCACTCTCGCTGGCCGGATATTCCCTCGCGCCTTCCTATGCATGGTTCTGGCTTATGTCCGTTCCTCTGGGACTGGGCGCGGGAGCGGTGGATTCCGGGCTCAATGCCTATGTGGCGACTCATTACAAATCGCGGCACATGAGCTGGCTGCACTGCTTTTGGGGAGTGGGCGCCATGACGGGTCCCCTTATCATGGCTGGGCAGCTCGGAAGGGGAATTTCCTGGCGCTATGGGTACTCGACCGTAGCCCTGATCCAGGCCGGATTGGCCGTCATTCTGTTCTTCGCCCTGCCCCTGTGGAGCAGGGCGGCCAAATCCGACGACGCGTCCGGCGTTTCGCCTCCCGCAACAACGGAAGCGGTATCTCCCACTGGCCCCTCCGGGAAACCGGCACATCCCCTCAAAATCGGGGGCATGAAAACCGCCATGGTCGCGTTTTTTCTCTACTGCGGTACCGAGGCCACAATGGGGCTTTGGGGCGGCAGCTATCTCGTGAACACCAGAGGATTCGATCCCGCGATGGCGGCGAAATGGGTTTCCCTCTTTTACGGCGGGATCACCGCCGGAAGGCTGGCGACGGGATTCCTCACCATGAAGCTTTCCAACACGGTGCTGATCCGGTCCGGCCAGTCGGTCATACTCGTCGGGGCGCTTCTTATCCTTTTGCCTCTTCCCCAGGCTTTCGCGTTGTCGGGATTCATCCTTGTCGGCTTGGGCTGCGCACCGATCTATCCCTGTATGCTCCATGAGACACCGGCACGTTTCGGCAAGGAGAAGGCACCCTATCTCATGGGGTACCAGATGGCGGCAGCATACAGCGGTTCCACTTTCCTTCCTCCGCTTTTCGGTTGGGCGGCTTCCGTCATGGGCATCGGAATGCTGCCGGTCGTCGTGCTCTGCTTCGGTTCCGCCATGTTGTTCGGTTCGGAGAGGCTGAACGCTTTTCTGAAAGGGAAAAGGAGCGGCAATGGCGAAGCCATGTCCTGATCCGTCGATGCCGGCATGCATCGTTCCCGCGGCCGGCGCTTCATCGCGCATGGGAGCGCACAAGCTTTTGCTGCCATTCCGGGACGCCGCCGGGCGGCGCCGGACCATGGTCGAAACCTCAGTCGGCATAGCCCTGGAAGCCGGTTGCCGGGTTATTCTCGTGGTGGGCCGCGATGCGGAAAAGGTAGCCGAGCCCTTCTCGGGAGAACCCCGCGTCGTGATCGTCCATAATCCGGATTGGGAGCGCGGCATGGTCGGCTCCATCCAGAGAGGTATCGAGGCGCTCGGGCGGTGTTCCGGCGAAAGTTCGGACGCTCCTTCCAGGGAGAATGCCAGGAGTGTCAGGAGTGTCAGGAGTGTCAGGGAGGACGGTTTTTTCATCCACCATGCCGATATGCCCCTCGTGGAACCGGCAGTATTCGGGTTCCTCAGGGCGGTCGCAGCTTCGCGGGCGGCCGCCGGCGCGCCTCCTGTCCCGCTCTTCGCTGCATTCGAAGGCAGGGCAGGGCATCCCGTCTACATTCCGTCGATTCTTGTCCCCGGCATTCTCGGACTCGATCCTGCGTTCAGGATGAAGCCCTTCCTGGATGCCGCCGGGGGACTGAGCGTGGAAACAGGCTGCGCAGGCGTTCTGGCCGATATCGACACGCCCGGGGAATACGCTGTCTCGGGCGGCGGAAAGTAGACGAGAGCACACGACAGTGGGCGAGAATAGGCGAGAATAGCCGGAAAGTAAGCGAAACCGGTCAAGGGCAGGCTATTTGCGCTCCTTGCCTCCGCCCTTGAGATATTTGTCCACAAGCTGCCTGAACCTATCCTCCACAAACTTGCGCTTGACTTTCAGAGTCTGTGTAAGTTCTTTCCCGACGGAAAAATCGTTCAGGACAGGGAAAATTTTCGTGATTTTTTCGAAGGGTTTGAACCCGTGTTCTTTCGTTATGAGCGAGTGCACTTCCCGCAGGAGGGCGTTGTAAATCTCGTCGTTTTCGATCGAGGCGGACCCGCTTGTCATGATCTCGGTCCGCGAAAGCTTGAGTTCGGCGGCGAGTTTCATGAGTTCGTCTTCGTTGATCGCGACGATCGCGGATATCTGCTTCTGATCCTGCCCGAACACGACGGCATGGTCGATGTAGGCGCTCTCCTTGAGCTTCTCCTCGATCGGTTCGGGTTCGACATTTTCTCCACCCATGAGGACAATAGTGTCCTTGGCTCTGCCGACGATGATGAATTCGCCGTTTTCGGACCGGACCGCAAGATCGCCCGTGTTGAGCCAACCGTCCGGAGAGAGTACCGCCGCAGTCGCGGTGGGGTTCTTGTAGTAGCCCGACATGACCTGGGGGCCGCGCGCGAATATGACGCCTTTCTCTCCGGTTCCCGCCACCGAGCCGTCATCGCGGCGGATTTCGACTTCCGTATTGTCGAAGGGAAGCCCCGTCGTTCCAAAGGTGTTCCTGTCCACTTGCCTCGAGAGGATTCCCGGCGCGCACTCCGTCATCCCGTACGCGTTTATGAGCGTTATGCCGATGGCATTGAAGAGTTCATCCAGGTATTTGGGCAGAGAACCTGCGCCGCAGGTCGCGAGACGCAGACGCCCTCCCACCTTTTCCCTGAAAGGCTTGAAGAGGAGGCCCGCGATTCTGTGGCTGGGCCAGAGAAAGACAAAACGAAGGGAGTGCCACAAGGCGGCGAGGAGCTTCGCCGTCGCAGGGCGATCGTGCAGGGAGATGTAGCATCCCTTCAGGTAGAGCGCCGAACTCATCCACACCTGGTTGGTTTTGATGAGACCCATGACAAGGTTCCGTTTTGCGGCGGGCATTTCGCTCACTGCCTTGATAAGCTTCTGGTAGATCGATTCCCATATCCGCGGCACCGAGATCAGCACCTGGGGCTTTTCGGCCGCGAGGTCCGCGGCGAAGCGGCCTGCCGAGGAATAAACGAAGGTAAGCCCCGACGCCAGTCCGCAGTACTCGAATGCCCTTTCGTACACATGCCAGGAAGGCAGCATGACGACCGTGGTTTCCGCCTTTTCGATGTCGATCTGCAGGCGCGGCGTGTTGGCTCTGAGGTTCTGGACGAAATTCGCGTGCGAGAGCATGACACCTTTCGGATTGCCCGTCGTACCCGAGGTATAGACAATCGTCAGGAGATCGTCCGGCCTGATTTTTGCGTCCAGCTTTTCCACCAGGTCGGGCTCCTGCGACAGGATGGCTTCGCCTTCGGCCATAAGCTCGTCGTAAAAGCGTGTTTTCGACAGAAGCTGGTCGGGTACCAGTTTCCTGTCCCCCTGCTCGACGATGAATACGGATGCGCAGCGATCCCAGTCGGCGGGCTCGAATACCGTAGCGAGTTCCGCGAGCTGCTGCACGGTTTCCACGATGAGAAAGCGCGAATCCGAGTGGCGGAAAATGAACGCGACTTCCTTCGGGGCAGTATCGGAGCCCCGGGGAACGCTGACCGCTCCTAGGGCCATCAGCGCGAAATCGGTACATATCCACTCGAAACGGTTGTTGACGAAAAAACCGGCTTTATCCGCCGAGGCGACGCCTGAGGCTCCGAATCCGGCCGTCAGAACCCGTATCGTCCTGGTCAGCTGCGCGTAGCTGCGGGTTTTGGGACCCTCCCTTGTAGTCCATTTGTAGGCGATGCGTTCCGGATAACGGCGGGCCGTTTCGAAGGGCACTGAAAGGAGGGGACTTTCCATGATTACTCCCATGCGCAACTGCCGCAAATTCCGGCAGTTTTTTCAAAAATCATACGACGTATAAAAAATCTCTATTGTATAAGGATAATGGAAAACGCGGAAAAATTCTCACCCATGGGTATAATACGATGACAAAAAATAAATATATGTCATGAATCAACGCATGCCGCATGCGGAATGTTCTCTGCGGCACGCATGAGACGCATGCTATACTCCGTATCGTGCGCATCAGGACAAGATTCCTTGCCGTCCTCATGGTGGAACTCATAGGTTTTACCGCGCTGGCCGGTTTTTCCATGAGCACATTCGCCCGGATACGTTCCATGCGGAATGTCGTCGAGAACGGCATGGCCCTGGTTTCACGTTCGCGGAGGGTCTACAGCCTCCTCAAGGATGTCGTGTTCGACCTGTTCACGCCGGCATCGTACCGATCGCTTCGATCGGTCGTGCTGGCGCCGCGGTCGCTGACGACGGGGCGTGAACTTTCGCACGAAACCGGCCTGTTTCACGACGAATACTCCGCTTTCATGAACGATCCCCTCATTCCCGGCCTGCTGAATGATCCCGAGTTGAAGGAAGCCTACGAAACCGCCGCCCCACTGGCCGATCAGGCGTTCGCGAAATTCGAGGATCTGTCATTGCTGATCGAAAGACTCAGGACCTTGTATCCGAACGAAAGCGAAGATCTCTACATCCTCATCCAGGAAAGCAAGGACGAATCGCTGTATGCGGTTTTCGGCGAAATCCGCGATTCGTCTTTTTACCTCAACAATATTTTCGAGAGTTTCCTGAACCGGTTCGTACGCGGAATAGGCGAGCAGGCCGACAGGCTGGAAAGGATCGCCGTATTCACGCTCGGGGCGGCAGTGCTCCTCTTGGGCGGGATTACGGTTTTCCTGCTGTACGGCCTGAGTTCAAGCACGCTTAAGTCCATTCGTACGCTCGACGTAGCCATCGGCAAAGTGGCGGAGGGCGATTTTTCGGTACGTGTGCCTTCCACGAGCAAGGATGAACTCGGAAATCTGGCGGTGGCATTCGAAAAGCTCGCAGGCGACCTGAAGCGGAATGTCGAATCCATTCCGAGCGTGCTCAAGGATGTGAACGAAGCCTTGCCCGACGATCCGGATATGGTCACGATCCTGGCCATACTGACCGAGGCGCTTCTGCGGGAAGGAGGGGCCCAGAGCGTTTCCATGTTCATCCGCAAGAGGGAAGGGCTTGATTTCGCGGCCTGTTCCGGTTTCAGCCCGGTGGAAGGCTGGATCCCCGGAGAATTCAGGCAGACGGATTTCATATCGGAAGTCCGGAAAGGCAATTCCATATTTCTCGTGAAAGACGCGATCGCGGAAGGATTCGATCCCGTGTCCGCGGGATTCGCGCCGGGCCTGTCCTCCCTTCTTGTCGCAACGCTTCTGGCTGGCCGCAAGAAAGCGGGCTATTGCGTCTTCGCGCGCCGCGACCGCGGATTCACCGATCTCGAAGTGTCGCGCCTCAATGCGAGCGCCGATTATGCGGCGCAAGTGATAGACAATGTCGCCGCCAACGCCGCTCTCGCCGCCGGGAAGGATGCGGAATTCCAGGCCCTGCAGGCACAGATACAGCCGCACTTTCTGTACAATGTGCTGACTTCGATCATGGCCCTCAACAGAATGGGCGAATCCAGGCGGCTGGAAGAAGCCGTGATCGCGCTCAAGGAGATGCTGCACTACACGCTCGAACACGGCACCGAAGCGACCGTGGCCGAGGAATTCAAATTCCTTCAGCAGTATTGCGGCCTCCAGAAACTCAGGCATGGCGAGCGCTTCGCCTTCCTGTTCGAGGTCGAGGATGCGGTACTCGAATGCCGCATTCCGAAACTCATAGTCCAGCCCGTCGTGGAAAATGCCCTTATCCACGGCCTCGAACCCAAGCGCGGCAAAGGAACGCTAAAGGTGTCCGCCGCTCTTTCCGGCGGAGAATTGCGCATCGAAGTTGAGGATAATGGCGTCGGATGCGACCCCTCGACGCTGGAGGGCAGTGGCCCCACCGCCAAAGCGGCGGCCGCACGAGTAGGCCTGGGCAACGTCAGGCGCAGACTGGAGCTGCTCAAGCGCGATGCCAGGCTCGAGCTTTCCGGCTCTCCCGGCAAGGGATTCCTTGCAGTGATTTTCCTGCCGGTCGAAGAGGATATTCCCTCATGACAGTGATCATCGCGGACGACGAAGCTCCGGCCCGCTTTCTCCTTCGCTCGTTCCTGCTCGACGAAGGTTTCGCCCCGTCCGATATACATGAAGCGGTCGATGGCGTCGAACTGGTCGAGATGGCGGCTGCGTTGAAGCCGCGGCTGGCCCTTGTCGACATCAGGATGCCCGGGATGGACGGCTTGCAGGCGCTCGAGAAATGCGCGCCCGGCTGCCCGGAAACCGACTGGATTATCGTATCGAGTTTCACGGAATTTGATTACGCGAGAACCGCCCTCAGGCTGGGCGTCACCGAGTATCTCGTGAAGCCCGTAGACCCGGCGGAATTGCGCGCATGCCTCGCGCGGCTCAAGCTGCTGCCTTCGTCGCCGGAGCGCGATCCCGTGCTCGGACCCGTGCTCGACCGCATGGCCAAAAACTTCAACGCGGAGCTGAGTGTCGCCGATCTCGCCGACACGGTCGGATTGAGCCCCAATTACCTGTCGGCTCTTTTTCACCGGCGCATGGGAGATACCATCGTCTCCTACCTCACGCGGCTCAGGGTGAACGAAGCGCGCCGCCTCTTGCGCGAAGAGGGGCACTCGGTAGCCGACGCGGCGAGGGAAGTCGGGTATTCCGACGTCCGTCACTTTTCGAGAAAGTACAAGGAAATAGTCGGCGAATATCCTTCGGAGTCGCGCGGCAAGCCCGGATCCTGACCGCCTGTCGACCATCCTGTCCGCAGGAGAAAGCGCATGGCGAATGCGCTTTCTCCCGCGAAGATCGTAGAAGCGACCCCCCAATATCGTAGATTGGCGCCGTATCGCGTTCCGGAAAACGGACACACACTCTAAGTGTTCTCACATCACTCAAGGAGGATTTCCATGAAGAAATCGTTCCGGTTTGTCGCCATTCTGCTTGTGCTCTCACTCGTGACCGTAGGCGCAGCCTTCGGCCAGCAGAAGATCCGCATCGCCATGGTCGTCAAAGGCCTCGGCAACGGATTCTTCGAAGCATGCCGCGACGGCGGACTCGAAGCCGCCAAAGAACTCGGCAATGTCGAGCTGATTTTCCAGGGCCCCGCCACTCCGACGGCCGAAGGTCAGATCGAGATCATCGACAGCCTGATAGCCCAGAAAGTCGACGCGATCGCGATCTCCGCGAACGACCGCGATGCGCTCGTTCCCATCACCAAGAAGGCGATGAAAGCGGGCATCAAAGTCATTTCCTTCGATTCAGGCGTCGCCCAGGACGGACGCATGGTCGACCTCGTGCCCTCCAAGGAAGAGCTCATCGGCCGCCAGCAGGTACAGCTGATCGCCGAACTCGTCGGCAAAAAGGGCGAAATCGCCGTTCTCTCCGCCACCAGCCAGGCCACGAACCAGAATTCCTGGATCGGCTGGATGAAGGAAGAGCTCAAGAAACCCGAGTATTCCCAGATGAAGCTCGTGTCCGTCGTCTACGGCGACGACCTTTCCGACAAGTCTTATCGCGAAGCGCTCGGACTCTTCGAATCCTATCCCAACCTCCGGGGCATCATTTCCCCGACCACCGTCGGCGTCGCCGCCGCGGGCAAGGCGATCGAGGACAAGGGTCTGAAGGGCAAAGTCGAACTCACCGGTCTCGGCCTTCCCTCCGAAATGAAGTACTACGTCGAGAAAGACATCTGCAGGAAATTCGCCCTGTGGAACCCGATCGACTTAGGCTACTCCGCCACCTATATCGCCTATTCCCTCGTGAAGGGACAGGTGAAGGGCAATGAAGGCGACGTGGTCAAGGCCGGACGCATGGGCAACATCGCCATCGGCAAGGACGGCAATGCGGTCATGGGCGTTCCCTTCGTATTCACCAAGGAAAACGTGGCCAAGTTCGCCACAATGTTCTGATTTCCTGTTTTCGGCCGCCGCTGTCGCCGCTACCGCGGCGGCGGCGGCCGGACAACCCCGCCGGACGATCCCGCCGGGCGGGGCTGTCCGGCGGGACTTGTCTGATGTGCATTTCCCTGAACAATTCCAAGGAGTGTCCACGGTGGACGATTACATTCTCGAGATAAAGGGCGTCTCGAAGTATTTTCCCGGCATAAAGGCACTCGATGCGGTCGATCTGTCCGTCAGGCCGGGCGAAGTACATGCCCTTATCGGCGAAAACGGGGCCGGGAAATCCACGCTCGTCAAGGTGCTGACCGGACTCTACAAACCCACCGCGGGAAGCATTCTTTTCCAGGGCAAGGAACGCCATTTTGCGGGAACCGTACAGGCGCAGGAAGCGGGTATCGTAGCGATTCACCAGGAACCGGTTATGTTTCCCGACCTGTCGGTGACGGAAAACGTCTTTACCGGGCATCTGCTGAAAAAACGCAAGACCGGCCTGCTCGACTGGCCGGAGATGCGTCGCATAACGCTGGAACTGCTTGCGCGCGTGGAACTCGACATCAACCCCGACAGGATGGTCTCGGAGCTTTCTGTCGCGCAGCGCCACATGGTCGGAATAACCCGCGCGCTTTCCATGAATGCTTCGCTCCTCATAATGGACGAACCGACGAGCGCGCTTTCCATACGGGAAACCGAGGATCTTTTCAAGATCATCCGGCAGCTCAAGGCTTCCGGTACGGCGATCCTTTTCATATCCCACAAATTCGATGAACTTTTCGCGGTATCGGATTCCTATACGGTACTGCGGGACGGCCGCCTCGTGGGTTCCGGTTCCATAAAGGACGCGACCATAGATTCCCTGGTCCGGCTGATGGCCGGTCGGAGCCTCGACCGCATGTTCCCTAAGCGCGTGGCTGCGATAGGGCCCGAGATTTTTTCGGCGAAAGGCCTATCGTCCGGACGCAGCTTTAGAAATGTTTCCTTCAATCTCCGGAAGGGCGAGATACTCGGTTTCTTCGGCCTCGTGGGAGCGGGCAGGAGCGAAGTCATGAAAGCGCTTCTCGGCCTCGATCCGCTGGATTCGGGTGAACTCGTGCTGGACGGCCGCAGGGTGCGGTTCGCCGATCCCTGCAAGGCGCTGGCGATGGGCGTCGCCTATGTGCCCGAAGACCGGCAGGGGCAGGGGCTTGTGCTTCCCATGACGATCGCCGACAACATCTGCCTCCCGCAGACGGCCACGATGGCCAGAGCGGGTTTTGTGGCGCGTTCCAAAGAAGCCGAACTGGCGAAGGAATACGGTACCAAGATGGAAATCCGCGCGGCGGGCTGGAACACCGAAGCCATGAATCTGTCGGGCGGCAACCAGCAGAAGGTCGTTCTGGCCAAATGGCTGGCTACGAAACCGCGCATCCTGATTCTCGACGAACCCACCAAGGGGATCGACGTCGGTACCAAGGCCGCCGTGCACGAATTCATGTCCACGCTGGCGGGAGAGGGAATGGCGATCATCATGGTTTCCTCCGAGCTTCCCGAGATCATGGGTATGTCGGACCGCATCGTAGTCATGCATGAGGGAAGCATCGCGGCCGTAATGGACCGCGCCGCCGCGACCGAGGAGAGCGTCCTTAAAGTCGCCACAGGGGCTTCCACAGGGGGAGCGGCCGCATGAATCCGAACACGAACACATCGGGCAAGCCGGGCGCAGCCAACGGCTCTCTGTCCAGAAACATTCTGAAGCGCAGGGAAACGACGCTGCTCCTGCTCGTCCTCGTCCTGACCGCGGGCGTAGCCTTGCGGGCGCCCGGGTTCGTGGCTCCCAAGAGCCTCCTGAACGTCGTCACCGACTCCTGCATCCTTTTCATAGTGTCGATCGGGCAGTTCCTCGTGATCCTCATCGGGGGAATCGATCTTTCGATCGGTTCGACGATGGCCCTGGTCGGTATGGGCACGGCCATGCTGAACCAGGCCAATCCTGCCATTCCCGCCTGGATTTTCATACCCATGAGCCTGATTTTCGGCGCGGTGCTGGGCCTCATAAACGGCGGCCTGGTGGGCTATGGAAAGCTTCCTCCCATCATCGCCACGCTCGGGACGCAGAGCGCGTATCGAGGCATCGTGTTCCTGCTTTCCAAGGGGCAATGGGTCACCGCCAACGAAATGACCGAAGGGTTCCGCAAGATTCCCGAAGGCCGTTTCATCGGAATGCCCTATATGTTCTGGGCCGCCTTCGTGGTGGGAATAATCGCGCTCGTGTTCATGAGGTATACGCGATCGGGGCGTGACATCTATGCCATCGGCGGCAACAAGACCGCGGCCCTGTTCGCGGGGGTGAGCGAACGCAAGGTGGATCTCGTCGCCTTTACCGTGTCGGCGGCGCTTGCGGGGCTGGCGGGCCTGCTGTACGTGTCGCGCTACGGTATCGCGCAGAATGAAACGGCGAGCGGTTTCGAGCTGCAGGCGGTGGCCACCAACGTCCTGGGCGGCGTGAATATCGCAGGCGGCGCCGGGACTGTTCTGGGTGTGCTTCTGGGAACGCTGTTCCTCGGCGTGGTCAACAATGCCCTTCCCGTGTTGCGGATGTCGCCCTTTCTGCAGATGGTCATACAGGGCTTCATCATTCTCGCTGCCATCGTCGCCAACAGGCTGATGGACAAGCGAAGACAGCGGCGCGCCGAAGGAAGGGGCAGGCCATGAACGACCACAACACTGGGTTTGTCGACGAAGCCCGCCTTACGAAAATGAGTCCCGCACGAAGGGTGGCCGATTTCCTCCTTCGATGGGAGATGATGCTGTTCTTCATTTTCATCATTGTCTTCGTGGTCAATTCGCTCCTCAGCCCCTATTTCCTGGATCCGTTCAATCTTTTCGACGCGACCTTCAACTTCATGGAAAAGGCCGTAATGGCCATGCCCATGATGTTCGTAATCCTGCTGGGCGACATCGATATCTCGGTCGCTTCCATCATTTCGCTCTCGAGCCTCTTTATGGGAATGGCGAGCGAAGCCGGGGCGGGACCATGGATGCTGGTGCTGATCGGCCTCGCGGTCGGCCTGGCGGCCGGGTTGTTCAACGGCTTCCTGATCACGAAGCTGGACATTCCCTCCATCGCGGTCACGCTCGGTTCGATGTCCCTGTTCAGGGGAATAGCCAATGCGGTCCTCGGCGACAGGGCATACACGAAATATCCCGAAAGCTTCGCCTATTTCGGCCAGGGCTATCTGGGAGAGAGCATCGTACCATTCCAGATTCTGGTGTTCCTGGTTCTGGCCCTCATCGCGGGATTGATCCTGAACAGGACGGTGTACGGACGGCATGTGTACGCGGTCGGCAACAACAAAACGGCCGCCCGGTTCTCCGGCGTTCCCGTGGAGCGGGTCAGACTCATCGCTTTCGCAGCCAACGGACTCGCCGCGGGACTCGCCGCGATTCTTCTCACGTCCCGCATCGGTTCGACGCGCCCCAATATCGCCTCCGGCTGGGAGACCGATGTCATCGCCATCGTGGTGTTGGGCGGCGTATCGATTACCGGGGGAAAAGGCAACATTTTCGGTGTCATCATTTCGATTTTCCTGCTGGGGTATCTTAAATTCGGTATGGGCGTCATGAACGTGCCGGGCAAGGTCATGAACATCATCACGGGCGTTCTCCTTGTGGTCGCGATCCTGTTGCCCAAGTTCACCGACAGCCTGCGGGCCAGACTGCGCGCAGGGAACGCCAAAACCAGGGTACGGGACGGAGCGAAAGAATGAAATCGAACCTATCGGACTACAGACTCGCCGCGGAACGCTATGCGGAACTCGGCGTCGACACGGAAGCGGCGCTCGATGCGGCGACATCCTTGCCCATTTCAGTGCACTGCTGGCAGGGCGACGATGTCGGCGGCTTCGAACGCGCGGGAGCTACGCTGGCAGGCGGCGGCATTCAGGTAACCGGAAATTTCCCCGGCAAAGCCCGGACCGTCGACGAATTGCGTTCCGATATCGACGAAGTGCGAAACCTGGTGCCGGGAACCTTGCGGCTTTCCCTTCATGCGATATACGGCGAGTTCGGCGGCCGTCATGTGGATCGCGACGCGCTCGAGCCTGAGCATTTTTCGGGCTGGATTCAGTGGGCCAAGGAGCGGAGTCTGCCGCTCGATTTCAATGCGACATTGTTCTCCCACCCCCTGGCGGCGGACGGCTGGACGCTCAGCCATCCCGATCCGGCGGTCCGCCGGTTCTGGATCGAGCATGTGAAGCGCGCGCGCCGCGTCGCGTCCGCAATGGGCGCGGCGCAAGGGTCTCCGTGCGTGAACAATACCTGGATTCCCGACGGCTCCAAGGACAGGACAGTGTCGCGGCATGCAAGCCGGGCCGCTCTTGTCGAGTCGCTGGACGCCGTTTTTTCTGAAAAGCTGCCGGTCGCACTCGTGGAAGATTCAGTGGAAGGCAAGCTTTTCGGCATCGGCGCCGAATACTTTACGCCCGGCTCGCACGATTTCTATCTGGGCTACGCGGCCACAAGAAAGATTTTTCTGACGATGGACATGGGACATTTCCATCCGACGGAAAGCGTGGCCGACAAACTTTCGGCCGTCCTGCCCTTCGTGCCAGGCGTGCTGCTTCACCTTTCCAGGCCGGTCCGCTGGGATTCCGACCACGTCCTCATCATGAGCGACGAACTTTCGGACCTTGCGTGCGAAGTGGTCAGGTCCGGTGCCCTGGACCGCATCCGCGTGGGACTCGATTATTTCGACGCATCCATAAACCGGATCGGCGCCTGGAGCGTGGGAGCCCGATCGGCGCGCAAAGCCTTCCTCAACGCATACTTGGAGCCTGCCCGGCTGCTCGGGGAAGCGGAAGCGCGCGGCGACGGTTTCGCCAGGCTCGCGCTGTTCGAGGAAGCGCAGAGCATGCCCCGCCATGCGGTCTGGGAAGAACTGTGCCGCCGCACCGAAACGCCGGCCGACAGGGATCTTTACGCGCGGGTCGCTGGCTACACATCGTCGGCGCTTTCGGGGAGGGTCTGAATCGTGGTCCTAACCCCCGAGAGCCGGATTTCGCAATTCGCTGTGCTTGCGCCTCTGGTGGCTCTTTCCAGGCGTTATGGTTCCGACCCCGACTGGGTGCTTGCAGGCGGCGGAAATACATCGTTCAAGACTTCCGACAGGCTCTACGTCAAGGCTTCCGGTTTTGCGCTCGCGACCATAGGCGAAGACGGATTCTGTGCCATGGACCGCGGCCGGCTGGATGCGATCTGGCGTAAAACATACCCCGACGATCGCGCAGCAAGGGAAAAAGCCGCCCTGGCCGATCTTATGGATGGGCGTCTGCCCGGTGAAACCAAACGCCCTTCGGTCGAAACGCTGCTGCATGGATTCTTTCCCCAGGCATATGTCGTCCACACACATCCGGCCCTCGTTAACGGACTGACCTGCGGGCGTAACGGGGAGAGCGCCTTCCAGAGGCTTTTCGCCCGCGACGGCATCTGGGTGCCACTGGTCGATCCGGGCTACGTGCTGGCCAGGACGGTCCGGGGGATCTTCGAAGCTTTTGTGGCGGAGCAGGGAAAAGTTCCTTCGTTTATGTTCATGCAGAATCATGGCCTGCTTGTCGCAGGCGACAGCCCCGAGGAAATCGTTTCGATTTCCGGTCGTATCGTCGCAGTGCTGCGCGCGGAGCTTTCGAAACTCGGTGTTGCCCCGCCCGATTTCGAGCCCCTCCCTCCGGATTCCGATCTTGTCGGAGGCTTCGAACGCGAATTGCGCGCGATTGCCGACGGGCCAGTGGCTATCGTGCATCGCTCGAATCGGGCGGTGCTCCGTTTTGCGGCTTCGGCCGCGGATTTCGCGCCGATCGCCGCGCCCTTCAGCCCTGATCAGATCGTCTATGCCGGCCATGAATACTTGCGTGTCGATGGCGCAAAAAATCTGGCCGACGGCTGGGCCGCCTATGTGGGGCGGAACGGGACGGCTCCGCGAGTGGTGCTTGGCAAGGACCTCGGAGCGTTCGCCATCGCCGTCGAATCGGGCGCAAACGATGCCAAAAACGGGGCACTTGCGGCGGCCGAGCGGATAATGTCGCTATTTCTTGATTCATGCAAAGTGGCGGGTTTTTCCGCTGGCTTCGGCGGACCGCTGCACATGACTCCCGATTCGGTCGCTTTTATCCGCAATTGGGAAGTCGAACAATATCGCTCGTCCCTGACATCCGGGCGATGAAAATCCGGTTGCACGGCCGGAACAGCGGAAAGGGCGAAATAGGGGCAAGGCAGGAAATCATGGAAAGAGCGGCATTCAAAATGAAGCTGAAACCCGGATGCGAAGAAGAATACAAGCGGAGGCACGATGCGCTCTGGCCCGAGATGACGATCGAACTGCAAGCGGCGGGTATTTCCGATTATTCGATTTTTCTCGACCGCGAAACGCTCACTCTGTACGGCGTGCAGAAAAAAGCCGACAGCACGAGCGGCAGCAAGCTGCCGGACAGTCCTGTTGTGCGGCGCTGGTGGAGCTATATGAAAGACATCATGGATACGAATCCGGACAATTCCCCGGTATCGACGCCGCTCGACGAGGTGTTCCACCTGGATTGACGCGACATTTCTTTGCGCCCGTTTTTCTGCTGAATGAAACGGCGGGACCGTCATGGCATTCACCATAACAGTCCCGCCGCCTTTATGTGCCGGGCGTATCGGAACGCGGATCAGCCCTTGAAATACCTGGTGGCGTTGCGGGAAAGAAGCCCTTCGAGAGCCGCCGCGGGTGCGCCGAGCTTTCCGAGTACGATCATCGCCGCAATGATATAGGGTTTATAGGAGGCTTCGCGGTAGGTGTCGTCACGGTAGCGGTCGAAAACCGAAGCCGCCACCTCGCCCGCCTTGCAGGATACATCGGTGATGTCCGCCGGCAGACAGTGCATGTACAGCCCCTTGCCGCCCTTGGTCAGCTTCATTTTTTCTTCCGTGCATTCCCAGTCCGTGAACTTCGCGTTGTTGGCGAGGCAGGATTTTTCGAGTTCCTTGAGGCCCGCGGAATCGCCTGCATGCAGGAGGGGCACTCTTTTCAGCATGACGTCGTAGGGCGCCCAACTCTTGGGATAGACGATGTCCGCATCCCGGAAGGCTTCGTCCATCGAGTTGGTGTGCATGAATCCGCCTCCCGTAGCGCCTGCCTGCTTTTTGGAATATTCGACGATTTCGGGGACGAGGTCATAGCCTTCGGGATGCGCGAGCGCGATTTCCATGCCGAACCGGCTTGCGAGACCGATCACGCCCTGAGGGACCGAAAGCGGTTTTCCGTAAGAAGGGGAGTAAGCCCAGGTCATGGCGATCTTTTTGCCCTTGAGCTTGTCGATCCCGCCGAAATGATGGGCCAGGTGGAGAATATCGGCCATCGCCTGCGTGGGGTGGTCCAAATCCGACTGGAGGTTGACGATCGTCGGCCTGTCGGGAAGCACGCCGGCCGCGACGCCGTCATCGAGGGATTTTGCGAATTCACGCTGGTATTTGTCGCCCTCGCCCAGGTAGATATCATCGCGGATACCAATGGCTTCGGTGAGGAAACTGATCATATTGGCCGTTTCACGTACGGTTTCGCCGTGCGCAATCTGGCTCTTGCCCTCGTCCAGATCCTGGACGTAAAGACCTAAGAGGTCGCAGGCACTGGCGAAGGAAAAGCGCGTCCTGGTCGAATTATCGCGGAAGTTGGAAACCGCGATGCCCGAGTCCCAAAGCCGCGGGCTGATGTTGAGTGTGCGCATCTCGCGCAGAATGTCGGCCACAAGGAAGGTGGCGTCGATTTCGTCGCGGGTCTTTTCCCAGGTGAGGAAAAAGTCCTTCCCCTTCATGTCGATTTTCTTGGTCTTGAGTTCTGCGATCAGCCTGGCGATTCCATTCCGGTCCATCTCATTCCTCCGATGATTGGCATCGTATTTGCCACATTCTAGCCTAAAACGGCCGTGGCCGGGAACTGTCCCGATCCGTGGCCGCGCAGGTCTCGCAGGGGGGGGCGCCGCCTGCGGTCTTTAATCGTCCGAGAGGCATATGCGGACAATCACGAAAAAGGGAAACGTCAGTCGTCTGTCTCCCGTTCGGCCTTGGCGATCGCGGCATAGAACCGTTCGAGCAGGGTTTCGCCTTCATTTTTATACTGGCGGCCGATGAATTCGCGGGCGGCGGGTATCGTCGCGTCCCGGAACTGTTTTAATTCCGAAGCGCCGGGCACAAATACTCTCATCCTGGAGGATAGTGCGGAAAGGCCCTTGTCCGAAGCGTCGATGAGCCGGGACATGCCGCGTCCCGCTATGATGGCCGTTTGGGCCGCCTCGTCCACAATCCGCCGCTCTCCGGGCGTGAGGCCCGCGTAGAATTTCGGGTTCATGATCCAGATATAGGGCGAGTAAAGAAGGTCGAGCAGCGTGATATAGCCTTGGACTTCCTGGAATTTCGCCATAGAGATGATGGATACGGGGTTCATCTGCCCGTCGGCGACGCCGGTTTGCAATGCGGCATACACTTCGGCCCAGGCGACCGTTACCGGCAGGGCGCCCAGAGAACGCACGATATTCTGGTGAAGCGGCAGGGACATAGTGCGAATTTTCAAACCCTTGAGATCACCTGGATTCCGGATCTGCCGCCTGGAGTTGGTGATCGCGAAAAAACCGCCCGATTCGCCGAATCCCAGCACTTTGAATCCCGCTTTTTTTTCGATATCCGCGGCCAACTCCCTGCCGAAGCTGCCGTCGTATACGCGGTACGCCACTTCGTAGGACTGGAAGGCGAAGGGCATGGCGGTGATGTCGATAAGCGGATAATAGGGCGCAAGCCCGCCTGTCGTGGTGATGAAAGAGTGCACGATGCCCGATTTGACCTGGGTCATGGTTTCGATTTCATTGCCGAGCGAACCGTCCGCGTAAATCTCGACCTGAATGGTTCCATGGGAATATTTTTCGACTTCCTGCTTGAAGACCGAAGCCATGGCTGCGGAGGGAATGTCGAATGGACGCTGCGGATTCAGATGCGCAAGCTTGAGGATTGTCTGGGCGGATACCGCGGAAGCGCCGAAGGAAGCGAGAACGAACAGGGAAAAGGCGAACGCAAACGCAGGTCTTGTCACGGGCGGACCTCCGGGGCGGATACCAATGCGTCAGCCGAAAACCAATCCTGGACCAATCCTAGAATAATCCTAGGCCGGCGCGCCGCCCGAGTCAAGAAAAACCGGCCGCGGCCGAATGCGCCCGCAGCCGGTTCTGACCGCTGCGGGCCGTTCCGAAGTCCTTTTCTACAGGTGTCCGAGAGCCTTCAGGACGCGCTCCGGCGTGAATGGCCACTCGCGGAGCCAGGCTCCCGATGCATCGTGAATGGCGATGGAAATGGCCGGCGCGGCGCCATTCACCGATATTTCCGATACGCTCTTGGCGCCGAAGGGGCCGACCTCGTCCTCGACCGGCATCAGCTCGACATGGAGATCGGCCGGAACCTCCCTGATCGTGGGGATTTTGTAGTCCGTGAAATTCGGATTGAGGCAACGACCTTTTTCGTCGTAGATCATCTCTTCCCAAAGCGAATGGCCTACCGATTTCAGGATGGCTCCGTAGACTTGTCCCAGCGCGAGTGAGGGATTTATGGGAGTGCCGCAGTCCTGGTACGCATGAAAGCGCCTCAATACCACGTCGCCTGTGCGGATATTCACCGCGACTTCGGCGAAATGGGCCCCGTAGGGGAATGCCGCATGATCGGTCTTGAAACTGCCGAAGCCCACGAGTTCGCCGTGGTGCTCGCCCTGGACCGACAGATGTCCAAGCTCCGCAAGGCTTATCTCGCCCTTGCGCCCGACCACGCGACCCCGGGGTTCGATACGCAAGAATTCCGCCGCTTCGCCCAGAATGCCGGCGGCCGTTTCCAGCACCTTCCTGCGCAGGTCTTCCGCCGCGCGAAGCGCGGCGTTGCCCGAGAAGTAGGTGCCCGAGGATGCATAGGCGCCCTTGTCGAAGGGTGTGATGTCCGTATCGCCCGAGATGACGGAGACATCTTCCATATCCAGGCCGAGGAGTTCGGCCGCGGTCTTGGCGGTGACAGTGTCGAGGCCCGTGCCGAGGTCGGCTCCACCGGAGAGTACGAGGAGACTGCCGTCGGCGAGAAGGCGGATTTCCGCATTGGCGGCGTCGAGTCCGGGAAGGCCCGATCCCTGCTGGATTATCACCGCGCCGCGGCCGATGCGCCAATCCGGGCCGGGTGCGGCGGGTTTCGGCTTTTCCCAGCCGAAGGCCTCGCGGCCACGCGCAATCATGTCGCCGAGGCCGCATTCACCCAGGGTCACGGCTGCGCCTTCGCGGCCTTCGCCCAGGGAACGCAGTATCTCGATGCGGGCACCGGAGCGGACTCTGTTTTTTTCGATGAGGTCGAGCTGGTCCATGCCGAGCGCCTCGGCCAGTTCGGCCAGAGCGGTCTGCAGGGCGAAGGAGCCTTTCGGGGCGCCATATCCCTGGTATGCGCCCGCAGGCGAGAGATTGGTGTAGTAGGACTTTACCTCGAACCGCGCGTTTTCGCAGAGCAGCAGAGGCAGACTCTTCGAAATCGCGTTCATGGGAACGGTCAGGCAATGCTGGCCATAGGGGCCCGTGTCGGCGTCGAGCTGCATCAGGATCGCGGTCAGCGTTCCGTCGCGGCGGGCGCCAAGCTTCACGGTGATTTCCATGAGGTGGCGCGTGCGGCTCGCGATGAATTCCTGTTCGCGATCGTAGCGGAAGAGGACGGACCGGCCGGTGGTCCACGCGAGGTAGCCGGCCAGATCCTCGACGACGATGTCCTGCTTGGCGCCGAAACCGCCGCCGACCCGTTCTTTGATGACGCGGACCTTGTGTTCGGGTATGCCGATGATGCGCGACACGATGCGCCTGACGTGCCAGGGCACCTGTGTCGAAGCATGCAGGACCAGGCGCCCCCCCTCGACCTTGGCGTATACGGAATGCGGTTCCATGGGCGTGCATTGCACGCGGTTGGCCTTGTAGCGGCGCTCTATCACCAGGTCGGCCTCTTTGAAGCCGCGTTCGATGTCGCCTATGCCGCCCGATGCCGATGCCGCCAGGTTGCGGTGCGGGTCGGCATGCAAGGGGAACTGGTAGATGATGGGATCGTCGCGCCCGTCGCCTTCGTTGGTGGCGCCTTCGGGAGCCGAACCCGCGACGTAGGACACTTCGCCCGAATGAACGATCGGAGCGTCCGGGGCCTTGGCGTCGGCGATCGACAGGACGGGTTTCAGGATCTCGTACTCGACCCTGATCGTCGCGCAGGCGGCGCGCGCGATTTCCGGCGTTTCGGCCAGGACGGCCGCTACGCGGTCGCCTACGTGGCGTACCTTGCGCGGGAACATGCGCTGGTCGTGGGGTGAAGGCTCGGGGAAGCCCTGGCCGGCCGTCGTGTAGACTTTGTCCGGGCAGTTGAAGGCGCTCAAGACCGCGACGACGCCGGGCATCGCCTCGGCGTCGGTCGTATCGACCGACTTCACCCAGGCGTGGGCGTGGGGGCTCTGAAGAATCCGCAGGTGACAGGCGTCGGATTCGACGCGGTCCTCGACGAAGGCGCGGTTGCCCCGGGCGAGCCAGACGGCGTCCACTTTCTCGCGGTCCTTGCCGATGTGGCGCAGGTCGGGCTTGAATTCGGGGCCGGCGGGGGCCGGGGCGGCCGGATCGACGAGACGGGCCGAAGCGAGCCGTACCGCGTCGTAAAATTGCTTGTAACCGGTGCAGCGGCACAAGGTGCCTGAAAGGGCGTCCGCAATTTCCTCGTCGCCGGGCTTGCGCGACCGGGCCAGGAGTTCGCGCACGGCGAGCGTCACGGCGGGAGTGCAATAACCGCATTGCACGCAGGACGAATCGATCAGGGCTTTCTGGATGAGCCGGATGGTCGGGTCTTTTTCATAAAACTCGACCGTGACGATGTCGGATCCTTCGGCCTGGGCTGCAAGGATGAGGCAGGAGTTGACGAGCTTTCCATCCAGAATGACTGCGCACAGGCCACAGGACCCTTCGCCGTTGCAGCCGTCCTTGATGGAGAAAATGCCGGATCGGCGCAGAAGGATTTTAAGGCTTTCGCCGTCCGCGCAGGCGCGGGAGAATTTTTTGCCGTTGAGGGTGAACGTGACTGTCATGCCTGTGCCTCCACGCCGAGGAGCGCATCAGCGACGAGAACGGATGCGCGCAGTCTCTTGAATTCGGCGCCGCCGCGCAGATCGCCTATGGGTCGCAGAAGCGGGGAGACAAGCGCTTCGATTTCGTCGCGTCCGGGAAGGGGACGGCCTTCGAACAGGGATTCCAGTTCGGGGAATCTCCTCGCCCTCGCGTCCATGCCGCCAAGGGCGATCTTCAGATCCGTCGGGACGGCGGAATCGCCGGGATGCTTTGCCGGGATGTATGAAACGGCGGCGGAAAGCACCGAAACATCGCAGGACGTGCGCGACCAGCGCGCATACGCGAAGTGTCTGTCATGAGGGAAGCGCAAAATGACGGAGGAAACGAGGCCCCTTGCGGGTTCCCGTGGGGCGGCATGCCAGTCAGCGGCGCGGACTTCGCTCTTGTGACCGGCCAGGCGGTAGACGGCTTCCGCGACGAGAAAGAGAGGAATGAGACTGGAGCAGGATTTGTCCGCCCCGATATTGCCGCCCACGGTCGCACGATTGCGGATGTTCCGGTCGGCCATGCCGAGGCAGGCCTGACGCAGGGTGACGGGAATAGGGCGCGGACAGGCCGGATGATCGATGATGTCCTGGAAAGTGGCGTTGGCGCCGATTTCGAGGTAATCACCCCGCCATGTGATCGAGGAGGGGAGAATACCCGCCATCGACACGACCGTCGAAGGCGTATCGCGGAAGCCGCGGGTCAGGAGCCACGTTCCGCCCGCCAAGGGGACAGAACCCGGTATGGATGCGAGCATGTCCAGGGCTTCAGAGGCGTCCCGGGGCTTCAGGAATTTCTCGATCATCGTTTTTCCTCTTCTGTCGCGCGTATCGCGTTCAGTCGCTCACACCGGCGCTGCGTGCCTGTCACAGGATGCCGGCCTTGCCGTAAAGCCTCAGGGCTGCTTCCGACGCTTTCAGGCGTATCTCGTTCTCGTCCGCGCCCGTCAGCTTCCGGTTTTCCACCACGAGCCGACCGTTCACGATGAGATGATCCACCCCGTGGTCGTATCCGGAAAAGACAAGGGCGGCGACAGGGTCGGAGAGAGCGCCTGAGTATTCGAGTTTCATCACGTCGAAAAGCGCGATATCGGCGGGTTTTCCCACTTCGATGCGCCCGAGTTCCGGGAATCCGAGAATGCGGGCGCCGCCTTCGGAGGCGATTCTGAGTACTTCGTTCGCGGTGATGCCGCCCGAACCGTAGCGCACGCGCTGCAAAAGAAGGGCCTGGCGCGCTTCGCCCAGCATGTCGGATGAATCGTTCGAGGCCGAACCGTCGACGGCGAGTCCCACCGGTATGCCGCGATCGATCATCTCCCGCACCCTGCAGATGCCCGAACCCAGGCGCATGTTGGACGAAGGACAATGCGCGATGCCCGTGCCGGTGCGCGAAAGAAGGTCGAGTTCGGCGTCGTCGAAGAAGATGCCGTGGGCGTACCAGACGTCCGGCCCTATGAAACCGCAGTCTTCCATCAGCTTCAGCGGGCGTCGTCCGTAGATTTCCTTGCAGAAAACGTCTTCGTCGGAAGTCTCGGCCAGGTGCGTATGCAGCCGCACTCCGTATTTTCGCGCGAGGATTGCGGAATCGCGCATCAGGGCTTCAGATACGGAAAAAGGCGAACAGGGAGCGAGCGCCACCTTCCGCATCGAACCGGGCGAAGGATCGTGATACTTTCTGATGGTTTCTTCGCTCTCGGCGAGGATGCGGTCCTCGTCCTGCACTGTCGTGTCGGGCGGCAGGCCGCCGTCCTTTTTGGAGCGCGACATGGAGCCGCGCGTGGGGGCGAAGCGCAGGCCGATATCGGCGGCCGCCTTGAACTGGAGGCCGGGCAGGTCTTCGGCGAAGCCCTTCGGGTACAGGTAATGGTGATCGGTGGTCAGTGTGCAGCCGGTCTTGGCCAGCTCCGCCATGGCGAGCATCGAAGACCAGTACACCGCCTCCGGGTCGAGGTGTTTCCAGATTTCGTACAGGTACAGGAGCCAGTCGAAAAGTTTGGCGTTCTGGACCGCCGGAAGGTTTCTGGTCAGGGTCTGGTAGAAATGGTGGTGCGTGTTGACGAGCCCGGGGATCACCACATGGCGCGACGCGTCGATCACTTTCGTGCCTGAGGGGACGGCGAGATTCGTGCCGATCGCGGCGATCCGCGAACCGTCGATCAGGATGTCCGCGCCGGACAGGTCCGCGGAGGCTCCGGCGCCCACAGCGCCCGCGCCCGCAGCGCCCAAGGCACCCGCGCCCACAGCGCCTGTGCCCGAAGCGGTGCGGACCCGATAGCAGTCCCGCAGGAGAATCACTTCAGAACCTCGGCGTTGAACGATTCGATCATGGCGTCGAGCTCGGCGGCCTGGGCGCGCAGTCCGCCCCAGTAGTTGCGATAGTCGCTCCACTGCGCCCTGAGTTCGGCCACGTCCTTGCCCTGCTGCTCGACCCAAGTGAAGTACTTGAGGTTGTGGATGCGCCTCTTGTCGACCTGGGAAAGCTCGAGCACATTGTCGACGCCCGCCACCTGCAGGCGCTCGAAATCGCGGTCGGCCTGGCGGGTGTTGTAGGCGCCGCGTTCCTCGTTCATTTCCTCAAGGCGCGAGCCGTACATGGACATGGAGTCGGTGAACATCGTGAACACGACGTCGTTTTCGTCGAGTTCGTAGTATTTGGCGAATTTGATGGCGGCGACGAGGTTGCCGACGCCGGAAATGCCCATGAGGTCGAGGCGCGCCATGACTTCGGCATCGACACCGGACGCGGCGAGGACCTTGCGGCCTTCGGGATCGTTGAAGAGGCGGATGAGGCGCACCGGGAGTTCATCGTCCACGCCGATAGCGGTGTCGGTTTCGCGCATGTTGTGGATCCAGGGGATATGCTTGTCGCCGATACCCTCGATGCGGTGATCGCCGAACCCGTTTTCGAGGATGGTCGGGCACTGCAGGGCTTCCGCCACGCCGACGCGGGCGCCGGGGAAGTTGTCGCGCAGGTAGGAGCCCGCGCCGAGTGTGCCGCCGGAACCGGAGGAAAGCACGGCGCCCGCGACGTGGTCGCCGGGACGGGAGATTTTTTTGAAGACTTCGGCCATGGCCGGGCCCGTGACCTGGTAGTGCCAGAGATGGTTGGGCAACTGGTCGAACTGGTTGAAGATGACCGCATCGGGACGCGTGGCCTTAAGCTCGTTGCACTTGTCGAAGATTTCCTTGACGTTGGACTCGCAGCCGGGTGTGGCGATGACTTCTTCGGCCATCGTCTTGAGCCAGTCGAAACGTTCCTTGCTCATGCCCGCGGGGAGGATGGCGATGGAGGGGCAGGATAGCAGTCTGGAAATATAGGCGCCGCCGCGGCAATAGTTGCCGGTGCTCGGCCAGACGGCTTTTTTCTCGATGGGATCGAAGCGGCCGGTCACGAGTTCGGGCAGGAGGCAGGAAAGGGCGGCTCCGACCTTGTGTGCGCCCGTGGGGAACCATTTGCCCACCAGTCCCACGATGCGTGCCCTGGTGCCGGTGATGGACGAGGGGATTTCGAAGTAGTTGACCCCGCCGTACCCGCCGCCGCGCTCGGTCGGTTCGTTGTGCCAGTTGACGCGGAAAAGGTTGCGGGGATGCACGTCCCAGAGTCCGATTCCCTTCAGGTCTTTTTTCACGAATTCGGGAATGAGGGCGGGGTCGCGCATCTGCGCGTAGGTGGGAAGGAGTATGCCCTTCTCGCGGCATCGGGCTATGTTTCTGGCGCGGTGGCTTTCATGTACGGTCAGGTCGATCATCAGTATTCTCCTCTCCGTCGATTGTCGTTCATATGCGCCAATTTCAAAAGCCGGTTGCTTTTGAAATTGGCTCGCATTTGCTCCGGTTTCCATGAAACCGTGCGCAAATGCCGCAAGTTCTGGTAACTTTTTCAAAAGTCTTCCGACTTTTGAAAAAGCCTCCTATGTCCATAAAGGAACGCGGTAGGCTCACCAAAGCGCGGCGGCCAGCGCATACCGTCAGACCTAGTATACAGCAGTTCCGACCGCTTTTGCGGCCGACTTTATGTCCTTGAGGCCGGAACCCGTGAGCATCACGACGACGCTCTCGTCGGGGCCTATCGCGGATCTGGATTTCAGGAAACCGGCGAAGGCGCAGGCCGACGAAGGCTCGGCGAAAAGGCCCGACATCCGCGAAAGATAGGCCTGCGCACGCAGAATGTCCTCGTCGGACGACACGACAGCGCCGCCTCCGTAGGCTTTCAGCTTTTTGAGGGCGTAGCTGCCGTTGCGCGGCACATCGACCGATATCGAATCGGCTATCGTGTCGGAAGGCCTGGATTCGAAGACACCTGTCTCGAAGGCGCGCGCGATGGCCGACGAGCCTTCGGCCTGTGCGGCCCAAATCCTGGGCATGGCCCGGATGCGTCCCAGTTTGATCAGATCCTCGAAGCCACGTATGACGCCTGCGATGATGACGCCGTCGCCCGTGGGGACGAACACGTGGTCGGGAGCGCGCCATACCGCAGGAGCCGTAAGAGCGGCTCCGGGCGTGCCGGGCGAATCGGGCGTGCCGTGCGTGCCGGTCGAATCAGACGCGTCGCTTTCGGCGCGCCCCAGGGCCCGGGCGATTTCGAACGCCGCGGTCTTTTTTCCCTCTATCGTAAGCGGATTGTAGGCGGTATTGCGCGACAGCACGCCCGTCGCTTCCGAATAGGCGAGCGACTCGTCGAAGGCGACGTCGTAAGTCCCATCCACCTCGCGCAGGGCGGCTCCGTACTGGAGCACTTGGATGCGCTTGGCGGCGGGGGCGGCCTTGGGCAGGAACACCGTTATCGCCAGCCCGGCGGCCGCGCCGACGCAGGCCATGGAGGACGCGGCGTTGCCGGTCGAAGCGAGGGCGATTTCGCGGATGCCATGCTTGCGGGCGAAAGCCGCCACGAGCCAGCTCGCCCTGTCCTTATAGGATCCTGAGGGGTTGCAGGTGTCGTCCTTGAGCCAGAGGCCGGGCACGCCCAGCTCCGCGCGCAGGCGTTCGGGCGCCCAGAGCGGTGTGTCGCCCACGGGCAGGGGAGGGAAGTATTCGCGCTCGACGGGGAGGGGAACCGATTCGGGTCCGCCCCGCCAGTCACCTTCCCACACACACTCGAGCACGCCTTCCAGAGGCTTGCCGGCTGCGTTCGCGCCCGAACATTTGTCGCAGAGGTAACGTCCGGGCGCGATGTCGTACTCCGCCCCGCAGTCGGGGCAGCGGTACTTCCAGCGGTTCATGCGCGATGCTCTTTCGTGCGCGCTTCAAGGGCGAAGGGAAGCGCCGCATAGAAGGCTGCGCAGATTTCGAGGTCGTCGATGCGGTTGATCTCGTTGGGTGCGTGCGCCTGGCTTTCGTCGCCGGGGCCGAAGCCGATGCAGGGAATCTTGTGCCGCCCGCAGATGGCCACGCAGTTGGTCGAGAAGGTCCACTTATCGACCTCAGGCGCCCTGGCATAGAGCCCGGTGTACGCGTCCACGCCGGAAACGACGAGAGGATGGTCGGCCGGAATCTTCCAGGTAGGGAAATACAGTTCCTGCTTGTACAGTTTTCCCGTATAAGCGGGTTGTGCGTATTCGGGCATCCGGACGGTGAACTTGTCCACGCCCGCCTGCTCGAGCGCGCGCTCGACCTGGGAAATGGCGAGTTTGTCGTCCTCGCCCCAGGTGAGGCGGCGGTCGCAGTAGAGCATGGCCTGGTCCGGCACCGCGCACTGGCTCGGGCCCTGGACCTTCATCTGCGACACCGTGATAGTGCCCTTGCCGAGGAAGCCGTCGTCGTCGGGGGCGAGCACGGCGTTGAGTTTTTCGAGCGCCAGGGCGGCGCGCGATGCCTTGTAGGCCGCGCTCTCGCCGCGCTCGGGCGCCGAGCCGTGGCAGGAAATGCCTTTGATGTCGATCTGGATTTCCATGCGTCCGCGATGGCCGCGATAGAGCCTGCAGGACGTGGGTTCGGTGGAAACGGCGAAATCGGGAACGAATTTCTCTTCTTCGATGAGGTATTTCCAGCATAGACCGTCGCAGTCTTCCTCGATGACCGTGAAGGCGAACCAGACCGTGTAGTCGCCTGAGTAGGCCATTTCCTTGAGGATGCGGGCGGCGGTGATCATGGAAGCGGCGCCGCCGAGTTGATCGGACGAGCCGCGGCCGTACACGAGGCCATCCTTGACGGTGCCGGAGTGGGGTGGCGTCTTCCATTGGGAAGGGTCCCCGATGCCGACCGTGTCGATGTGGGCGTCGAAGACGAGCTTCTTTTTGCCATTGCCGATGCGGCCGAGGAGCGACCCGAGGCCGTCGATCCGGATGTCCTCCATGCCGGCTTCCCTGCACAGCTTCGCGATGAGCTCGACGCGTTCCTTTTCCGTGGTGCTGAAACCGGGGATCCTGATCATCTTGCCGAGGTTTTCGGCCGTATAGTCGCGATATTCCTTCGCCTTGGCGAGAATCGTGTTCTTGTCCATGTTCTACCTCGCTTCCATGTTTTTCCAGAGTCGCGACGCCTGCTCTCTGGCGAAGGCCTGGATTTTTTCTTCGTCGAAAAGGGCCTCTCTGTCTTTTATGCGCAATTTCCCCGCCACCGCGACCGAACGGACCGATCTCGAACTCAGGCCGAAGGCCATGTGTCCGGCAAGATTTCCATCCTCAAGGGGCGTAAGGGGATCGTAATCCCAGTGCACAAGGTCGGCGGGACAGCCGGCTTCCGGCCTGCCGAAGGCGAACGCCGGGCCGGGCGTCTGTGTCGCGCCGCTTCCCTGCGTACCGTCCGTCGCCTGAGCCCCGGCTACCGATTGCACCGTGCCCGCCGGTAGCATACCGTCCGCCGACTGAAAATCCTGAGCGAAATATCGTTCGAGCAGGCGGTTTCCGCGATCCAGACAGGCGAGGAAATCGTCCGGCCACCAGGGACCTGAGCTCTCTCTGTGCCTGAATACGGCGAACTTGAATTCTTCGAGCATGTCGGCGCCCATACCGTCCGTTCCCAGCACCACATTGCGGTGTTTCGCGAGGAGGGCATTGTAGCCGACCGAGTTGTTCATATTGGAGCGTGCATTGTGCGCGAGGAATACATCGCGGGCGTTCATGATCTCGACTTCCGAAGGGCTGAGCCAGACGCCGTGGCCGATAATGCTTTTGGGCGTAAGGCAGCCGACTTTGTCCATGCGCTCGACCAGATCGAGTCCGAAACGGTAGCGCGAATCGACGGCGTCGAACTTGTCCTCGCCCAGGTGGATGTGGATGCCCCTGCCCGTGGTCCGTACTGCGTCGGCCAGCCCTTCGAGCGTTTCGTCGCCGACCGTGAAGCCCGCATGGGCGCCGATCGCGGCCTCCGTGAGCGTGTGCCCGCCGCCCGCACGAATTTCGTCGATCTCGCGGGCGAAGCGCAGGTTCTCGCGAAGCCCCGCGCGGGCGCCCACCATTCCGTTGCGGTCGGTGGTTTCGTAGCAGAGAATGCCGCGCAGGCCCAGGGTTTCGTACGCCTTGCGAATGACGCTCAAGGATCCGTCTATGGCTTCCGGGCTCGCGTGATGGTCCACGAGGGAGGTCACGCCCGCATGGAGGGCGTCGGCGCCGCCTGAAAGGGCGCTGGCTTCGAGTATGGGCAGGTCGATGGCGCGGTCCAGCCGCCACCAGAGATGCTCAAGCTGCTGGGCGAAGTCCTTGGACGGCTGAATCGCGACCATCATGCCGCGGGCGAGGGCCGAATAGAGGTGCGTGTGCGCGCAGACGAGTCCCGGCGACAGGTAGCCGCCTGCGCCCGCTTTTTCCGCCTTCGGCCATTCGCCCGACAGGTTCTTTCCGACTGCGGCTATCGTGCCCGCCCTGTCGTCGCCCTCGTCCGGTCCGTATGCGACGAGATCCGTCGGTTCCGAAACGGTTTGAGGCTGCAGTGAAAGGATGCGAACGTTTTCGAAAATGATCATGCATTCGCCTCCGTGAGATAGCGGTGTTCGCGCCAGACGATGCGCGCCAGGGCGACCATGTCGCGCGTTCCCTCAGGCGAGGAGGCGCCGTTCCATGCCGCGTAGTCGAGTCGGGACGAAGCGGCCGCCCTGATCGTCCGCAGGGTGAGCGTCGGCATGGCGGTATCGCCGGAAAACGCGAAGCCCGGATTGTCGGACGCGGCGAGTTCGTCAGGAGTGTCGAACAGCGTCGGCTTGGCCCGGAACGGCTCGCCCTCCCAGGGACAGAAGCGTCCGCAGTTGCCGCACTCGTTGCACAGCCTGTCGATGTGGACGATCTGCAGCGCCTGCGCGAAGCGCGCGCGGGCGCCCGTCGCGACAAAGAGATTGGCGCGGTTGGGGCATACTTCCACGCAGCGCAGGCAGGCCGAATCGCAGGCGAGACAGCGCTCCGCCTCGCGACCGGCGAACCCCGGATCGCTCGTCGAAAGGGAAGGCAACGCTTCGCCGCGAAGCGCCAGTCTGGCGAAATCGGGTTCGGGCGGAGCGTAGTCGGAAACGGGCACCGCGCGACCCGCCTTCGCGAGAATGGCGTAGGCCGCTTTTCTCCCGTCGGCTTCGGCCGCGATGATGGACGCAGGCCCCCGGCGCGCGTCGCCGCCGATATACAGACCCGGCACACGGGTCTCGAGGGTGGCAGGATCGCAGACGGGCCGGCCGTCGCGGCCGCATTCAATACCCAGCGACTCCAGGAAAGTTCTGTCGGGCGATTCGCCGACTGCGGTGACCAGGAGGTCGCAGGGGATATCGAAGGTTTCGTCGGATTTTTCGGGCGCGCGGCGGCCCGAAGCGTCCTTGTCGCCCAGCGTCATCTTTCGCAGCGTGACGGTTCCGGGCGAAACGGATTCGGGGAGGGCGAGTTCGAAAAGCACAGGCGCGCCCGTTCCGTTTTTCCCTGCATTCGCGGAGCGGGAAGCGATGAGCGCCGAAGCAATGAGCGCGGAAGCTTCGGCGATCGCGTTGTCGAGTTCCTCGCGGTCGGCGGGCATTTCGTGTTTCGTGCGCCTGTAGGCGAGGCGGACGGATTCGACGCCGGGAATGCGCGTCGCGGCGCGCACCGCATCGCAGGCGGTGTTGCCTCCGCCTGCGACCAGCACGTTCCTGACCCCGGCGAAGGCGCCGCTGTCGCCCGAACCGAAGGCGGCGAGAAAATCGTGAGCGTGCATCACGGGCACGCCCGAGCCTTTCAGGTCCATGGTACGCGCAATATGGGCGCCCGAGCCCACGAATACGCTGTCGTAGCCTTCACGTTTCAGCGCGGCGGGATCGTTCACTTCGCGCCCGGAGACGAATTCGACGCCGAGCGAACGGATGCGCTCGATATCGGCGGCGATCTCCTCCCTTCCGATGCGGAAACGGGGAATCACGTTGGCGGGGACACCTCCCGGCGAGGCCGCCATGTCGAATACCGTCACCGCGTGCCCCGCGAGGGCAAGGTGATGGGCGCAGGCCAGACCCG
>Ga0074199_1000991_pt1 | contig 30927 bp, 21 predicted proteins | sample EPASupsiteSAE347_FD_64528 | JGI IMG/M metagenome (GOLD analysis project Ga0074199, IMG submission 64528) | Bioremediated contaminated groundwater from EPA Superfund site, New Mexico - Sample SAE3-47 | ecosystem: Environmental > Aquatic > Deep subsurface > Groundwater > Contaminated ... | reverse complement strand
GATCAAGTTCATACCCTTATCGAGGGACTTACGGATCTCAAAAGAAAAATCCTGCGTTTCTTTGGAGAAAATGTTTGCAGCATTTATCGAACTTCTTACTCCTGACCCCTGCTCAATGTCGGTTGTAGATTTATGCGCCAATGGCACTGCTTGATCCGTACAACACCGTAATGTTGTGTTCTTTGGGACCTTACACCCGATAAGGCCTGCCGGATTCTCCGTGTTATGCTATCTTTACAATCATTGTGAAGACAACTGAGTGGCTTCGGAATGGATGAACAACATGCGAGGGAGAGGTGAGACATGAAGCGGCGCGTTCCCTATGGAGTGGCGAATTACGAAGAGATAGTGGCCGATAACGGCTACTTTGTGGATAAGACCAGCTACATACCCTTGCTGGAATCCGTAAAGAATCCGATCTTTCTTCGCCCCAGGCGCTTTGGCAAGTCCCTGTGGTGCCGAATCATCGAGTGCTACTACAGCGTGAGGCTCAAGGACCGCTTCGACGAGCTGTTCGGACATACCTGGATCGGTAAGAATCCTACGCCGCTGCGCAATGCCTGCCTGGTGCTGCACCTGGACTTCTCCATTATCGAGGTCGGAAGAGATCTAAAAATCATCGAAAGAAGCTTCAACCGCATCTGCAACCGGAAAATGGAAAGCCTCATGAAGGCTTACAAGGAGTGGTTCAAGGAGATTCCCTCCGTGCAGAGCGAGCAGGCAGCTTCGGATACTCTGAACTTCATTCTCCAACATGTCGAAGACAACAGCCTGCCCCCTCTCTACGTGATAATCGACGAATACGACAACTTCGCAAACCAGCTCATCACCTCGCGACAGGATCACATCTACCGGCAGTTGACCGCCGACGACAGCTTCCTGAAAACCTTTTTCAAGGCTTTGAAGGAAGGCAGGAAGACCGGAACCATCGCCAATGTTTTCATAACGGGAGTGCTCCCCATCACCATGGACGAGCTGGCCTCCGGATTCAACATCGCCCGCTTTATCACCCTGGATGAGGACTTCGAAGCCATGCTGGGATTTACGCAAACCGAGGTGGACCATTTGTTGGATGCCGTTTATGAAGACTATGATATCCCCCCCTCGACCCGCTCGGTGGTGGATTCCATCCTGCGCATCCACTACAATGGCTACCATTTTGTCAATCCCGCCGGAGAGCCCCTCTACAACCCTACCCTGATACTCAACTTCCTCTTCGATTTTTGCCGCTACAAGAAGATTCCCGAATTCCTGACCGATCTCAACCTGCGGACCGACCTCTCCTGGGTAAGGCGCATCACCTCGGCCTATGAGGGAAGTACCGAGGAGTTCGTAGACCATCTCATGCTGCATGATTCCATCCGCTACAGCAGGGATCTCTTGACCAGTAAATTCGACATGAGCCAGTTCTTCGACAAGGACTTCTTTCCCATATCCTTTTTCTACCTTGGAATGCTCACTATCCGGGATGGCTTCACCATGGAGCTCCCCAATCTCAATATGAGAAAGATCTTCACCGAATATTTCAACGAGCTGCACCATATCGACATGTCCTCCCGCTACGCCGACATCATGCAGAGCTTTCTCGACAAGCCCGACATGGCCGCCCTCTTTGCAGGCTACTGGAAAGAGTACGTCTCTCAGCTCCCCGAGGCCGTCTTCAGGCAGGTGAACGAGAACTTCTACCGAACGACCTTCTTCGAGCTTTGCAGCAGCTTTCTCTCCCGCTGGCTCGGCTTCACCGTCGAGAGATCCTACCCCCAGGGGCGAAGCGATCTCGAGTTTATAGGCAAGTACCACGAAAAATTCGCCGGCATGCGCTGGGTGATCGAATTCAAATACTTCTCCAATGCCGAGCTCCAGCGCATGAAAACTACTATCGAGGACTTCACTCTTCGCCCCGAGGACACGGAGCAGCTCGTGGGCTACGTGGAAGGACTGAGGCGGGAATATCCGGAAGCCAGGATCTTTCAGCATGTCATCTATTGCTTCGGAAACCAGGGATACCGGGTCTTCGAGATCGAGTAACCAAGAAAGAGGTGAGACATGAAGCGGCGCGTTCCCTATGGAGTGGCGAATTACGAGGAGATAGTGGCCAAAGACGGCTATTTCGTCGATAAGACCTCATACATCGAGAAGCTCGAAGAGATCGAAAATCCGGTCTTCCTGCGCCCCAGGCGCTTCGGCAAGTCATTGTGGTGCCGCATCCTGGAGTGCTACTATACCATCGGGCTCAAGGACCGCTTCGACGAGCTGTTCGGACATACCTGGATAGGGCGAAATCCCACTCCCCTGCGAAACAGCTACATGGTCTTGCACCTGGACTTTTCCGTCGTGGGGGTTGGAAGGAAGCTGGAGGTAATCGAAAAGAGCTTCGATCACACCTCCAACCTGAAAATGGATGGCCTGACGGGACTCCATGAGCCATGGATCGAAAACCGGGTGTTGATGGATTTCCAAAAGAGCGCCTCCGACAATCTCGAAGCACTCTTGCAGGCCGTCAAGCGCTACGGCCTGCCCCCCCTCTACGTGATAATCGACGAATACGACAACTTCGCGAACCAGCTCATAACCTCCCGCCAGGATCACCTCTACCGGCAGCTCACCGCCGACGACAGCTTCCTCAAGACCTTCTTCAAGGCTTTGAAGGAAGGCCGAAAGACCGGAGCCATCGCCAATGTCTTCATAACGGGAGTGCTCCCCATCACCATGGATGAGCTGGCATCGGGCTTCAACATAGCCCGCTTCATTACCCTGGATGAGGAATTCGAGGCCATGCTGGGATTCACCCAGACTGAAGTGGACCGGCTGCTGGACGAGATCTATGAAGACTATGCCATTCCACCCTCGACCCGCTCGGTGGTGGATTCCATCATTCGCAATCACTACAACGGCTATCACTTCGTGAATCCAACAGGCGAGCCCATCTACAATCCCACCCTGCTTCTTCACTTTCTTTTCGATTTTTGCCGCTACAAGGAGATCCCAAAGTTCTTGACCGATCTCAACCTGAGGACCGATCTTTCCTGGGTGAGGCGTATCACCTCCGCCTACGAGGGAAGCACCGAGGAATTCGTGGACCATCTCATGCTCCACAATTCCATCCGCTACAACGAGGACCTCTTGAGCAGCAAGTTCGACATGAGCCAGTTCTTCGACAAGAGCTTTTTTCCCATCTCATTTTTCTACCTCGGAATGCTGACCCTCGGGGAGGACTTTCAAATGAAGCTCCCAAATCTCAACATGAGAAAGATCTTCACCGAGTATTTCAACCAACTGCACTACATCGACGTCTCCACCCGCTACGCCGACATTATGAAGGCATTCCTCGAAAAGCCGGACATTTCCGCTCTTTTTGCCGGATACTGGAAGGAGTATGTATCGCAATTACCCGAGGCCGTTTTCAGGCAGGTGAACGAGAACTTCTACCGAACGACTTTCTTCGAGCTTTGCAGCAGCTTTCTATCCCGCTGGCTCGGCTTCACCGTCGAGAGATCCTACCCTCAGGGGCGAAGCGATCTCGAATTCATCGGAAAATACCACGAAAAATTCGCCGGCATGCGCTGGGTGATCGAGTTCAAATACTTCTCCAATGCCGAGCTACAGCGGATGAAGACAACCATCGAGGACTTCACTCTTCGCTCCGAGGACACGGAGCAGCTCGCGGGCTACGTGGAAGGACTGAGGCGGGAGTATCCGGAGGCCAGGATCTTTCAGCATGTCATCTATTGCTTCGGAAACCAGGGATACCGGGTCTTCGAGATCGAGTAGCCAAGAAAGAGGTGAGACATGAAGCGGCGCGTTCCCTATGGAGTGGCGAATTACGAGGAGATAGTGGCCAAAGGCGGCTATTTCGTCGATAAGACCTCATACATCGAGAAGCTGGAAGAGATCGAAAATCCGGTCTTCCTTCGCCCCAGGCGCTTTGGCAAGTCCCTGTGGTGCCGAATTCTCGAGTGCTACTACAGCGTGAGGCTCAAGGACCGCTTCGACGAGCTGTTCGGACATACATGGATCGGTAAGAACCCTACGCCGCTGCGCAATGCCTGCCTGGTGCTTCATCTGGATTTCTCCATTGTGGAGGTCGGCAGAGAGCTGGGAATCATCGAAAGAAGCTTCAATCGCATCTGCAACCGGAAAATGGGAAGCCTCATGAAGGCTTACAAGGAATGGTTCAAGGAGGTTCCCGCCATGCAGATCGAGCAGGCCGCTTCGGATACTCTGAACTTCATTCTCCAACATATCGAGGACAACAGCCTTCCACCGCTCTACGTGATAATCGACGAATACGACAACTTCGCAAACCAGCTCATCACTTCGCGCCAGGATCACCTCTATCGGCAGTTGACCGCCGACGACAGCTTCCTCAAGACTTTCTTCAAAGCCTTGAAGGAAGGCCGAAAGACCGGAGCCATCGCAAATGTTTTCATAACGGGGGTACTGCCCATTACCATGGACGAGCTGGCCTCCGGATTCAATATCGCCCGGTTCATCACCCTTTCGGACCGCTTCGAGACCATGCTGGGGTTCACTCAAAGCGAAGTGGACAAGCTGCTCGATGAGATCTATGAAGATTACGGCTTCGAGGCCTCGACCCGACCCATGGTGGACTCCATTCTGCGCAGTCACTACAATGGCTATCATTTTACAAATCCCCAAGGGGAGGCCATCTACAACTCTACGCTTATGATGTATTTTCTGATCGAATTCTGTGAAAGCGAAGGCCGCATACCCGAGTTCCTGACCGATCTCAACCTGCGGACAGACCTCTCCTGGGTAAGGCGCATCACCTCCGCCTACGAGGGAAGTACCGAGGAGTTCGTGGACCATCTCATGCTCCACGATTCCATCCGCTACAGCAGGGACCTTTGGACCAGCAAGTTCGACATGCGCCGGTTCTTCGACAAAAGCTTCTTTCCCATATCATTTTTCTACCTTGGGATGCTCACCCTCAGGGACGGCTTCACCATGAAGCTCCCCAACCTCAACATGAGAAAGATCTTCACCGAATATTTCAACGAGCTGCACCATATCGACATGTCCTCCCGCTACGCCGACATAATGCAGGGCTTTCTCGACAATCCCGACATGGCCGCCCTTTTTGCAGGCTACTGGAAAGAGTACGTATCGCAACTGCCCGAGGCCGTTTTCAGGCAGGTGAACGAGAACTTCTACCGAACGACTTTCTTCGAGCTTTGCAGCAGCTTTCTCTCCCGCTGGCTCGGCTTCACAGTCGAGAGATCCTACCCCCAGGGGCGAAGCGATCTTGAATTTATCGGAAAGTACCACGAAAAATTCGCGGGCATGCGCTGGGTGATCGAGTTCAAATACTTCTCCAATGCCGAGCTCCAGCGCATGAAAACGACTATCGAGGACTTCACTCTTCGCTCCGAGGACACGGAGCAGCTCGCGGGTTATGTGGAGGGTTTGAGGCGGGAGTATCCCGAGGCGACGATCTTTCAACACGTCATCTATTGCTTCGGAAACCAGGGATACCGGGTCTTCGAGATCGGGTGGCCCAAGCTGGAAAGGGGTGATGCATGAAGCGGCGCGTTCTCTATGGAGTGGCGAACTATGAGGAGATAGTGGCCGATAACGGCTACTTTGTGGATAAGACCCATTACATCCCCTTGCTGGAGTCCGTGAAAAATTCGGTCTTCCTGCGCCCCAGGCGCTTCGGCAAGTCATTGTGGTGCCGGATTCTCGAGTGCTACTACAGCGTGAGGCTCAGGGACCGGTTCGATGAGCTGTTCGGGAATACCTGGATCGGGCACAATCCAACCTCCACGCGCAATGCCTACATGGTGCTGCACCTGGACTTTTCCGTCGTCGAGGTCGGAAGGGACATAGGGATCATCGAGAGAAGCTTCAACGACATTTGCAGCGGAAAAATGGACGAGTTGACGGGATTGTATGAGTCATGGCTGGAAAACCGCCTATCCATCGACTTGCGGAAGAGCGCCTCCGGTAATCTGGAGGCACTCGTAAGGGCCATCAGGCGATACGGCCTCCCGCCCCTCTACGTGATAATCGATGAATACGACAACTTCGCAAACCAGCTCATCACCTCGCGACAGGATCACCTATACCGCCGACTCACGGCCGACGACAGCTTCCTCAAGACTTTCTTCAAGACCCTGAAGGAAGGCCGAAAGACCGGAGCCATCGCCAATGTCTTCATAACGGGAGTGCTCCCCATCACCATGGATGAGCTGGCATCGGGCTTCAACATAGCCCGCTTCATTACCCTGGATGAGGAATTCGAGGCCATGCTGGGATTCACCCAGACTGAAGTGGACCGGCTGCTGGACGAGATCTATGAAGACTATGCCATTCCACCCTCGACCCGCTCGGTGGTGGATTCCATCATTCGCAATCACTACAACGGCTATCACTTCGTGAATCCAACAGGCGAGCCCATCTACAATCCCACCCTGCTTCTTCACTTTCTTTTCGATTTTTGCCGCTACAAGGAGATCCCAAAGTTCTTGACCGATCTCAACCTGAGGACCGATCTTTCCTGGGTGAGGCGTATCACCTCCGCCTACGAGGGAAGCACCGAGGAATTCGTGGACCATCTCATGCTCCACAATTCCATCCGCTACAACGAGGACCTCTTGAGCAGCAAGTTCGACATGAGCCAGTTCTTCGACAAGAGCTTTTTTCCCATCTCATTTTTCTACCTCGGAATGCTGACCCTCGGGGAGGACTTTCAAATGAAGCTCCCAAATCTCAACATGAGAAAGATCTTCACCGAGTATTTCAACCAACTGCACTACATCGACGTCTCCACCCGCTACGCCGACATTATGAAGGCATTCCTCGAAAAGCCGGACATTTCCGCTCTTTTTGCCGGATACTGGAAGGAGTATGTATCGCAATTACCCGAGGCCGTTTTCAGGCAGGTGAACGAGAACTTCTACCGAACGACTTTCTTCGAGCTTTGCAGCAGCTTTCTATCCCGCTGGCTCGGCTTCACCGTCGAGAGATCCTACCCTCAGGGGCGAAGCGATCTCGAATTCATCGGAAAATACCACGAAAAATTCGCCGGCATGCGCTGGGTGATCGAGTTCAAATACTTCTCCAATGCCGAGCTACAGCGGATGAAGACAACCATCGAGGACTTCACTCTTCGCTCCGAGGACACGGAGCAGCTCGCGGGCTACGTGGAAGGACTGAGGCGGGAGTATCCGGAGGCCAGGATCTTTCAGCATGTCATCTATTGCTTCGGAAACCAGGGATACCGGGTCTTCGAGATCGAGTAGCCAAGAAAGAGGTGAGACATGAAGCGGCGCGTTCCCTATGGAGTGGCGAATTACGAGGAGATAGTGGCCAAAGGCGGCTATTTCGTCGATAAGACCTCATACATCGAGAAGCTGGAAGAGATCGAAAATCCGGTCTTCCTTCGCCCCAGGCGCTTTGGCAAGTCCCTGTGGTGCCGAATTCTCGAGTGCTACTACAGCGTGAGGCTCAAGGACCGCTTCGACGAGCTGTTCGGACATACATGGATCGGTAAGAACCCTACGCCGCTGCGCAATGCCTGCCTGGTGCTTCATCTGGATTTCTCCATTGTGGAGGTCGGCAGAGAGCTGGGAATCATCGAAAGAAGCTTCAATCGCATCTGCAACCGGAAAATGGGAAGCCTCATGAAGGCTTACAAGGAATGGTTCAAGGAGGTTCCCGCCATGCAGATCGAGCAGGCCGCTTCGGATACTCTGAACTTCATTCTCCAACATATCGAGGACAACAGCCTTCCACCGCTCTACGTGATAATCGACGAATACGACAACTTCGCAAACCAGCTCATCACTTCGCGCCAGGATCACCTCTATCGGCAGTTGACCGCCGACGACAGCTTCCTCAAGACTTTCTTCAAAGCCTTGAAGGAAGGCCGAAAGACCGGAGCCATCGCAAATGTTTTCATAACGGGGGTACTGCCCATTACCATGGACGAGCTGGCCTCCGGATTCAATATCGCCCGGTTCATCACCCTTTCGGACCGCTTCGAGACCATGCTGGGGTTCACTCAAAGCGAAGTGGACAAGCTGCTCGATGAGATCTATGAAGATTACGGCTTCGAGGCCTCGACCCGACCCATGGTGGACTCCATTCTGCGCAGTCACTACAATGGCTATCATTTTACAAATCCCCAAGGGGAGGCCATCTACAACTCTACGCTTATGATGTATTTTCTGATCGAATTCTGTGAAAGCGAAGGCCGCATACCCGAGTTCCTGACCGATCTCAACCTGCGGACAGACCTCTCCTGGGTAAGGCGCATCACCTCCGCCTACGAGGGAAGTACCGAGGAGTTCGTGGACCATCTCATGCTCCACGATTCCATCCGCTACAGCAGGGACCTTTGGACCAGCAAGTTCGACATGCGCCGGTTCTTCGACAAAAGCTTCTTTCCCATATCATTTTTCTACCTTGGGATGCTCACCCTCAGGGACGGCTTCACCATGAAGCTCCCCAACCTCAACATGAGAAAGATCTTCACCGAATATTTCAACGAGCTGCACCATATCGACATGTCCTCCCGCTACGCCGACATAATGCAGGGCTTTCTCGACAATCCCGACATGGCCGCCCTTTTTGCAGGCTACTGGAAAGAGTACGTCTCTCAGCTCCCCGAGGCAGTCTTCAGGCAGGTGAACGAGAACTTCTACCGAACGACCTTCTTCGAGCTTTGCAGCAGCTTTCTCTCCCGCTGGCTCGGCTTTACCGTCGAGAGATCCTACCCCCAGGGGAGAAGCGATCTTGAATTCATCGGCAAATATCACGAGAAATTCGCGGGCATGCGCTGGGTGATCGAGTTTAAATACTTTTCAAACGCCGAGCTCCAGCGGATGAAGACGAGCATTGAGGATTTCACCCTGAGGACGGAAGACACGGAGCATCTCGCGGGTTATGTGGAGGGATTGAGGCGGGAGTATCCCGAGGTGAAGGTCTTTCAGCACGTAATCTACTGCTTCGGAAACCAGGGATACCGGGTCTTCGAGATCGGGTAGCCGGAAGAATCATCTCGGCATGACTTCCCTTCGCTGCAATGCGGCGAAAACCGATCTTTCGGCGGCGCCGACCAGGAGAGGAATCTTCTTTGGAGAAGTGCCTTTACGAAATTCCCGGGCAAGGATGAAAAAATTCACCCAGGGCAGAGGACTGGGGCCCCTGCATGCTTTGGCCCACAGGGTCATCCAGAGGAGACGTTCAGCCCAGACGTCGTATTTTTCCTTGACGACTTTTTCGAGGATCAAATCGGTGGCTTTTCCCAGGTTTTTGACGAAAGTACTGGAGTTGGACAGTGGAATGCTTTCCACGAGATCATCCACCTTCGAATCGTCTTCAAGCCACGAAACGCCAAAATGTTCCCCCGACGGCCAGTTCCTGCTGGCTTGCAGGACTTCGGCAACGTTCTCGGGAGTCAGGAATAGAGGAGCCACGGCCTTCTCGAGCTCATCGATTTCTTCCTCCGGAACGATCTCTCGCGGAGACCAGTAAGCAGCGCCCATTGCCTCGGCCACATACACCAGGCCGGCCGGCGGTGGATCACCCCGCTGCTGCCCCACGTGGATAAAATGCGAGATCGCCAGATCAAGGTAAGAGGACTGAATTGTCGCGACCACGGCTTTCCCGCCAAGCTCGCGGAGCATGGATTCGGCCTCTCTCCTTTCGATCTGGTCCATCCCCATCACATCACGGATTCCCCAGCCCTGTTTCACCAGGACGGAGGCAAAGCGATGTCCCCCTTTCTTCCCGACGATATTCCATAATCCCTGAACACCGGAGCCATCGAAGGAGGAGCCATAGGGCTTGACGCGCTGAACCGGAGGCATGGGCGCACATTCCACATGCGCCTCGCGCAGCTTCTTGATGAGCGCATCCAGGGCGGGGCGCTCTGCTCGAGGAAGCCAGTTGCGGATACCGATCATACGGCGCAGAGTCGCGGGACTGAAGCTGCCCGGATCGATCAGCTCGAGAAACAGGGAAGGGAGAGGAGCACGCACCTCGGGGTTTTGATTGAGCAGCAGGAGCGCCGCAAGCTCACGAACGAGCGGGTTGCGTGCTCCGGCCATGTTCACGGCGACTCCCAGTTGCCCTTCCACCGGCAGAAGGTCGAGCTCGGCGGTAAGATGCTCCAGCATCGAGAAGGAGTTGTCCGGCCCCCCGGCGACGATCACATCGAAGATGCTATCCATATCGGGTGGTCCCTTGTGCGTCATGAAACGGCCGTAGTATTGCGCGAGCTCCTCCCTTTTTGTCTTGATATCGGGATGAGGCTCCAGTTTGGCATTATAGATCACCTGTACCAGGTCGTTCTGGACACGGATATTCACTTCCACTTTGAAGGCCAGGGCCGCCATTTCCTGCTGAATACGCTCCGCCGCTTCGACGGCCCATTGCCGCTTCCTCTCGATTGAAAACCTGATTTCCGTCAGTGCGTATTCCAGCAGCGTCAGGCATGCCTGATAGCTCAGGCTGACCTCCCGCGCCGTCCTGTCCGGCGCATAGTCCTTGATCAACAGACGCAGCAGGGGGAAAGCGAGAAGCGGATTTTCCTTGATTACCTTCTCCATGTGCTGATCCGTTACGCGCTTCTCCGTCTTGCGCAACAAATTTCTTTCGACATGACTCACGAGTGCCCTGACTTCATCGAGAGCTTCTTCCTCTGCCAGGTCCCCCGCAGTCGCCTTTGTTTCCGTTTCTCCGGGTTCACGGGGCGCCCGTGGTGCTTGAGGCTCCTGGGCAGCTCGAGCTTCGGGCGTTTTGTCGCCATCTTCCAGGGGGGCGTTCATACAGCATTTTTTGTATTTCTTACCGGAGCCGCAAGGGCAGGGCTCATTGCGTCCCGTCTTGGGCAGGCTCCGGATAGTCGGCTTGGACATGCCAAGGCGCGGCATATCCATGGACTTTTCGATTCGCTCGATGCTGCCCGGCGTTTCGAAAGGCTCTCCCCTGTACGCCTTTCCATCGATCTTTTCCTTGAATATCACATAATGCCGCTGCAGCCGAGCCAGGTAAGCCCGGTCCGTGTTGATTACGTGGAGGAAGAGTCCCATCAGATCCTTTGAATATTCCGACTGAATGTTCAAGTCATCCAGGAAGGGTCCCGCGGCATAGCTTTCGGAGTCGAAGCCCATGCTTATGGATGCGAGTATCTTGTCGACATTTCTTCCCAACACCGATATGAACACCCTCCGGCAGTCACAATTTTTTTCCTCGCAATACGACTCGACAAAAACATAGTGCCCCAGTGGGAGCGACCCAAAATCACCTTTTCTCAAGACCGTAACCATACGGGTTTCTTTCTCGGCCAGTTTCTTGAATTTCTCACTAAAAAGAAGCATGATTCACCTTTGCTTTCCTGGATACGAGCCGCTTTAGCTATATGCTGGCACGGGGAATACGGGCATGGTTCGAAATAGGGTAACAGTTCATGTGGGGCAGGCTTTCCAGCCTGCCATTTCGTAGCCTGGAGAATAGCAGGCTGGAAAGCCTGCCCCACATAACCGCCGTCCCGTCTGTTACCCGAAAAGGACCGTTATTGAACCGTGCCGGAATACGATATTGCCACGTCATCCTATGCTTTCCGGGAATTTCTTCAACCTGTTTCTCCAGCCTATGCACTTATTAGCCGTCATGGGATCGGATCATAAAGAGCCGTCTTTCAGCATGTCATCTATTGCTTCGGAAACCAGGGATACCTGGTCCTCGAGATCGGATAGCGAATGTCCCGATGTTCCGATGATGCGAAGGAAAATAGATGAGGCGAGGATTTCCGAGCCATGCCTCATTTTCTTCTTTACCCGTCTATGGCTTCACAGTTTATCGTCTTTTTCGTCATGGCCGTGACATATCTGAAAACCACATTTAAAGAAAGAAGGAGTCGGACGATGCAAAATCAGGTAAAGGTCAAAGAGTGGGTGGATATGTTCAGGGAGATCGGGCTCGATGAGGAGACGATGAAGAAGTGGCATCGGACGTTTGAATCGCGCCATCCCGAAGCGCACCAAAGCTTTCTGGAGTGGCTCGGACTGCCGGCTGTAGAGGTTGAAGAAATTCGCGCAAATAGCAGATAGAAAGGGAGGGTGGCGGTCGGCAGCGGCCGGTCGCCGCCCTTGTTCCTCTTGAAGATTATGAAAACCTATACTGTCTCGAAGCTTGCCCGTCTTTTCGATCTTTCCCGGAGCACTCTGCTCTACTACGACCGGATCGGGCTTCTGACGCCTTCCGAGCGAACATCCTCGGGATATCGCATCTATACGGAAGGCGATCTGAACCGGCTGGACCGGATCTGCAGCCTGCGCCGAACGAGCCTTTCGCTCGAAGACATCAAATCCATACTCTGCTCGGAAGAAAAGCCCAGTGCCAATCTCATCGAGAAGCGACTGAAGGAGATCGGAGGGGAGATCCTTGATCTTGAAGCCAAGCAGAAGCTTCTATCGGCCATGCTAAAGGGCATCGCCTCGGAAGTGAATCGGCCGGAGGTTAGCAAAGAGATGTGGATAGAGATGCTTCGAGCCGCAGGGATGGATCAGCGCGCCATGGACCGCTGGCATGCCGAGTTCGAGCACCGGGCGCCTGATGCTCACCATAAGTTTTTACTCTCGTTGGGAATACCGGAGAAGGAAGCGCAACTGATTCGCCAATGGTCAAGAAAGCTCAACCCCGGTAGCGACATTGACTGGCCTGAACTGAAGAAAAAATGAGGTGCTGCCGGAAAAGACCCGTGCCGGCCATGACAGCAGGAAGGGGTGGTGGCGGAGCAACGAGTGTGTGCTCGAGACGTCCCGAGTCATTTCATCAATCGGCAAGGACGGCTTCCCCCAGCAAGGTGTTGATGAAGGCCCTTTTGTAGGAGGCAACAACCTTGTTATTCCTCATGATCAGGGCGATGTGATCAGGCTTGAAGTAATGATCCAGGGAAAGGAAGTCCAGCTTTCGCCGCCTCAGCGCGGGAAGATCCCTGACAACGGTGGCGAGTGAAATGCCGAAGCCCATCTCCACGTAAAGAGAGCTCAGCTCGACGTTTGACGATTCCATGGCAAGCCGGAAATCGAGCCCTAGCTTTTGAAGCTGTTCCTCGAGTGCATTCCGGCCGGTGTACCTTGAATCCCCTGGAGGCAGAATGAGAGGGTAGGCGGCAAGGTGCTGCCAGGTAATCCGTTTCACCTTAGTCAGCGCATGTCCTTGCGGCACCATCAGAACCGTTTCGACTCTCTTCCAGCGGATGGCGGCCAGATCCTTCGGTACTACCGATTCCAGCACCAGGCCGAAGTCCACTTCTCCATCCCTTACCAGCCCGACCACCCTTTCCTGATGACGGTCCAACAAAGTGATCTCGATCAGTGGAAACAGCTCGAGATATTCCTTGAGCTTCTCCGGAAAGAGGTTATAGAGGGTCGTGAACGGTGCGGCCACTCTCAACGGTCCCTTCTGGATACCTCTGATCTCGTTCAAATCCTCCGTGAGATTCTCGTAGCCTTTCAACACCGCTTCGGAAAACTCGAAGAATCGTTCCCCGGCCGGAGTGAGCTTAAGCTTCCTCGTTCCTATCCTTTCAAAGAACTGACAGCCGAATTCTTCTTCCAGTGCTTTGATCTGCTGGCTGAGGGCGGACTGCGTCCGAAGCGTCACTTCGCCCGCCCTGGTGAAGCTTCCAAGCTTTGCTGCGTGATAAAAGCCCATGAGCTGCTGCCATTCCATGATTCATAAGCCCGGCTAATAGGGTTAATAAGGGCAATTAATTTGACATTTCCATTATTTATAGCAGAATTCACGCGCGGGGGGAAATGCAAAATGCCTTGGTTTTACTTGGTGGGAAGGAGGGGATGTCCCTGGAATGTGCAAAACCATTCAACGAAGGAGGTCAAGATGAAAGAGACACTGCAGCCCGGCCTTACTTTTGAGCTCAAGTTCACGGTTCCCCAGGATAAGACGGTACCATATCTGTATCCCGAATCTCCCGAGTTTCAAATGATGCCGAGGGTCTTCGCCACGGGTTTCATGGTGGGTCTTTTCGAGTGGGCGTGCATCAGGGCGGTGAATCCGCATATCGACTGGCCGCGGGAACAGACGGTCGGTATCGATGTCAAGCTGAGCCACACAGCGGCAACGCCGCCCGGGCTCACCATCACGGTCACGGGAAGACTGGAGAAGGTAGAGGGGCGCAGGCTTACCTTCTCACTGATTGCCGACGACGGAGTGGACAAGATCTCGGAGGGAACCCATGAAAGATTTGTCATCGATGCCGACAAGTTCAACAGAAAAGCAGCGGAGAAAGCTTCTCGTGCCTTAGGGTTACCGAAATAGGCCGCAACAGGGTATTTGAGGCCACCAACATAAGCCGGGACAACCTATCAATATGCTCTGAACGGACAGCGGCTGAGCTTTCTTCACCGCAGAGGCGCAGAGACGCAGAGAAAAGCTTTTGGAAATCTCAAAGCTCGTTGGCGTTTTCTCTGCGCCTCCGCGGTAAACACACAAGCTCCGCCTTAGGTCTGTCCCGTCTTATGCCGGTAGCCTGCTCCATGGCGCCGGCTTTGCCCTCCGGTGGCGAGAGTATGGTCGAAAATGGCTCGAAGAAGCTTTCTACGTGCAATCAGAGGCTGGCATTCCTGGCTGACGAGGGGTGGATCGGCTCTACGTCTTCTACGTTGAGCTCAACGCTCACGGACCGCTGAATGATGTCCACGCTCACGACCAGCCGCCCCTTGTTGGGATTTTGCCGGATGAGAATGCCCATACAACCCGTCAGCGGCCCACGAACAACCTGAACCCAGTCGCCCTCTTTCAAATACGGGTGTGGATTCAGGGACTCGGGAGACCTGAAGATCCTTTTCAAGCTGTCGATCTGATATTCCGGAATGGGAAGCGCGCCTTCGGAGTTCTTCAGGAGGCATACTGCTCCCGGTGTCTTCAGGATGTTGACGTTGGTGTAATTATCCAGGATCGTGTGTACAAACACATAGCCGGGGAAGACCGGAAGCTGGATGCGCTTTCGCCGGTCCCGCCTTTTGCTCCAACATTCCATCAAGGGCAAAAAGCAATCGAGAGCCTTTTGCTCCAGGCGCTTCGTCACTTCTCTTTCGTGATTGACCTGAACGTAGAGCGCGAACCACGACGGGTCCATGCCCGTCAATTTGGGGAATATGAGCGGTCCGCGCGGTGATGCGACCACGGAAGGTATTGTACATATCTTGTTGTCGTTGTTGCTATTTTCCATAGTGCTTTTCACTTCCTGATCTCTGAATTGGAATAGTCGTCATCCATCCTGTACGAAATCCAAACACCAAGCTCTTATGACACCATGATTGCGGCGACGTGACACCCACGAGCAACACCTGCGAAGCTACTCATCACAAGCTTCTGTTCATCTGACATTCATACCTGCTTGGGTCCTATTATATACATTCTGAAGAGATTTTCCAACAAGCATTCGTCTACATATAGATAATCATTGTTAGTATATTGATAAGATACTTAATTTATAGTTCATTTGTCTAATGAGCTTTTTTCTCGCTGATTATCTGCATCGTGTCCCAGGGAGTTGGTATTCTCAAAGCCCGGCCCTGACGGTCGCTGTAAAGAAGATAGCCATGTTCCAGCGCATGCTGAAAGAGGTCCAGCGTCAGGACCACATCCGTTTTGCAGTATTCGATGAGCTGTTCCCATTGGCCTTCCCGAAACCATTTGACGGCTTGAATTCCGTCGGACCCCTTGGGCTTTCCGAGCGTCTTTTCCGCCAGATGGCTCAGACTGACCCGGAAGCCGAGCTTTTGACTGATTTCCTGCAAGATGTCGAAAGAGGGCAGCAGGTTGAAGTCGAAGGGAGTATAGGCTTTCAGGACGCCGTAGTCGAACTGTGAGATGTTGAACCCCACGACCAGGTCCAGCTCCCGGAGGTGGCTGATCAGCCCGGGCACGTCCTCTTCCCGGTAAACGTGGAAGGTATTCGAAGGGGTTTCATAGAGAACGGCTACGGAAACCCTCATGAGATGCTTGTTCTGCCATCCTCCCACCTCGTTGGCCAGGCGTTGGGTTTCGAGATCGAAGAAGCCGATGCGAAAGGCCGGCTGTTGAGTCTTCACTTCATGGATTGCGGTTCTTTCCATGGAAATGTCCTCTTCAGGGGAAGCGATATCCTGCGAAAAATTCAATTCCCCTACCAAGTATTTCAAGACGGTCAGAGCGGCCTGCTTGTCCAGAGGCTTGTTTCCCGCACCGCACTTGGGGGAATGGATACAGGCGGGGCAGCCTTCGGAACAGGAGCAGGAGGCCACCAGGTCTCTGGTCTTCCGGAGCAGTGGAAGAATGATTTCGTAGCCTCTGGCGGCAAGGCCGATGCCTCCCGGGTAGCCGTCGTAGATGAAGACGGCGCCTTTTTCCACCTGATGATGCAGAGGCGATGAGATGCCGCCGATGTCGTTCCTGTCGCAGAGGGCGAAAAGAGGAAACATGCTGATCAGGGCATGCTCGACCGCATGAATTCCGCCCATGAAATGAAGCCCCGCCGTTTGAATGTGTTTCGCGAGCACCGGCTCCATTTCGATCCAGAACCCGACGGTTTCGAAGGTCTGTGGAGGAAGCTCGAGGGGATTGGTGGCGAGAAGCTCCTGAGTGAAGAGACGCCGTTTCTCATAGCCCAGGAGGTGTTCCGTGACCCGAAGACGGCCCAGGCGAATGAGAAAATTCCCCTCCGGCTTCGAGGCCAGAATCTCCAGTATGTCCGTCTCCTTTTCGCTCTTCACCCGTGTAAAGTAAGGTGCCTGGCTGGCTGTGACACGAATGACCCGGTTCTCGAGATCCAGGCTTTCCACCAGGTAGGATTCCCCATGGTGGAGGTAAATGGCCCCCGGGTGGCATTCTTTCAAAGCACGGACGCCTTCGTTTTTTCCCAGGGGAATTCCCTCATCGCCATCCATGCTTTTCAGAATGGCGTAGGAAGGGCCTATGCCGCGGATATCCACGAGCCGGTGAGGGCTGTGAGAAGAACAGAGCCATTGCTCCCCGTCGGCGGTTCGGCGCAATCTCCCCGATTCCGTCAACTGATCGATGACCTTGCGAAGGGCGTCTTTTTCTTTTCCACGCTCGATCTCCTCGATATTCAGAGGAAGCTCCGCGGCGGCGCAAGGCAGGTGGGCCTTGAGGATTTCTGCATTCAGCGGGTCTGTGACCGCAATTTCATACTGACTCTTGAGGAGCTCGTCGGGATGATGAATGATGTATTGATCCAGCGCATCCGTCTGAGGCAGCAGCACAATGGCGGATTCCTGCCCGCTCCGGCCCACCCGGCCTCCCCGCTGCCAGGTGTTCATGACGGTTCCCGGATATCCCACCAGAATGCACAGGTCCAGGCCCCCGATATCGATGCCGAGCTCCAGGGCGCTGGTTGAAATGACGGCGTCCAGAGTACCTGCCGCCAGCTTCTGCTCGATGATGCGGCGCTCCTCGGGCAGAAATCCCGCCCGGTAGGAGCTCACCCGTTTGGCCAGGCGCGGCTGCATCCGCAGGACGCTCATGTGTACGAGCTCGGTGAGCTTTCGGGACTGGGTGAATGCAATCGTCTTGAGCCCCATTTCCGCCGCCCGCGCGATCAGGTGAGCTGCCATGCCCGAAGCCTGTCCTCCTGTTCCGTCTTCCGATCCCATGAAGATGAAATGGCGCTTTGCCCTGGGGGCTCCATGATCGAAAATGACCGTGAATTCCCCCTGATCGGTCCCGACCAGTTGTTCCGCCAGTTCCTTGGGGTTTGCGATGGTTGCGGAGAGAAGAATGAACCGGGGTGAGCTTCCGTAGTAGCGACAGATGCGCTGGAGACGCCGAAGGATCTGAGCCACGTGGCTTCCGAAGATTCCTCGGTAGGTATGCATTTCGTCGATGACGACGAAGCGAAGCTTCTTCCAGAAAGCTTCCCACTTGCCGTGGAAGGGAAGAAGAGCGTAGTGCATCATGTCGGGGTTGGTGAGGAGGATATGAGGATGCTGCTGGCGGATTTTTCCCCTCTGATAGGGTGTCGTGTCTCCATCGTAGACTGCGGACCGAAAAGGGGTCTCACTCTTTACTGTTCCCAGGAAGGACTGGAGCGTTTCCAGTTGATCGCGGCTGAGGGCCTTGATGGGGAAAAGGTACAAGGCGCGCTGCTCCGGGTCCTTGAGTAGCTCTTCTGTAACCGCCAGGTTGTAGATGAGTGATTTTCCGCTTGAGGTGGGGGTGGCCACCACCACGTTTTCTCCAGCCCGGATATGCTCGAGAGCTTCCGCCTGATGGCGGAAGAGCTTCACAATGCCTGACTGGACGAGCGAATCCTTCAGTACGTGGGGAATGGATTCCGCCGGGTCGCTGTAGCATGCTTCTCGAACGGGAAGAATGGCATGATGCAGAATCGTGAAGCCCTGCCATTTGTATCGCAAAAGAGAATCCAGAAAGCGCTGTATCACTTGGTCTTATTCCTCGAGGCATGCTGAAGATCCAAAAAGTCACAACTCCCGAACATGTGTTGACAAGCTTTGGCTCCCCTTGCTATCAGAGTCATACGGAACATGACTGCAATCCGAATTCCAGCCCTCCCGAACGAAAGTGAAGAAACTGAGAAATCAAGGACTTCTCCCTTCGGTCGAAATGGAAAAAATGGGCAGCTCATGACCGTGCGCGAGCTCACTATCATGTCTAATATATCAAATCAGGGTCAACTCAGAAAGAGAAGTGTCAGCAAGCTTGAAACCGCAAGGCTCGTCGAAGCCCGTGAGATGAGCCCGTTGATTGTGATTTGACGCAGACGAATTAGGAGGAGAGGATGCAGATTCAAGACGTTGTGAAGAAGATTCACTGGCTGGGTCATGACACGATTTATCTGGAGGGGAGCGTCGCCGTCTGTTTTGATCCTTTTCAACTGAAGGCCGACAGACCCGCGGATCTGATTCTGATCAGTCATGAACATTATGACCATTGTTCGCCGGAAGACGTGGCTAAAGTCCGGAAGGCCGATACTGTCATTGTGACGAATGCCGCAGCGGCCGGTAAGCTTAAAGGTGAAGTCCGTATAGTCGCTCCCGGAGATAGTTTGCAGGTCAAGGGGGTGGATATCCATGTTCGACCGGCTTACAACACCAATAAGGACTTTCATCCCAGAAAGGCAGGGATGCTTTCTTTTCTGGTTTCTTTGGATGGAGTCCGTTATTATCACGCAGGAGACACGGACTTTATTCCGGAAATGAAAGATTTGGCCGAGGAGCGGATCGACGTCGCTTTCCTGCCCGTATCCGGCACCTACGTGATGACTGCCGATGAAGCCGTTCAGGCCGCTCGGGCCATCAAGCCCGCAGTGGCCATTCCCATGCACTACGGGGCCATTGTAGGTAGCGAGAAGGATGCGAAAGCTTTCAAGAAGGCTCTGGAAGGGGAAATCGAGGTGGTGATATTGAAGTCGGTGAATCGGTGAATCGGTGAATCGGTGAAAGGGGAGGGTGCTTTGGAAGGGGGAGGGAGAACTTGAAGCTGACCCTGAGTGATGGTGACGGAGCTTTCAAAGGGCGGTAGCGAATGTTTGGAGTTTCAAGGAAGGGGGTGTTATGGCTAGAATCGATGCTTTCTTTAAGCTGATGAATGAACAAAAGGCTTCGGATCTTCATCTCGTGTCGGGGCAGCAGCCCGTGCTGCGCATCAGGGGCGATATGGAGCGGGTGAAGTACAAGGTGCTCGATGACGATGAATTGCGCAGTATGCTGTACGAAATTACCCCGGAAGACAAGATCAAGATTTTCGAGGAATCGGGGGACTTGGACTTTGCCTATGAAATACCGGGACTGGCCCGATACCGCGCCAACTACTTTCAACAGAAGAACGGAATCGGAGCCGTATTCCGGGAAATTCCAAGTGAGATCCTTTCGGTGGAGCAACTGGGACTGCCGCCGGTAGTGAGTCGCCTGGCCATGCTGCCACGAGGGATCGTTCTGGTGACAGGGCCTACGGGTAGCGGCAAGTCGACGACTCTTGCGGCCATCATCGATGAAGCCAACAAAAAGCGCAAAGATCATATCATCACGGTTGAAGATCCCATCGAATTCGTGCACATCAGCAAGAGCTGCGTCATCAACCATCGCGAAGTCGGCACTCACACCCGTTCGTTCTCCTCGGCCCTCCGGGCGGCTCTGCGTGAAGATCCCGATATCATACTGGTCGGTGAAATGCGCGATCTGGAGACCATCCGCCTCGCCGTCGAAGCGGCGGCCACCGGCCATCTCGTCTTCTCGACGCTCCATACGACCAGCGCAGCGAAGACGGTGGATCGTGTCATCGAGGTCTTTCCCACGAGCGAGCAGGCCCAGATTCGCTCCACGCTGGCCGACGGCCTCCGGGCCGTTGTCTCTCAGGCGCTTTTCAAGAGGATCGACGTCAAAGGCCGTTGCGCGGTTCTGGAAATCCTTATCGCCACCCATGCGGTGCGCGCCATGATTCGTGAAGCCAAGACGCATCAGGTTCCTTCGGCCATGCAGACCGGAAAGAAATACGGCATGCAGACTCTGGATGACGGCATCCTGGTCCAACTGAAAGCCGGAAGGATCAACCCGGATGAAGCCTACATGAAATGTGTGGACAAAGAAAAATTCCGTCCGTATCTGACAGAAACGCCGCAGGATTTTACGGAGGTTTAGCTGTCGGCCGATAGCCGGCGGAGTTTTGTGAAAGGAAATACCCATGAGGCGAAAAGAGCTGGATTTTCTCCTTAGCCGCATCCTCGATGAAAATCCCGGGATTTCAGACATCAATTTTACAGTGGGAAAACCCCCTCAAGTGGAATTGGATGGACAGCTTCGGCCCGTGTGTCCGGATCTGAAAATTCAGAAGCTGACTCCCTTTCATACGGAAATGATGGGGCTTAGCCTCATTGGTGGAGACCGGCGCAATATCCAGAACCTCCTGACTCAAGGCTCTTGCGACCTTTCTTATCATTTACCCGGAAAAGCCCGCTTTCGTGTCAATATCTTTTCCCAGCGCGGGACATATTCCATCGTCATGCGCCAGCTTCCCACCAAAATACCCAGCATCGAGGACTTGAAGCTGGCCCCCGTTTTCAAAGAGATAGCGAAAGAGAAGTACGGGATAGTTTTCGTGACCGGCGCCACGGGAAGCGGGAAATCCACAACCCTTGCCGCTGTTCTGAACGAGATCAACTTGAAGAACGCGGTGCACGTGGTCACCCTCGAAGATCCCGTTGAGTTCGTACATCCGCAGATGAAGGCCACCTTCAATCAGAGGGAGCTGGGACTCGATTTCGATCAGTTCTCCAGCGGACTCCGTGCTGCTCTGCGCCAGGCCCCGAAGGTCATTCTCGTGGGCGAGATGCGCGACCGGGAAACGGTGGAAATCGGCCTGAGCGCCGCCGAAACCGGACACCTGGTGCTGACTACCCTTCATACCGTCGATGCCGGCCAGACCATCAACCGTGTCGTAGGCATGTTCGAGCTGGAAGAAGAGCGCTTGATCCGCATCCGTCTCGCCGACACCATGCGGTGGATCGTCTCTCAGCGTCTTCTTCCCAAAGTGGGCGGAGGCCGGGTAGCGGCCATGGAGATTATGGGCACGAATCTTCGGGTTCAGGAAGCCATCATCAATGGGGAGGGAGAAGGGAAGACCTTCTACGACATGATGCAGCAGGCAAAGCCCTTTGGATGGACCACCTTCGACGATTTCATCGTTCGCCTTTACGAGGAAAGTCTCATTACCGAAGATATCGCTCAGGCCTATGGATCCAGGCGAGCCATAGTCAAGCGGGGCATTGACTCGATCCGGGCGGCGAGAGGCGAGAGAACCTCGGACATCGAAGGCCTCCAGATCGACAAAGACTACAAGCGTAAGCTCGATTAGCGTAAGCTCGGCCGATGAGCGCCGCCGGCCGTGCATAAAGCGCCGGGATTTTCCCTCCGATACTGTTGGATCGATCCCTCGAGCTCCATATCGATTACGGATAACTGCCAATGCTATTGAGTGATATAGGGGAATTCGGCCTCATCAGGCGAATAGCCGGTTTATTGCCTGCCTCCCGGGACGACGTCGTGGTGGGGATAGGCGATGATGTGGCGGTGCTTCGAACTTCGGCTTCCGAGTACCTCCTGGCTACCTGTGACATTCAGATCGAGAATGTTCATTTCTTTCGCGATAACATCACTCCGTATCAGTTGGGAAAGAAGGTCGTTGCCATCAACGTGAGCGATATTGCCGCCATGGGGGGGGCACCGGCCTGGGCGCTGGCGTCGCTGGCTCTGCCCCGGGATATCGAGGTAACCTTCGTGGATGAGCTCTACCGGGGGATGCGGGAGCAGATGGCGGAAGCGGGCGCATCTATCGTAGGGGGGAATTTGAGCAAAATCCGCGAGGAGATCCTCATCGATTTCTTTCTCTTGGGAAAGGTGGTGCCGGATCAGATGACGCTCCGAAGCGGGGCGCGCCGGGGAGACCTGATTTTCGTGACTGGTACCTTGGGCGATTCCCGTGCCGGTCTGGAGCTCATTCGTCGGCCCGAGCTGCCTGTTTCCGGGCAGGGGCGCGGGCACGTTATGAAAAGGCACTTCACGCCACGGCCCCGCCTTCGGGAAGGACAGGCGCTCGCACGGTCCGGCCTGGTCCATGCCATGGCTGACGTGAGTGACGGTCTCGTGGGAGATCTTTCGCACATTTGCCGTGCGAGCCGCGTCGGAGCTGAAATTCGCCTGACCGGGGTGCCCGTAAGTCGCGAATGCGAGGAAGTCGCCCATGCCGCCGGCCAGGATGCCAGTGATTGGGCGTTGACGGGCGGTGAGGACTACGAGCTGTTGTTCACCGCCGATTCCGAATCCGCTTCCGAGATTCGGATCATCCTCGAAAACGAAACGGGAACGGCCTGTCACGCCATAGGCCGCATCGTCGACGAGGCCGCGGGGATTGGAATGGTCCTTGTCGATGGTGAGAGAGTCTCCTTTTCATCCGGTTCCATGAGCTGGGACCATTTTGGCGGCTCTTCCATGAGCCGCTGAAAGTGGATATCAATTCAAACTGCGAAGGCATAAATGAACGTAATTCCTAGAGCCCTAACCATTGCCGGCTCCGATTCCGGAGGGGGAGCCGGCATCCAGGCGGATCTGAAGACTTTTGCAGCGCTGGGAGTCTACGGCATGAGCGCCGTTACGGCTCTGACGGCGCAAAATACGGTGGGTGTTCATTCCGTGATGGAAGTGGAGCCGGCTTTCGTTTCGGCCCAGATCCGCTGTGTCGTCAATGACATCGGGGTGGACGCGGTGAAGACGGGGATGCTGGCCAATGCGGCTATCATTTCCGGAGTGGCCGGGGATATCCGGGAGCTAGCGATCCGGAATCTGGTTGTGGACCCCGTAATGGTTGCCAAGAGCGGAGACCATTTGCTGCGGCGGGATGCAATCGAAACCCTGCTGCGGGAGCTCTTTCCGCTGGCCCTGGTCGTGACTCCCAACCTTCACGAAGCCGGGGCTTTGACCGGTTTCGAAGTGAAGAATCCGGATGACATGAAAGAAGCGGCGATTCGAATCAAGGCTTTCGGCCCAAGCTTCGTGGTGATCAAGGGCGGCCACCTTCCGGCTGCACCCATGGATCTGCTCTACGACGGCAACGAATTCAGAGAATACACAAATGTTCGCCACAATACGCCGCATACTCATGGGACTGGATGCACTTTCGCTTCAGCCATCGCCGCCGGACTGGCACAGGGGCTTCCCGTGGAAGATGCCGTGGCTCAGGCGAAAAGCTACATAACCGAAGCCATTCAACATGGACTTCCCCTGGGCAAAGGCCATGGTCCCGTGCACCATTTGCACAGATTGTACCGGCTGGCCGGATGGACCTGGTAGCCGAGCTTGCGCAAGGTCCCACGCGGCTGAGAAGGAGTGCTCGAAATGAACCTATCCTTGACCGTTGCAACTGACCTCGTCCCCGGCTTTTTTCAGTTCCTGCAGTGCGGCATACAAATGAAGGCTCAAGTCGGCTGCAGCATCGGATCTTTTCTCTCCGAACAGTTGGGGCTAACTGACGAATTTATCGAACATCAGCTCAAGACCATATTTCTTGAAGGAAAGCCCGTCGATGATATCGACTCGGCTACCATAAGGGACGGAAGCACTCTGGCTCTCTCCGCCGCCATGCCCGGCCTGGTCGGGGCCACGATGCGCATCGGTAGCTATTATGCTCCGCTTCGGAGTGGTATTTCGCATCGGGAAAAAGAGTCGATTTCAAGAAAAGAGGGCACGGTCATTTTGAAGCTTTTCAATCTGGTGGCCCTGGAGCTGGGACCGGTTCTTCTGGATCGCGGCATCTCCATAAGGAAAGAAGATCTTGAGGATTTCTTCAAACGACGCTCCGCCGATTTCCGGCTGAAATGCAGGGCGGCCGCCCTGGATGGCGAAGAAATAGACATGGATAGTTTGCTAGGGATGAAATGGTCGGATCATCTGCCTGATCGGGTGTCTGTCATGCAGTTGAGAGTGAGCGCAGCCAGGTGTTAACTGAGCTTTTCACCGCGGAGGCGCAGAGAGCGCAGAGAGAGCGCGGAGAAATTCGACGAGGATTCTAATGACCCTCCGCGTTTTCTCGGCGTCCTCTGCGCCTCCGCGGTGAACACAAGAGAGCGGATTATGACCGTTCAGGGTATAGATGGGGATACTGCGGTCCGGCCTCCGATTCTTCGCATGATCGATGCCGCCAGCCAGTTGATGGCTTTTGCACCGATACAGGACAGTGGCAGCAGTATGACCAGATAGCCCAGGAAGGCACCCATGTTGCCCGGTACCTTGCCGGGCATTACACCGATATAGCTGGTGAGAGGCTCGTGTACGATGTAGATGGCGTACGAGAGCCCGGATACCAGCTTCACCGGGCCGGATCTGCCCACTCTGGCCACCGGAGCCCAGAAGACCATAAAAACCATGAAAACCACGCACAATGCCACATGGTAGATGTGTGTTAAGGGAAGATTCATCGTTCGAACGAAAGGACCGGTCAGCATGAGGTAGACGATCATGCTGATGATGAAGAGTAAGAACGGCCGGTCAACAGCTCTTTCCCGAAGAGATGAGGCAGCGGGGCTCCAGACCGAGGCCAGCCACATGCCGATTGCAAATTCCGGCAGGCGGCCCGGCACGTTGAAATGTACAAGGTATCCCGCCATGCCCAGGGCGGAATCCGGATTCGCCGACAGGTACAGAGCCAGAAGCCCCCAGCCTCCCCAGCAAAAGGCAATAATCAGGACAGTCGCTCTCATCGGGCCCGCGCGCTGAAAGAGCCTGAGAATCAAGGGAAACAGAAGATAGAAATGGGCCAGCATGCCGAGGTACCAGAAATGTGAAAAGTTCGTGGCCATCAGGGAATAGCTGAATGAGTTTACGAAAAACATGTGCAGCAACAAGGTGTGAAGAGCGGAGCCCGGAGGAATCCCAAAGGCCTGCACATTCCAGAATGAGAAAAGCAACAACGCGATATAGTAAGGTGGAATGATACGCAGGAACCTCTTGTCGAGGAAATGCCGATAACCGATGAAGGGGCGGCGCTCGTCGCCGAGATACGGCAGTGCGAGCAGGAAGCCGGAGAGAATATTGAACAGAACCACACCATCCGAACTGGCGGAAAATAAGACGTCGAGCCCCCATTGCAGAGCCCCTTGCGGGTGCAGCATGATTGCTTTCCAGAGGTGGTGTAGAAAGACTCCGAGCATTGCCAGGACGCGTATGGTGTCCATCTGTGGGATTGCCGGCCGGCCGGGGGGATGGACCTGCACCGATATTTCGGGCATGATGTAAACCTTCATTTCCTTGATTGGACTTTGACGCTAAGGAACTTTCGGCTTTGCTTTTTCGAAAGTCCCTGAAACCTGAGTCGAAAGATCTGAAGCTTAGAGCTAAAATCTATAGCCTATTTCACTGAGAAGTCCAACCGCTGAGTGTCCGGCTTCGCGGAGGTGTGGGGAATAAATGTGATTGTCTCTGGAATGCTGCAAAACAGAAGTGTATTATATGTCGAGATTTTCTAGGGTGAAGCTTTGTACTTTTCAGCATGTGGAGAACGGCCATGCATCCTGATGCAGAGAGGCGAGTCGAGATCAGCAAGGATCAATTGAAACAAAGGGCATTCCACACGGCGGTACGCTGTGCCAACGTCCTGGATCGCCTGGACGGCGAGGAATCCTTCGTGGTTACCGAGGCCTGGCTTATCAAAATGTCGGGGATGAAGAGGATTACCGATTCATTCTTTAGATTCCTCCAGCAGAGTATGGTGAAAAAGGGTGCCTTCATCGCGGAGATAACCATCCAGGCTACCGACCGGAGGTTTATTATCGTTTCCAGCCCGGTAGTCTTCTCCATGCGAGTCGATCCGGAGCTGCATTACTTGTCATAGAAGCTGATCCCATGCGCAGCCCGGGGCTTTGGCGAATAAAGCGGGGGAAGGCAGTGGTTCGCCGGGTCTTCCGAGCTTGCGCTCCACGCCTTCCGCCCGTTCACCCACTCACTGACTCCCCCGCCGGATTCTTCTTACAACTTTACCTGCTGAACGGAAAGAATGTTCGGGTTGCCGCGAAGAGCCGCGATAGCCTCCGGGGGAGCTTCTTCGTCGAGTCTGATAATGGCTATGGCCCTGTCCCTTTCCGGAGTGCGGCTGAGGTGCATATTGGCTATGTTGAGCTGATACCTGCCGAGGGTCGTTCCGATGAAGCCGATTGTCCCTGGCTTATCGAGGTTATGAATCAGCAGGTTGATGCCTTCCAGCTCCGCTTCCAGGCGATAGTCGTTCAACTTTACCAGGCGGATTTCCTCGCCGGGGAGGACGGCTCCGGAAGCCGAGGAGACTTCGTCGCCCTTTCCCTTTACCCTCACCGTGATCTTGCCCGTATAGCCGCGTGCTTCCAACCTGGAGGAGGATATGAGCTCGATCTGTCGCTCCTTGAGAAGCAGCATGGCATTCACCAGGTTCACCTTTTCCGCAAGGATAGGATCGAGAAGACCTTTGATGACCGTGTGGGTCAGCGGCTGGAGAGGCACGTCCTGCAGGTCCGTTCCGCTGTATTCGATTTCCAGGCGTTGTATGGGAGTAAGAATCTGCCCCTGGAGCTTTCCGAGGCGCTCGGCAAGGGACAGGTAGGGTCGAATCCTCTCGTAATCTTTGGGACGAAGGGAAGGGAAATTGACGGCGTTGCGGATGATACCGTAGAGAAGGTAATCCAGGATCTGAGACGTGATGGCGTTGGCCACATTGGCTTGAGCCTGTATGCTCGACGCTCCCAGATGGGGGGTAAAGATCACGTTTTCCAGCTTGAGGAGCGGACTCCCGAGAGGAGGCTCCTGTTCGAAAACATCCAGGGCCGCCCCGGCCACCTGGCCGCTCAACAGTGCTTCATGGAGAGCGGCTTCATCGATTAGGTTGCCGCGGGCGCAATTGATGATGTAGACGCCTCGCCTGGTCTTCGCAAGGGTCTCCTCGTTGAGGATATGATGAGTCTCGCTGGTCGAGGGAGTGTGAACCGTAATGAAGTCGGAGCGGGCCAGGAGCTCGTCCAGGCTCACCAGTTCGACTCCCAGGATCGCCGCGGCTTCGGGGAGGATATAGGGGTCGTAGCCGAGGACGTCCATTTTCATTCCGAGCGCCCGATCCGCAACCAGTGAGCCGATCTTGCCGAGTCCGACGATACCCAGGGTTTGCTCGAAGAGCTCCGTTCCCATGAAATTTTTCTTTTCCCAGCGGCCGGCGCGCAGGGACTGGGTGGCTTGGGGGATGTGACGGGCCAGGGAGAGCATGAGCGCCATCGTGTGCTCGGCGGCAGCCATGGCATTGGCTCCGGGCGTGTTCATGACCAGGATGCCTTGGGCACTCGAGGCCTGGACGTCAATGTTGTCCACGCCGGTTCCCGCACGGCCGATGACTTTCATGCGCGGTGCGTTGGCAATCAGATCCGCCGTGACCTTCGTACGGCTCCGGACGATCATGGCGTCGTATTCGGGAAGTATTTTCTTGATCTCTTCCGGGCTCAACTGCTCCGGAGCATCCGCCTCTATTCCCTCCGCGGACTGCAACAACGCCATCCCGCTCTCATCCATCCCATCACAAATGAGAATCTTCATGGAACCGCCTCCTTATTGCCCTACGCTCTATGGCCTAATTTTCGGGTTGCAAGGTAAAACGACAAACACCGACGGCCGGTTTTCGATTCATGAATTCATAAAGAACAGCCAATTCTTTCCGACGGCTCCCACTGCCGCTCCTCGAGGATACTCAATTATAGGGGCTTCAGGGAAAAAATCGAGAGCGCATGTTCATCAAAATTTGTTCGTGCTATTCGTGTCCTTCATAGTCTTAAAGGTGAGCTTTGCACTGGTGTGAAATAAGTTATGATTGATTGTTCTGTTTATTTGATGTTTGTCTCACAAAGAAGGGGACCTTTATGAAAATAGGATGCCCGAAGGAAGTGAAGGATCACGAGTACCGTGTGGGGCTTATTCCCGCAGCCGTAAAAGCTTATACGGACGCCGGGAATGATGTGTATGTCCAGAAATCCGCCGGTCTGGGCTCTGACATCAACGATGAGGAATACATTGCCGCGGGTGCGCGAATAGTCGAAGCTCCCGAGGAAATCTGGGGCATTGCCGACATGATCGTCAAAGTCAAGGAGCCCCTCCCGCGGGAATACGCCTTGATGCAACGGGAGCAGCTCATCTACACGTACTTTCATTTTGCCGCCGATGAAAGACTCACCCGCGCCTGCATGGAAAAGGGCATCATCGCTCTTGCCTACGAAACCGTGCAGGAATCCAGCGGGTCTCTCCCTTTGCTGAAGCCGATGAGCGAGGTTGCGGGCCGTATGGCGCCTCTGGTTGGAGCCTATTATCTGGCGAGGGTGCAAGGAGGACGTGGAGTTCTCCCGACGGGAGTTCCCGGGGTCGCTCCCGCGGATGTGCTTATCATAGGGGGCGGCACGGTGGGGAGCAATGCAGCGCGCGTGGCCGCGGGGCTCGGTGCCCGTGTGACCATTTTGGATATCAATCCCGAGACTCTCGAACATCTGGGCAACATCATGCCCCCTAACGTTTTTCCGATCTACGCCGACAGCCATACTCTCGATGAGGGTATCCTGCAAGCGGACATCCTCATAGGGGCCGTCCTGATCCCGGGCGCCAAAGCCCCGAAGCTCATCCGCCACCATCATCTGAAGCTTATGAAGCCCGGGGCCGTTTTCGTGGACGTTGCCATCGATCAGGGAGGGTGCGCCGAAACATCGCACCCGACAACCCACGGCGATCCCGTTTACGTGGTGGACGGAGTGATTCATTATTGCGTAGCCAACATGCCGGGAGCTTACTCGCGCACATCCACCTATGCACTGAACAACCGCACCATCAAGTACGGTTTGAAGCTGGCTCGAAAAGGCGTCGAGACCGCCTGCCGGGAAGACATCGCCCTCATGAAAGGTCTCAACCTGTATAAGGGGAGCATTACCTTCAAACCGGTTGCGGAGGCTTTCGATCTGGAAAAACTATATGTATCGGGGAGCGAGATATTGAGGTAAGGTGCCAGGCAAAAAAAGAACATCCGCTTCAACCATCAGATCGTCATTCCCGCAATTTTTTAGCGGGAATGACGGAGTGGTGTTCTGCGAACATGGTGATCAAGCTTCCATCTTGGATGGATGATTATTTACTGCCTGGCGCCTAAATATAGTGTACCCCGAAACTGGACCACGTTCTAAGGTGGATTCGCGGATTATTAGATAGCATGTGGAGGATGCAGGATGGAAGAAAAGCGAAACGTTAGTTAGCGCGCATAAGGGGTGGGTTGCATCTGCGGGAGGGAAGTTAATTCCTGATTCATGCCCGATGAGGCGATGTGGCCATCCCATCCCTTATGCGCGCTAACCTGTTTTTCGTAGTTCTCGTATGAAAACAAAGCTTATGAAGCCTATCTATAATATATGCACTTCATCAGAGGTCGTGCTCGATGACGTTGAGAATCGAATCAAAGAGGACGCCTCATCATAGCTATATCCCATCAACAATGCCGTATTGGATGGCTCGATACTCTGGGCGGAACACGCAAATCCTTTACTGACGATGACTCCTTTGGCGGCCAGGGCATAAACAAGATCGTCCGCGTCAGTTCCAGGAATCCCGAAAAAGCTGGTATTTGGAAGTCTCGGAGTTTGTGTTCCCAGGATAAATGCATCAGGAAAAATCGAGCGGATACGCTCCTCAAAATGATCCCTAACTGCTTGAATACCCACATTTCGCTCATTTTGAAAAAGGGTAATGAGAATAAGGCGTTGCAAGGATCGAAGGTGCCCGAAATTCCTTTATTCCCAAAAAATAATTCAATCAAATTAGACCCCTAGAAAAAAATGGGCGAAATGTAGGTGAATAGACTCGTGCTGTTTTTTCTGGAGAAGCTCCAAGCATTTATTCAGGCGGTTGAAGAACTCCAGTCCCTGATCTGAAGCCATTCTCCGGTGGCCTGGCACCCCGGAGCAACCAGGATCTTGCCATACGGGTTATACTGATGAAAAGTCATTTGCATTGAAGGAGTAACCCGCTATGGAACGAAACAAGCTCGATCTTTCCGCCGACAAGATTGCCGGCTTGGATCTTGAGGCCTTGGTGAAGAAGGCCGCGGAACTGAACAGGAAGAACCTCGATACTCACACTACGCCTTTCCCGAAGAATCCTAGCCGACTGGAGTCCCACTACCGCTTTGAGCCTCGCTCGATTGCTTTTACCTCCGAGGGAGAAGTGGAGGGCGGATTGAGTTGGCTGGTGGGCTCCCTGTTCGATTTCAGTTGGGCGCATGGGTAGAAAGGGGGTAAATTCTTGCTTCCTCCAGAGGGTTTGGTTACAATTCTCAGTGAAAAGATTGCAATTCTAGCAAATTTTTTCCTGCAGATAGGCAGGT
>Ga0074199_1000989_pt1 | contig 31038 bp, 27 predicted proteins | sample EPASupsiteSAE347_FD_64528 | JGI IMG/M metagenome (GOLD analysis project Ga0074199, IMG submission 64528) | Bioremediated contaminated groundwater from EPA Superfund site, New Mexico - Sample SAE3-47 | ecosystem: Environmental > Aquatic > Deep subsurface > Groundwater > Contaminated ... | reverse complement strand
TCCCAAAAAGAGCTTTCCCAAATACATGAATAATGAATCGAAGGATTTGCAAATGAGCATTGATGGACTGCTTGAGGCTCTTACTCAGGTACGAAAATGGCTCCTGAGATCAGGAGTTCTGAATTTAGGGAAATCTTTTTTACCACTCGGCGAATTTTGGGTGGTGTCATATTTTGACTTTTTTATGGCAGAGACGCGGAAGAAAATCATTATGAATTTCATGAGCTTTCTCTGTATCTCAGCGGCTCTGCGTTGAATTTTTCAGTTAATTTAGGACACTACCGAATTTTGTAGAGTGTCGGAAAAATTTATTGTCTTTCGTCAATGACGGTCTTCAATTTTCCGGTTCGAGTGTTTCGCGGAATGGTGCCGGGTTTGAACCATTCCACTTCAAGAATAAGCCAGTCATCATTGAGGGCTTCGGCGAATTTGAAAGAATTGCGTTTCAGCAGATCCGTAATTTCTTCGAACGGAATGGGATTTTCGGCCTCGAATCGGAGCAGCAGAACATCTTTTCCTTTTCTTAATCTTGCGACAATTTGAAAGTTTGGGCTTATGGATAGACCGGCAACGGCTTGGGAAATATCCACCGGCATTATATTCATACCGCCGATTACCAGTAAATCATCGCATCTTCCCAATAATTCGAATGTGTTTCCGTTAAAACCGCATGCACATTCCTTGCCGACAATGCGGCGACCAAGATCTCCCGTTCGGTAACGTACTATCGGCATCAGCGTTCGATCAAGATTCGTCACCACGATTTCACCCGGTTCATTTGCCGGACAAGGTTCGGAATCTTCATTAGACAGGATCTCAACATGCTGATACGTGTCAAGTTCATGATGAACGCCTCCCTTCAAATGGGGGCATTGATAACCGATCGGGCCGGTATCGACGCAAGCATATCCCGCCGATCTGATCCATTCGCATTTAAGAACATCTTTTAAAAAATCCGCTGTTTGAGGGCGGAGGTGCTCGCCTCCGTAAAGGATTTTAGGGATGTGAAGAGAGCTGTTTTGTTTTTTCACTACTTCGGCCAGTTTTACTATTATTGATGGAAGACCGACGACGGCGGTCGCTTGAAAAGTTCGTAGATATTTGATCATATTGTCGATGTCGGCCAACCCACCGATCGGAAGATTCAAGCATCCGATATTCTCAATGGCTCTGCCCGCGACGTTGAAACTGGTCCAGAGATTTCCGGCAAGGAATAGATTTCCCACTACGTCATTCTCGTTCAAACCCGCAGTGCGATAAATAAACGTCAATACATCGGTGACGCGGCGATATTCCTCATTGGAATAAAAAGCGTATTTTGGTTCGCCCGAGGTGCCGCCTGAAGCGTAAACATAAGCATCGGTGAGGGGGCCGGTTAAAATATCACGAGACAGCGGTGGTGAATTTTTATAGAAGGTATCGCGATCCAAAAGAGGCAGTTGTGATAACTCCGACAATTTTCTCCCTTTTTCATCCGCGAGCAGCTTAGAGTAATACTTAGACTTCTCTAGTTCCGTGAACAATTTGCGGATTTTCGCTTCCTTGGAACTTTCGTATTCTCTGTCGACCCAATCGATTAATCGGGAAAGCATGAAAGAGCCTTCATGGGGTGCGCCGTCTCTCCCCGCGCTCATGCCGCCCCATTCCGTCAGGCGTTTCGCACCGGCAGCCAATAATTGAGGCTCGCAAATTTTTCGAAGCATCGGGGAGATAAATAATCCGATGGTTTGCAGATAAGACGATATCGGCGTTATCTCACGCATTAATTGAGGAAGCGATTTCACTCTTTTGAAGAACAAGGTTCTATTCAAACACGAAATCTTAAAAACGGGATCTTCTTCAAAGATAAGCGAAAAATCGAAATTCGACGGGCATATCAACTTTCCCGAACCTTTCAATTCAGCGAATGTAGCTAATTCCCTTACCTTCCTTATTTCGACTTTTTCATCAAACGTCAGCTCGCCGAGAGGCAACTTTTTCGAGATATTTTCAAGTTTTCGAGAAAGTTTCGTCATCAAATTAAAAACGGAATTGTTGTTGGAATCGATTACATAGACAATGTGAGGAGATGAACATGCCTGTTGATCCCAGCGACACAGATCGTAAGCCAACCCTTCGATCACTTGATCGGATATGTCGCCGGTTACCAAATGTCCTTCGCAAATCGCGAATGAATAGCGCGGTCCGTTTTCAATGAGGCGCGTATTATGCCCTATTTTTGAGCGAACCGACATCAATGCTTCTTTTCCTCCCCAAAAAACTACCGTTAAATCGGATTCGAGGAGTGGAATTTCGATCGAGTCGTCGCCGCCTTTCCAGAAAAGCAAAGCTTGATTTTTCCAAATGTAGTTCTTAGGGTCGCACTCCTTAAGGCTTTCAAGGAACATCATGGGAAAAACGGGGTCGGCATGCGACATTTTAAGAATATTGGCGTTTTTTGTAATGATGCCGCATACGAGGCTGTCTACGGCGCCGACGAAAACGTTTCCCGCTGCCATATGCAAAACAGGTCCGCGCGGAATCGCTTTGACGTCATGGAGCAAATTCGGTCGCGGAAGCCAATCTTCAAGCGCTCTTTTTCCTCCGAGTTCTCCGTGAAGCCTTTTCTCAAGATTTTCACGATTACAAATATGAGAAATCGCATTCAAGCCTTGTTCGACCATTTCGACACTGAATCCGATCAGATTCGGAAGTATTTTCAGAGCATTCTTTCTCAATCGATAAGATTCATCCGCCCATTTTTTTCCGACTCTATCGAGTATTTCCAAAATATCATCAATCGGGATATCGCGTGCTGCAACAGCTCTTTCGTTGGCTGGGTCAAGAAGATCACGGATAAACGACCGGTCAAATTCTTCCTTCGTATGCTTTTTTCCGAATATTAATGTGTAAGATTCCACATTAACCACCTCGTTTTTCGATTAAAGATTGCCTGTTTTCAAGACAGCCCACGATTTAATCGCGGGGAATCAATTCTTCAACAGATCCAACGCCGTAATGGCGCAACCTTTATGTTTTGACAGTCCTGCTCTTCCTAAAATCTCGATCGTTGAACCGGGTCTTTTGCATGGGCATCCGGAATGAATTTGGGCTTTATCGGTGGTCAAAAGCGAAATAGACGGATAACTTGACAAATACGGTGTCATTAAATGCAACAGCCCGGTTTCACCTTCAGCAAGTTCATCGAGCGTTTCCGGATCAACTACCCGCGCCTTCGCGTAAATTGGAACATGCAGTCTGCCTTTTTCGCAATCGACGTATGGAATACCATGCTCGACCATGCCGTAGGAATCGCGAATGTTTTCCGCCGGAATTCCAAGAGTCGAACAAACCCGGTCTTTAAATAAATCCTTTGTTACTTCTTGATCTTTATGAATTTTCCATCCTCCGCCGGTAATGACGAATGATCGTTTGCCCAGATTTAATTTCATCTTTTTTTGTTTCAGCGCTTCGCATACCTGCCATAAATAAGCCGGGAAACCAAGGATTCTCACAGGTTCCGGACATTCCGCAAAACTTATCAATTTGTTTACCGTTGAGTCCAGGTCAAATTCGAAGGCGGAGACTGCTTTGTTCCACTTTATGGAATAAAACACCTGTTTTCGGAGAGTCAATCCCGTGAGAATTTTATCGGAAAAGGCTGTGCCGACGTTCTTTGCAATTTTCGGATCATAAGTGAAACAAAGATAATTAACTTGTTCCGAGCGATTCATCATACCCAATGAGCTGAAAATATTATCAACTATTTTCAGAATTCTTTTGTAGGATCGATTGTCCAGGACTATCGCGCTTTTTTGCCCACCCGTACCCGAGGATGTCAACTCGATTTTGATTTCATCGTCGGCAATGGATGTCAATCGATTTTCCTTGAAAACCGTCACGAATATCGGCGGAATCTTTGTTGCATCGAAATTTTTCGCGGAATAATTGAATTTCTTGTATTTTAAAAATTCCGAGAAGCCCGGGCATTTCTCTTGATGCCAAAGCAAAGCTTCCGCCATGGCACGATTAAAAAGCGACTCGATATTTGAGGAGTATGCAAATGCATCTGAAATCTCAAATAATTCCCCTGTTTGAAGAAAAGGTTTGCCTTCAGCCAATTCTCCACCCCTCATCGAATTCAGGTTGACATCTGACAAGCATTTCATACCAGCATTTCATAAATGCGTCAAGAAATCTACGGTTGGTTCTGACCAAATGCATGTCCATGAAATCAAGGCTTTCAACCGAACGCGAAAATACTATATAGTCTTCCCTTTGTCCCAGGTCATTCATTCTCATCGCCGGGAAATAGGCACAAGGCAGGTATTTCGCGTCCAACGCCATTCTTTGCATCTCAGGTTTGAAAGAGTTGACTAAAAGTTCGATGTATCTCATTCCTACAAGAGCGGCCTTTTCACTGAACCACATTATTACATGACGTAAATCATTAGAGCCGATTCTGTATGCTATAATTACCCCATGTCCGTCGGATTCGTTGAAATTCACGAAGATTTCTATATTTTTATCTTTGGAAAAAAACAACAAATTAGGTTCTACAAACGGGAAGAACAGTTTATCCAGTAAATCTCGATTTTGAGAGTAATCGAATTGGGCAAGAACTTCGCTTTCATTTCTATTGACCTCAAAATCTATCGGACTTCCCATTTTTCTAGGATCAGCCAGCGGTAATTCAACTTCATCATGGTCTTCAAGTTGTAATATATCTTTTACAATCAGATAGAAGTCTCTAACTTCCGGGACCAATGTCGGTTTTTTCCTACGAAGTTTCAATGCCGAATCTCTGAAGAAAATCTCTAATCCGTGTGTTTCAAATGATTCGACTTTACGGACATTCGGAAATATACCCATGGGATGAAAACCTACATGTTCCAGGACTACCTGGGGAGCAAAACTTACCGTACGAGTCGTAGCATAGATCACATCGCAAGTGCGGGTGCGCTTTGTGAGGCGTTCCAGACCCTGCAATACCATGGAGCGCATGACATCTTGTCCGCGAAATTCATTCAAGACCGCGGCGGCATAACATTTTCCGATCTTATTTACCGGATCTATGGCGTAGATCACCGATCCGATGAGTTCTCCCTCAACGTGGGCAACGGCCCAAAAATAAGTCGGATCCTCGATTTTTTTCTTGATTTGTCCAAGATCGGTTACGTCTTTTAAAGTATAATGGCCTTTGTATACTTTCTGATAAAGCTCGTAAATAGCGTGAACGTCTTTTACTGTCGCCGGAAGAAAATGAACCTCACGGCCATCTTGAAGTTTTAGACGTTGCATGACGATTCCTCGGTCTGTTTTATGAATGTCCATTCGCAATACAAATTACAAATGAATTCAATTTTTGAGTATAGATTTTCAGACAGAGGATGTCAAGAATAGGTTTCATGATAATCACGATGGATTTGTTCTTGAACGAACATTCGCTCAAATTCCAGATTAATAGCTCGTCTTTGACTACTTGCGCATGACAAAAAACTTGACTCTGGAACAGCGAATTCATGAGAACAAATTTACCGTGTCATGATAATGACAATCGCATTAATTAAAAAAAAACTTGTGCCCTATCTTGTGAAGAATGTTTTCTTGTGCTATTCTTTGGAAACCCCATACAACGCTTTTAGGAGCTTAAGACTTCCTTGAGATCGCTAATAGATCAGTTCTTAATTTATTGCGAAAAAGAGAGGTTGTATTCTTTGCACACCGTGCGTGCTTATCGCATTGATCTTGAGTGTTTCGTGTCTTGGGTTGAGCAAAGAACCAACAATGCTGACGGCAATGCTCTTATGAATTTAAACCATGTTGATTTCAGGTCATACTGGGGATTAAGAAAACAAACCGGCCTTTCCGGATTGAGTCTTCGGCGTGCTCAATCAGCTTTGCGCGGTTTTTTTCAGTTTGCCGCAAAACGCAGGTTTATAACCAGAAATCCGCTATTGGGAATGGATTCCCCGAAATTTCGGCGAAGCTTGCCGCTGATTCTTTCCGAAAACGAAGCGAATGTGCTGTTGGGTTCTCCTGATCAATCTCTTCTAGGCTTGAGAGATGGCGCTATTCTTGAAATCCTCTATGGAAGCGGATTGAGAGTTTCAGAAGTATCCAAGCTGCAAATAGATGCAATTGATTTTGAAAATGAAATGGTCCGGATCATCGGGAAGGGGCAAAAGGAACGGCTTGTGCCGATAACTCCGTCTTCGGGAAAAGCGATTCAACGCTATATGGAAGCGAGATTTTCCCGGCATCCTGATTCAAAAAGCATTTCGTTTCTCTTTCTAAATCGTAGAAACGGTCGACTTTCAGATAGAAGTATCGCCCGTTTGCTTGATAAATATTCGAGAAAAATCGGTTTGGCAAAAAAGATATCTCCCCATAAATTCAGACATTCATTTGCAACTCATCTTTTGGATGGAGGAGCTGATTTGCGCGCCGTTCAAGAGATGCTGGGACATTCGAGCCTTTCTACAACTCAGATATATACGCATGTCAGCAAGGAAAATTTACGCAAGGCATATCAAAATTCTCATCCAAGAGCCGGTGGAGACAAAAAATGACATTTCATGGAACAACGATTCTAGCTGTTATCAAAAACCGGAAGTTGGCGCTTGCCGGCGATGGACAAGTAACTTTAGGGCATCAAATTATAAAGACCAATGCAAAAAAGATTCGCCGCTTATTTAATAACAAAGTCCTGGGAGGATTCGCCGGACAGACTGCGGATGCGTTGACTTTATTCGAACGATTTGAGGCCAAATTGGAAGCGGCGTCGGGAAATCTTAAAAAAGCCGCCGTGGAACTTGCGAAAGACTGGAGAATGGATAGGGCGCTTCGTCGCCTTGAAGCAATGCTTTTAGTCGGAGACAACGAACAGATTTTGATTATATCCGGTCAGGGAGATGTTTTGGAACCCGATGAACCTATTGCGGCGATCGGTTCAGGCGCAGCGATGGCCATGGCCGCGGCAAAAGCGCTTTTTCGACATACCGAATTACCTTCCGACGAGATAGTGAAATCCGCCATGTCTATCGCGGCTGAGCATTGCATCTACACAAATGCAAAACTTTCCCTGGAGGTTCTATAAATTCATATGAATCAGACCGTTATTCAGCTTCCACGCGGCGAGCAGACTCCTCAGGAAACCGTCGCGGAACTAGATAAATTTATTATCGGACAGGCAAAAGCAAAAAGAGCCGTTGCCATAGCTCTTCGGAACCGTTATCGAAGAAGGCGTATATCGGAAGCAATTCGTGATGATGTGCGTCCAAAAAACATTCTAATGATAGGGCCGACCGGAGTCGGTAAAACTGAAATCGCTCGTAGGCTGGCTTTGATTTCCAATGTCCCGTTTGTCAAAGTCGAAGCGACCAAATTTACCGAAGTGGGCTATGTTGGTCGCGATGTCGATTCCATGGTAAGAGATCTTGTAGAAGTGGGTATAAGAATAGTTCGTTCCAGAAAGATGGAAGATGTTTCACCGAAGGCAAAAGAGAGAGCTCATGAAAGGCTTGTGGATATTATTCTGCCGTCAAGCAAGCCGAAACATCCTTTGAGCGGTTTTGAAAAAAACTCAAATGAAGATCAAGAAATGCCGATAGATCGTAAGGAAACCGATTCCATGTCAACGACTCGCGAAAAAATCTCGGCAAAACTTCGGGCGGGAGATTTTGACCAACAGATGATTGAAATTGACGTTACCGAATCCGTGACTCCCATGGTGGAAGTTATATCCCAAAGCGGTGTGGAAGAAATGGGATTTAATCTTCAGGGATTTCAATCGATGCTTGGGAATATGTTCCCGGGTAAAGTTAAGAGAAGAAAAGTAAAAGTGCATGAAGGCAAGGAAATTCTTTTCAATGAGGAAATTTCCCATTTGATCGATCAGGAAGAACTACAGCGTGAAGGAATAAATCACGTCGAAGAAAGCGGCATTATCTTTCTTGACGAGATTGATAAAATTGCTGCATCATACATCAGCAAATCAGGCCCGGATGTTTCAAGAGAAGGCGTTCAGCGAGATCTGCTTCCCCTCGTCGAGGGCACGACCGTGATGACCAAATACGGAATGGTGAAGACCGATCATATTCTTTTCGTCGCCGCCGGAGCCTTCAATGTCAGCAAACCTTCAGACCTTATCCCGGAACTGCAGGGTCGTTTTCCCGTCAGAGTTGAATTTGATAAATTAAGTGTTGATGATTTCAAAAGAATACTCACTGAGCCGCAAAATGCTCTTACCAAACAGTATCGTGCCCTCTTAAAAGTGGACAACGTCGATTTGAGTTTCACCGATGCGGCCGTTGAACGGATCGCTCACTTCGCCTTCATAGTCAATTCAACGCAGGAAAATATAGGTGCCAGGCGACTTCATACAATCATGGAAAGGCTTCTTGATGAAATCAGTTTCGATGCACCACAAACCAAACAGGGAATTTATGAGATTGATGCTGATATGGTAAATAGGGTTCTTGAACCTTTTTTGAAAGACCAGGATTTGGCAAGATTTATTTTGTGACTTTTTTTGGGGGAGTATGAGCGATTTATGTTTCAGGAACTGACAGGGACTTCAACTTTTGTCCTCCTTGAAAAAGGACTGGAAACCGCGACAATTAGACACCGCGTCATTTCCAATAATATCGCGAATGTTAATACCCCCAGATTCAAGCGGCAAATTATTACTTTCGAAGATGAGATGGCAAAAGTATTCGATGGAAAAGTTGAATTGGTCGGTGCGCGCACCGATGATCGTCATATTCCTATTGATGAGATATGCTTTAGAGATGTTAATCCCGTTACGATCACTGATCGTGCTCATGTAATGAGAAACGACAAGAACAATGTGGATATTGATGTTGAAATGAGTGATTTAACGAAAAATACGATGACTTACCAGATTCATGCCACAAGATTGGCCGCGATGTTCACTGATTTAAACGATGTCATCACGAAGGGAGCTAAAGTCTGATGGGCATGTTTCGGGCTATTGATACTTCCGCTTCCGGTTTGACCGCCGAAAGACTCCGGATGGATGTCATTTCCAACAATATCGCCAATGTAAACACTACCAGAACCGAAGACGGCGGCCCCTTTCGAAGACAGCTCGTTATTTTTCAAGCCAGGAAATCTTATCACAATTGGCCTTTTGAAGAAAGGAAGACTCCTCAGCCGATAGGCTCGGGAGTTAGAGCATGTCGAATCATGTCCGATCAGTCACCGTTCAAGTTGGTGTATGACCCGAATCATCCGGATGCCGATAAAGACGGTTATGTCAGAATGCCGAACATCAGTATCGTGCATGAAATGGTCGACATGATTACGGCTACAAGAGCTTATGAAGCCAATGTCACTTGCATGAATTCCGCCAAGGATATGGTTAATTCAGCATTAACTATCGGCAGGAGGTAGTGAGGATATATGAGAATTCTTGAATCAAATCCGTTTGATCGGCTTGAGCCGAAGCTCGATCGAATAAAAACCAATTCGAAAGAACAATGGCAGAGTTTCGCCGACAAATTGCAGACTGCGATCGGTGAAGTGGATGATTTGGAGAAAACATCGCAAAAGTTGACTCAAGATGCTGTTTTGGGTCGTGTAGAAAACCTTCATGACGTAATGATCGCGGCTGAAAAGGCGCGTACGGCAATGAACCTGACTCTTGAAGTTCGAGCGAAGGTAATAGAAGGCTATAAGGAAATAATGCGAATGCAGTTTTGATTTTTCCTAAAACCGCCCCAACAGAATAAAAAATAAATATCGGGGCGGTTATGACCGCCGGGAAGCGGGAAACACGGGAGTAGGGAGTAGCAAACATGACGGAATTTTTAAGACAATTATGGGAACCGATCGCTAGACTTCCAAGGGGCCAGCAAATAGCCCTGGGTGTAATAGTCGCTCTGGTTTTCTTCGGGATCATTCTCGCTACATTATGGGGGTCCCAAAAAGATTACCTACCCCTGTTTGAAGAGCAATTGAAATTGGAAGACGCCGGAAAAGTCGTCTCCAAGTTGAAAGAATTAAATATCGAATACAAACTCGGAAAAAACAGCGCGGATATCCTCGTTCCATTAACCGATAAAAGCTACATACTGCTCCAGCTTGCCCAAGAAAAAACTCTTCCTCAAGCTCGTCCCGGATGGCAAAAGCTGATCGATGAAAGATCGATTTTCGCCGGAACCACGCAGCAGGAATTCGAATTGAACTACGTAAGAGGTCTTCAAGAAGAACTGGAATCGGGGTTGATCAGGTTGGAGCCGATTGAAAATGCGAAAGTATATATCGTTAAACCCAAAAAGGAGGTTTTCAAGGAAGACCAAAAGGAACCTTCCGCCAGCATTTTTTTGAAACTCAAATCGGGGTTTGAGATTTCCAAAGAGCAGATCAGAGCGATTCGTGATTGGGTATCATCGGCGGTAGAAGGCCTTAAACCGGAAAACATACGCATTACGGATACGTTAGCTCGTGATCTTTCCCGTTTGCTCGCCGAAGACGACGACATGAATCTCGATAAAATAAAGAGCGCGCAGCTTAAACATACTCAGGAAATAGAAAAAAGGCTTGAACGCAAACTCCAGAGCCAATTGGAAACCGTTTTCGGCACGGGGAGAGCCGTTGTTCGAGTTAACGCGGCGTTGGATTTCGATCAAAAAGAAGCGGTCAGCGATGTCGTTGTTCCGCCTGTCGACGGCAATAATCAGGGTGTGGTTTTGTCGGAAAAAATTGAAAATGAGGAGTATCACGGAAAAGATCTTGTACAAGATGGTGAACCGGGCGTCAACTCGAATCTTCCGCCCGGTGCTCCCGCTTATCCGGGTACAGAAAACAATACGATAAACGACTACAAGCGAAATGCGGCAATTAAAAATTATGAGTTTACCAGATCCAAGGAGAAATTCGTTAAAGAGCAGGGAAATTTGAAACGATTATCCGTTTCGGTCATTCTTGACGGAGACTCGACCAGACTTGGAACAAACATAGAAGAGCAAATTCGTTCAACCGCGCAGGCAACAGTCGGTTTCAGTAAAAAACGCGGAGATGTACTTACCCTCATGGTCATTCCTTTCAACAACGACCTTACCGAGCGTGCCAGAAAAGATATGGATGAAAGGCACCGCCAGGAGAGAACTATGTTCATGATCGTAGTGGGTCTATTGATGTCGATACCTGTTTTCCTCGGATTGATCTATATTTTTGTCAGACTGTCGCGGGCTCGCGCCTTGACACGCGAAAAAGTTGCGATGGAGGAAACAGCCGTCGAAGAACAAGCGATTCGCAGAGCGGAGGAAATCCGTCGCACGAAAATTCGTCAGCAACAAGAAGAGGAATGGGTAAGAAGATTCCAGGATATCAATAATTTCTTCCCTGAAATTAAAGACTCGGATGAGAAGAAAAGAAAAGTCCAGGATCTTAGACATAAAGCCTATGTTTTTGCACGTGATAATGATGAACTCCCGGCGGATTTCGAAGAAATGACTCCGGAAGAACAATATCTCTACAATGAAGCATTTAAGCGTAAAACCGAGGGCACGCTTGAACAAGGAATTACTCGGTTGACCGCGTTGATGGAAGAACGCGACAGGGCGCGCCAAGAGGAGCTTGACCGTCTATCGAAGGATGCTGACGCCAGAGTCGAACGGGAAGAGCGGGTGCGCAATCTCGTCGCTACAAAGCCTGATGATGCGGTGCAGGTGTTGAGGCTATGGTTAGAGGACTAGAGGAGGAATCGGGAATTTGGATGCGACATATTCCGATCTGAACCGTTCCGGAGAACAAGTTCAGTCGATTCAATTGTCCGGGAAAACGAAGGCTGCCGTATTGCTTATATTTCTTGGACCGGAAGCCAGCGGAATCATTTTCCAATCGCTCAATGACAACGAGATCGAAACGTTGACGATTGAAATTGCAAAACAACGAAAGATTCCCACGGAAGTAAAGGAAGTCGTTCTTTACGAATTCGAGCAGTTGATGATGGCGCGGGAATTTTATTCCGAAGGCGGTCTTGAATATGCCAAGCAACTTCTTGAAAAAACGGTTGGACCCGGGAAAGCCCTCGAAATATTATCCCGCATGGGAACTTCTCTTCAAGTCAGACCCTTCGAAGCTGCAAGAAGCGCCGATCCGACCCAACTGGCTACGCTCATTCAAAACGAACATCCGCAGACTATTTCCCTGATTCTTGCCTATCTTCAACCCGAAAAAGCCGCAATGATTCTGCAATCTATGTCGGCGGATACCCAAACGGAAATAGCTAAGCGGCTTGCATTGATGGATAGAACCAGCCCCGATGTCACGCGCGAAGTGGAAAATTTCCTGGAAAAGAAACTATCCGGAATCATGGGGCAAGATCTAACCAGCGCCGGCGGTATTGAAGCTTTGGTCGGCGTCCTTAATCAAGTCGATCGCGCTACTGAAAAGACGATCATCGAAACCATGGAAGTGCAGGAGCCGAATCTTGCCGAGGAAATCAAGAAGAGACTGTTTGTATTTGAAGACGTCGTGCTTATTGACGACCGCGGTATTCAGCGCTTGATGAAGGAGATCGATCCCAAGGATCTGGCGCTTTCATTGAAGGGTGTTACGGACGAAGTAAAAGAAAAGTTTTTCAAGAACATGTCCAAGCGCGCCGCCGAAATGCTCAAGGAAGAAATGGCTTATATGGGGCCCGTTCGCATTCGCGACATGGATCAGGCCCAGCAAAGAATCGTTGCAGTCGTAAAAACACTGGAGGCAAAGGGCGAAATCATCATCGCCAGGCCCGGAGAGGAGGAACTGATTGGCTGATTCAACGGCTCCGAGAAAGGGAATCGATATACTCGCCGACATCATGAAATATGTCGACCAAACTACCAGCCGCAACATTTTAAAAGGTCTGAAGGCTTCATCTCCGGATATTTACGCGCAATTGAAAAAGCGCATTTTCACGTTCGATGATTTGGCTTTCGCCGACGGGCGAGGAATACAAAAGCTTCTAAAATTGATAACTTTGCGCGACCTTGCGTTGTCCATGAAGGGCGCTCCCGACGAAGTTCTTCAAAACATCGCTTCCAATATGTCGCACCGTTCGATCGAAGATTTGAGAGAAGAGATAACCTATCTAGGCGCAACTCCGGCTTCGGAAATTGAGTCAGCCAGATCCCGCATCATGGTTACCGCGCATAAATTGATAGAAAAAAGAGATTTGTTCATCAATCGAAGTGAAGCGGAAAATTGGCTCGAATAAGGATAAAACTCAATGGCGAAGATTTTTAAGGCGTTTCAAGTCAAGATTGATTCCGAAAAGAAAACATCGGTTCCCACCGGATTAAAGCCGCCGGCACCCCCGCCGAAAGAAAAGAGGAACGATGAAGAAGATCAGGAATTTCAAGAACTATCGCCGGAATTATTGGCGGGAAAGGGAGAACAATTAAAGGTTGAAGAAAGCGAGGAAACTTCTTCATCATCCGCGGAAGGGAAGAACGACGAAAATATCAAGCCTCCGCAGCCGCTCAAACATTCTGTTCCCGGTTCCTCTTTGGCAAGGAAAAGCCTCGAACTCGCGGCATTGGAAGACAAACTGAAAGGTTGGGAACAATCTCTTCTGGAAAGAGAAAGTGCTCAAACCAAGGCCGAAGAAGAGTTTCACAATGAAATGCTGAATCGTCGAAAAGCCATCGAGCAGGAAGCCGCGAAGATAATGGAAATGGCTAAAAAAAGCGCTGAAAACCTTCTTTCCTCAGGCAAAGCGGAAGCTGAATCCATTAAGAAATCGGTCCAGATTGAAGTTGAATCGATTCGTACCAAATCATACAAGGAAGGATTCGCGCTTGGAGAAGAAAAGGGAGTCGCCGAGGGCGAAAAGTCAGGTTATCACGAAGCCAAACTTGATTGGCAAAATCTGATGCAAGAGACGGAAACTCTCATCGCTGAACTGCAAACAAGCAGAATGGGTCTTTTGAAGGCGGCTGAAGAAGAAATGGTTAAACTGATCATTGCCTTCGCTAAAAGGATCATAAAAACAGAACCCATTTTAAAACCGGCGATTATTCTTAGTAATATCGACGCTGCTTTGAATAAAGTCGCGGATGTCGACAAAATCGTATTGCGTATAAATTTAAAAGATAAAGCGATGACCGAATCGCATAAAACAGAATTCTTGAAAAGATTATCAACCGTTTCCGAACTCCGCATACTTGAAGATGAGTCTCTATCGCCGGGCGGGGTCAAAATTGAAACCGGAGTCGGTATGATCGATGCCTCGATCGAAATGCAAGCGCAGGAACTCGAAAATGCCATGTTGAAATATTTAAATCGCGGCGAATGATCCGATGAACCATATACCGTTTTCGGGATATCTTAACGTGATCGAAAATTCCGATACAATTCGAGTTAACGGTCGTGTAACACAGGTAGTCGGTCTTTTAGTCGAAGCCACAGGACCGCAGATAGCCGTGGGAGAAGTTTGTAATGTAATAACGCCTCAAGGTGCCCTGCCGTGCGAAGTTGTAGGTTTTCGGCGAAGTTCCGTATTGTTGATGCCGTTGATCAACACTGCCGGAATCAGGCAAGGAAGCGAAGTCATTCCGTTGGGTTCGCCGTTGACTGCTCCGGCGGGGAATTCATTATTGGGACGGCTGATCGACGGACTCGGGCGTCCTATTGACGACAAAGGGGCTTTGGATGCCGCCGTCGAGCGTGTTCCAATAAGCCGTGAGCCGCCAAGTCCCTTCTCCAGACGACGGATATCCGCCCCAATGGAAACTGGAATTCGTGTAATTGACGGTTTGTTTACAATGGGACGCGGCCAAAGAATGGGTATTTTTGCAGGTTCCGGGGTCGGGAAAAGCACTTTGATGGGTATGATATGCCGAAGTTCGAGCGCCGATGTGAATGTAATCGCTCTAATAGGCGAACGAGGGCGCGAGGTGCGGGAATTCATTGAAAAAGACCTGGGGCCCGAAGGTCTAAAGAAATCTATCGTCGTCGTGGCCACTTCCGATCAACCGGCTTTGGTAAGAGTAAAAGCCGCATTCACCGCTACGGCGGTTGCGGAGTATTTTCGCGATCGGGGAAAGGATGTCATGCTGATGATGGATTCAGTCACCCGTTTCGCCCTTTCCCAAAGGGAAATCGGACTTGCGGTAGGTGAACCGCCTACGACGCGTGGTTATACTCCGTCCGTGTTTTCTCTTCTGCCCAAATTACTTGAAAGAGCGGGAACAGCTCATACGGGTTCAATTACCGCAATTTATACCGTATTGGTGGAAGGCGGCGACATGGATGAACCTGTAGCAGACGCAGTCCGTGGTATATTGGATGGTCATATTATTTTAAGTCGCGATTTGGCTCATCAAAATATCTATCCGGCCATCGACATTCTCGGAAGCATTTCAAGATTGATGCCTGATATCGTTCCAAAACGCCAATATGAAATAGCCGGGAAAGTCAAGGATCTATATTCAACGCACCATCAAGCGGCGGATTTGATCGCAATCGGTGCTTATAAACCCGGTACTAATCCGAAGATTGATGATGCGGTTAATAGAATGCCGCGAATTCAAGAGTTCATCAAGCAAGGGATCAAAGATGTAGTGTCTTTTGAACAAGCAGTTAAACAATTGGAAAGGATTATTTCGTGAACAATTGCCGCGACTTGTTCGGGAAATATGAAGGCGTTGTCATTACACGGCAATTCAAGAATGTTTAATCATGGCATTTAAATATAGATTTCTGCAATTGCTCAATCTTGCCGTTCACGATGAAGATCAGGTTAAAAACAAGTTGGCGATGAAGGATCGACAAATTGCCGAAGCCGATGGACAAATAAAAAAAATGGATTTCGAGTATCAGTGTGCAATGGATGAGAAAGCTCAAGATCTGCTTTCGGGAAACATGGAAAAAGTTAAGATGTATTCGTTTTATTTGGTGCGCCTAAAGAAACAGCGGGAGTTTCTTGTCGACGAAAAAAAACATCTTCTTGCGCAAAGAGAAAAAATCCTTGTTGAACTGACGGAAAAGCGGCGCATGCGGAAAACATACGAAAAAATCAGAGAAAGAGATGAGCGTTCATATTTGAAGGACGAACAAAAAAAAGAGCAAAAGAAATTGGATGACTTTGCATCAAGGCCAAAATCAGTTACGGAGGAGACCGACGATGCTTGAGCGTTTGCGCACGGTAATGGAAAGAATCGATGAGCTGAACACTCAATTTCGTGGAATGGGTCCCAGAAAAGCCAGGCGTGAGAATCAAACTTTTACCGCTGCATTGAATGAAGCAAGAAAAACGGAAGATACGAAACCTATCGCCGTTTCAAAAAGCATTGTTCCGATTTCGGCGCCGTCACCGGGAATCCGAACGATGCCGGAATATGCCGGTCTTATAGACAAATATTCGACGAAAAACAATCTTGATCCTAAGCTTGTCAGAAGACTTATCGAGGCTGAGTCGGGATTCGATCCGAATGTCATCAGCAAGAAAGGCGCGATGGGATTGATGCAACTCATGCCGCAGACGGCCGAAGAATTGGGAGTAATTAATCCTTTCGATCCCGAGGAAAATATCGCCGCCGGAACAAAATATCTCGCCTCAATGCTGAAGCAAAACGGCGGAAACATGTCGCTTGCGCTTGCCGCTTACAATGCGGGTCCCGGAACCGTCAGACAATATGCGGGTGTTCCGCCGTTTGCCGAGACGAAATCGTTCATCAGCCGCATCATAAAAGAAAACGCCGACCAAAGTGATGATGAGGAAGAATAAAACTTATCAGGTATTTGTAGAATTTGAACTGAAATCCGGTTCATCATTTTCCGATATATTTTGTATGCACATCTTTTATTCGGAGATGAGATTCCATGGCTGAATCGGTAAAACAAAACCAATCGCCGAAAAGCGAGGACGGTGTTTCTGCTTCTCCCGCGAAATCATCCGCGATGGGCAGTGCCCGTGAAAGCTTTTCTTCAGCAGGCGGTTCAGATTCCGAGAAAGGTAGTAATAGGAACGCCGCCGTTTCTGATTCCGCGGGAGGCGAAAAAAAACGGTCACGATTTTATGCGGCTCTCGCCAACATTCTGTATCTTTTTCTTCTGGCGTCTTTAGCCGTTTTGGCCTTATTAACGATTTTGACCCTTGATTTTATTGATGTTGTGCAGTTTCGCTATAAGATACCCGTTCATTACAGAGTAAAATGGCCGCTTTCAATTTATTATAATTTCGTTAAATTCAATCAGCTTCCCGGTGATGAGAGGCTTCAAACTCTGATTCTGCAAAAATCGCAGTTATACGATGAAATGATGGCTTCCGGAACGGATGAATTGAAAAAGAGAGCGGAAGAACTCGAGAAATCATATCGTGAATTGGTAAAAGCCCAAGAAGATGATTATCGAAAGAGAAAGAATGAGCTGCTGATATTGCAAGAGGAAATCGATAAAGAAAAAAAACAACTTGAGGAAACAAAGCTTGTCATCTCAAATAAAAAAAATACGATTGATGTGCTTTCTCGGCAAGTGGCTTCCGAAGCCTATAATCTGGAAACAAGCTTATTGCGGTTTATGGAGGAAGAAAATCGATTAAAACCGGTACAGGAAATGGCCGCTTCCATGGATCCGAGATCTCTCGGGGCGATATTGGAAGAAGTGCCGGATAATCTATTGATCTATGAGGTTTTAAAAGGTGTTCCTCCGGAGCGATCCGCATTGGTACTATCCTACATGGATCCGGAAAAAGCAGGCAAGATCATGAAAATGTCGAAAAATCCTACGGTATTGCCGGGTCGTGGCTCAAATAGATCCGTTGTTCCGCCGAGCTTGGAAGATCTGTTGGCATCGTCTCAGGCCAATCTTCAGTGAGTTCACCGGATAACTTTCAACCGAGTGTCATGGCGAAGTATCGAACCACGAATGGTGAAATAAAGAGATTTCTTATTTAAATTGTTTATCGATGATCTTTTCGCTTATGCATTTTGGGAGTCGGGTGATTGATAAATACTGGTGCAGTTTCGCCCTTTACGTTTGCAATTATACAATGCATCATCAGCCTTTTTAATCAGATATAGTGGAGATGCCGTATTGGAGCGGAAAAAAATCTGAAATTAGCGCATATGGGGGAGTGGAGGAAAAAAGCCTCTCCTTACCCGATTCGGCCTTATTTTCAGATAACATCAATCTTTAATATTTTCGAATATTCATTAAAATCATTGTCTAAAGTAAATATTGGAACACTGTTTCGAAAAGCTACTGAACAAATTAAAAAATCAATATGGCTTCCTTGAATCCCGCGTTTTCGGCATTCATTTGAAAATTCAGCGGCTACAATATAGTCCTCGTTTTCAATTTCAAGATTTGGAAAGGAATCCAATTTCTTTCTCAGCTCGTCAAACTTTTTTCTTTCCGAATACCCTGAAAGAAGCTCTTGTCGAATTGGCCCAATAATCAGAGCATCATTGTTCAAGATTAAAGAAGTCAATTTCTTTTTGATTTCACTGTTGGAAATTGAATCCTTTCGTAAAACACTTGACCAAACGCATGTATCCACGAGTGTTTTCATCGTGACCTTGCCTTTTTGTAATCGTAATCCGGATCGGGCTCAAATTTTCCGAACATTTCAATTATTTCCTTTTGCTTTCGTTTTTCAATGAACTCCTTCAATGCTAAATTAACGGTTTCCCTTTTTGTTTTAAGCCCGCTAATTTGAAGTGCAAGATTCAACAATTTGTCATCAATGGAAAGATTTGTTGGCATTTCATTCACCTCTTACACCTATTATAACACAATGTCATGTGTGTAACAAGGTGTCTTCATTTTTGTCCTGTCAATAGACGTGGTGCTTGCACTTTCGCAAGCACCGTGACTGGAAATTTGGTTTCAAATGAATATAAAATTCATTTCTATGACACTAAAACATAGAGGTCACCGAACCTGCTGTTGCAAGCGGCGACCTCGTTGGTTTTACCGATTTAGTAAGAAGATAGTGCCTTTATTTTTGATTCCAGTTCCGACGAAACGTCTTTTCCTTGGGATTGATTGAATTTCAACTGGTCGATGGCCTGTTTAAATAAGGGTTTAAAAGTATTTCTTGATGATTCATCGGCTCCAGCCTTAATCAATTCGTCAACCAATTCGGTCGAACCGTTGTCCAACTGATTTTTGATTGCTTTCGTTATTTCATAGGAGATGCTTTCCATGTTGCTGAAAAGAATATCTGAATATTTCTTATCGGCATCATTCATCATTGAAGCGGCGACTTTATAATCTGCGATCATCGATCTGGAATACCTTCCGTTGCTTTCGGTAGCCACAACGGAACCGGAATCGGAGATCGCGATGATATAAGGCATGGCCGGCGCTTGCACGTAACCTTCATCCGGAATGCCTTGCGGGGCTTGAGCGCTGATGACGATCATTAGAGTATCAAGACCTGTGGATTTTTTGATTTCCAGCACTCCACTTTGCGATTTATTGTCGGCGGCAGGTGTAATCGTCATGAAGGAAATTTCAGGTTTCGCTGATCCGCGGGAATTTGATAAAATCGCGGCAACTACGAATGAATTGTATTTGTCGTCGGTGAATTTAGCATGAGCACCGGCAAATTCTACTTTGATCGATTCCTTGGCTGAGTCCAAGTCGACTTTAATCCCGTCTGCGCTCCACAAAAAGACTTCATTTTTTATTTGTCTCGGGAAAGATTTCACCGTTTCAGTAACCGGAAACTTCAATCGGCCGAGAGAGCGATCGTAAGCATATTGCCCGTTATCCAAATCGGGATCGTTAACGAAATTCGTGATCGCAAAATCGGTGAATGCTTTTTGGAAGTCGGTATTGAATTCCTTGAGTGCATTATCATACCCGGCAATTCCCTGGGCCTGATCATCCACCAATTTGACGAAGAATTCAGTACGGGCCGAGTCGCCTTTCAAATAGCGGTTCATCAGATAGTAGTTCCACAAATAGACCTGTCCGTAATTGGCAACCATCTGTGCTTGGTTCCATGCGGTCAAGCTGTTGTCTGGAGTTTCAACAATACTCATGATCTGATCAGCATGGCCAAACCCGCAAAGATACGGACCTATTTGCGAACATCCTTCATTCAGCCAGCAAGTTTCTTTCGGATCATGGTTGAAATGTATCATATGTTGAAATTCATGAGCGACAACCGCCATATATGCTTCATCGGTGGGATCAGTCGGATAGATATCGAGAGAAATCATCTCTCTTTCATTCGTCTTAATGTTCATAGTGTCCGGAATCTCGGACTGTAGAAATTCATCACCGGCAAAGAAATATCCGCCGACAGCACCACCGGAACCATTGAACCCATCAAGTATATCAAACATCAACAACGTGATTTTTTCATCGTCATCAATTCCGGGCTTCCATTCCGAACCGAAAGTTTTGGTATCTACGTCATAAATGGTGTCATCGAACTTTCTTACAATTTTCTTGATGGCGGAATTAGGAACTGATTTCCCGTTCTGAAGGAAAATATAGCAATTCTTCCCGATTTCTTTCAACGTGGCTTGAATTTGTTCGAATTTGTCATCTACTACATTCTTTGTCCAGAAGGTTTCAACATCACCGACTTTATATTCTTTCTTTTGAGGAAGCGGAGCTTTCTTTCTTTTGGCATAATCGATTTTTGATTCAAGCTTCACATTTTTCGCAAGATTTTTAACTTGCTTGTCAAACATGTGAGTTGCATCTATCCATTGCCTTTTTGCGGCTTCCGCGGCCACATTTCCAAGAAAGAAAAATACTGCTGCTGCCAGAACCACGACGCTTATTATCTTCTTCATTCTCCCCACTCCTTAATCTGGAATTAAATTTTAATACAGCAATTTTCTTGCCACAATTACGCCATTAGAAGAGGAAGACCTGGGCTGGTAATTAAAATAATAAACCACATTTTTTGCGGAAAAATCAGCATTTTGCAGTTCATATTTCAGCACCAGCTTTCACCTGATTTCATAACCAATTTTTATTATATTCTAATTCCGCATTAACGTCCATATAGGATTGGTATCGTAAGCTTGAGATATGATATAATAACTTTAACGATATGAAGGACTATTATGTAATTCTAGGCGTCAATTCGGAAGCTTCCGCCAAAGATATAAAAAAGGCTTTCAAGGAACTTGCGAAACGTCATCATCCTGATGCCAACAAGGGAAATTCCAAAGCCGAAGAAAAGTTTAAAGAAATATCCGAAGCCTATGATGTATTGGGCAACCCTGAATCACGCAGGGATTACGATCAACAAAGATTTGCTCAAAATAGTTTCGGATATAATTCTGAAGGTACATCATTCAACGGTCATGGCTTCTCCGGCAACGCGGAAGAGATTCTTCGAAACTTTGCCCAGGCGAGAAGAAAATATCAGACTCCATTTGATGATATTAATTTTTCATCTTCATTCGGCGGGTTTTCCAATCTGTTTGAAAACGAAAGGTCCAATGATCCCTCCATTGCCACGCTGAAAGTTCCCCTGAAAACAGCGTGTGCAGGTGGACAAATTCAGGTTTCCGGATTACCCGATGGAACGCAAACCGTTAATATTCCCGCGAATTCCAAAAACGGATCTGAAATTCAAATTTCAACTTCTCGCGGGCCGTTTATTTTACGATTAGTTATCGAAGATGAGCCGCCCTTCTACATGCGGGGAAATGAAGTGGAAACCACTATTTCCATTAATATCGCGCAGGCGATATTGGGAAGCCAAGTAAAAATGCGTGCTCCGCGGGGCGAAGATTTGATCGTAAGAATTCCGCCCGGTACACAGCCCTTGGATGTCCTACGTTTAAAAGGCCAGGGCATCGGCGGTGGCGACCTCTTCGTCAAGCTGGAAATTCAAATGCCAAAGAATCTGAGCGAGAATGAAAAGCAAATTCTAATAGAATTTGCCAAAACCGCCGGTTTAAAATATTAGTCCTGCCTTTCGATAACTCCTCAAGCTCTCGGCGGATTACGGCGCTAGCGCCTAATCCCGCCATATATCGTCCACGGATGGCGTGCTTTTTCGGGTACCTAAAAACTACCCGAAAACCGGCTTTCATTTTGCAGCTATCAATAGAGGTGTTTTCTTCGCGACTTCACGCCTCCGCAGTAAAAAATTCCTCTTGATTTTTTCGTAGGCTAGCTTTGATACGAATCATTGAAAAATAAAAAACTCCGACCGATACCTTGCTTCAACATCGAAAAATTTTATTACAGATTCTTTTTTTGATGTGGTAAAATTTTCGTCATGAGCAACAAAAGAATCGTAGTTACTATTTTTGCTTTTTTGTTTTTAGTGGGCGGTTCCGGCTCACAAGCCGTTCCGCCCTTATCTGGAGTCCTGGTCATGCTTGATCCGGGGCATGGCGGTTCCGACCCCGGAGCTGTAGGACCGACAGGTTTAAGGGAGTCGGAAACGAACTTGAGGGTCGCCAAATACCTCCGCCTTTTACTAAAAGCGGATGGAGCAAATGTGATCATGACTCGAGATTCCGACATTTATCTATCTCTTCAAGACAGAGTTGATCGAGCTGCGCAGGAAAAGCCGGATCTTTTCGTTTCCATCCATCACAATGCATCCCTCAACCCCAACACACCTAATCACGGTGAAATTTATTTCAATTCTCTCGATCGCGGAATTCCTCTAAGGACCGCCATGCGTATGAAGCAGCAACTTGCCGATGTACCGCTCGAAGGTGAGCCGGGAGTCATTCCAGGCGGTTTTTTCGTTCTTAGGAACAATTCGGCTCCGGCTGTGTTAACTGAAGCCAGCTATATTTCCGACACCGAGGGTGAAAAAGCATTGAGCACCGGGAAACGTCTAACGCATGAAGCGAAAGTCTTCCGAGATGCAATAAAAGAAGTTTTTTCAACCCCGCCGTTGAAGATAGAGTTTTTCTCAAAAAAGCCCGCGAAAGTTACCGCTTGTTTCTTCAACTTCATATTCTCGGCAAACAAACCTATCGAAAAAATCAAATTGAAATCTTCATACGTCAAGAAACTGGGAATTCGCTTCGATCCTATTCCCTCATTCGGTTATAATTATTCCATTTACAACAGCCTACCGGTTCAGAGCGGCGATTATGAACTGGCCATGACTTTCTATGGAAAAGACGGTTCGATTTCACCGATAATTCCACTGAATCTTCAAGTCAGATTACCCATGGGAAATTCCATTCTGCTGCCCGTTGCTCCGTACATTCCCGAGGGTTACCGCGGAAAATTCCCTCTACAACTGGTTTTAAAAGATACTCAAAACCGCATTAACGAACAATCGGTTCCCTTTAAGCTCTCTTTTGGAAATAAAGTTGTTTCCGGAACAACAAGACCGGACGGCAAAGCTTCCATCATCATCGATATCGACGGCACGGAAAAAGAACGCGTTGAAGCTTTTGCATCGGTAGACGGCGCAATTATAGCCCAAACCACGATACCGGTAATTTCATCCCCTAAAACCGCCATCTTGGGTCGAATAACATCTTCCATTACCCGCGATGGAATTGAGGGTGTTAAGGTCCACATCTCCAAAAATCGAACTCTCGCAACAGGAGTCGGAGGTTTCTTCTTTTGTGAATTGTCTCCGATTTTCAGGAACCTTCAAATCGACATAATACCGCCGCTCGGATATTCAAAAGAAACGCGGTGGATTAAGTCCAACGGTGAACGAGTCGTTAAACCTGAATATATTCTTGCTCCGATTGCCCCTAATTTGCTGGGAAAGAAAATCGGGATTATCGCTGGAAGAAAATATGACTCATTGGTTAGACCGCTCGTTAGAGATCTTATGAAATCAGGGGTGAATGTGGTTAGGCTTCCATACGACGAAAGCAAGTCGGACCCTGAAAGATCATCCTCCACAGCTGCCAATAAAATCAGGAATCTTGATTTTCTTCTCTCATTCAAATCGGATAACGGCACGGTGATATCCGTTCGTCATTACCACCGGGGAGGATCGGGAAAAAAACTTGCCGAAGATCTTATTAAAGCACTTCATCTCGACAAGAAACACGCAGCCGTTAAAATAGAACCTGGGTCCGACTACGAACTTGGTCATACCGCCGCCCCGACGGCCGTATTTGGAATACCGATGCTTATTCCGCCCGACGTGTCAACTTCCCTGATGAACGCGCTGATTTCAACAATCCACAAGACGCTTTAATATTATTCGGGAACTTAGATTAAAGAGGAATTATGGAAGCTGACAACAACAAGCCGTTGACTCCCCAGGAAATTTATCATCGGGAAATTCACTGCCCAAGCTGCGGACGCTTCGTCGGAACCTTCGATCGTTGCCCATACTGTCAAGCTCTTGTACAAAAGCGGCTCTCGTTGAGAGTTTTCAAAATTCTCGCCGTTTTAACATCAACCGTCGGTTTACTGCTATTGTTGTTTTTCGCCAGAAACATCACCACTCCGCTGGTAGAAATAAAAGAACTCGGACCGCTGAGTAATTTTGCGCATGTACGATTGGAAGGCGTTGTAGCAAGAAGTTACGGTGTTCACCCGGAATGGCATTCGTTGAGCTTTACCCTTGAACAACCCGGGAATAGTGCCGCTCAACCGCAATCTATCAGAATACAGGCATACGCGAAAATCGCGCTCCAAATTGAAAAATTGCAGTTGGTTCCCAACGAAGGAGATCAAATTTCGGTTGAAGGACAGGTGCGATTTCAAAAAGACACACCGAGTCTGTTGATAAATGCCCCGGAACACCTGAAAATTCTTCGAAGAGCCTCACCGGTTGCGGATTTTTCCAAACCGTTGAATGCCGACGGCGTCACAAAAAACATGATTGGAAAAGTCATCACGGTAAAGGGGTGTATAGCCGAGCTTCTCACTTTTACCGGAGGAACCTTGATTAAACTTGAAGACGGAAAAAGCGGATTCGGTGTTTGGATTCCCATCCGGACATGGGAAGACATGAAGCTATCGGTTCATGATGGTGATACGATTCAAGCAGCCGGTAAGGTCAAACCATTCAAAGATTCTCTGGAAATAGAAGTAATGTCGCCCGACAAAATACAACTTCTTGGATCCGGTAACGGCAATAAAACCGGTGCAATAAAGACTCAAAACGAAAGCCGACCGAAAACCGGGAATTCCCCAGAAACCAATGTTCCCACAATCGCAACGGGATCGAATTCAGCGGAGAATTCAAAATAATGGACATTCTGGAAATTTTGATGCACCCGCAAAATCTCGATTTGGCTTATTTTTGTCTCTTAGGCGTGCTTGGTTCTTGCTTGATTTCCTTTCTTCCGGCGCTGCACATTTACAATGTCATCGGTATTTTTCTATTAGTCATTCTCAAATATGAAAACGCCATGGAAGCCATGCAACTCGTCGCATTATCTACCGGAATGATAGTCGGATATTCCATTTTAAATACCGTTCCCGCGACTTATTTCGGGCCGGGCGACGAAAGCCTTTCTTATTATGTTCTTCCAAGCGCTCAATGGGTCGCACTTGGTAGAGGATACGAATCGGTTATCCTCACCGGAATCGGAGCGCTGACGGGGATGATTGTTTTGGCTTTATGCGCTCCAATCTTCATTTGGATACTTCCCGGTTTAAAAACAATTACCAGCCCGCACATGTTTTGGATATTGGGCGCAGTAATAGCTTACATGATTCTCTCCGAATGGCCGAAGGGAATTGCCCAATCAAAAAGCAACTGGGCTAATTTTTTCGAAGGCTGGGGATTTCTTTCCGTAGGCATAATAACCTTCATTCTGTCATCTCTATTGGGATTTATCGTCATGTCCAAAACCATGGTTCCATTAGGATTCGCATTTCAAAGCATCACTCCGGTTTTTGTCGGTCTTTTTGCACTGCCGTGGTTGATAACCAATATTATTAATGTTGGAATAATCCCTCCGCAGCATGAAGCAAAAAGCCTTGATTTGGAATGGGAGGTGATTTCGAAAGCCACATTTGGAGGCTTTCTCGGCGGATTTTACGCGGCTTTCATACCTATCGTCACGGCCGGAATCGGCGGATTAATGGCCGGACATGCAACCGCACAGCGTGATACGCGTGTTTTCATTATGTCATACGGTGCCTGTAAAACCGTCTATTACGTCGGATCATTTCTGCTCTTTTTTATTCCGGGCTTGAGTCTGACAAGAGGCGGATTGGCTTGGATAGTTACACCATTTGTAACCAGTCTAACGCTGAAAGAATATGCCATATTCGTAGGATTGATGCTTTTTTCCACGGGAGTTTCCTTCCTTTTGTTGACGCCGTTTACAAAAATGTGTATTCGCTTGGTTGAGATCATCGATTACCATTTGTTATCCGTAATCGCATTTTTCATCGTGGTTCCGGCGGTTTATGCATACACCGGCGGCGGCGGACTTGCGATCATGACGGTCGCCACCGGAATAGGGCTTCTTCCGGTATTGTTTCAAGCGCGAAGAATGAATTTAATGGCCGTTCTTTTGTTTCCGGTCACCGTCAGCATGGCAGGATACGGCGACACTGTTTTGAGATTTTTGGGGTTGTTGTAATTATGAAGGGATTAACTCATTTTATTTCCGGCATTGCCGTCGCCACTTTTTTCCCTCAAGCCGTGCATATGGCTTCCCAAGAACAATCATTTATTTTTTGTCTTGGAGGAATTTTCGGAATACTTCCCGATACGCTGGATTTTAAATTTGCCAGATATTTTCACACATCCGATTTCGAAATTAAACCCGACCCCGATAATCTTGACGCGCATCAGATCGCTTCCATTGTGGCGCAATCCCTGGAAAAAGCCAATGCATCGGGTCGATCTTCGGTTCAATTGCACACAATGCAGTTGGGTGCGAATCTTTGGCGCAGCTACACTCTTGGCTTTGATTCGAAAACCAGCGAGGTTGTAGTGGATATCGGACCTCTCGTTGACACCGGCCAGACCCCTTTCATGGGTACGGAACCGAAAGAAAAAGCAAGCGCGCGGGTCAAAGTGAATTGCCGTTTTTTCCAGGAATTCGATAAGAAATCAAATATCGCAATAATGAGCGGCCCATGCTTTGAATTCATACGAAGAGGCGAAGGGAATGTAGAAATAGTCTTTCTTCCATGGCATCGCACCTGGAGCCACAGCGCCACTCTCGGCATACTGATAGCGCTCGTTGTCGGTGTAATCAGCTATTTTACGGTTCCAGAAGGCTTGCACGCCGACATGTATGCAATACCCAGATGGCTGTTGTATCCGTTGATAATTTTCTTCGGATCCTTGGTTCATATCATCGAAGATTCCACGGGCTTCATGGGAAATAATCTGTTTTACCCCTTTACAGCGGATAGAACCAAAGGGCTGGGTTTCATGAGCGCCGCCGAAGCTGTTCCAAATTTCTTTTTCGTTTGGACTTCGATCATCTGCATGTTGTACAACCTTGATCGCTTTCGCTGGGCTCCTGAACTGACGCCGGCGGGAATACCGAATCCTGAATCGTTTTTCTTTTGGTTTTATGCGCTGCCTTGTGCCGTGATGCTTTATTTGTTTCTGAGGGGAAAAAATCAAAAGGAAGCTCGAAAATCAGTGAAAGCCGAAGGCAATGAGTCGGATTTCGATGGACCGACATCCGTGGAGAAAGAAACGGACGCATCCATCATATAAGAATGTGAAATCCGGCATCAACAATATTGAGTCCTGCCTTTCGAAAACTCCTCAAGCTCGGCGAATTACAGCGCAGGTGCGTAATCCGCCCTATATCGTCCACGGATGGCGTAGATACCCGAAATACGCCTGGATGGCGTGTTTTTTCGGGTATCCGAAAACCGGCTTTCATTTTGCAGCTATCAATAACGGGGAGATCCTGGAGAAATCATTTTGAGTACCATTGGAAAAAAATGAGGTGATATGATGGCCTTTGCTTTCGGAGGTATCGTTGGTGTCGTTGTATTTCTTTTGTTTCTGTTGTTTCTTTCTTTCCGAACCACTGAGAACCTTCCTACCGAATCCTCTTCCGGAAACGTTCTCGACAAGGAGAACAGCGGGGAACCTGTTTTCTCTGGTGCTCCGGACAAACCTCTGCTTGAGCGAACCATAAAACCTTTCCTCAGGAAAATTTCGGGGAAGGAATTCGGTTGGGATGAAATCATGCAGGAATTTCTTAATGATGCCGGATGCCCCGGCGGGCTCACCTCACGGGAATTCTACGGTTTGGAAAATCTGTCCAGGGCTTTTTTTACGTCGGTGATGGCGGCATTCGGAACGGCTTTGAAATTGGAAGTCTACCAGACCGTCATTTTGGCGATAATCGGGACATTCATAGGTGACGACTTACCCAGGAGACGGCTTCGATCGATCATCGCCAACCGCAAGAAAATCATTAAACGGCAGTTTCCCGAAGTCTTCGAAATTCTCACGGCCGAAGCAGAAGCGGGAGCAGGTGTAGATGTCGCCTGCAACAAAGTGTCGGAACAAATCGTGGGGCCGATTTCCGACGAATTCACCAGGACTCTTCAGGAAATCCGTCGAGGAAAAAATCGTGGCGAGGCGTTTCAGGATATGGCCATACGGATCGATCATCCCGGGCTGTCACTTCTGATTTCGACCATGATGAAAGTCGAACGAACCGGTGGTTCCCTTTGCAATGCCTTGCGCATCCAAGCCGAAAATATTCTGGCAAAAAATCCACCACCCACCGAGGAAGCCATGCCGATCGCCATGGCCCACATGGAAGAGGTGATTCATATGAGATTGCTCGACGATCCTCCCCCTGGTCTCCTCTCCGGATCAGGTATGGAGAAGAAACATGCCATTCTTCGTGAACGTATTTTCCCATTGATGGATGCCTCAGCGGAGAGGTTAAAGATCTTTCTCCCCAACCGGGAAAAGGAAATTTTGGTCCAGGAGCTGATCAATTCGATCCTTGGCTTTGGTCGAATACAAAAGCTTCTTGATGATAAAGAAATTTCATGCATCATGGTGAACGGCCACAGCCAAGTGTTTTTTGAAAAGCAAGGAAGGCTCGTTCTTTCCGATATCGCCTTCTGGGACAACCACCATATAATGGAAATCGTTGAGCGTTTTCTTCACCCTCTTGGCCAAGAAATCAACGTTTCCGCTCCCTACGCCGCCTCACATCTGCCGGATGGTTCCCCCGTCCATGTGGTTATTCCTCCACTTTGTTTAAATGGACCCTCCTTCATCATCCAAAGATCGGGGGCAAAACACCGGATACTAGATCTTCCCGCCTCTTCAGTTCCACAGAAAAATTCGGATATTGAAACAAAACCTTTTTCTGAACTGATCAAATCCGGAACTTTAAGCGAAGCCATGGCGATATTTCTCGCCGTCTGTGTAAAAACAGGATTGAACATCGTGGTCTCCGGCGAACCTGAGGCTGAACCGGCATTGACCTTGAACCGGCTCGGGCATCTTGTATCCGACGAAGAACGTATAATCACCTGCGAGGAAACGGCTGGACAGAAAGTCGCAAAACCTCATGTTATGCGGCTCGTCGCTTGCCACTCAATCCCGGAACCGCCTCAACGGGGCAACGACAGGAATAACGACGTATCGGCCGTTCATCGAGAAGGCAAATCAATGAGCAATCCTGCCTTTGGCGAATCGAGCGGAAAAAAAATCGTCTCTATGTCCCAGCTCGTAAGGATCGCCATCGACCTTGAGCCGGACCGCCTCATCATAGGCGAATGCTGCAAAGAAGAGCTCCCCAACATCTTCCAGGCTATCTCAACCGCTCATGTTCCGTTCCTGACAGCCTGCCGTTCTTCCGGCCCCGCGGACACTCTACAACACCTGGAAGTCTTATTCCAAACAAAAAAGGCGAACGGAACGGTTCAGAACACCCGTAAGCAAATCGCCGCCGCTGTTAATCTGATCGTCCATCAGGCACGATTTCCGGACGGCTCCACGCGACTGACACATATCACGGAAATTCCGGAAGTCTCCGACGGGGAAATCATGCTCAACGACATATTCCGTTTTGAGCCGACCAAACCCGGTTCCGGTAACGGTATTCACCGCGCCACAGGAATTCAATCCTCTTTCCTGAGTCGATTCCAGACCCGGGGAATAGCTCTTCCCGCAAATCTGTTCAACATCCGCAATAACGGGTAATCAGGCAATCCGGTGCTTCAACAGTTTGGATTTTTCGCAGGCCACACAACAAACAACCCACGGCTTCAAGAAACCGTGGGCAAAAAACCACAAATACAGCTTTCGGGAAAGAGTCTATCGAGAGCTTTAAAAAAGCCTACTCGATTTCGATTGTTCCAACAATGATCGGCTCGGATTTCGCAAAACCAAGGGCACCGGTTGACTTGATTTGAATAAACTGCTTTTTGTCGGGATCCCATTTGGTTTCCATTTCCCCCGCATTAACCAAGTAATTGAAACCGTAGGAGATCGAGATCCAGATTTTCCAGCCTGGTTGTGCCTTGGGCAGCCAATCATATAACCCCGCGCTGAGATCACACCATAGCGCTCCGGCCGTTATAGCGTTCTCATCGGAAATATTGTACCACACATTGGCCTTCGGTTCCCATTTTGGAATATCACCAAGTTTTGTAGGCCAAGGTTTGGAAGCATTAAAATTCGGACTCCCATCATTGTTGTGAGAAACCCAAAAATCCCAATAAACCTTGTTGTTTCCATCTTGAAATTTGACATTCCCAGCCTGATTTTTCTTAACATTGCTTATGATTTTGGGAATTTCCTGGCCTTTGGGAAGAATATATCTCAAATCAATTGTTGTACCTTCGGAAGGCTTGATGTAGCAAATGCCGTTCTTAAATTTTATCTTCTCGGGCTCATAATTGGAATATGATGGGTAACCCTTGTTTGAGGCAAGAATTACGCCGGTGCCGAACGTATTTATATACGCGGGATCAAAAACATCCTCAGCCTGGGCCATGCATGGCGAGAAAAGCAACAAACCAAGAAAAAAAGAAACGAATGTACTCATAATTTCTTCTACCTTTCATATTTTTGACCGTATTTCAGATTTGAATAAACGGACAAAAAATGCTAGCATTTGTTTTGTAGGAATGTCAATTATCCAAGTTGAATTGATCACTAAAAGCGGCTAAGCGAAGCGCGGATTTTAATTTCAATTTATTTTCCATATTCATCTA
>Ga0074199_1000988_pt1 | contig 31084 bp, 30 predicted proteins | sample EPASupsiteSAE347_FD_64528 | JGI IMG/M metagenome (GOLD analysis project Ga0074199, IMG submission 64528) | Bioremediated contaminated groundwater from EPA Superfund site, New Mexico - Sample SAE3-47 | ecosystem: Environmental > Aquatic > Deep subsurface > Groundwater > Contaminated ... | reverse complement strand
GAAAAAGCCAGGGGGCAGCGACGGATCAAGCGGGAGAAGAAGGGGTTGCCCGTAATCTCCATCGTCGGCTACACTAACGCGGGAAAATCGACGTTGCTCAACAGCCTGACCCAAAGCCGCGTCTTCACGGAGGATCGGCTGTTTGCCACCCTGGACCCGAAAAGCTCCCGCCTCCGTTTTCCGCGGGACGCCGAAGCGGTGATCACCGATACGGTGGGCTTTATCCGGGATCTGCCCCCGGACCTCTTCGCCGCCTTCCGGGCAACCTTGGACGAACTCCATGAGGCCCATGTCCTGATGCATGTCGTCGATGCCGGCAATCCCGACTTTGAAAACCACATCGCCGCCGTGGATAAGATCCTCGCCGACCTCGAGATTAAGGACAAACCAACCCTGATGGTCTTCAACAAAGAAGACCTCGTTCTCGACAAGCCCCTGCTTGCTACCCTGTGCCGGCGTTTTAACGCCGTCGCCGTCTCGGCCCTGGATAAAAACACCCTGCCCCGGCTGATCGAAAAATTGGAGTCCCTTGTCAAAGGGCTCCGGAAACAGGGGGAAGCTTCTCTATGAACACCGCGCGGCAAAAGAAGAGTGTCTTGTGGATCTGCCTGTGTATAGCCTTGCTGACCTTTGCGGTTTATGGACAGGTGAAGAACCATGCTTTCGTTGACTTCGACGACTATGAATACATCACGGAAAATCCCCACGTCCGCTCAGGGCTTACGACGGAAAATATCGTCTGGACCTTCGCCTCTTACCATTCCAACAACTGGCATCCCCTGACCTGGATTTCCCACATGGCGGACGTCCAGTTCTTTGGCCTGAACCCGGCGGGGCACCACCTGGTCAATGTTTTTTTTCACATCCTCAATACGATATTGCTCTTATTGCTGCTGCGGCGCCTGACCGGCGCCCTCTGGCCGAGCGCCTTCGCAGCCTCTCTCTTCGCTCTCCATCCCCTCCATGTCGAATCCGTGGCCTGGGCTGCGGAACGGAAGGATGTGTTGAGCACGCTTTTCTGGATCCTGACGACCTGGATGTACGTCCGCTATACCGAGAAGCCGGACTGGAAACGCTACAGCATGATCATGCTTTTTTTCACGCTTGGACTTATGTCCAAGCAGATGCTCGTCACGTTACCCTTTGTCCTCATCCTGCTGGATTACTGGCCCCTCCGGAGAATAGACGGGAAAGGAGAGCAAAAGCGGGGCACTGGGGAAAGTTGGCCTGTAGCGGCAAGACAGCGCGCGCCACTCAGCCGTCTCATCTTGGAGAAGGTTCCTCTTTTTGCCCTGGCGCTCATTGCCGGCGTGATCGTGTTTTATGTCCAGCAACAATCGGGGGTCCTTTACAGCCTCACCCCCTTTCCTCTTCAGATCCGTCTCGAAAACGCCCTCGTATCCTATGTAGGCTATATCGGCAAGATGCTCTGGCCCGTCAACCTCGCCGTTTTTTATCCCCACCCCCTGCACGGCCTCGCCCTCTGGAAAGTATTGGGCGCAGCGGGGTTATTGCTTGCCGTCTCCGCAGGCATAATCTGGAAGGGTCGCCGCTGTCCCTATCTGATCACGGGCTGGTTCTGGTATCTGGGAACATTGGTTCCCGTTATCGGTCTGGTGCAGGTGGGGGTCCAGGCCATGGCGGATCGCTACACCTACGTCCCCCTAATCGGTATTTTTATCATGATCGCCTGGGGGGGCCGGGATCTGGCGGCATTCCTTGCGGGACAACAGGTCCCCGGAGCAAAATGCGATAACCAGGCCGGAAGCGGGCTGTCACCGAAAAAACCGGAAAAGAAAAAGAAGCGGAAATTGGGGGCGGGGTCACATTTTTCGGAGAACGATGTGCACCCGTCCCCAATTTCCGCCTTGCCGCAGGCCGAACTATTATTCCCGGTCCGGATTGTCTTCGTCTTGGCGACGGCTGTTTTAATCATCCTGGGTATGCTGACCTGGAAACAGGTGGGCTACTGGCGGGACAACATTACCCTTTATGAGCATGCGGCACGGGTCGTCCCCGATAATTATTGGGCCTATAACAATCTCGGGGCCGCCCTGGCCTCCCGGGGGGAGATCGACGCAGCCATGACCTGGTTCGCCGAATCCCTGAAGATCATGCCCTATTACCCCGGGGCGAATCAGAACATGGCCGCCGCCCTTTATAAGCAGGGACGTTATGGGGAAGCGGTACCGCTGCTTGAAAGGGCGCTGAAGTTGCAACCTCGGAATCCGGATTTGCAGATCACCCTGGGAGCGGTATTATTGAAAATGAACCGGAATGCCGAGGCGGCCGCCCGTTTCCAAGAGGCCCTAAGGCTCCGGCCCGGCGACAATAACGCGTCCGCGGGACTAAGGGAAGCGGGAAAATAGGGGGCAACGCCATACTCCCTCCCCTTCAAGGGGAGGGGCGGGGATGGGGTTATACCTAACCATCATCCCGGTTTGTGATGCATCACTGCTTATTAGCGTTTATTTTACATCACGCCCTTGTACCAGCCCCCGTCGATCTGGATAGCGGCGCCGGTGATATAGCCCGCCTGCTCGGAGGCCAGGAAGGTCACCAGAGCGGCGAATTCCTCGGGAGTTCCGAGGCGGCCCATGGGAATGGTTGACTCCCACCTTTTGATTACCGCTTCCGGGGACGTCTTTTCCTTCTCCCCTACAGCCTTCGCAAGGCTCCGCACCCGTTCCGTCAGGGTGTAACCCGGACAGACGCTGTTTACCGTAACATTGAACGGAGCCAGTTCATTGGAGAGGGTCTTGGCCAGACCGATAACGCCGGAACGGATGGTATTGGAAAGAATCAGACCGTCTATAGGCTGCTTCACGGAAATGGAGGTCATGTTGATGATCCTCCCCCAGCGTTTCTCCTTCATCACCGGCACAACTTCCCGGGTCATGACAATCGTGCTCAGCAGGTTCAACCGGAAACCGGACGCCCACATATCGTCATCAATGTCCAGAAAACCCATAGAAGGCGGTCCGCCGGCATTGTTGACCAGAATATCCACGGTTCCGTAGTGGGCCATGGCCTTGCGGACAAACTGGGTCGCCTGCAACGGATCGGAAACGTCCGCCGCCACCGCAAGGACTTCCGCACCCGTTTCTCTGCGGATGAACTCTTCCGCCTCCGGCAACGAGGGATCATCGAGTGCGCAAATGGCCACCTTCGCCCCCTCCCGGGCCATTTCCATGGTCACCGCCAGGCCCAGGCCCATACTTCCCCCGGCCACCAAGGCCACCTTGTTTTTTAATCCGAGATTCATAAGACCCTCCATTTTTTCTTTATTCATAACAAAAATCAATGACCGAGGTCAATGGGCAAGGAGCAATAAAATTCTCCGGCACCCAGTATTAATCCCAGTATTAATCTTGACACGCTCTATCCACGCCGATATACTTCTCAGCATGAACAAACCCAAAAGAACCAAGAACCGACATCGGGCCAAACAATCGACCTTGCGTTCGCTGGCGCCGGCCATGGCGATCTCCCTATTGATCCCTATTGCCTTGTTTTTTGCCGTCGAAGGCTGCATCTCCTTTACCTTGAATCACCCCCGGTTCATTCCCAAGGGATACGCCCTGAACTTGTTGCGTTATTATTATGACCATTTCGACCGCGATGTCATTCAATTCTCCGATACCTGCGCCCGATATGACTCCGGCTTATTCTATACCCTCAAACCCGGAACATGCCGCTTTGCCAATCGCGAGTTCGATGTGGGATACTCAGTCAACAGCCTCGGGGTGCGTGATGATGAGGCGGCCCTCGATAATCCTGAGATTGTTGTTATCGGCGATTCCCAGGCGATGGGCTGGGCAGTCGGGCGGGAGCAAACGTTTTCAGCGCTCATCGGAAAGCTGACGGGGAAGAAAGTGTTAAACACAGGGATTTCTTCTTATGGCACCGCCCGGGAGATGATCATGCTTGACCGCGTTGCGAGGGGCAGGCTCAAATACCTAATCATCCAATACAGCGACAATGATTATGAAGAGAACCGCTACTTTGCCGGCAACAATAATCAAATGAACATATCCACTGCCGAAAAATACGAGAACATCCGTCGCTTTCACAAGGACAATACCAGATACTATCCGGGCAAACACATCCTTACCCTGATTAAAATTATCAAAAGCCCGGACATCAGTATCTCGGGACCGGTGGCATCTCCCTATCAACCATATGAGATTGACGCCTTCCTGCAGGTATTGCAGAAATCCCGTCCCGACCTGCGCAATCTTAAGATAATCGTTTTTGAGGCTAATCCATATGCCGCGAATGAGAGATCCTTTCTTGAAAACTTGAAGAAACAAATCAAGAACCCTTCCTACCCGGATTACATTCGCAACATGATCGTTCTTGATCTGGGCAAAGAGCTGAACGCCGGCAAATATCTCACCCTTGATGATCACATGAATGCCGATGGACATCGGTTGATTGCCGAACGTGTGACTGCCGCCATTCGGAAAATGGAAAGTAAATGACGGGTTCATTAATTTTATCTATTGACAAGCCTTTGTTTTTATTTTACGGTGAGCGAAATTTTTGTAAGGATTGAAAGATAGTGACCGGTAAGAAAAGAAGAACGGTTGAAGACGCGAACAATCTGTTTGGATTATTGCGCCTCACTCTTCTTCTGGTGGGCCTATACCCACCGCCCGGCGATTTTAGGAGTTAAAGAGTACATCTATAAGAAATCCTAAGAGGCCACGGGTGGAGAATCCGTGGCCTTTTTATTTATTTTTGCAAAGGGGACAGGGCGATCATGTACGAAGTAATCTGGCATGGAAGAGGGGGACAGGGGGTGGTCGTCGCCGCCCAGATGCTTGCGGAAGCCGCATATCTGCAGGAATTCAAAGGGGTAACCTCGGCGCCGACATTCGGACCGGAAAGACGGGGGGCGCCGCTCACGGCCTCGACAAGGATTGCCGAGGAACCGATCCGGATTTTCTCACAGATCGAGGAGGCTGACATTGCCGTTGTCCTGGACGAGAGCCTTTTCAAGGTTGTCGATATCTTCAGCAGACTCCGCAAAGGTGGCCTGCTCATCATCAATACCCAGACACACCTGGAGAAATGGGAAGCTCAGGGAGAATACCGCATCGCCGTTGTTGACGCTGCCGGCATCGCTCTGAAACACCATCTGAGTAAGGAAGGGGCTCCCGTTGTAAATACCCCGATGCTTGGGGCCTTCGCCCGGGCCTCGGGACTCATCTCCCTGGAAAATATCGAAAAGGCCCTGAGCCACAAACTGTCTAAGGAGCAGGGGGCGCGAAACTTCACCACCGTGAAAGCGGCCTACGAGGAAACAAAAGTCGGAGAACGTTAGACAACAAAATAGGATTGAACTCATGACGACAAAAAAAGACGACAGCATCTCGGCCATGTGTACGGTGGCCATAGGCGAGGCGGGGAAAACGGGAGACTGGCGCAGCCTGCGCCCCGTCATTAATCACGCCAAATGCATCCCCTCGGTAAAGAAAAAATCGGCCTGTTTTCTCTGTTGGCTCTACTGCCCCGAAGGGGTGGTCAAGGCCACAATCCCCGTGGAGATCGATCTCGATTACTGCAAGGGCTGCGGCGTCTGCGCCGAAGAATGCCCGGCCAAGGCCATCACTATGGTGAGGGAGGGAGAGGACCATGAGTAATGTACAGATCATGACGGGCAATCAGGCGGCCGCCATCGGGGCCAAGCTCAGCAACGTCCAGGTCGTCGCCGCCTATCCCATCACCCCCCAGTCCCAATTGGCGGAAATCATCTCCCAGTATATCGAGGGAGGAGAATTGAAGGCCGAATACGTCCGCGTGGAAGGAGAACATTCCGCCCTGACGGTCTGTATCTCCGCCTCCACCGTCGGGGCCAGAGTCTTTACCGCCACCAGCGCCAACGGCCTGCTCTACATGCATGAACAGCTTCACTGGGCCGCCGGTTCCCGCCTTCCCATCGTCATGTGCTGCGTCAACCGCGGCGTCGGTGCACCCTGGACCATCTTCAACGATCAGCAGGACTCCATCTCCCAGCGGGATACGGGCTGGATTCAGATTTACTGCCGGAACAACCAGGAAATCCTCGACACGATCATCCAGTCCTACCGGATCGCCGAAGAGGTTTACGCCCCCGTCATGGTCTGCTATGACGGCTTCGTCCTTTCCCATACGATGATGCCCGTCGATATCCCCGATCCGGAAAAGGTTCGGGAGTTTCTCCCCCCCTACCAGGCCCACACCATCCTGTCCCCGGAAGATCCCCGGACTCTCAATGCCGTCCTTTTCCCTTGGCGGCGGGCAAACAGCGAAGGGGTCATCTGCGACGGCTACATGGAGATGCGCTACAAACTTCAGGCCGCCCTGGAGAGCTCGCCTGCGGTCATAGGGGAAACAAACCGACGCTTTGCCGAGGTATTCGGCAGGGACCACGGCGGCCTTTCCTGGGGATACCGGACGGAGGATGCGGAACTGATCATGACCGGGATGGGCTCCGTTGCCAGCGAGGCCATGCAGGCTGCCGACATTTTAAGAGATGAAGGGATCAAGGCCGGCGTCGTAGGAGTTCGCGTCTTCAGACCTTTCCCCGCAAAAGACCTTAAAGAGGCCTTCCGGGGCGCGAAAGGCATCGTCATCTTCGAGAAGGGAATCAGTTACGGATATGAAGGAGCCCTGTGTTCCGATTTGAAGGCCGCCTTCTACGGGTCGGAAAATCAGGCCCCTGTTCACAACTATATCGCCGGCCTCGGAGGCCGGGATGTGAAGGCAAGGGAACTCGCCGACGCCGCCAGGGCGTCCTGGATGGAGATGCAAAAGGGAATCGTTGAAAAACCCACAACCTGGCTCAATTGCTATACGGGGTGAAATCATGCCGGAAAACTTATTTAAAATAAATGCGAAAGAATATATTCTCCCGGGCACCAGGGCCTGTCAGGGGTGCGGGCTGTCCCTGGCTTACCGATACGCCTTGAAGGCGCTCAGAGAAAACACCATCGTCACCCTGCCTGCCTGCTGCCTCTGCGTCCTCCACGGGATCTATCCGAGTACGCCGGTGATGATCCCCGCTCTCAACAACTCCTTCGCCAGCACCGCCGCTTCCGCTTCCGGACTCGTCGCGGGGCTCCAGGCGCTGAACAGGACGGACACCACCGTCGTGGCCATCGCCGGTGATGGAGGAACATTCGACATGGGCATTCAGGCCCTGAGCGGGGCCGCCGAACGGGGAACGGATTTTATCTATGTGTGCTATGACAACGAGGGATATATGAACACCGGCACCCAGCGCTCCAGCGCCACGCCGCTGGGGGCCCTCACGACCACCACACCCATCGCGACGAAGCAGCAGCACAAAAAGGATTTTCTGAAGATCATGGAGGCCCACGATATCGCCTATCTGGCGACGGCGTCTCCGTCCTATCCCATCGATCTCTATGACAAGTTCGTCAAGGCCAAGAAGATCAAGGGAACCCGCTACATTCACCTGTATATACCCTGCCCCCCCGGCTGGGCCTATCCCCCCAAGGATACGGTAAAAATGGGCCGCCTGGCCGTGGAGACGGGCATTGCCCCCCTGTTTGAAGTAGAAAACGGGAGATTTCGTTTTACCGGCCGCAGCAAGTCCATAGCCGAACGGGGAAACCGCCTGCCCGTCATCAACTATCTGGAAAAGCAGGGGAGATTCAAAAAAATGAATATTGAGCAGCTCCACCAGGTCCAACATTGGGTGGACGGCAAGTGGCAGGAATATCAGCGGCGGTCGCAGGAATAAGAGGCGCTAAATTAACCACGTTGATTGCGCAAGGATTCCATAATCAGTCGGGCGTAGCGTTTTGCCGCCCCCCGGTTGGCGATGATGGCTTCCCGAGCCGCTTCTCCCTTTGCTTTTAAAAGGGCAGGCTGAGACAGCATTTTGCGGACGCCCGCAAGCAGCTCCTCGCCGCTTGTGACGGTTATGCCCGCTCCTATTCCGGATAAGATATTATTTTCATCAAGGAAATCCTCCATGGAAGGGCCATGGAAGACCACCTTTCCCCAGGCCGCAGGTTCGAGAATGTTCTGCCCCCCTCTGGGGACAAGACTGCCGCCGCAGAAGACCACCGTCGCCAGCGAGTAGATCTTGAATAGTTCCCCGATTACGTCGACGACAATGACCCGCTCCCCCGCCCGCCCCTGGCCGCCGTTGATGGCGGAAAGGGTAATAATATCGGCAAAGCCGCTGCGGGCGACAATTTCCCGAACTGCTGCTCCTCTCTCGACATGGCGGGGAATCAGGATCAACTTCATGGCCAGATAGTCCGGCAGGAGGCGCCGATAGACATCCAGGACAACCGATTCTTCTCCCTCATGGGTGCTTCCGGCCACAAAAACGGGCTCTTCCGGCGCGATATTCAGACGCCTGGCGATCTCCTCCTGCAAGACCGGAGAAACCTTAGCCGCCAGGCCATCGTACTTGGCGTTTCCCATGATCTCCATTCGCTGCGGAGACAGGCCCAGGGAGAGAATCCGTTCCCCGTCAACATCGGAAATGACACCGACACGATCCACAAACGCCAGGACCCGCTTCCAGAAAAAACGGCTGAGCCGGTAACGGCGGAATGATCGGGGAGAAATCCGGCCGTTCACCATGACCACCTTAATATTCCTTTCTTTACAGGCATGAAGGAAGTTCGGCCATAGTTCCGTCTCGGTCATGACAAAGACATCGGGATTGACCCTCTTTATTACCTTGCGGACAATAAAAGGGATGTCGAGGGGATAGTAAATGATCGCCGTGGCCTCTGTCGCCAGTGACCCGGCCATATCCTGACCCGTTTCCGTGCTGGTGGAGAGGACAATACAGGCCGCCGGCAGCTCCGCCCGTAAAGCGGCAATAATGGGTGCGGCCGCCGTAACTTCCCCCACCGAGACGGCGTGAATCCAAATTCTCGGCGCCCCCTGCATCGCCGAGAAAATATCTTCCCCCATTATCCCGAATTTGGCCCCAAGACTCCGCCGGTATTTTCCCGTCAGCGCCATTTTCAGGACATAATAGGGGACAGCCAGACACGCGGCTATAAAAAGGGCAATGTTATAGAGGGAAAAAGTCATTGTATTTGACACCCCAGCTTCATTACTGTATAAGCACTCCATGCGAATTATTGCCCCCTCCATACTTTCCGCCGATTTCAGCCGCCTCGGCGAGGAAATTATCGCTGTGGAAAAGGCGGGGGCGGACTGGATCCACATCGATGTCATGGATGGCCATTTCGTGCCGAACCTGACTATCGGACCCGGCGTCGTCGCCTCCCTGCGGAAAACGACCGGGCTTCCCTTCGACGTCCACCTGATGATCTCCGACCCTGACCGCTATATCGATGCCTTTGCGGCGGCGGGAAGCGATTATATAACCGTCCACGTGGAAGCAGCCACTCACCTTCACCGCACTATCGCCTATATCAAGGAGAAAGGGAAAAAGGCAGGGGTCTCATTAAATCCAGCCACGCCTCTTTCCCGGATCGAGCCGGTCCTGGCGGATCTGGATCTCCTGCTCATCATGACGGTCAATCCCGGATTCGGCGGCCAGAAGTTCATAACCTCCATGATTCCCAAGATTCAGGAGGCGAGAAAAGTAATCGACGCCCAGGCGCCTCATGTCCTTCTTGAAGTGGACGGCGGCATTACGACCGAGAACATCGGCGCCGTTGCCGCGGCCGGGGCTAAGGCTTTCGTCGCCGGGGCCGCCGTCTTCGGCAGCCGGGACTACGGCCGGACCATCGCTGCCCTGAAAAACACCTGAGTCAGGAGAGTTTTGCTGTCAACCTTTCCTGAACCTGTTTTGCCTCGTTTATGATCCTGTCCATAACTTCGGCGACGGTCGGTTCGTCGTGAATCAGACCTGTCGCCTGGCCAACGGGAAGAATGCCTTTATCGAGATCCCCATCTTCCGTTGCCAACTGGAAGGCCTTAAAACCATTGGCCAGATAGGCCATCTTTATGGCATTGTCCAAACCGGAAGCAAGAATGCCGATGAACAATTTCAAGTAGGGCATTTTCATCTGTCTGGCAACATCCTTAGAATTGATAAAGGCCGCCGGCAGATCGACTCCCTTCTTGATAGCCCTTTCCGCCGCCTTCGTCTTGAGGACCCGGCACCAGATTCCATCCACCCGTTTGGAATAAAGAGTATCCGTCACATCCAGTTCCATGGAAAGATCTTTAAAGTTCTTATGGAGAGGACTCTCCTTCGTCGTCATGAAACGGGTGCCCAGCGCCACCCCCTCCGCCCCCAGGGCCAGGGCCGCCGCAAACCCCCGGCCATCGGCGATTCCGCCCGCCGCCACTACGGGAATCTCCAGAACGTTGGCCAGGCTCGGAATCAGGACCATCGTCGTTACCGCTTCGCCATGGGCCGCCGCCTCATTCCCCGTGGCGATGACGCCGTCGGCGCCGTAATCCTGGGCCCGCTTCGCGTGGCGGGCATTGACCACCGTAGCGAAGACCTTGCCGCCGTATTTATGGGCCTCTTTCACCAGCCAGTCTCCCTTACCCAAGGCAAAGTTGATAACCGGAACCTGCTCCTGCAAAAGGATCTTTGCATTCTCTGCGGCCCCGGGCATGAGCAGGGTAGCGTTGCAACCAAAGGGTTTGTCCGTCAAGCTGCGGATTTCCCGGATGGCCTTGCGCGTCTCTTCCGGGTCCATGGGACCTGTCGCCAGGATGCCAAGGCCGCCGGCATTGGAGACTGCCGCCACCATCTTCGGAATGCTGATCCAGCTCATCCCGGAAAGGAAAATGGGGTACCTGATCCCTAACAGTTCGGTAATCCTTGTTTTCATAATAATATCTCCTCCCGGAAACAGGGGGAGAGCCCCCTGTTTCATTCAAATCAACATACCCGGCGCCTTATATTCCGGATATCAAGGGAATAACCGGCATCGGATCGAACGCTCATTTACATCCCTTCTCCCGGTTGGTCAAGCAGATTCGCAGCCTAAAAAAAGGGGAGCAGAAAACATATCTACTCCCCATGCAAATACAGGAAAGAGCTAACCCTCTATTTTGCCATCAGGGCCCGGCCGATGGTCAGGATCTCCGCTTCTTTCGTTCCTCTTAAGGCTTCGATCATGATGGCCATTTCCGTGAGCTTCTTCCGGGTCAACTGATATAGGTTTTCCTCAAATCCACCTTGTTGATCTTGCCGACGCTGGTCTTGGGAATTGCCGCCACGATCTCCACCCGATCCGGGACGCCGTATTTGGGGATCTTTCCCGCTTCGGATGCCTTGAGGACAAACTGGCGAAGTTCGTCGCCCGTTACCTTGCCGACAAAATCCGGTTTCAGAACGGCCACGAGGAATGGCCGCTCGCCCCATTTGGCATCGGGAATGCCGATGGCCGCGGCCTCCATAACCGCCTCATGGTTGGCGATGACGTTCTCCAGATCCTGGGAGGAGATCCATTCCCCCCCCGTCTTGATGACGTCCTTGATGCGGTCCGTAACCTGGAGGTATCCTTCCTTGTCGATCAGGCCCACATCACCGGTGTGGAGCCAGCCGTCCACCCAGAGATCCTTGGACCGCTCCGGATCCTTGAAATAGCTCTCCGTGAGCCAAGGCGACCGGACACATACTTCCCCGGTGGCAACGCCGTCATGGGGGACGTCCCTTCCCAGCGGGTCCTTAAGGCGCACATAGACGAGGGGTGCCGGCAGACCGGTCTTGACGAGGGTGTCCACGTTCTGTTCCTTCGTCTCGTTCAGCATCCATGGCTTGAGGTTGGCCGCCGTGAGGAGGGGACAGGTTTCCGACATGCCGTAGGCGGCAAAGATCTGGATGCCCATTTCCATGGCTTCCAGGGCCAGGCTTTTAGGGAGACGGGCGCCGCCGATGATTACCTTCCAGAAGGAGAGGTCGAATTTCTTGGCCGCCGGGCTGCTCACAAGCATCTGAATGATCGTCGGGACACAGTGGGAAAAGGTCACCCTTTCCGTCAGGATCAGCTTCAGGAGCATTGCCGGCTCATACCGCCCCGGATAAACCTGCTTGACCCCCAGCAATGTGGCCGCCCACGGAAAACCCCAGGCATGGACATGGAACATGGGGGTGATGGGCATGTAGACATCGTTCGATTTGCAGCGGGCAATGGATTCATAGGAACCGGTTGCCAGCAGGAGGGCCTGGGCATGGAGGACCAACTGGCGGTGGGAGAAATGGACGCCTTTGGGCAGTCCGGTCGTACCCGTGGTGTAAAAGACCGTCGCCTGGGTGTTTTCGTCAAGATCGGGGAAATCATAGGAGGACGCCGCTCCCGCCAGCATTTCCTCGTATTCCGTGTCGAAGGGTATCTTTGATTCCGGTTTGGCGCCGTCATCGGTTATGAGGATGACTTTCTTGACCGTGGTCAGCTTGTCCCAGATCGCCTCGAGCATGGGAACAAAATCCTGATGGATCAGGACGATTTTGTCCTCCGCATGATTCATCGTATAGAGGACCTGTTCGGGGGAAAGGCGCCAATTCTGGGTATGCATGATGGCGCCCATCATGGGGACGGCGAAGAAGCACTCCAGATAACGGTGGCTGTCATAATCAAAGATGCAGACCGTGTCCCCGGCGCCCACGCCGATCTTTTCCAGTCCGTTGGCCAGGCGGTGGATCCGCTCGTTGAGGGTAAGGTAAGTGAGACGGACCTTGTCCCGGTAGACAATCTCCTGGTTCGGGGCAAAAGCCAGGGGCATTTCGAGGATGTGCTTGATGAGTAACTGGTATTTGTAACATTCACCCGGTTCATAGATTTTCTTTGCCATACATTCCCTCCTTAAATGATTTAATGTTAATGGTCATTTTTCCGCTTGTGTCAGGACGATGAAAAGTAATAAAAAGGGGTTCCGCTGAGGACGAATTTGGCATACAATCGTATTTGTCGATACCCATGCACGAATCCGCAACGATGAAATAGTGCGTCATTTATAACATATCGCCCACTTATTGACAATTAAAAAAGGCAGGATTCTTCATGCATATTATCATTGATGGATACAACCTCATTCGCCAGTCCGACCGCCTCCGGAAGGCGGAGAGATTCAATCTCGAGGAAGGCCGCCACTCCCTGATTCGTTTCCTGATCCCCTACCGGGAACGGAAAGGGCACCGGTTGACGGTGATATTTGACGGTTGGGACGGGGGCTCTTTCCAGGAAGAACGGGACCGGGAAGGGGGGATAGACATCATCTATTCCCGGAAAGGGGAAAAGGCCGACGACCTCATCAAGCGCATGGCGGAAAGATCGGGCGACGAACTGGTTGTGGTCACCTCGGACCGGGACATCGGTCATTTTGTGGAGCGGTGCGGTGGTACGGTAGTGGCCTCCCAAACCTTTGAAGGCATCGTCGGGGGGGATCACCCGCCTTCAGAACCATTCACTTACGGCCAAGTCGTCGCTGACAAGGAAGACGACGACTTGGTACAGGGAAAAAAGGGAACCAAAAAGAAAGGGCCTGCGAAAAAAACATCCCGGAGGGAACGGGAATACCACAAACGCCTCGTCAAGCTCTAACAGCGTCGGTTTTATCGAAACAGAAGGAGAGGACAAAGCTCTCCAGCAGGAGATGGGCGTCCCGCCCCGTGGTTTTCATCTGCAGGTCGAGGCGGGCAAGCTCCTGCAGACACCTGATCAGGGCGGCGTCGGAAAAACGATGGGCTCGCCGGCACGCTTGATAAACGACATAGGGATGCTCGTCCGAAAGATCACCCAGTTCCCCCTTCCCCTCCCGTGCACCGGCCAGGGCCTTGATCTCCGGGATGACCTGCCTCTGGAACTGACCGTAATCCATTCCCGTCTGCCAGGAACGCAGCCGCCCGCTGTTCATGAATATCCGGGCGTGGAGAAGGAAACGGATCTCCCGGACCAGCATGGATAAGACCACCAGGGGTTGCACGCCTTGCTCCCCAACCAGCTCTCTGAGTACGGCCAGGGCTTTGGGGGCCATTTTGTCCCCCAGGGCGGTGGTCAGGTCAAAGACATTGTCTTCTTTAGTCTTGCCGATTACCTGTTCGACATCCTCCTTCCGAATCTGGTTCCGCTCACCGGTGAAGGCCACCAGCTTTTCCAGGGCGCTTGTGGATGAGTCCAGATCAAAACCGGTTTTCCTGCCCAAGACAAGCCAGGCTTCGGGAACAAGAGACTTGCCGCTTCTTGCGAGGAGTTCCCTAGTTTTATCCATCAGCAGGCTCTGTTGACGCGCCTCGCCCTTGGCTGCCGAAAATTGGAGAACCCGGCCGGTATCAGAAAGAATTTTTATCAACCGCTTCCGTTTATCAATGCTTTCGGCGGTCAGAATCAGCACGTTCCCATCGGGCAATCCGGAGGTTAAAAGTTCTTCCAGGCGGTCCGTGTCCGCTTTTCGCCGTTGCGGAAGGAGTTGCCGGCCGATACAGATTTCCAGAACCCGGGGCAGCCATTTTTCCCGGTTTTCATCCCTTTCGTCATCCAGGACCCGGGACCATTCTTCCTGGCTAATGCGCTTCCACCCGCCATCCCGCAAGTCTTCAAGACTCCAACCGGCCATCCCCAGAAAGGTCATAAAATCCTTTGCCGCCCGCAGGGGATCTTTATCCAAATGTTCACGTACCTGTTGCAGCATGCGCAGGGGCTGCTGGCGGGGAGCAAGAAACACCGCCTGACGGACAACAACGACTTTATTGGCGGGGAGGAGCGGCGCGGCAACCAGTTCCTCACAGAGCTTGTCAACGTCCATCTGGTCCGGATCCATAAAAAACAGATTGAACGCCCGGTCCCCTTCGGGAAGGATGGCGGCAATGATTTTGTTTAAGGCCTCCCGGATCAGAAATGATTCCCCCACAAGCAAATAGGAAGAAGCGATCTTTCCCGCTTTCAATTCGCGAAGGACCCTTGCGAGGTCATCTGGCTGTGGGCCTTTTTCAGAGTTCATGATCAGGATAATCAGACAATGATAAACTTCCTGATGTGCCTGACAACCGCTTCCGGGTCATCGATAATTTGGAAATAATTGAGGTCTTCCTTCTCGATCATCAGCTCCCGCATCACAGTCTTTTTCATCCAGTCCAGAAGGCCCTTCCAATACTCGCTCCCCATGAGAATCACGGGGAAGCTCTTGATCCGTTTCGTCTGAATGAGGGTCAGGGCTTCAAAGAGTTCATCGAGGGTACCGAAGCCGCCGGGAAGAATGACATAGGCCATGGCGTACTTGACAAACATGACCTTGCGAATAAAGAAATATTTATAATCGATGTGGACATTGGCGTAAGGATTTGGTTTTTGTTCATAGGGCAGACGAATGTTCATGCCCACTGATTTTCCGCCCCCCTCGGCCGCCCCCTTGTTGGCGGCCTCCATAATTCCCGGGCCGCCCCCGGTAATCACACTGAAGCCCTCCTGGGCGAACCTCCGCGCCAGAACCACCGTTTTTTCGTAATACGGGTCCCCCGGTTTGACTCGCGCCGAGCCAAAGATGCTTACCGCATGATTGATCCCTGACAAGGTCTCAATGGCGTCGACAAACTCCGCCATAATACGGAATATGCGCCACGATTCCTGAACAGTCAGGGCATCGACGAGATACTGTTTTTCTTCCAAAGCTTATGAAGATTTCCTTCTCTGAACCTTGGCAAAACGCCGCCTTGCTTCAATAGCCTTTCTTTTCTTCCGCACGGAAGGCTTCTCATAAGCGCGGCGCAACTTCAGTTCCTTGAATAAACCGCTTTTAGAAAGCTTGTTTTTGAGAATCTTTAGGGCCTTTTCGACATCATTGTCAAATACCTTTACTTCCAAAATCACCAGTCCTTTCTATTCAATTTTCATCGCTATTCTACAACATTTATTCTTGACGACTTTTTGCGGAGTCGCCCTTTTTCATTTTACCCGACAGAGGGCGCAAAAAAAGGGCGGTACGGCGCCTTCACATTTCGCTTGTGCCGTGACCTACCCTTTGTTGTTACAGATATTTAATCACACCCCTTGCTTTGCGATAAATTCCTGAAGTACCCTTAAAAACTCCTCGTTTTCTTTGGGCTTTCCCACGGCAACCCGCATGCAGTTGCACAGGTCGCCGAGGACAGGGAAATTTTTAACGATAATCCCCTGTTCAAGAAGATAATTGTATATACGATCTGAAGCAAAATCGCAACAAAAAAATAAGAAATTTGCATCCGAATTTAGGGGTCGAATCCCTCTTCAACTTTCCCAGGCAAGATCACCATATCTTGTCTCCAACAAATGATCCTTTAATGCTTCTTCTCCCGGCGTCAGTGACCCTTCGGCAAGAGAAACCCCCCATCCGTCTTGAAAAGCCCCGATAATGCTTTTACAGACATCTTCACCCGTTACGGACCGGGGCAGATGCTCATAGAGAGAGGTCACTTTTTCTCGCAAGGCTTGTACCCGCCTTGCCCGTGGTTCTCCGTGAGGCATTGTGACATCGCAGGTCTTTTCCGGATTAAAGCTCATCAGCAGGGATCCCTGTTGCAAAAAAGCACCTCGGGATCTCATTTGGGCGCTGCCGCAAATTTTTCTTCCCTTCACCAGTAGTTCATGGAGGGAGGGGACGAAGAAACAAGAGGCGTCCAGTGAGTCCTTTCCCGGCATCCTCCCCTCTGCCGAGAGAATCGCCTCCAGACCGAGCTTGTGCAATCCCTGGACAAGACATTGACTTATTACCTGGTATGTTTCCAGAATGGTAGGAGGAAAGATAGAAGTATTTTCCCGAGCAATGACGGCGTAGGTCAGATCATCGTCATGATAAACCGCCTTACCGCCCGTGGGACGCCGGACAACGGTTACACCGCCTTTTCGGCACGCCGGGAGATCGATCTCCCGATCGACATGCTGAAAATGACCGATCGAAACGGCCGGCGACAGCCACCCGTAAAGGCGTATTGTCGGCGGGCCTCCCGATCTTTGCACCTCCCTGAAGATGGCCTCGTCAATGGCCATATTTTCCCGGGGCGGGTATCTATGGAAAGGCACAAGCCGCCACGCCGCCAAACGGCCTATTCTCCTTCCACTTCCTGAAGGATAAAATCGTGATAGCCCCGGGAGTCGAGAAGATCATCCAGTTCGTCAAGGTCATTTATTTCCACGACGATCATCCACCCCGTATCATGGGGATCGCTGTTGACGATACCGATATCGTCAATAAGATCCTCGTTTACATTGATCACATTCCCGGTCAAGGGAGAAATAAGTTCGACCATTCCCTTGGCAGCTTCGATAGCGCCGAAGGGCTCATCCCTTTCCACCTCCGTATCGATCTCCGGAAGTTCCACGGAATGTACTTCCCCAAGCTTCTCCTGGGCCAGATCAGTGATGCCGATAGTAGCCAGGTCGCCTTCTACCCTGACCCATACATGCTCACGGCTGTAGAGCAAATCATCTGGAAAAACCTTCATAATCAGTGCGTCCTTAGTCTTTATTTATTAGATGATCTTCAGTTCCTTTGATATTTTTGTTAAAATGTCACAACCATCATCTTTCACCAGCACCATGTCCTCGATACGTATACCCCAATGACCCGGAAGGTAAATACCGGGCTCGATCGTCACCACCATGCCTGCTTCCAGGACTTGATCGGACAGGGCAGACAGCCTTGGCGCCTCGTGAACATCCAACCCGACGCCATGACCGGTACCGTGGGAAAAATGCTGCCCATAACCCTTTTTCTCGATAACCTGCCTGGCAATCCGGTCAATTTCCCGGCAGGCTGCCCCCGCTCTCACCGCTTCAATCGCCCGGTCATGGGCGTCTTTGACGATGGAATAAACCTCCCGAAATTTCTTGTCGGCCCTGCCCAGGACAAATGTGCAGGTCTCGTCCGAGCGGTATCCGGCATGAACGGCCCCGAAATCCATAACGACGGCGTCTCCATCCTCAAGCTTCCGAGGCCCCGGGTGGGCATGGGGAAGGGCGGCATTCAGCCCCGAGGCAACGATGGTGGGGAAAGACGTTTCTTCGGAACCGAGGGCGCGCATGCGATAATCCATTTCCAGGGCGATCGTCCTTTCTTCGACTCCCGGACGCATCTCCTCGATCACCTGCCAGAGGGCGTCGGTGGCAATATCCACCGCCCTGCGCAGGAGCAATACTTCCTGGCCGTCCTTGACGCTCCGGAGTCCGGTCAGCGCCTCCGTCAGGGGTATCAGCATACCTGGCGCCAGCTTCCCCCGCAGCTTTTCGTGAAACTCAACGGAAATGGCTGCTGCCTCAAAACCCGCCCGTTTTACCTCTTTCTCCCCCAGCACCGACACGATACCGCCGATCTTATCGCGATATTGGACGACTTCGCATTGGGGCGCCTCTTCGCCGGCCTGGGTAGTATAGCGCCCATCCACAAGGAGGACGCCGTTATCGGACCGGAGAATAAAAACGCCATCGCTACCCGTAAACCCCGTCAGATAACGGATATTATTCATCTCAAAGAACAAGATGGCGTCAACGCCAAGATGGGGCAGCCTTTCCAGAAGGCGGTCAAGCCGCCGCCGATAAGCCGTTGCCTCACCCCCCATCATGGTGTTCCCTGCCCAGTCTGTTCAACCATTGCGACAGTTCATGCACAACCGCGGTTTTTTTGTCAATAGGAAGATCACTGATTTTTTCATTTAATAACGCCTGCACTTCATTGAGCTGCTGACGGGCCTCTTTATGGCTCGGGTCCCGGGCCAGAATCGCCGCCAGAATCTCCCGGGCCCCCTCATGGTGCCCCTGACGGATATAAAGATCGGCCATGGTCAGAGTCTGGAAATCAGTGCCGAGATCGGGGGGCCGGTCCTGTGAACCATCATCCTCTGAGCCTTCATCAACAGGCCAAAGGGCCTCTGCATAATCCATATCGTCCGTCGACAGAGCCGCGCTTTTTTTATAAAAAATTCTGGCTTGTCCTTCGTCCCCCCGCTGCCGATAGACGTCACCGAAGTTTTTAAACAATTGAGACAGCTCGCTATTTACAGCATCCAACCTCGCCAGAAAATTTCGGGCCTCTTCGATATCGCCCATCCCCAAGCACGACTGACAGGCAATGACGGTCGCCGGAATGTCGTCCGGATTGGCAATCAGCCTTTCCTTAGCCAGATTCAAGGACAGTTGGTACTGTCCGTTTCCCATGTAACTATGGGCCTGTCTGCGGAAGTCCGGCGGGCCGCTCATAGAATAAACTCGCATATCTTGCTGTTTTTACAATGTATATGGCAAATGATGCGTCACGCTAACATAGCCCCTATAACGTGTCAAGAAGAGAATGGAAATATCATCCCATTATCTTCTTCCATTTAGAAGTGGAATTATCTCATGCACACACTCAGGACCTCTACAAAGTCCGTATCTCCGCTTAAGACCTTGAGGATGCCGCTCTGCATAAGGGTCCGCATCCCCTCCTCTCTGGCCGTTTTTCTGATCGCGGCGATGGATTTCTTCCCGATGATCATCTGTTTGATGTTATCCGACGCAACCAGGAGTTCATAAAGCCCCATCATCCCCCGGTAACCGACGCCATGACATTCCGGACATCCCTTGGCCCGATATATGGTCACCGATTCGTCATAGGGCAAGTTCAAGCGGTTAAAGTCCTTTTCCCCGAAATTTCTGACCAGGTCGTCATATTCCTCACGCCGCGGGTGGTAGGCCTCCCGGCAATGCAGGCAGAGCCTTCGCACCAGGCGCTGCGCCATGACACACAAAAGAGAGTCGGCGAAAGCGAAGGGGTCGATTCCCATATCGAGGAGACGGATGATGGTTTCCGGGGCGTTGTTCGTGTGCAGGGTGGTCAATACGAGATGACCCGTCGTCGAGGCGTCAACACCCATCTTGGCCGTTTCATAGTCCCTCATCTCTCCGACCATGATAATGTCCGGATCGGCCCTGAGAAAGGCGCGCATGGCATTGCCGAAATCGAGGCCGATTTTATGATGAACCTGAACCTGCCTGATCCCTTTCTGGGTGATTTCAACCGGGTCTTCCACCGTCCAGATCTTTACCCCGGGCCGGTTCAGGACATGGAGCACCGCATGGGCCGTGGTTGTCTTGCCGGAACCCGTGGGCCCAACGAGGAGGATCAGCCCATAGGGCTTTTTCATGAGGTCCTCAAACCGTTCCCTGGTATCCGGTTCCATCTGCAGGTCCCCCATGGTCATGATCTTCCCCCTGGTAAGGATCCGCATAACCACATCTTCCACATAGCCGTGGGTAGGAATGGTCGCCACCCGCAGCTCGACGTCTTCTCCATTCGGCCTTTTATACTGGATCTTGCCGTCCTGGGGAAGGCGCCGCTCGGTGATGTCCAGATTCGACATGATCTTGATCCGGGAGACAATCGCGGCGCGATAATCGTAAGGATGGGTTTTGAAGGAGACGCACTCCCCGTCGATGCGAAAGCGGACATAGACCTGTTTTTCTTTGCCATCCGGCTCGATATGAATGTCCGAAGCCCGCCGGTTGCATGCTTCATTGATCATTTCGTTGACCAGCCTGACGATCTTGCTGTCCGACTCCGAGACGCCCTGCCCGTTTTCCCGGGAAGCCTCATCAATGCCATAGAAATGATTAATGAATTTGATGATGTCTTCCTTGGTAGCCGGATAATAGTCAACCTCCTTCGTCCGGAGTAGGTTTTCGATCATATCCTTTTTCAGAAGGTTGTCGGGATCATCGATGACTACTCGGATGCGCCCCGCCTCTTTGCCGAGGGGCGCCCAGAGTTCCCGGCGGAGGAATTCATAGCGCAGGCTGCGGAGGAGTTCTTCCGGAATCGGATGACTCACGTTAAAAGCGATTTGATGATTGGCCTTGGCAGGTCGTGGTTTCATAGTCGGGGAGTCACGCCACCGCTGCGATCAGTTCCTTAATCTTCTGTTTCTCCATAAGGCCCCCATATACATTATTGAAAATGAAACATAACGAGCAATACCGTTCATTGTCAATAAATAAATGGCAGCTAAATGAAGATACGGCATTTCGACAAAGGAATGTTTCTGCGGGATTGGTCTTGACTTTAACCCGGGCAGTCCATAAAGATCTTCTTGACGCGATGGAAAAAGGAGGAAGAGAACTCTGCAATGTGCGGCCGTTTTGTCTTACTGACGGATTTATCAAGGGTCGTGACGAACTTTGAGATTGGGGACGTCACCTGTGAATACCGGCGGAGCAACAATATCTACCCCGGCCAGCAGATCGCCGCCGTTATCCGGAAGGGAGTGAACCGTCTGGTGGAATTCCGCTGGGGGCTCATCCCTCCTTGGGCGAAAGACCCTTCCATCGGCAACGGCCTGATCAACGCCCGTGCGGAAACTGTGGCCGACAAACCCAGTTTCCGCCACGCCTTCGGGAAGCGCCGCTGTCTCATCCTCGCCGATGGCTTCTACGAGTGGCAGAAAACGGATGGTCCGGTAAAAAAGCCCTGGTTCATTCACCTGCGGTCCGGCCAGCCCTGCGGTTTTGCCGGTCTTTATGAAACCTGGACATCCCCGGAGGGCCTCCCCGTCCATTCCTGCACAATCATCACGACCAAAGCCAATCAAGCGATCGCAGCCATTCACGATCGCATGCCCGTCATTGTCCCCGAAGCGGCCCAGGCCGTCTGGCTCGATCCTGAGAACGGTTGCCGGGATGAACTTCTTTCCATCCTGATTCCCTATCCGGCGGCGGACATGGTCTGCCTGCCCCGATATCCCGTGTCATTCCAAAGTGAGGGAGTTCACACACCGCACGTGACGCAGATCACCCTTTAACTGCAAGATATACATTGACTTTATTAGATAAGAAGACTTATCTTAAAATCGTCGAAAAGAAAAACAAGAACCATATTTTTTAACGCTTTTGAAAAAAGCCGTTATTCCGGCGCAGGCAGGTATTCAGAATGCACATAAACAAAAGCAACTTCTCATTTCCCGGTCAAGCATGGGGAAAAAGCTAAAATTGGACGATGTTCCAGGCTTTCGATATTTGAGTATGTCTTGATTTCCCTCTTGATCTGTCCTATAGTATACATAGTTAATAGAAATGACGATGCAACGGATATGCGCATAAATAAGATCTATAAGCGACGGGGATTTTCCCTCATTGAGTTGATCATTGTAATTGCGATCATCGGAATCATGAGTACGGTGGCAGCGGTTGGATGGCAGACCTATGTCAATCATTCGAACTTAAGAACCGTGGCGCGGGGAATTGAGGCTGATTTTTTTAATGCCAAAGTAAAGGCAACGGCAGAAAATACAGATTATACGATAACATTTAATCTCGACCAGCAAAATTACACCGTATCAGGAGCCGCAACACAAACGAAATCTCCTCAATCCTTTGTCAGCAATGCCTCCGGCATTACAATCCCCTCCGTCACGTTGGCCGGTGTAGGCACGGTAACAAGCGGCACGGCGGCGATCACCTTTCAAAAACGAGGGACTTTCAACCCGCCGAGCGGCAGCGTCATCATTCAAAACAGCAGTGGGTCAACGGCAACCATAACCTTTAATGCAGCGGGGAGAACCTATGTCCGTTATGCATGGTAACGACAGGGGCATCAGCTTGATTGAGGTTGTCATCGCCATGTTCTTGACGACCGTGGCGGTATTGGCGATTCTTTCGCTGCAGGCGCCGGCATGGAAAACCACGGCAAGAGCAGATTACCTCGGCAGGGCCGCGGAGATCATGCACCGGCAACTGGAGAACACGGAATCATTTATCATGAATCCATGCAATACCGTAACCACAGGCGGCCCTACGACATCCACCGTGACCACGAGCGGACAGGGCGCATCTATTTCCGGAGATGCAACCTTCACTGTAAACACGACGATAACGAGTATCGGCACGAATATTTGGCGGGTTGACGTTACCGTTACCTGGCCGCCCCTGAATACAACGGGGATCAGGGGCAGCGTCGTTGTCGCCAGACAGCAGTTTTTCAAGAGTGGATGCTGATGACTAAGCATAACAAAGGTTTTACGCTGGTTGAGATTCTCGTGGCGATGGCCATCGGGATGATCATGCTGACGGCCATCTATACTGCCATCAATACAGCCCAAAGATCAACCTCCGGCATTGAAAGAAAGGTCGTTGCCCAACAGGACGCCAGAGCCGCCCTGGAGCTTATGGCCATGGAAATCCGCATGGCATCTTACGACCGAAACATGGACACGGCGATATGGGTCGATCCGGCGAACTGTTCAAGCAGCTCGGCAAATCCTACCTACAAGGGCATTCAGGAAGCCACCCCCTTTAATATCACCATTGAGATGGACATCAATGATAACGGCATAATAAGACCGGAAGATTCAAATGAAACCATCAAATATGTCTACCAGGCGGCAAGTCAATACATCACCAGGTCAACGAATTGTGGCTCTGCTAACCCCTTTCTCGGAGACGACCCTACCAGCGGCAGGCCGCTGAGCGTCAGGGTTGTGAATGATCAAAACGGCAACGGCGCATATGATTCAGGCACCGATGTCCCGATCTTTCGCTATTTCGACGGGGCAGGCGCCGAGATACCGTCCGCAAACCTTCCGGCGTCCATACCGAACGTAAGGGTGATAGAGATCACGCTGGTGGTGGAGACGGAAGACGTAGATCCTGCTTCGAATCAAAGGCGCAGGATGGTTTACTCAACCCGCGTCATACCGAGGAACCACGGGATAACACAACAATAAAACCATGAAAGACAACATCCACAGGCAAATAAAGGGGTTAAAAACCACTAATTCCGAAAGAGGGTTTGCGCTGATTGCCGCCATCCTCGCCTGCCTCATCCTGATGGCATTGGCCATGCTGGTCATATCATTATCCACAGGCGACCTGAAAACCAGCGCCACCATCGTCGGGGACAAGAAATCGCTGTCCGCGGTGGAAAGCGGCGTTCATAGACTCTCGCAGAATTTTGACCCTTCCGCGGCCAATTTCGGGTGCAGCACCAGTTGGCAAGACGTTGACGCCACCAATGATCCCGGTTCGCAATATCGATATTCAACGGCGACGGCATCGACGATGCCGCCTTTACCGCTGGCGGGCTACTCCATGGAGGCCGGACAGGGATGGGGGATGACCAGATACAATGACGCGGTGGAAGGACAAAATACGACCTACAATACAAAAGCGCAGGTGGATGTCGGCATCGGCTACGGTCCCGTACCGACCGGCACCACATACAGGTGAAGGCTTTAACCGATGCCCGCCACGGGCACTTGTCAGTCAACAGGAGGCAGAAAATGTCAAAATATAGGATCGCGCTACTATTGATTATCCCATCGCTTCTATTAATCGGATTCCTGAGTCAGGCTGTCGCGGTAACGGGCAATCTGCCTTCCCCGGCGGCGGCGCCTGCCCGGACGAAGATGTTGAAAGTCACCGGCGTGGTAAAAAAAATACAAGACAATGTCCTGTATCTGGAAAACAATAAGCGCTACAACCTGAAAAATGTCAAGGTAACCGAAGCATATGACCGCAACAACCGCATCTCCGACAAGAAATTGATGGCGGAAATGTTGTTTGTCAACGGCACATTGAAGGAAGTCAACATTCGCTAATCATCCCAGACAGGCTTCAAGGAGGTACCGATATGAAGAGAGGAAGACATTATCTCTCTATTATTGCGGCTTTAACATTAATGACGTTGATATCCCCGCTGAATTTAAACCCCGCGGCGGCGGACGAACAGGAGCTTTTTACTTCCGGTTCGTCCGTAAAATCGAACGTCCTGCTCATTCTGGATAATTCCCAGAGCATGGACGAGGATTTTGTCGGCAACTGCGTCTGCCCCTGGGCGACCAACAGCAGGCTGGTGGAGGGCAAAAGGGCGCTGCGAACCATCGTCACCGATTACGCGACAAAAATGCGGCTGGGGTTGATGACTTACAGCCTAGGCAGCGTATCGAATTATCGCCTCCACAACGCCGTGTATTTTGCCTCCTATGAGCCGAAATCCTACTGCCCGGACCCGCCGGCGGCGTGCGCCGACTGGTGCAAAAATGATACCGCGGCAAGCAGAACGACCTGTCAGGTCGACTGTGTGCTTCAAAACTGGCTCTTTGATGTTGACTACCGCGATGAAATCATAACCACGGGAACGGGATACGGCCCCGGCACGGAACAGCGGAACCGGTATTGCGACCTCATCTATCCGAAAAAAAACCGCTTTACGAACTCCACGGACACCTCGCGGTACGTTTACTACCGGATCCCCGGGACCTTTTACGCCTCGGGCAATTATGGTACCGCCTTCTGCTATTCGACGGGGTACAATCCAAACGAGTCGGTTAATGACAACTACAGTTGCTATTCAACAAAGTACGGAACCAGCGACGGGACCTATACCGGGGCCAATCCCGGTCAATACTACACTTATTCCACCGGCGGCACTTTCTCCCCGACGGACGAGGATATCGCTCAGGGCTTCTACGACTTCGGCCGACGGATGAGCTGGTATTACGTAGGCAGGACCTGGTATCGCAACAGCTCCCCCGGCGGCGGCTACCTGCACATCGCCTGCGACACCAACCTCAGCAACAACAACCAGCGGGATGCGCTGCTGGCGAAGCTCGAGATGAAGGAAGGCGACGAAACGGGATATATGGGCTGCAGCAGCGGCAACACATGCGCTTACGTCGTCAATGCGGGGCTTACGCCCACGGCAGGCACCCTCCAGTCGGCGACCGACTATTTCAAGGGTTCGGGGAGCTACACGAGTCCGATCTCCGATTCCTGCCAGAAGAACTTCATCGTTTATGTGACGGACGGCCTTCCCAGCGTCGGCACGAACGGGGCAACGGGCACGGCCGACAATCTCATGCCGGACGTCCTGAGTAAGATCGATGCCCTCCGGGCCACGGTCAAGAGGATCGGCAGCACGGATTACACCTTCAACATCAAGACTTATGTCCTGGGCATGGCCTTGACGGACGCCTCAAAAACCCATCTCAACAACATGGCGTCGCACGGCGGTACGGCGCAGGCGGACGGCACGGCCTATTACGCCGACAACACGACCGCCCTGAACAACGCCCTGAACAATATCTTCTCCGATATCGACACCAGATCCTACACCTTTTCCACGGCCTCGGTATCGTCATCCCGGCTTGCCGACGAGAATTACCTCTACGAGGCTTCGTTTGCACCGACCAGCACCGACCCCTTCTGGAAAGGATACCTGAAAAAATGGTCGCTGAAATCCGACGGGAGCCTGGACGCGGAGCTCTGGGAAGCGGGTTCCGTGCTCAGGAATACATCGGCCTCAGGCAGAACGATCTATACTCTGATCGGCGGCAACTTAACCTCTTTTACCACCAGTCTCAATTACACATACCTCAATGTGGCGGATCAAACCGCTGCAAACAGCGTTATCAATTATATTCGGGGCGTAAGCGGAAGCAACCCGGAGGACTGGAAACTGGGAGACATCTACCACTCCAACCCCATTACGATCGGCTCCCCCTCGCCATTTTTTACTGATTTCCGCGACGGCGACAATGCCTTCAAGACCTTCCGGGACGCACATCCCCGGGCCAGCAACTGTTCCGACGGCGGGACGTCCTGCGCGGGCTACGGCAAGCGCCTTATCGTCGCCGGCGCCAACGACGGCCAATTCCACGCCTTCAAGGGAACGGACGGCTCCGAATACTGGAGCTTCATCCCCCCGAACCTGCTGCCCAAGCTGCAGTATCTCGCCCATGCAAGCCATCCCCTCGCCGACCCTGTCCCCGCGCATATGTTTTATGTCGACGGCCCCGTAACCGCGGCGGATGTCTGGCTCGGCACCGGGGACGGGACGGCAAAGACCAATACTGACGGAACGAACGACTGGAAAACTCTCGCCATATTCAGTGTGGGAAGAAACGACCGGGACTATACGACGGCGGATAAAAGCACCGTGCCGCAATCCACCAAATATTGGAGTTGGAATTCTTCCTGCGACGGCAACCTCAAAGAAACCTACGACAGCTCCGACACCGCACATACGTACTATTATTGCGGTTACTACGCCTTTGATTTTACGGATGTTACGACTACTTCACCATCATTTAAGTGGAAATTGAATATCAACACGACAAAATATTCCACCCAAACCGCACCCACGGTATGGCCGTATCTGGGAGAGCCATGGAGCAAGATGACAATCGGGAGGGTGATAATAGGCGGCAATGAAAAGTGGGTAGGGTTCATCAGCGGCGGTTATAATGCGGCGGATTGCTCCGGAGGAGGAAGCTGCGATACAAGAGGCAAGGGCGTCTTTGCCGTTGATTTAAGCGACGGCTCCATCATGTGGTCTTACACCCATGCCAACCATGCCGATATGGACTATTCTTTAGCCGCCCCCCTGGCGATCGTGGATACGGACAACGATGGATTTATCGATGCCGCTTATGTCGGGGATCTCAAGGGCAATGCGTGGCAGTTCAATTTCTGCAAGAGCAGTAGCAGCAGCTCCTGCAACACCTCGAACTGGACAGGGGCGCTACTCCTGGACAAGTTGAGCGGAAGCGATAAATTCCCTATCTACAACCAAATGACCGTTTCAAAGGACAGCTTGGGCAATTTATGGCTTTACTGGGCTACGGGCGACAAGGTGGATCCGACGGGCAGCGGCCCGGCAGCGTGGGTGTATGGTTTAAAGCCGCTCCTTTGCGTAAACTCCAGCGGTGTGCCGACACCATGCGTCCGGAATGACCTGGATAACATAACATCTCAGCAGCAGGCGTATTGCGGTGCGACTTCCCAAAAAGTGGGCTGGGCTATCAATCTGGCGGGAAATTCCGAGCAAGTCTTGGCGGAACCCGTAGCCTTCGGGAACGTCCTTTATTTTACGTCCTTCGTCCCCGCGTCGGGAAGCAGCTCCTCCTGTACGAAAACCGGCACGTCATATTTATATGCTATCAACATCGACAACAACGCGTCGAGCTGTAGTGTCGGGACAGGAGTTTTTTCAGGTTCGGAAAGAAGGATGGAAATTGGCGTGGGGATAGCGTCCGCACCCATGATATCTCTGAAACCCGGGTCAGCCCCGTCACCCGACATATATGTAACGACGAGCGGTGCCGGGGGACAGGAGTCAAGCACGGTGAGAGTAAATTTCAATCCCCCGACCGTATCGAACAGAACCAATATGCTCTACTGGAAAGATAGGCGGCTCCAGTAAGGGATATGAATGGGGCCGTTACTTATAAGTCCCCCTTAAAAAAAGGGGGATACATGGGAATTTCAGAGGTGCATTCTCAGTGAAAAAAGCTAAACCGCTGGCGGCAAAGCCCATCCCCATTCGGTTAAAGCAGCCAAAGGGAAAACCGGCTGCTCAAAAAAAATTTAGCGTCAAGAGCGCCATCATCGCCTTTGCCGTATTCAGCGCGGTGGTAATCATCTGGCAATGGAACCGCTCTCCGGCGACTGCCCCGACCGTACCCGCCGGCAGCCAGACAGGAACAACGACGGCTGTCGCCCCGACGGCAGCCGAGGAGACAGCCGTCGGGGCGTCGGCAGCCAAAAGCACGGCCGGAACGGAAGCCTCCGGCCTCATCATCGCCGCTATCCGGATCACCCCCACCCAGCCCTTGGCGGCAGAGCCAATAACGGCGGTCGTCTCCCTCGCCGGCGGGGACGCCGAGGGAATAACCTTCACCTATCAGTGGAAGCGCAATGACCAGTTCATCCCCGAAGCAACAACCAACATCCTTAAGGATACGCCCCTCAAACGCCGGGATCGGATCAGCGTTGTGGCGACAGCCGTCCGTGACGGTGTCTCCGGACCGCCTACGGAGAGCCAGACCGTGGTTATCTATAGCCTCCCCCCGTCCTTGGACATGAAAATCGTCACGCCGCAGATCCGCATGGGACTGCCGATCGAAATCCAGTTGATCGGATCCGCCCCGGACGGCGACAAGGTCGTCTATTCCCTGCTCTCTCCCTTCATAGAAGGGATGACCATTGATGGAAACACGGGAAAGATTATCTGGACGCCCCTGCGGGTACTCAAGGGGAAACTGAAATTCGGCGCCGCCGCAATCGACACCGACGGCAACAAGACGATGAAGGTCTTCGAACTGGATATGGGGATAGAGCAGGGGCAGTAATTCCCTCCGGGTTTCTTCCCCGATTGGCCGCTTTTTTTACATCCGTGTATGAGCCGCCTCCTCCGCCTTAAGGATGCGGGGAGTCAGAAAGATGAGGAGTTCCCGTTTGGTCTTATTTACCGTTTCGTACTTGAAAAGCCAGCCAAGAATCGGGATCTGGGAGAGCCAGGGCACGCCCTCTGTTAGTACGGTATCTTCCGTTTTAAGGATACCACCGATGACAATGGTGTCCCCATCCCGAACGACGACCTTGGAATCGACGCTACTGGTAAAAACGGGATAATTCCCCTGAGCATCCTTTTCCGCCTTGTTGGGACGGTCGTTTTTAGCCTTGATCGTCATCAGGATGTGGTTATCCGACTTGATTTCCGGGGTTACCTCCAATTGCAATGTCGCCTTCTTGTAGGTCGTCGTCGCGGGGCTGGTGGTCGTCCCCGGTGTCACAACCGGGATTTCCTCGCCCTGCTCGATAATTGCCTTCTGAGTGTCCTGGGTCAGGACCCGGGGGGAGGATAATACCCTTCCGGTGGAATTATTTTCAAGCGCCCCTATCTGGGCATTAAGCACTGCGTTCGATCCACCCAGAATTATCCCCAGCGTCGGCGACACGACCGAACCGAAGCCCATGGCCAGAGAGTCTCTGGTCAACGCAACGCCCGTCGTCAATTTGGTAATCGGCGTCGCCAACGGATTGGTGCCGCCTAAAATACCCAAACTGTAATTCCTGTTTCCAGCCCCATCGTCGCCGCCAACACTCGTCGACATGCCGGCGCCCCACCGCACGCCGAGTTCACGCAAAAACGATTCGTTGACCTCGAGGATCTTCGCCTCGATCATAAGCTGTTTCAGCTTGCCTTTTTCAAGTAGCTCCTTGTTTTCCGCCGCCTTTTTGACGTCCTCCTCCTTCTGACGGTTCTGAACGCTCGCTACCCTCTCGGCATCATCCTTTTTTGCCCGCTCCGTGGACATGACGCTGATGACATCGCCGGTCCGTTTCTGCGTTAGCCCGCTGAGATCAAGAATCGTGGTCAGAACCTGGTCCCAAGGCACGTTATCCATGCGTACCGTCACATTGCCCTTGACGTCCGGGCTGGTAACGATATTGACATTCCCCTGTTCCGCCAGCAGCCTCAGGACACCACGGATATCCGCTTCCTGAAAATCTACGGAAATGATTTTACTTGGAACGATATCCGCTTTCGGGAATGTTGTCGGGGCTATGGGCGCCCCTGTCTTCTTATCGGTTTCCGCCGCCGCCTTTCCAGCCGTTTGCTCCGCAGCCCGCGACGCCGCTTGCGGCATCAGTGACGGTTCCGGTGTTGTCGCCGCGGCCGCCGGCAAGGCGGCAACATTGAAATCGACGATGACGAGGTTGCCTTCCTGACGGACGCTATAGGGAACGGCTTCCCGCAACTCGATGACGACGCTGACGGTCTGCTTCCCTACCGTACTTGATTGTTCCGGCACGGCCCGGATGACATTGCTCAGCGCCCCTTCCCCGAAGGATTTTCTCAAATCCGTCGGGGCAAACATGTTGTCCATTTTAACGGCAATTGATTTGCCTGCCAGTTTTTCAACCTGGACCCCGGCCTGCCTCGAGGCCATAATGGTCACCCGCTCTTTACCGGCCATTTTCTCAAAAAGGACATTTTCCAGGTATCCTGTCGGCGCGGCCGGCGCCGCCGCGCCTGTCCCCTCGCCTTTTACCGTACCCACCGTGACCAACAAGCACAGTGCACATAAAAAACAAAGGGCAAAACCCATTGACCACTTTTGTTTTTTCATGGTTTTACCTCTTCACTTTCTTTGAGAAGTTTCATCTCCACCTTCTTTGCTCCTGCCTTTCCCTTTTTGCCCCCTGCCGTGGGTTCTTCGATAACTACCCTGTCCCCGTTGATTATTGCCACCTTGCCCTTATTCATGCCAATGGGGGTGCCGATGGACAGGGTATAATACTTGCCGGTCATATCCTGAACGACGGCGGTTCTGCCTTTTTCATTGCCTCCGATGCCGACCAGCCTGAATTGCTCAATCCCCACCCGCTGG
>Ga0074199_1000986_pt1 | contig 31122 bp, 25 predicted proteins | sample EPASupsiteSAE347_FD_64528 | JGI IMG/M metagenome (GOLD analysis project Ga0074199, IMG submission 64528) | Bioremediated contaminated groundwater from EPA Superfund site, New Mexico - Sample SAE3-47 | ecosystem: Environmental > Aquatic > Deep subsurface > Groundwater > Contaminated ... | reverse complement strand
CTTATATAATTTGAGTGCAGGGCGAAAGTAATATGGGCAAAGGACTTCGCTTTCATCCCACGGCCTAAAGGCCGGGGACTTCCCGCTTCGTCCTTCGCAATCCTACGAGTTAAATTGGGGCATGACGGCATCAGAGCATTCGGCTATCGTATGCTCAGCACTATCCAGAATGCAGCGATGCCGACGGCGATGAGCAGACCGCTAACCAGCCGTCCATGGCCCACCCGCCAGCGTGCTAATGTGAATCTTGCGCTGATCAGAACATGCACGAGGAAGAAAAAGACGAGGAAGAGGTCAAGATTTGTATGCATGTACTTCGCCTGCTGCAAAGGCATTATGATCCTATTTGTCCAGGCGTAGCCGGAGATCAGGAAGATGATCATGAACAGGAAAAGCATCCAGGCGGAGATTCGATTTATCTTAACGAAGAGTCGGCCAATATTCAAAACAAATTCACCAAGAATTGTTTGATTCTTCATGGATATTAATATGCGGTATCAGGACGCTTCTGCATTTTGGCGCAGTCCATGATGTTCTTTTATCGATCAATGGTCACTTGGGTTCGATGATCATCTGGCATCGATGATCATCCGGTATCGATGTTTACCCGGTATCGATGACAACTCTTGTGTCGGTGATCATCCTTTGCCGGTGGCATCTGGCCTCGATGATAGCTCGGGCAATGATCGCCCTATGATGGCGGCAAAGACAAATCATCCAAAAAGCTTTTGCTTTAAGGCAGCGACAAATAGTTGCTAGAGGAGTTGTTTGTGAAGACGATCATCATTGCCCTTGTCGCGCTAACTCTGGCATTCATCCCCGCAGCAGCCGCTTTCGGTTGCACGGGAGACCTTTTCCAGGTAAAAAATCTGCTTTCCACGAATGATGCATCCTTCGTTCAAGATCTGCAGACCGTCCTTAGCAGCTATCGCTATACTGAGAATTATTCTGCCGGTAGCTTCGATTGCATGGACACGACCATGATCGCCATGCGCGTTCTGCAGGACTGGGGCTTTTATCCGAGCATCATCGGCAGAATCGCCCTTAAAAATTGGCCGGGAGAGTCCCACACCTGGCTGGCGGTCCCGGACGGCAAGGGTCACTTCGCGTTCATAGAAACCACTGCCTTCGCTTCGGGCGTGCCATGCCTCGGCGCGATAGTCTCGGCGGAAGGGAGCAAGGATTACGCTTCCGGCAATGTATTTCTCAATCCCATGCAAACATACCTGTGCTTCGGCTATTCCGAGGAGCGGTACTTGAAGGATCTGCACAAGGTGGAAAAGATAGTATCCGGGCAGATTGTGTTGAATCGCGATCAGCCAAAGGAGAATGTATGGACCTATAGTTAGATAGCTGATCAAAGATTATATTACAAAGAGTTAAATTAACGAATTAAATTAAAAAGAAATACATTAAAGAATAAAATTGCCAAGGGGGACCTTCAGGCTCTCTTGCTGGCAGGGATTGACGGAAAGCTGATGGAATTTAAGAGAGCCTGAATGGCCATAAAATGCCCGCTATTGTCTTTTTATTTTCCATCAGTGAATTCTTTATAGTCCAGACCCAATATGCTCGAAACAGGCCCTATCCAGAGGTTCTCTTCATCGATTGAGGGAAGTTCATACAATTTTCCTTTTTCATTCAGGGCATAATTATAAGGCGTTTTCCCCCAATCCCACAGGTCGGTGGGTGACGCTTTGCTCAATTCGCTGGTCACATTGGCGCTGGAGATTTGCGCTAAGAGATCCTGGCCGCTGCTTCCGCCAAGCTGAACCGGCGCAGCCATGCTGTTGATAGATAGAGCCGTAAGCGCCAGGCAGAGCAATATAAGGGTTCTTGGGAGAGTCATCGTGCTTTTTATCATTCTAGTCATCCTCATAGCCGAGTCTTTTGTCAGCATATCATTAGATGAAAATCTCCAATTTATTAATCCATTTAAGATTTAATATGTTGAATTGATGCATCGTTAAGGCATTTTATGATCGGCTGAGCCATTTCGCCAAAAATTGCCGTGCCATCCCGATGCCTGATCATGGTGATCTGGCACGTCTTTTTGAGCATCCCGCCATAAGATTCATTTTTTAGCCGAGTGCAGCAAATGATTGGCCGGCACGTCAAGCGGAAGCTCTTTCCAGGATTTCTATGAGATCATCCGTGCTGTAGCCCACGATGAGGCCGAGCAGCCTGTTCTCTTGATCATAAAAGCGCCTTATTTCATTGATTCTTTTCCGCACTTTCTCTCTATCGGATTGTGAGATCGCAGTGCTTTGGTCGATGTGTTTTTCGGTGCAATCCAATGCCTCCAGCATATTTTTTATCTCAATTTGCATGTTGGCCATCATGGCCGATCTCATTGATACCGAGTTTGTCTCAATAATGTAATGAAACCGCCGATCCTTCGGCACCAAAACCCGCCGCACCAGCCCGAGATCCGAGAGGAGGTTCATGTTCAGACGCACTGTGGTTTTGCTGTAGCCGGTCCTTTGGGAAAGCTCATCCAAAGACATGGGCTCACAGGCCAGGAAGAGTGTGCCGTGCAAGACTCCCACTGCGTCCTTCCAGCCCTTGGCGTTGGCTGCCCGGACGCAGGCATCGATGATGTATTTGCTTGCGGCTTGTGTTCCGTCTTTATCCACGCTGAAAGGTTGACCACAAGCTTTAAGTCATTTTCGCATGTTCTGATTGTTCCGCTAGAACCGAACGAAAGGAAGGATTCAAAACGGGAACGATGCTGCGGCTGGGACAGTGGATCACCGATAATCCGATCGCAATCGTAGCTGTGGCGCTTATTCTAACCTTGATATCGTTCCATTTTGCCCAGGCCGTCGAGATGCAGGGAATGAATACGGAGAGCATGGTGGGCAAGGAATCCTCTCTTTATCAGATTTATGACCATCTCTACAAGGAAAATTTCGGCACGGAATCCATCGCTGTGCTCATCGAGGGCGACGACGTTGCCAGCGAAAAAGTGCTCAAAGCCAGTCTTCGGTTCTCGGATTTCGTCAAGGATGTTCCCAGGGTCACATCCGTTTCCAGCATAGCCGATATCGTGGCCGATACCGAGGCGGAAACGGAAGGCGTGCGCCAAATACCCTCGCAAGAGAGAATCGACGAAATTTTGGCCGATGGCGGAGGTCAGGTGCAGGGCCTGATGCCCGACCGCGGGCACACCATGATGTCTATCGTGGACCCCGTCTACATCACGGACAAGCAGCGCAGCGAGATCCTGGCCGAGACGAAGGAAGCCGTCAATCTGGCCGACTTCCCGCCGGGCTATAGCGTCACGGTAACCGGAACCCCTGCCCTCATGAAATCTATCACGGATCAGATGAGCGCCAGCCAGGGGCAGATCATGATCCTGGCAGCAGTGCTTATGGTCTTCGCCCTGCTGCTGGTCTTCCGGCATGTCAAGTGGCCGCTCCTGCCCATACCCATCGTGTTCCTGGGCATAATCTGGACCTTTGGAGCTATGGGTTTTTTCAACATACCGATGACGATGGTCTCGTTCTCGGCGTTTCCCCTGCTCATCGGCATCGGCATTGACTATGCCATCCAATTCCACAACAGAATCGACGAAGAGTTTGCCAAGGGCGAGTCGCCGGTCAGGGCTGCCATCAACACCGTCAACCATGTGGCCATTCCGGTTATGGTCGCCCTGATTGTAACCATTGCCGGATTCGTTGCTCTCCTCAACTCCTCCGTGCCCATGATTCGCGATTTTGGCAAGCTCTGCATCATAGGGCTCGTCATGTGCTACTTATCCGCACTCTTTGTAGGCGTGACGGTTCTGTGGCTGGGAGAGAAGAGAAGCGGCTCACGGAGAAAGAAGGCCGGGATCCAAGCGGAGAGCGGCTCTACTATCGGATCGTATGTCGAGAAGACCGCCGACTTTTGCATCCAAAAATGGCGGACCGTGCTGGCCGTGGCTCTGGTCTTTGCTTTGACGGGAAACTACCTGGACAGCCTTGTTCCCGTGGAAACGGATACCAAGAATTACATCCCGCAGGATCTGCCGCCCCTGGTTGATTTCAAGCACATGAGCAACATCTACGGCGGCACGGATTCCATTCAGTTCATCGTTCAGGGGGATGATATCACAGATCCCGTGAATTTGCAGTGGATGGATGATTTCGGCAATTACCTTCTCAAATCACGAGATCAGGTTTATGGAGCGACAAGTCTCGTCACTTACATCAAACAGGCCAACGGCGGAACGCTGCCATCCGACCGAACCGAGACAAGGCGGATCATCGACTCGCTGCCGGAAAAAGTGCGAAGCAAGTATCTGAGCGGCCACAACGCGGCAATGATCGACGTCAATCTGGGACAGACGGCCTCCAACATGGGATTGGAGAATTTTGACCGGCTGACCAAAGAGTTCGAAAAGGATTTGGCCTGGAAAAGCCCGCCTCCCGGTGTTTACGTGAAGATGACGGGCGATATGATGGTGAGAACGGCAACCATCGGCGCTCTCACTACAGGAAGGGTGGAGATGTCCTTGCTCGGCCTGGTGTTGATATTCTTCCTGCTGCTGCTCATCTACCGGGGCGACCTGATCAAGGCCCTCCTGCCCGTGCTTCCCATGCTCGTCGTCATCGGCTGGATGGGCGGAGTCATGTACCTGGGCGGCCTGAAGTACACTCCGCTGACGGCAACCCTCGGTGCTCTCGTCCTCGGCATAGGATCGGAGTATGCCATCTTGATGATGGAGCGCTTCTATGAGGAGCTGCACAATGTCGGAGACCCGTTCGAGGCCCTGAAGATCACGGCCAATCGCATCGGTTCGGCGCTGGTGGCATCAGGGATGACCGTCGTTTGCGGGTTTGCGGCATTGATGACCTCGCCTTTCAATATCACCAGCAACTTCGGGCTGGTGACGGTGATGGCGGTGGTCTTTGCCCTGGCAACGACCTTCACCGTCTTCGTGGTGCTGATGCTGCGCATGGAGATTCGGCGCGAGGTGCTGGACAATGCCGGAGATGAGCTGAAGAAAGCGCTGCGTGTTTTGAGGGGCGGCAATGCCTCCAAATAAACGAATGCTGCAGACGTCGATAAAAAAATCGGGGGCTTGCAGCAAAGCATGTATTAATAATCTCAGAAAATCATAAAAGATTTGCAGAATTTAGGTCCGGGAAGTGAAGGAATTAAATGGCTAATATAACCTCGGCAAGCTGGGGAGAAAGGCTGTGGGCTTGGTTGATTGATGTCCTGCTGGTGGGTATCCTCTGGGCGAGTATTATTACCATCGTATCGTATGATGCCCTCAGCCCAGGCGGTTTGGGGATTTTTTCATCGCTGCTGTTCGTTTATTGGACAGTGCTGGAAGGATATCGCGGTCAGTCGCTCGGCAAGATGTTCATGAACATAGTTGTAACCGGGCCTGTGGGCGAAACCATAGGATTTCAAGACTCTGCAATCGAGAGCTTCGGAAAGGCTTTCCTGCTTCCGCTGGACTGCCTGGTCGGGTGGATCGCATTTCGCGGGAGCGGCCAGCGTGCGTTTAACAGATTCTCGAATACGGTTGTGGCAAAGCCGAGTGATCTGGAATCCTGCCAGTGCCAATTGTGATCGTGCCTTGAGAGATCCGGAGCCTGCCCGGCAAACCGGATCTCTATTCGGCTGAATGCTTATGGCCCGCCTTCGCAAAGAGGCCGCCGATCTGGTCGTAGTAGTAAGGATGCAGAGAATCGCATTGCACTCCGATCTGGAACGCTTGAAGAGGGCGGTATCCTGGGATATCCGCCAACTCTCTGCATTCTCCGACGGGATACTGGTCTTTTACGGAAAAAAGGCAGTTAATGCCTGTAGCATTTTCGATATCATGATGCCTTAATCAAGTTAAGTTTGCTCCGCGAATCTTGGATTGATTTTGGTTGTGGTCGCGACAGGAACACTATATGCATGGTCTGCCGCGACTTGACCTGTTAAATTATCTAAATGCACCTATAAACCATGCCCGAATAGACCAAATTTCTTTTAACAAGAGCAAAAGAGTCAGCGCGAATCCAAGTAAAATTGTCAATTGCAAAAAGTCTTGCCAAAACCTTTTTTCATACCAATGATTGATATGCAGCCTAATGGTTTTTGAATCTTGGTACCACTTGCCGCCATATTTATATATAAAACTGATTAATATATCGCGATCTCCAGCGGATGCGTTATTAGCAATTGCAAAGTCAATTGTATAAGGTGCATAATTCGTTCCGTTTAGCTGATAAATCATCTCCCCTCCAATATGCGGTTTTATCGAAAAGTTTTCGTTTTCTGCTCCAAAATACATATACATTATTGGTGAAGGAAGCATATAGAAACTAGGCTCTTCTTCCTGTATTTCGAGGCTTGGATGGAAGATCTTTTTATTCGAATCAATCAATGAATAATCCACTGATGTAAATTTTACCCGTCTATCTTTAACAATATATCCAGGAATAGATACCAAAATCTTGCTTAGATTTATATCTCCTGCGCCAGTTATAAATAATTCTATCTTAAAATTCTCTCCCGCATTAAGTGTAGTGTCGCTGGTTTGTAATTTTAGCATGTATTGTGGCTCTCCTGAAAAGTCATCTGCGGCTATTGGTGATATCAGAAAAGATAGTACAAAGATTACAGCGACACATTTCATATTGGTGCAGGATGATAACCGGAAGATAAATAGCTTACTTCATCAAGTCTGCTCCGCTAAATCCGAGTTGATATCAACCACATTCGCGGCGGGAACGATATGTGCATGAATCGCTATCTTGAGGCTTTTTCGGTAAGTTTCGGATAGCTTGATTTTGCCGAATCTCCTTTTATTGATGCCTTTTAGCGGGACGGATATTCTTCTCAGATCTTAACCAAATGAAGCGACCATGAGGGGAAAGGTTCATTTTGGTAGAGTATAAAAAAAAGAAATATGGGTCTTATCGCTGAGTCAAAATATGCTAGTGCTTGGGCAGGTGGAGTCCCTTACTCCTTGATTAAAAGCGCAAGCGACTTTAAGATAGATATCCCGTCTAATAAGCTTTCAAAGCCATATTCCCTAAAAGATGGGGATATTGTTAAAGGAAAAATTTTAAAGGTCGAAGACATCGACAAAGTTGAGTATCAAGATCTCAGAAACGAAACGATAGAGTTTGTGGTATATTCATTGCTTTCAACCGATTACCTTTTCATTTCAAAAAACTGTTGGGAACAGCTATTCAGAGAACGCGGTTTAGTTCTTTCATTCTACATATCAGTAAAGTTTGATAAAGCAGTAAAAAAAGATGGTACCGAAGTGCCTCTTTATACAATAGCGGATCTTAAAGCATGACCGAAGATATTTTAAGGGATATTGCCAAAGCAAATGAATATAGATCGCGTGCTGCTCGTTACCTGCAAAATTTTGAATGGGAGATGGAGCGAAAAGATAGAGAAAAAGCAGGTGAAGCGTTATGGGGTGTCGTTTCCTGCCTCACAAATGCGCTTTATCTCTTGGTAAATGGAGAACCGTCTACTAAACATCGCGTTTCCGGCGAATTTGCCAAGCAATTTCTGATCAGCAAGTTTGGAGAAAAAGATGGAAAGGAATTATTGGATATATATGGCAAGGTTGAAAAATTTCATGCCAATTTTTACCATGCTTTTCTCGATGAAGACGAATTTAATAAAATTGCAGCCGAAATAATGAGACTTATCAAGTGCCTGGATAGTGCATTGGGGAACAAAATAAAAGATGTTGAAGCCGCAATGGCTGCTTAAGATGATTTTATTTCCTGCATATTTTTTATTTGGTGTCCGCAATGCCTCGAATTGAATTCATACCCTCAGACGATTTTCTCCAGATCATCCCTTTTCACCAGATGCACTTCTACCATGTGGTGAGGATGGTAGCGCGTCTTTGCCTCGCGAATTCCCTCCACTCCCATGTCGCTCTCCCGGTTGATGAACGTGTACCGGCCCGCCAAAATCTTCGAGGCCTCGGTATTGATGGCCCGGTAGATTCCTTTGCAGTCGGGAAGCCCTTTCTCGAAGTGAACCAGGCCAGTATCCTGATTGAGCCCCTCGAAGAGCGATATGGCCCCGATCTTGCCGTTGGCCCGAATGGCGATGCCGGACAGTCCCAGCTCCTCAAAATTGGCCAGGGCGAAGGAGACGGCGGCTTTCTCGTTGATCAGCATCGGATCGGAATCGCAATCCTTCCAGTCGCACCACAGATCCAGGAAGTCCCTTATCTCAGCCAAATTTTCCTGGCTAATGTTCTCGATCTGCGGCGAACATGTTTTCTGGAATTTGTTCAACTGGTGCCTGATGGTCAGATATTTTTTGCCGGGCAGCTCGGCCAGATTTTTGGCGAGGTACACATACTCGAAGTACTTTCGCTCCGGCAAGAGCGGCAGATCGGGATAGAGGCCCGAGATCCAATCTTTCAAAGCCGGGTCCAGGATTACCAGCGGCAGCTCCTCATCGCTCTTGGCGGCAAGCTCCAGCAGCTCATGCAGCAGTTCGGGATGCTGCGGCCCGATGGGTGGCCGGTAGCGCGTCATGCCGGCGATGGTGCTGGACAGAATTATGCAGTCCTGCACAAAGGCGTATCTGTAATGAGCATAAGGATTCCAGCAAACCATATTGGTAAAGGTGTTATCGCTATGTGCCTGGGGAAAGCGCTCATAGTGCCGGGCGAAGAGTTCCCGATCATTGAGAGAGACGGGCCGAAAATCCGAATCGCTGAGCATCACTCACCCGCTCCTGAAGGTCCGGGAGACTTCTCATCGCCGGAAAAGAGCATGGGCACAAATCCGCTCATGGGTTTGAAGCCGAGAGTGCCGTAAAAGCCGCTTGTTCCGGGCTCTGCAATCAAAGCCGTCCAGAATATCTTGCGTGCCCGGCATTCATCGAGCAGCGCGGCAAGAATCATCCTGCCCACGCCTCTTCCCCTCCACTCCGGGAGCACCACAAGATCCTGAATATACGCATCGGAAATTCCATCGGATATCACACGTCCCATTCCGATAGAGTCTCTCGTAGAAATATCGATCGCCACAGCAAAGATGAAGCTGCCCCGGATCAGGTCTCCCAGGCGGCTCTTATCCATGCCGTCCTTCCACCAGCCTCCGGCTTGATAGAGTTCCACGAGGGGGTCCTCCTCCCAGGAATCGACGATTTCAACTTTTATATCTTTTTCTTTATTCATTTCGCTTGTTTCATTTTCGGTATTTGTTCTACTTATTCCATTTATTCCATTTATTCCATTTATTCCATTTATTCCATTTATTCCATTTATTCCATTTATTCCATTTATTCCATTTATTATATTCTTTTCACTCATTTTTGATACTCCTAAAAATATTTAAATGCAATTTATCAATCAATCGCTCAATCGATCCAGTTTAAGATTACATCCTCGTCTCTCTTGGGTGCCTTCTGTTTCGGGTTAGCCGGAAGACCGAAGATCAGGCTGCCCACCAGCTTGCAGCCGTCGGGAACGCCAAGTTCATTCATGATGCCGGGGACAAGGCCGAGCGGCGAGGCAAGCCCGATCCAGCAGCTTCCCATCCCCAGGGATCTCGCCGCCAGCATCATATTTTCTGCAGCCAGAGCGCAATCGATCTGCGGAGAGAAGGCATCAGGATGAGCGAATATCATTACCAGCAACGGGGCATTGTAGAAAATATCATAGCCGGGTCTGGAAACCATGTTGGCCAGCTTGATGATCTCCGGATTGGCGGCGCTTGTATCCTTAGCCATCCAAAGCTCCTTGGCCTTTTCGGATAGCTTCTTCATCAGTGCGCGGTTTTTGATGACCACAAAGCGCCAGGGCTGCTTATTCACGGCGCTGGGTGCGTAGGTTCCTGCCGCTATCAACTCTCGGATCACGTGGTCGGGCACGCTGTCCGGGAGAAAATCCCGAACAGAACGCCTGTCGAAGATGTTTTTGAAAACATCATTTAATGGAGCTTCCAGGTTGGGGCGGCATGGATGGATGCTTTTTGCGCTGTTGCTCATAGACCTATCATATTGGCGTGATTGCTTAATAAAATGGTAGGGAAAAAAGAGACGTTGCAGCCTGTCAATAATTTGTTCGATGCTTGCTATGCACCGGCTTAAATTTTATCCTGCATCGGCTCAAATGCCTGGTCGTGCTTCAATCGAACGTTCAATCGAACGTTCATTCGATCTTCTCAAACAGCTTCCCGTCTGCGCCGCAGACCGAGCACTTACCCGGAGCTTCCCTCTCCACGGTATTTCCGCAGTAAGGGCAGACGAAGTAGGGGAATGCTTCTTGAGAGGTGCCGAGGTCGCCAAGAAGCTTTTTGTAGAGAGCGGAATGGATCTTTTCCACTTCATTGGCGTAGTGGAAGGATGTCTCGGCAGCCTTGTTGCCTTCCGTCTTGGCCGCCAGAATCATGGCGGGATACATCTTCTCCCATTCTTCGTTCTCTCCGGAGAGGGCAGCCTCCAGATTCTCTTTGGTGGACTTGACGGCCTTCAAGGCCCGCAGATGGTTGGCGGCGTGGATTGCCTCGGCAGAAGCCGCGGCCCGGAAGAGCTTGGCCGCCTGAGGAAATCCCTCTTTGTCGGCTTTCGCTGCGAATGACGTGTATTTGCGGTTGGCCTGGGATTCTCCCGAGAATGCTTCTTTCAGGAATTTTTCTGTGTCGGACATCTTGCTAAAACCTCTTTTATTTATGTAAGTGGCTTTTTGCTTATCTAATTATGCTTTTTCTGAAATGATGGGTTTTGGGGCGGTCGATGTTTCCAGGCGCGCGCATGCGAGGTCGCGCCCATCGTGCAGGCCCGCACGCCTCTAGCGCTCCTGACCTCCAATAATTTGAATTAATATTAAATCACACTAAGCATGATAGAAACGTTTATTTATACAATATTCTTGTCAAATATTGCAGTAATTAGTAATAACAAAATAGTAATCTATGTGCTGACGTCCTGAATCCATCGCATCAGCACAAAATGAGGAGGGAGAAAATGAAATCAATACACGTAAGGGCAGCCATCCTGGCTCTGTGCATCGCCTTTGTGCTGCCGTCCGCCCTGGGAGCCGGTTATGTCCTGCATATCTTCGGCAATGCCAATATGGACGGGACCATCGATGCCAAAGATATCGATTACCTTAAAGAGATCATCAGCGGGAAAGCAAACAAAACCGACATGGCCGACGCCAACTACGACGGCAAGATCGACCAGTCGGACATCGCCCAGGTGGAGCGGATCATCAGCGGCACCGAGAGCAATCTGACTATCCTGGACGGCAACGGCCTAGCCATCACCATAAAAGAGCCGGTGGAGCGGGTAGTGGCCGAATATCTGGATAACGCAGACATGATGCAGATCCTCAAGAAGACCGATGCCGTGGTGGGCGTGGACCTGGCCGTGGCCAAGTCTCCTGCCGAGTTCCCGGAGCTCTCCAAGAAAACCAACGTCGGGGCCATGTACAAGGACCCGGATTACGAAAAACTGCTGAGCCTCAAGCCGGATGTCCTGCTGACCTTCTCCAACGCCACAGCAGAAAAGCAAAAGAGCCTGCCGGGCGTATCGGTGCTCTTCGCCGGTCTCTACTATCCGGACCTGCTGAATCCCGATGAATCAGCCTTCACGGACGGAGTGCATAAACTCGGTTACATCATGAACGCGAGACCGGAGGCGGAAAACTACATTCAGTGGCACATCGACACCATAAACAAGATCAAATCGCTCACTGAAAAGATTCCGGCGGACGAAAAACCGAGCGTGCTTGTCGCCGCTTATCCTGATGCCGACAAAAAGACTCTCTACACCTTCGCCAAGATCGACACCCTGAGCAACATGGTCTCCCTGGCCGGCGGAGAGACGGTTGCTGCAGACCTTCCAGATTTCCTTAAATCGGCCTACCGATTCGAGGTCGATCCGGAGTGGGTCATTCAGCAAGATCCGGACTACATCATTCTGCTGGTCGTGGCCACCACCTACAGCGGCTTGATCATGGACCCGCCCAGCGGCTACGAGGCCGATGATCCTTCCGGCATGAAGGGCGCTCTGGAGGCATTTATGAGCAGGCCGGAGTACTCCAACCTGACTGCCGTCAAGAACGACAACGTCTACATCTTGAGCGGCAACATGAGAAACGATGCCAGCAAAGGCCTGATCGGCGCAGCCTACCTGGCCCAAATCTTCCATCCCGAAAAGCTCGGAGGCCTTGATCCCGAAGCGCTGCACCAGGAATATCTGCAAAAGTATCTTGGAATCAACTACAACCTCAACGAGCACGGAGTCTTCATCTACCCGCCCGTGCAAAAGGACGGCAAGCTGGAGGGGGTGCCTGAGAACAGCACATCCATAGCCAAGAAGTAGGGTGAGTAGGGAGATTACAGGATCGCCATAACCCGAATCGGCGATCAAAAATCATTTTTATTTTTCGCCGGTTCTTAATTTTTCCACTTTTCGTTGGCTTAATTTTTTATTTTCATTAGATCAATTTTTAGTCGTTCGTCAGTTCTCGATCTGAATCATCTGCTATTTTTCCCTTCTCAACAATCCTGCCACATCCGCCATCGCTTTTTCCTCCCGCAGCGCCGCAAGCTCCGGCGGCGATTCCTGGAAAAGCTCCAGCGCATTGAAGAATCTGTCCAGAACGTCTCCTCTGTAGGTCGGCACCAGAAAGATATGCGTGTGAGCGATTCTCCTGCCGCGGGCATACATGCAGATGAAGTCCGGCTCAAGTTCCTGCATCATCCTCTCCGACACAATCTTCGCAACTCGAAAGAGGCTGGCATTCTCCTCATCGCTCAGCTCATGCCACCAGGGGACGTGCCTCTTGGGAACCACCAGGCAATGGCCGCGAGTGAAGGGATTGATGTCGAGAATGCATAGCGACAGATCGTCCTCGTAGATTTTATGAGACGGCGCGCTGCCTTGAACAATCTTGCAGAAGATGCACCGGTCTTCTTCTTGCCCGTCTTTGGAATTGTCTTTTGGGCAACCTTTGGGGCAATCGTTCAGACGGTTTTTCAAACGTTCATCCAAATTTTCATTCACAGCATTTCCCTGTTCTTTTTCATTCAAAGCATTCCCCACCTCCATTTCATTCACATCCTTCTCCGGTTCATTCTCGGCCATGCGGGAATCTTATCTTTGAAGATACTTGTCTTTTGGTATCGTTCTTGCAGCGTCGTTCTTTTGGTGCCTGCTTCGAGTGCGCTTTTTCGACGCCAACCTTAATAAAGAAGGCTGCAAAGTGGCAGGCGTGAATTGGCATGTCATTTGAGATTGAGAAGATCCATGCTCGTGAGATCCTGGATTCACGAGGAAACCCGACCATCGAGGTAGACGTTTACACTTGCTGCGGCTTTGGCCGGGCGGCTGTGCCCTCCGGCGCGTCCACGGGCACGCATGAAGCCCTGGAGCTGCGCGACGGCGGGGACAGATATGATGGAAAGGGCGTTCTGAAGGCTGTCAAAAACGTGAACGAGGTCATTGCTCCCCAGATGCTGGGAATGAACGCCTCAGCTCAGAGGGAGATCGACGATTTCATGATCGAGCTGGACGGAACACCGAATAAATCGAGCCTCGGTGCCAATGCCATTCTTGGTGTCTCTCTGGCCACGGCCAAGGCGGCAGCCTCGTCCTCCGGAATGCCGCTCTACAAGTACCTGGGCGGAGTAAACACCGCTCGTCTGCCCATCCCGTCCTTCAACGTCCTCAACGGCGGCCAGCACGCCGGAAACAATCTCTCCATCCAGGAATTCATGATCCAGCCAACCGGGGCCAAGAACTTCAGAGAGGGGCTGCGCATGGCTGCAGAGACCTATCATGCTCTGGGAAAGATTTTGAAAGGCAAATACGGCGTGGGAGCGACTAACGTCGGCTACGAGGGTGGATATGCCCCGCCGCTCGTAAAGACCCGCGACGCCCTGGATGCCATCATGAGTGCTTTTGATGTCAGCGGCTACGGTGAAGAGATCAGGATCGGCCTTGACTCTGCAGCTTCCAGCTTCTACAAAGAAGGCGGCTATTTCGTGGACGGCAAAAAGCTGACGCCGGGCGAGCTCATCGACTACTATATAGATCTGGTCAAGACTTACCCCATCATCCTGCTGGAAGATCCCTTCGAAGAGGAGGCTTACGATGACTTTGCCAGTTTGACTGCAAAGCTCCCTGGCACGATAATAGTAGGAGACGACCTCTACGTCACCAACATCAAGCGCCTGGAGAAGGGCATCAAGATGCACGCCACCAACGCCCTGCTGCTCAAGCTCAATCAGATCGGCTCGGTGTCTGAGGCTTTCGACGCCGCCAGTATGGCTTTCCGGTCCGGCTGGAAGGTCATGGCTTCCCACAGGTCCGCAGAAACCGAAGATTCAGCACTGGCCGATGTGGCTGTAGCTCTGGGCTGCGAGCTGCTCAAGACCGGAGCGCCTGCCAGATCCGAGCGCACGGCCAAGTACAACCAGCTCCTGAGAATTCAGGAAGAGCTGGGCGGTGCTGCGAGCTACGCAGTGATTTGATCTCGCACCGGAAAGAGAAATCATCATCTGAGATCTTTGTGCTTCTTGAGGCACAAAGATCAACCATTGTTTTCTGAGTTTTTCCAACCGTATTTCTCACGCTAAAATCAAAGATCTTTGGAGTATGCAACTGAAATTCAACTCCGGGGGTTAAGGAGTCAAGGATCCCCCGTCCTTCAGGGCGGGGAGGAATTGGCCCTTAATTAGTTGCATTCACGAAAAGCTGCTCAGCGTCGTCTGTCTGGACTTGAGCAGATCCTTCAGCAAATCACTCTGCCGGATGAACCTTTTCACAGGCAGCTCCAGCCGCTCCGAGACATGCTGCAAAGCAGTCTTCATGTCCTCGAACTCCTGCGCGGGCTGGATCATGGCGTTTCTCACGTTCTCCCGAACATTGAAGACGCCCAGCGGCACATAACCGGCATAAGCCTCCCGAAGGATGATGGCTCCCGCCTGCTTTTGCTCACGCGCCAACGCCTCCAGCACCGCCATCTTGCAGGAGTAATAGCATCCTCCCACCTGCGAGTAGCCCTTCTTGCCGCCGTTTGTCTCGTAGTCCGAAAATATCAGTTCCTCATTTCCCATGATGCGCAAAAAAGCCTCCATCCATTCGTACTGCCAGGCGGTGGGCAGGAGAAGAACGGCGTAGTAGTTATTGAGGCTGGCAAACTCCCGCACCTGGCAGCAATCGATGACATCATAGTTCCTTACATCTTCGAGCATTCCTTTTCCCAAGGCGGTGTCGCAGGCGGTGATGGACCAGCGCGTCGGAACGAGCCTTCGCCGCTTTTTTGTTCCCAGGGCTCCCACAGAGAATGCTTTTTGGATGCTGGAAAATGGAACGCCGCTCTCATGAAGATCGTGAACCGCATTGGCTGCCAGAAGGTCGTCGTCATAAAATGCCTTTTCCAGGTTTTGATCCCATTTTGCGCTGCCGATGTCGAACCGTTCCAGGGCGGCGCTGGGACCGAATGGCGTATGCTCATCGGAAAGGGACATGCCTTTGGGGGCATGGCAAAACTCGGCCTCGCTCTCGATGGATGATGATGCAAGCGAAATGTCCTGCAGCTTCTCCACAAAGCGGTTTTCCAGGCTTGTGACCTTCACCTGCCGCTTTCCCCTAACCAGGTTCAGGCGGAATTTTATGATATCTTCCTGAGTCTTTTTCTCCGGTATCCAGGACTCGGGGCGGTCCATGACCACAGTATCTCCGTGCTGGGGCGCGATCATAGGTCCGGCAAAGACCTTGGGATAATTCCAGCTCCCGATGAAGACTGACGGCGGCGTGCTGCCGTCCATCTCCCTGCCCACTTCCACGGACGGGATATACATGCTGGACGTGAGCTTCTTCAGATAGGCTTCCTTGCCCTTTATCACAAATAGGAGATGCGCGCAGAATGCAAATATAGATGATCCGTGCGGGGCGAAAGTATTCGGAGAATTGGCGAAGCGAGATTGGCGAAACGAGATTGGCGAAACGGTATTGGCAAAATCCAAGAACCAGGTAGCTTGAAAATCAGTTCTGCTCGAAAAGACGCTCAAAATCGCATTTCGGCGAATAATGTGGTTTTGACAAGTGATATGGAAGTGCGTTTGCGAAATAAGGCAAACAATGTTTGCGATAGTTAGCTATTTACGTGTTAAGCATCAATTAATTCGAGAGGTGTTAATAAATGAAATGGACCGCATTATTGATTGCATCGATTATGCTCCTGTCCCTTTGCGCAATGGGTCAGCCCAGCAAATTCTCCACCAGCACATCCGGCGGAGCACCCACGCCGAGCACGCCCACCAGTCCCGAATCACTGGGTCTGCAGACGCCCACCGCCACGGCGTCATCCCCGACTCCGTCCACTCAGGAAAAGTCTCAGATGCTGATGAAATCCGACGAGCAAACGGCATATTCTGCAGCGCCGCAGGGCTTCGGGGCCACAGCCACCAGCCCGACTTACAAACAGGTGATAACTCCTTCGGGCACTTATGCCCCCAATAGCCTGTACGTCTCCTATGCGCCGCAGACCGTCGCGGGCTGCAATCTCTATGCCAATTTGCCCCTCTGGATGAGCACCACCGGGTCCGGCACCATCTGGTTCTATGAATGGTATCCGAACGGCATGCTTGACGCTCAGTATGCGGGATCTGTTTATTATCCCGGCTGGTACAAGAGATGGTTCTACGCGGATGTCCCAGGCTGGCACATTCTTCAGTACTACTGCAACGGCTGGAGCAATTACGCCTACATCTACGTCTGGGGTCCTACCGGAAACTGGGTCAGCCCTAACCCGAGCCCGAATCCAGAACCCTATCCGTATCCCTATCCCTACTATGGTCAAAGCCAGATAACGTACAGTTTCCCGTCAACCGGCCATACCTACCATTCCTACTACAAATCAAGCACAACAATGGGATAGCTCCCGGTTTTTAATCGGGATTGGTGCCGCAAGATTACCGCAAGATTACTGCATGATGCGTCGGGTTCAAGTAGAGTGCATTTGCTCAAGACCCGGCGCATTTGCTAAAAAGCATCCCTGCCGGAATCGGTTGGGATCATATTTTTCTATTGCGAATAACAAAATTACGTCCGATGCAGATCACTGAGCATATCCATTCCCTGAAGATCCCCTTTCAAGTAACCGATCCGTCCGGCTTGAAGATCCCTCGCTTCGTTTATGTTTACCTCCTCGTCGGCGAGGAGATCTGGCTCATCGATAGCGGCGTGGCATCTTCTCAAGAATTTATCCTGGATTATGTTAAGAAGATCGGGAGAAAGCCGGAAGAGATTTCCCTGCTCATCCTTACTCATTCCCATCCCGACCACGTCGGGGCGGCGAAGGCCGTTAAAGAGATGACCGGCTGCTCCGTGGCGGCTCATGCAGGCGAGCTATCCTTGATCGAGGACGTGGACTTGCAGGCACGGGAGCGCCCGGTTCCCGGTTTCAAATCCCTGGTGGGCGGATCGGTTAAAGTCGATCGCGCTCTTCAGGATGGCGAAATCCTGGTGCTGAGAAATGGCTCTTCCGGCGGCCTGAAGGTTAAGGTGATTCACACGCCCGGCCACTCATCCGGCTCCATCAGTCTCTGGCTGCCTGACGAGAGGGCGCTCCTGACTGCTGATGCCGTTCCCATCCCCGGCGACATGCCGATATTCGATGACATTTCGGCATCCGCAACATCAATTCAAAAGCTTCAATCCGTTTCCGGAATCGGCGTGCTGCTGTCCGCCTGGGACGGGCCGCGCCGTGATGAAGAGGCATATCGCACTCTGGACCGGGGCATGGAATATTTGCAGAGAATTCACAGGGCAGTGTTCAGAGCAGCGGATAAGGGAACCCTGGTCGGTCCTATGGAGCTTTGCAGGAGGGTCGTTGAGGACCTGGGCCTGCCGGACGGCATGATCAATCCCCTGGTGGCGAGGACATTTCTGGCCTGTTTGAACGCGAAAAATCAGGAGAATCTACTGTAGAATCGTCAGCAAAGAAGGGCCGGTGAAAAGAGACCTGCAGGATGAAAAAATGGAAAGGAATTTCGTCGAGCCGAACTATGAGTGCGAAGAGAAAATAGTCTGGCTCAAGGACAGGGAGACCCTTGTCAGGATGGGCTGGGCGAATGAGAATATTGTGGTCTGCAGTATCCGAACCGGGCCGATCAGGCCGCCAAAAGGCGAGATTCTGGTGGGCTATGCTGTGCTGAAGAGGAATGCGACAAAAGATAGCAGTGAAGGATTTCGCCGGAGGATCTTCACAAGGCCGAATGAGGATAATGCGCTTTGCAGCGAACTCCTGGGTCGGTGCAGAAAAAATTCTCTCATATCTTGTGATTCCTTTCCGGAAAAAGCAGTTGATTTGCTGTCCGTTCAGCCTGGAAAGCCCAGCAGGAATTTATTCAATCCGGAATGATCCTAGATCAATTTCTTCTTCTTTAGCTGGCGAATTTGTGCATTGAATTCATCCCGCTATTGCCATAGCCCGATATCCCGGAAGGAAAAAATAAAAAAATGAGGGCGGCTCAGTCCGGCCGCTTTTTCAATCAGCTCTTCGTCAATTAGTCATCTATAGCGATATTACTGCGTGGCCAATCGTTCCACTGTCGTCCAGATGGAGCTTATCTCTCCCGAACCCGGTAATCGTGTTTCCGGTAATGGTGATTGTGCCGAATGTGCCGTCATTATCGATATTGATGCCGTCCAGGTTCGAATTCTTGATAGCAGAGCCGGTTATTAGCAGGTCGGGAATTGTGCCGCCATAGTAATTCAAGATCTTAACTCCGTTATCATTTGAATCGGAGATATCTGCGTTGGTAAGAGATATCGTGCCCATTTTGCCATCCTCCCAGTTCCGGATATCGACGCCGTCTTCGCCGGATGATTGGATCGTCGCGCCGTCTAATTGCAAATTGCCCATAGTCCCGCCATACCAGTTGCGAACCGCGATACCGTCATCACCGGAATTTGCCATAGTTGAGCCGCTAAAATCTACGTTGCCCATCAAACCATCGCTATCAATAATGATGCCGCTACGATCAGAATCGCGAACAACTGCGGATGTCATTGATATGTCGCCCACACTTCCGCCTGTGCTGCTGGAATAGATCTCAATCCCGCCGGCTCCGGAATCGGTGACTTCGATTCTATCCATATTGATTTTGCCCAGAGAGTTCTGATTTAATATGTACGCGCCAAAAGCACCGGAATCGGAGATATCTGCCTCATCAAATGATAGATCGCCCATCTCGCCGACACCAAGGTTCCTGATATAGATGCCATTGCTTCCTGAATGAGATATCCCTGCTTTGTCGAAGTCCACGTCTTCCAGATTCCCATAGTTTTCGATATTTACACCCATGAACCCGGAATTGGACATTGTTGCTCCTTCAAGGCTCAGATCTCCAGCCGTGCAGCCCTCTTTATTCAACAGATAGAATCCATTCTTGCCGGAATTGTCGATTATCGCACCATCAAGGTTCAGGTCGTGCATGGTGCTGGTCAAGCCGGTCTTCCTATCCGGTTGATTATCGACATGAATGCCGTAATTTATTGAATTGGATACGGTTGCTCTTTCGAGATTAATGTCGCCCAGAGCGCCTCCGTTGTTCAGGACCCAAACGCCCTCAAGGCCGGAACCTGAGACTGTGACTCCGTTGAGGTTCAAGTCTCCCATTGTTCCTTTATTGTTGTAGAAATCTATGCCGTAGAATCCGAAATTTGAGATCGTCGCCCCTTCCAGGTTCAGGCTGCTCATGCTTCCGGTATTGGTAGCGAATACGCCATAGGCTTTTGAACTGATGCCGGCCCCGTTGAGATAGAGGTTCCCGACAGTGCCCTGGTTGTAGATGTATGCGCCAAGACCGGCATTCGAGATCGTAGCTCCATTGAATGATAGGTCGCCGATATTGCCGGCTGTGTTATAAATCCAGATGCCGGCCAGGCCGGCACCTGAGACTTTCGCGCCATCAAAGTTGAGATCCTCAATAGTGCCGAAGTTATTGTTTATGGAGACTCCGCTTCCGGCTGAATTGGAAATGGTCGCGCCGTTGAAGTCCAAATCGCGAATTGTTCCGCCATTCTTCGCGTTGATGCTGACGCCATAGCTGTTGCCGGCTAATTCCATTCCCTGAAGCGTCACATCCGATATGCTGTTGCCGCTTCCGGTAGCAACGACATCGATTCCATTGCCGTTCCCGGTTGATCTGATGTCGCTCAGATAGATGTTGCCTGTATTTCCCGAACCAAGGAGGCGAATTCCGTCCGATTTTGTGGCTCCCGTAACCGTCAGATCGCTGATGCTGAGAGTGCCGTCTCCGCTGCCAGTTATATCGATCACAGGAGTGCCGATGTCTCTTGCACTGATGGTTGTAATGCCGATTCCCTGGCCGTAGATGTCCAGGAATTTATCAACGGCGATGTTCTCAGTGAATGTGCCGGAATCAAGCTCCACCTCATCGCCTTCATCTGCCTGGTCCAGAACAAACTGAATGCTCTTGCCGCACTTGACAAACCAGTAATTTCCAAGGCCCGTAATATAGCGGCCCAGATCGTCGGTCCAGACATTAACTGTCGTGCTGAATGTGCCGTCGTATTCTCCGCGATTTTTCCCAAGTTCCGAATCTATGCCGCTGCTCATGGCCTGGCCGGAAGCTCTGTAAAAGCCGCCGGATAGCTCGCCGTTCTGGGTGATGTGGGTGGCATCATCCTGAGAAGATGCCGAGGCAAACATCCATCCGTTGAAGCCGGCCGCCGTCCATCCAAGAGCCGAAGCCGTCGATGTCAGCCTGCCCCAGTCCTCGCCCTGCGCGGTTGAGCCCAGCACCTGAACGCTATCTCCTGATGCTGAGAAGTAGCCCGCCACATTGGCGCTGCCCGTGCATGAACTCAGGTCTGAGTGGAGGCTGCCGTCGGTCACTTCACCGGCTACAGTCGCACAAGCTCCTTGATGGCTGAGCGTCATTCCTGCATTCGCCGATGAGCCGCTCAGGGCCGCAGACTGTGTGGAATGCATCCCGCCGGGGGAGAGATATGCATAACCGCTGAGCTGTCCATGTGCTCCAATTGCATTCATGGTGGCGGTGCCTGCGTAGCCCCCGCTTCCAGAATAGCTCTGGCTGACCGCCCCATTTCCGGAGACGGATACGGTGCGGCTATCTTCCAGGATGTTCGACTCTGCATCCAGCGTAGCCTCTTCAGAGACCGATGAATCCAGGCTCAGAGCATAGCTGCTCTCAATGCCCACTCCGTCGTCTCCGTTCCCGCTGGAAAAAGCAACATCAAGAGCAGAGCCGGGAATTGGAATGATGGCGATGCAGATCGATACTACGCATATGATTGGCAGCAAATTTGGCGGACGGAACGTAAGGAATCTCTCCCAGAAAGATTTTTTCCGTCAAAATGATGATAAGGATTATTAAAATTTGTTGGTGAATTAGTCGGCATACTTCATCTATTGAAAAAAATTCAATAAAAATTTTGAGCAGGAGTCCTCAGAGATCAAAACGCCACTCTCCCAAAAATAAAGAAGAAAGTTTATCAAGTTTGGCCGCCAATTACATTCGCATGGAAGACCAAGCAAGCAATGCCTGCAGAAATCGCTGGAAAGCATTGATATTTCTTTGTGCATCTCTCTTGGTGCTGAGCCTCAACAACAATATTCTGAACGTAGCATTGCCATCTATCGCAAATGATTTGCATGCCACATCCAGCGAGCTTCAGTGGGTAATCGACTCATACATCATCATCTTCGCGGCACTTCTGCTGACAATGGGATCGATCGGCGACCGGCGCGGTCGAAAGACGGCCCTTCTGGCGGGATTGGGCCTATTCGCGCTTGTGTCACTGCTGGCGGCATTTACTAATTCCATTTTTATATTAATATTATTGCGCGGGTTCATGGGAATTGCCGGGGCGATCATAATGCCTTCGACGCTCTCCATTCTGTCGGCGACCTTCACGGACCCGAAAGAGCGATCTCAGGCCATCGCCTACTGGGCGGCCACTTTTGGGCTTGGCATAGGCATCGGCCCGGTGCTGGGCGGCTGGCTGCTGGTGCACTTCTCCTGGAGTTCGATATTTATTGCCAATATTCCTGTGATCGCGCTGGCCTTTATCGGTTCCATGATCTATGCCTCCAATTCCCATGATCCGAATGCGCCGTCGACGGACATCCCCGGCGTTGTGCTCTCCGTCACCGGCCTGGTGGCGCTCCTCTACGGCATCATCGAAGCGGGTGTGATCGGTTGGGGAAATTCCAGGATTTACATCTCTCTGGCGCTGGCGGCGGTCCTGCTGGCCGCATTCGGCTACTGGGAGAGCAAAGCCAAGAATGCCATGTTGCCCATCTTCCTCTTTAAGAATAAATCGTTTACAGGAGCAAACATCGCTCTCACGATGGACATGTTTGCCCTTTTCGGCTGCAGCTTCTTCTTGAGCCAGTACTTCCAGACGGTGCTAGGGCATACCGCTTTTGAGGCAGGAATTGCCATGTTGCCGCTGGCGGCTGTGGTCGTCATCGCCTCGGCTCTCTCGGCAAAAGCCTCGGAAAGATTCGGGATCAAGGTTGTCGTTTCCGCTTCTCTTTTTGTTCTGTCCCTGGGGCTCTTTTATATGTACCTGACTTCCGGGATCGACACGACCTATCCCACGATCCTGGTCGGCATGATCATCATCGGCATTGGAACGGGAACCGCAACGGGTCCCGCCACGGATTCCGTCATGGGAGCTGTGCCGGTGTCAAAAGCTGGTATCGGCTCGGCCATGAACGACACCACCAGGGAGCTGGGAGGAGCATTGGGCGTTGCCGTATTGGGAACGGTCATGAACAGTGTTTTCCTGGGAAGGCTCGATCAGTTGACTGTCCTGAAGCTGCTGCCCGTTTCCGTAGATAGTAGCATTCGTAGCGGCATCGAAGGAGCGCATCAGTTTGCCACCTACATTCCTTTCCCCCATATCCAAGAAAAGTTTTTAACCTACGTTAACGAGGCTTTTGTGCAAGGCATGAGAGAAGCCTTGCTGGTAGCGACTATCGTGATTGCCTTAACCGCATTGGTCAGCTACTTTGTACTGCCTGCGCAAATTCAGAGGGCAGAGGAAGAATAGTGGGGGGAGGAAGAGTTGAGCACAATCGAGCTTAGATTAAATTATATTACTATTTTTATTAATTATTTATAATTTTTTATTAATTGTCTATTAATCTGCGCAATATTATAATCAGGATATTGAGATCCGGCTGCCTGATCCAGGAAACAAGAATGTGATATGAAAACTATATAAAGGAAATACCTGAACGAAAATGCATAATGAAATTGGTCTGGACAGCCAAAACGCGCAGTAGCATCGCATTCTTGGTGCATTTTCAGGCCGCTAATCCGGGGCATCATTTTGGCCCATCAATAACTATTTAGCAGAATTGTAGATAATTATAATGTGTAAATCTGAATACGGAAACTAAAGACCAGGCCCAAGCCCACTGACCAGTGACCCAATATAAACTCGATGATAATTACTCAAATATCATTTAGCATAGAGGAATGCCAAAGAGTTGTGCGGCAAAAAACCTGTGGAAGGAAAATTCGAGCTGGCGAGCAAGCCATGCTCTCCAGAGCGCTGTAATTTGCCGATTTGCCAAGATAACTATCATCAGTATTATAAGTATGTCTGTATTGTATGAGCAAGTCGAGAAAGGAGAGTGGATACTTGAATCGCATGAGCTTGTCGTTATCTGTTGTTGCCGTGCTTCTGGCCGGACTGCATCCGATCTGCGCAGAAGACTCGCCGCTGGGCAGCAATGATCCAGAGAAGATTTGGTATAGCTTCGAAGCACCTTCTGACGCCGGAAAGCTGGTGGAGGAGAAGGCGGGGAACGCAGGGATAGGGACAAACAGCCTTTCAATCGTCGATTATTCCGGATCGGAGACGCGAACGTCTCTTGACATTCCAACAGGCAATTGGGCGGCCCTGAGGCTGGTGCCTGCAGCCGACGGCAAGATAACGCTCTTCTGCCGCTACCCAACAGGAACGGTAACGGAAATCCTTTTTGCGCCGGTTGAAGCAGGAAAGAGCTACAGGGCCTGGTATCAAGCAGGAATGGAGGGAGACTACGAGGTCTGGTACGTTCTGGACGTGCAGAGCGAAACTAAGAGCAACAGCGTCTCTTTCCACGTAGCTGAAGATATAATTGCAGATGAAGCAGCCGCTTATCCTTCAATGACCGCAGTCGGCAGAGGCAGTGCTTTTTCCTCCGGCTATAGCTACGCTGCCGCTCCTGCTGCCAGCCCCGGCATCGGATTTTCCGCAGGCGGTGCCAAGGACATCGGCAACTTCCGCGAGAACATTGAGCAGGATTACCTGCCGCTGCCAACCGATGTGACGTACGAGGGCCTCTTTTATGACTACTACTTCGATACAGGTGAGGCAACAGAGTGCAAGAAGCTCTTCTGTCCATCTTACAGCTATGCCGTATCCCTGGACCCTGTCTCCGGCGAGCCGCAGTACTACCTGTCTGTGGGCCTCAACTCAGGAATCACCGACTTCCAGCGCAAGAAGCTGAACCTCGTGGTGGTGCTTGATTTCTCCGGATCGATGGGCAGCCCCTTCGATCAGTACTATTATGATCGCTTCGGAAATAAGGTTGAACAGGAAGCGGACGAATCGGGAAAGACCAAGATGCAGATCGCCGACGAGTCCGTGGTTGCGCTCCTGGGCCACCTCAAGCCGGACGACCGCTTCGGACTCGTCATATTCAGTGATGATGCATTCCTGGTGGACCCGCTGACCTCTGTAGGCGACAAGGACCTGGAGAAGCTGAAGAGCCGCATCATGAAGATCCAGGAGACGGACGGGACCAACATGGAGGCGGGAATGCAGGAAGGCACGGCTCTCTTTGACCGGTTCTTGCAGGCCGACAAATCCGAGTATGAAAACCGCATCATCTTCCTGACCGATGCCATGCCGAACCTGGGTGAGACGGGCGACTTGGGGCTTTTCCGCATGTTGGAGGATAACGCGGATCACGGGATTTACACCACCTTTATCGGCATCGGCGTTGACTTCAACACCGAGCTGGTGGAGAACATTACCAAGATCAAGGGTGCAAATTATTACTCAGTCCATTCCGCCAAAGAGTTCCGGGAGCGCATGGACGATGAGTTCGACTACATGGTGACGCCGCTCGTCTTCGATCTGCGGCTGAAGCTGGATGCGCCCGGCTATGAGATCGAGAAGGTTTACGGCTCTCCTGAGGCAGATCAAGCTACAGGCGAGCTGATGAAGATCAATACCCTCTTCCCGTCCAAAGCGGAAGAAGGGCAGGTCAAGGGCGGCGTGGTTTTGGTGAAGCTGAAGAAGCTCCCTGCGCAAGACGGCGAAATGAGGCTCAAGGTGAGCTATCAGGATCGCAGCGGCGTGCAGGACGGCGATGAGGCGATTGTGCAATTCGCCCAGAAGCAGCCCGACTACTACCAGAATAGCGGCATTCGCAAGGCGGTTCTGCTCTCGCGCTACGCGGACATGCTCAAGAACTGGATGATCGATGAGAGAAAAGCTGCCCAAAGGGGCTGGAAGATCGTGCCGTCCGTGACCCTGGCCAACGGAATTGTCGTCCCGATTGAGCTGGGCGAGTGGGAGCGCCAATCGATGCCGCTTGCGGTATCGAATGAATACAAGCTGCTCTTCAAGCAGTTTAGCGACTACTTCCGGATAGAAAGCCGGGCTTTGGAAGACAAGGATTTGCAAAAGGAGCAGTCGGTGCTTGACAAACTGAGCAGCTACGATGGGCCTTCCGGGAGATAAAGAATTCAACAAGAATTCAAAAAGAATTCAAAAAAAATTCAAAAAGAATTCAAAAAAAATTCAAAAAGAATTCAATGAGAATTCAAAAAGAATTCAATGAGAATTCAATAAAACGAGGAACGGTCGAAGGATTGAAACGAAAGGGCTGGGTGGGATGACCTGACCCTTTTCGAGATTTTTGTTTTTTTTTGCAGTAATCCAGTCCAAAGGATTCTCAATAGTTTGGCAGACACCGCTCGACTTTATCGAAGGAAAAATCCTAATAGCTTGCCGATCTAAATCAAGGATGGACATGAAGCTGAAAGTCAAGATCACAGGCCCCAAAGTGCACGATGTTGGCTATAGATACTTCTTGATGAGCAATGCCATAGACCTCGGCCTCAAAGGCTTCCATGCTCGTAATCGAATGGGCGAGAAGGACCAGCAAGTAATAGCCCTGGTCGAAGGAGACGAAGAAGCAATTGCAGACTTCAGGGCGCTGGCAGAGGCCCGGAAGCCGGAGCACGCCGAAGTGTCTGATGTAGAATCAGATAATTATCAAGGTGATATAATGCGCACCGGCGAATATGCTCAGGTCTGCTCAGCCCTGCAACTGAACAAGGCGATACCTTTGCTCTTGGATATAAGAAATGATCTGTTTGAGATGAAGGGCGATATTAAAGCCGTTCGGAAGACTACCGACGAGACTCTGTGCGAGATCAAAGCTGTTCGCAAGACTACCGACGAGACTCTGTGCGAGATCAAAGCCGTTCGCAAGACTACTGATGAGACGCTATGCGAGATCAAAGCCGTTCGCAAGACTACCGACGAGACTCTGTGCGAGATCAAAGCCGTTCGCAAGACTACCGATGAGACGCTGTGCGAGATCAAAGGCATGAGGGAAGACGTGCAGCCGGGATATGCGCTTCAGGCTGACGTTCGGGCGATGAAGGGCCGCTTGGGCATGCAGTGATTTTGCCATTTCGGCAGAGCAAGGCAAAGGCAGTTGGCGCTTATGGTTGTTCTGGCTGCAGGATAGCTTTTTTCCCTGAATTATGCATTATGCAAATAAAGTTCAGGCTCGATTTTGACCGTGAAAGAACGGCAAGATGCCTATTTATCCGGAGCCTGCTGACAGGAGCGTAAAATACTTCTTTATTATTTCTTTATTTTGTGGCGGCAGGCTCTCGATGTACAGTTCGGAAGAAACCGCTGCCGCCTCTCCTCCCTGAGACTGCTGGAAGGTGCGCTCGATCGGCTGCGTGTTCCTGGCAATGGACCCTGCTCCAATTCCCGGATAGAGCGTGAGGTCCAGCTTGTTCTCGCTCAGCACCGCCAAAGACGGCTTGCCGTAAAGGTTCCCGGTCAGATTTGTACCGGCTGATTGTTGCGTTTTCTCTTCATCCGGTGCGCCGAGAACCTTATCCCTTAAATCCGCCAGAGACTGAAAATCGGCAGGAGTAATATCGGCACTTATTTGGCTTTGAGCGATGAAGATCGTAATGCATAGTAATAACCCTGCGGCAACGGCTCGCTTGGTTATCTGTTTTTGGCTCAGGATTTGTGCGGGCTTGATCCGGGACAGGCTCGCCTTCATATCTCTTGCCAGGTTTTGCATGGGCAGGGAATCGATATTGCGATTGTCATAAGCCGTCTTAGCCTGCTCGGAAAGCTGTCCTCCCAGCAGAGTGAAGAAGTCAGGTCGTTTGCGCCTGCTGATGATCTTTGCCGCGAGCAGTCCCAATGCTATGCAAAATAGTGCAGGCAATGCGGAGATTATCAGGTAGTCCTGCCAGTAAAAATGCATGAACGCGGGCAGACCGAGCAGTTCGACCACGGCATAGGCCGCAATGGACAGAATTACGGCATTCAAGATCCAAATCAATCGCAAATGCTTGCGGTATGCTTCCATGAGGTGACTTAAGGGAAGAAGGAAATCGTATTGCCCATTCACAATAATTATTCTGAAAGTCCGAATAAATAGTTTCCGGATTGGATGCTCAAAGGGCCGCAGATTTGTTGCAGCAGGTTTGTAGCTGAAAAGAGTTTATATCAGATCCTGGCTTAACCCATAAGCGCAGCGAACCGGCGGATATTAGAGGATGGCTATAGCTGGAAAAACCGAAGAAATACCAAATCGACAATATATCGCGAATATTGGATGAATATTGACGAGATGAATACGTCAATAGATCCAATAATTGAAATAATGGGTCTAAACAAGAGATCCGCATATCCAATAAAGGAAGTCCAAAGGAAATATAGCGGCGAATCACGGCAGCAGAATGCACGGCGGAAAACGGGATTTGAGCAGAATTATTCGAAGACTTGCGTTAGATTGAATGGTAAGGATGGCTGGAATGGACGGTTTGAGTTTGAAGCTGCTGGTGATTTTGGTAGCTTTCGCTATGGTTCCGATGCTTGCGATAGGGGTCTTATCCCTCTCGGAGATGAATAAGGCTTCGATTGATGTGCAAAACAATATCTCCAGCCTGAGCACATCCCTCAATCGATCAGCGCTCACTGTCGCCCCCGACGACGCCGATCAGATGCAACTGGCCATTGCCAAGGCCGGCCAGTACAATGAGTTTTTCGCGCGCATAGCCTCTGAGAACGAATTGATTGCCAGCTATGCTTCTATGGGTGACCAGAACGATAGCTGTAGCACGCCTCCCGGGATCTGGATCGCACCATCTTCTTCCAATCAGACAACCTCCGGAGAGAGAGATGCAACCATCAGATCGCTGTGTGCCCCGGCAAAGATAATGCAAAATCTCCTGCGAGCCGAGCCGTCGCTATCGCTCGCGTACATCGGGACCGAAGACGGTGTGCTGGTGACCTGGCCTTACGACAATGCCACACTTCGCAATGCCGCTCCCTTCGGCTACAAAGATATGTCCTATTATTCCCAGGCAAAGGCGCAAAAGAAGACCATCTGGTCTGATTCGTATACAAATTCCGATGATAAGGTCGCGATCACCGTCACAACGCCGATCTATCGCAAGGATCAGTTCGTCGGCATCGCGGGGATGGATGTATCTTTGGAGTCCATTCTGAAAGATCTGACCTCCATCAGCGGCAGAGGATATCCCTTCCTTCTGGATGGTGGGGGAAAGCTGGTTTTTGGACCCCGTGCCAAGCCTGACGGTGCAGTCAAAGAGCTCTTCGCATCCGACAATCTCTCAGAGCAGACGAATCCCGATGCCAGGAAGCTTTCTCTTGGCATGACTCGCGGAAAGCATGGTTCGATGATCGTCGGGCTCAAGGATTCGGATGCCTATGTGGCTTATTCGCCTGTGGCCGAGGTCGGCTGGAGCTTCGGCATCGCCTATCCGGCGGAGGAGATGAGCCTTCCGGCAAGGTTCATTGACGCGGGCATAAAGGATGTCGCGAGGGGGGCGACGCAGGGCTTGAATGACGCCATCGCGAAGACGACTCAATATGCCCTGCTCATATTTGTGCTGACATCCGTCGTCGTCGTTGCCTTCGGATTGCTGCTCGGTCGTAGGATTCGCGGGCAGATCGATTCCATTACTGAAGCCGCAGAACGGATCTCGCGAGGCGAGCTTGATGTGCAGGTTAAGACCTCTGGGGAGCTTGAGCCCGTGGGCGAGGCAATCAATAGGATGGCCCTGGGCTTGAAAGGCTATTCAACGAGGCTTGAAGGCGAGGCGGCCAGAAGGGGCGGCACGGGAAAGGAGACTGCGTTCTTGAAGGGTATCAAGCGCAATTTGGCTCCTGCAGAGATACCTGAAGCGGGAGGCTATCAGATCAAGGCGCTTTACCGCCCCTCGGAAAAAGACGGCTTCGATCTCTATGATATCGTGGAAGCTGACGGCAGAGTGGCTTTTGCTATGGCCGGCGTCGGCGGGGATGGCATCCAGGCGGCGATGCTGGCCATCATGTCGCGAACTCTGATTCGCGCCTCGCCCGATAAATTGAATCCCGCGCTGGCCATCCAAGGGCTGAATATGCAGATAAACCAGCACGCTCGCGGGCTGAATTTGGCCTGCTTTTATGCTCTTCTCGATCCGGTGAATCACACTCTGGAGTACGTAAATGCAGGCTTCAATCCGCCATTTATCGTCGATCCAGGCGGCATGGTGGACACTCTCGGCGGGGGAGGCATAGCTTTGGGCATGCTGGACCGCATGGAGCTGAAAGGGGAGCGCATACCAATTCAGCCCGGCGACGTAATGGTCATGTATTCAAACGGCGTTGTTGAGGCGGAGAACGGTAATAAGAAGCCCTTTGGAGTTGAGCGGCTGATAAATCTGATCATAAGCAATCGCGAGCATTCCGCGTCGGATATCCTCTCTATCGTAGGATCAGAGCTTGATGGATTCTCAAAGAATCAGACGGCTCGGTCCGATGTCACTCTTGTGATTATAAAGCGAAGCTAACCTTTAGGATTCGGCAGGATTTCGAAGCTTCCGGCTTTTTGAATTCCTGTTTCATATTTCAAATGCTGCCTAAACATCCCGGGAAATGTGCGTGATGCACGATTGTGCATGTAGTTTTTTAAAATTATATAATTGTCGGCCACTTAATTTGCTGATCTTCGAGTGGCGTCATCTTTAAATACCAGTGTGGTATAGGTGAGGAGGCCGATGTGATGGGATCAAGGGCTTTGATTCTCATCTCCCGATCAAACTCGGGAGATGCAACGAACCAAAATCCTTAAATACTTATCTCGATCATCATCGTTGCCGAAAGGGGCAGCATTTCGAGCTTTCCTCGCGAATTGCCAAGAGTTTCACTCTTTGGTTCGACAGGGAAGGCCGAAAGATATAAATAGTAATGCGCCCTTTAAGGTTAGGCCGCTACTGAATGCAGGAAAAGGCTTGTCGAAGGACAAACCTTAAATAGTAAGATTGCATACAGTAATGGGCCGATGAGGCGTCGCAACACAAAGGCTACGACCCTGATTCATGATGGGTTGAGTTCCAAGTTGCGATATATAGTCAACAAATATGGAGACGCGAGTTTTTTCGTGTCTGACATTTGGTCTATGGCGACTCAGCCAATTCCGACTGGTTTTCGGAATTAAGAAAAATACTTCCTTTAGTGTGTTAATTCTGGTTGATCCTGCCAGAGGTTACTGCTATCGAGGTTCGACTAAGCCATGCGAGTCGAATGTAGCAATACATGGCGTACTGCTCAGTAACACGTGGACAACCTACCCTTAGGACGGGGATAAACCCGGGAAACTGGGTATAATACCCGATAGTCCTCGGCTGCTGGAATGCACCGAGTACTAAAGCTCCGGCGCCTAAGGATGGGTCTGCGGCCTATCAGGTAGTAGTGGGTGTAGCGTACCTACTAGCCTACGACGGGTACGGGTTGTGAGAGCAAGAGCCCGGAGATGGATTCTGAGACACGAATCCAGGCCCTACGGGGTGCAGC
>Ga0074199_1000981_pt1 | contig 31334 bp, 26 predicted proteins | sample EPASupsiteSAE347_FD_64528 | JGI IMG/M metagenome (GOLD analysis project Ga0074199, IMG submission 64528) | Bioremediated contaminated groundwater from EPA Superfund site, New Mexico - Sample SAE3-47 | ecosystem: Environmental > Aquatic > Deep subsurface > Groundwater > Contaminated ... | reverse complement strand
GATTCAAACGGACAAACGATGAATAAGCGTTTGGCGAAATCACCGCCCGAAGAACCGGATGCGTTAGTTGCGCACGTCCGGGTCTGTGAGGGGCCTGGGCGCCGACGCCCAGGTCTACTCGACAGAAAAGCACAGGCATTTACGTTGATAGAGCTTCTTGTCGTGATGGTCATAATGGCAATCATATTCGGAATTTCCGTCCCTATGTTTTCGGGAATGTCGCGGGGGGCGGAAATGAACGGGGCGGTCAGGGCGTTATCCTCCACCATAAGCCTGACTCGCCAGTGGGCTATCACGCACAAGGAGACGGTGGGGGTCATCGTTGATGAGCACACCTTTTTCGCCGTCTCTATGGACAGAAGCTCTTCTACCGTGAACGGGAGCGACATATTAAACGGTCGCGTGAACGTCGACGGAAAACTGCTCGGAAAAGACATAGTGATGAATCAAGGTGCTCCCAACGAAACGCATACGACACTCTATGGGAAGATAAAGAAAATCGGAACCACTTTGTTTTTTGTCACTTTAGCTGGCGACAAGGCGAATGTCTCTGGCGACTTCACGGTCTACAACAACCTCTCCGATCCCGTCGCGTTTGACGGCGTGATACTTAAAATGAAAGCCAACGGATCGGAAGTCAACGGTCTGACATTCAGGACCACAGGGGGGCTGAAGGACGAGAAAGACTACACGATTGAGCTGTCCGACGTGAAGAAGCCCGATGTTGTGGCAAAAACAATAACCGTCAACTGGCTTGTCGGATCGGTCAGGGTGGGAGACTAATAAATTTTATCTTCATATGCTGTTCCGAAATCTAATTATTGCGGAATAGCTGGGGAATAGGGTTTTTGAAATAACCCGTTGGAGCCTGCCAATGCTCAGGTTTTTGGATTTCCTTGCTTGACCAACTGGAACGCCCTGACTCTGCTGACACCAAGTTGTTTTCCAATCTCAGCAAAAGATAGCCCTTGTTTTCTCAACAGAATGGCTTTGATGCCCCGCTCGCCAGCCGTTCTTGGTCTTCCTAGCCGTTTGCCGTTTTGACGAGCCCTGGTTAGTCCTGCTCTGGTTCTTTCGCCAATCCTGATTTTCTCCTGCTTTGCCAGAGCCGATAACAGGGAAATAATGCAATCGGAAAAGACCCCCAGGCTGGAAAGATATTGTTCAGTGAAGGAATGCCAAGCAACGCCGTAGTCATCCAATCTGGTCAAGTATTCTATGGTTTTCCTAGAGCCTTCTCGACTCAATCTGTCCAACGCCCAGAACAGTAGAACATCAAATTGTTTTTTATGAGCCAACTGAAAGACTTTGTCCAAACCAGGACGCTCATTAACCCCCTTGCCACCTGATGCGACATCCACAATGGCTTCTAAGACTTTCCACCCCTGCTTCTGGGCATAGTCCCTCAACTGGGCAACCTGGTTCTGGCACTCCTGATCTTGTGTGCTCACCCTGGCGTAGATTATGCAGGTTTTCACGGGTTAAATCGGTGTTAAGGAAAAAGGTCTGTTTTTTCAGGTCGTAATTTCAAGGGATTTCAGGGCTTTTAAGGCATCCTTGTTTTGTTCAATTTAATGGTCGTTTTACTTAACGCATCCCAACATCACCCAGAAGCCAATAACAGAGCTTCCTTTTCCAGTTTTTGATTTTTCACTTCCCTTTTCATCCGTCGCTTCGTAACTTCCCATCCAACCTGTCCCGCATCAACAAACAACCTGATGTCCTGGCTATTGGGATTTGAATAAGCCTTAAACAGGGCGTCTTCCAGATGGGACACCAGAGCCGTTTGCAGTCCCCGTGCTCCAGTCCCTCTTTCCTGGCACTGTTCAACGAGTAACGAATAGACATCGGGGCACACCTGCAGTCCAAGCCCATTCAGTGCCAGCTCCTTTTCATATTGCCTGATGGTGTTCCTTTCCAGAATGGCTTTTAGTTCATCCTTGGAAAGGGCATCAAAAACAGTGACAGAGGAAAATCGTCCGTAAATTTCAGGGATAAATCCGTAGTTTTCAAACGATGACACCCGTTTTATCTCTTTCTTGAAATCAGTTTTTGAATTATTGCCATCCGTCCCAAACCCGATAGCGTGACCGTTTTTATTCAGCATACTCGCCAAGCCAGAGAACGCCCCGCAACCGATGAAGGGAATGTTCCTGGTGTTCAGGACAATCTTTTTATCATCAGAACCGCGTCCAAGTTCCAAGGGGACGCTCACTTCAGATGCCTCCATTATTTTCAAAAGCTCGCACTGAACCCCCAGTTTCAGGTCCTTGGTTGTCCCCTGACCCGCGAATCTGGCGGTGCTGTGAGAACTGCAGAGCTTGTCAAACTCGTCCAGGCAAACTATCCCAATGCTGGCTTTTCCCACATCATTCCCTGCGACCTGAATCAATCTTGTAAAGATGCTGGGAATGTGAGCCCCGACATAGCCCGTCTCCACGAAATTTGACGCATCGCAGATCACCACTGGCAATTTAATGATGCTTGAGAATAATAACTCAATTAAAAAAGTCTTTCCGCATCCCGTCGGTCCCAACAGCAAAGAATTACCCTTTGACGGCAATTCCTTGTAATCTATTTTGTCCACGAACACCTTCTTCAACCGATTAAGGTGCCTGTATGCTAATAGGCAGACAGATTTTACTGCCCCTTCTTGCCCGATAAATCCTTCTTTTTTAATCAATTTGACCATCTTCATAGGAGTAATTGTCGGCAGGGACTTGACATAATCGGGCAACGAGACCTTGTTGGCTCTTGGCTTTTCAGGCTCTGAAATGTCTGGGCTTGGTTTCGCAGGTGGCAAAGCTGGCTGGGGCTTGTCTATTGGAATTGCGGTCTCGCCCAAGAGGAACAAACTCAACCCCGAATGCAGCTTCAAGAAGTTGTGCTCGGAATCCGATGCCGCCTCCAGGACGCCAGACTCAAACAGCTTCACGACGAAGCCCCTGTTTTTCACGATGTCGTCAAAGGTTCTTTTCAGGGAGGCAATCCTGGCGATGTTCATAGGGGCTGTGTCGCAGAAGAACATTAATGACTGACGAAACGCAACAACGGAAATAATCCTGACCTGCTCTGGGTGCAACGAGGGGAGACTATGGCTGGACAGGAATGTTTCCAGCGTTCTGGAAATCGTAATCTGGTTTTGCCACTGGACAATCTCTGCTATGTCATCCCTGTGTGAATCATAATCGGCTTGCAAGAGGACTGGGGCTTTCTTGTAGGATTCATCCAGCCTGCTCAACAGGTTGCCTAGCCACAGGACGCGGTTGCCGAAGTCGTTCCAGGAAAATATGGATTTGTTGTCCATTGTTTTTACAGGTCTACGGTCTCAAGTTCCATCTGAAACTGTCCCATCGTCACTCGGACATCCTTGCTCACCCCATAGTGCTCCAGAATGGCTGACACGGCGGTTGAAATCGAATGTTCCAGATTTCCCTGCTTTGACACAATGACCTTGAAGGATTTGTCGTCCGCACAAGAAACGATTGATGGAAGATCATCCGACCGCTTCTTTTTCTCCGCAGGAATATTAATAATATCCTTTTGGGCTTCCTCTAGTTCTTTGGCTAGGAAATGATTAAAGAGTTGCGTAAGGAACGAGCAATGCAGAAAAAACTCCACGTTTTGCCCCGCTATTCTCAGCCCGAACCCCGTGTGCCTGAAGTTCTCGCAGGCTTTTGGGTAGAATTCGGAGGCAATGACGTCATCGAAGGCTTTTAAATGGTTACTATTCACCAGGATTTCCCCGATAATATTTGCGAAAGCGTGGGAATAAAATATCAACGAATTCAATGATGTGCTTGACCAGGAGAGCACGCTCAATGGAACGGCGAAGCAAACATCGCCGTCTTTGTTCATAGGTCGTAATTTCAGGGGCACAGGATATTCCATAGCCCTCTTAATTGAGTCAACCAGGTCGGCATATGGATTCGTCGTGCTTGTCATTTGTCGTCTCGTGATACTGGAATACTGGACTCTCCTGGCTCGGTTTTTATTTCCACTGAAAATCTAAAATTCAAAAATATATTTTTCATCTCAGTGCCAAGCAGTCAAAACAGGGTGTTCGAGTATAAAAATCCTGGCATTTTTGGGGCAAAAATCGCCAAATAATGCCCTGCAGACAATCCTTGCGTGAGAAAGACAAGGCAGATTTGGGGCACTGAAAAATATCCGCTATGACTTTCCGAAAAACCGAATGTGGTCAAAATTTCCCTGTTTCGATTTTAAAAAAACGAATACCCCCCCCCTTTCTATTTGTATTTTGCGAAGACTGTATTGCGGATAATCTCTTGGTAGTATGCAGACTTCATTTTTCTCAACTGTGCCGTCTTTTCCACCAGTTCCCGTTGCAACGCCAATATCTTTTTCCCCCGCTTATTCAGTTTTGCCAATTCCCCGTCGTCAATTTTTTGGTCGCCATCGCCGAGAACATCAATCTGAGTTTGTTCCAGCAGATTAATGTTCCTTTGATAATCCAGCAGGGCATTGGATAATCGGAGCATTTTTACAGGGTCAACTTGTTTATTCTTGGGCATATTTTCCCTGCGGGCGATTAACAGGTGCCGATTTTCCAGATGTCGGCTGATTTGAACAAGAAAAAACTCCCTGTTAAGAAAACGAAGGTAGCATATCCGAAATTAGAGCCTTCAAGACTATAAACCCAGACGCTCAATCCTGTGACCACAAAAAACAGCCAGCAGATATTCCTGTCGCCCTTGATGTCGCAATAAATATTGAAAACCGATAAGCCACAGGCAACCAGATAGATAACAAGACTGGCTACCCAGAACAAAATTGTCCAAGCTACGGCAAGAGCAAAAGAGCCAACAAGAAGAAACGCCATTAGCGAGAGCATTGTTCGTTCATTTCCTTTAGTAGCTGGTCAATTGCGGTCGTGTCTACAGGTGTTTCATTTAAACATAATTCTTCAATCGGCATCCTGCTTGTTACATCATCCGTTAAATCGGCGAATCCCCGTTTAGGTCTTTCAGCTTTAACTGCTTCTGGGGCTGGTCTTGAAATTCTTAAAGTTCTTGGAGGAAAATGATGGTCAGCAAGGTTCTTTATTGGCTTCACCCCCCTGGGCAAAGGCTGGCTCCAGAAGCAGGGAAACAGATTCATATTTCACCCATTGCATAAAAATATTTCACTGAAAAAACACTGACCTTCACTGCCATTCTAAGCGAGATTGTATAGCAAAAAATCAGCAAAAGTCAAGGAAAAAACCAGCGAATAGGGCGTAAAGGACGGTTAAGGATTCAAGAAGAGAAGGAAAAGACGGCGGGGAGGAAGGGCACCCAGTCGGGAAGGCGAGGAAATCTATTATGTGGGAGAATGTCGGGGCGTGGTGATGATTTTACACTTTGCCGTTTTAAGAAGTAATTATGCTTTGGGTTTCTTGAATAACCTCATAAATTTCTTGGGCTTGGTCTGCTTCTAGATTTAGCCCAAAATCAACAACTTCTAAATCGTTTAGTAACTCTTGCATAGCCTGATGAAATGCGAAAAGATTGACCACTTGGTGATGTTTTGCGGATGCATTGCCCTGTTTATCAATCGGATAACGATAAGCGAATGAATCAAAGTCAATTTGTTCAAAATCAGCCGCAAAGCGATTGACTTTATCGGCAATTTTCAAAAGTGATTTATCTGATGGAAATAACACCCGACATATTTTTTTGAAAACTTGGGCTAATAGCGTAAGTTTATGATGTTGGACAAAATTATCGATGCTTTGAATGTTCTTGAACGCTGAAATCAGAACGGCTTTGTAATAAAAACTTTTCAAATAGAGTTCAAATGAGTGTCGATAAAGAAAAACAACAGGGTATGCTTCATAATCTGAAAATCTCTGCTTTGCCAGTAGACTTTCAGCCAAAACATGAGCGGCTTTTGAATATCCTTTTGCAAAAACACCAAAATCTTGCTGTGGATTCGCTGAAAACGAAATAACAAAGTTAGATATGTCGTTAATCTTATCGTAAAAAGCCATTGCAAATCAAACCTTGAAAATTTATAAATTATTTTTTAATTGCCGTGCCATATCGTTGGTTGCTGCCTGAACCACAAGCCAGCTAATGTCACTTGTATCCTTATCTGGAAACGAGCGGTTTACCATTTGTTCATATGGATGAATCAGGTTTCGGAATTCACGAAGCGAATGAGAGAATTTTTTAACATCCAAGTCAATCCAGCCTAAATCGTGAGCAACATTAATCATGTCAGACAGTGACCATTCTGCAAAATATTTGATTTTTCCTGTCTTAGGATCAGAAGGGGCTGATTTCGCAGTGTTCGCCTCCTTTGGATGTTTTTGAATGACTGCCAGCAACATGCCTTCGAGAAGCGAACCCATTAAAATCGTTGATGCTAAATAGGCTTCTGATTCAAGACATCGTTGGATTTCCTTCCATCTTGATTCAAGAATTTCGCCCAACCCTGGCTCCAATTTGAGATGAAGAAAATCTGGAGGGGGCAAAGGTTTCAATTCGGGTTCTTCATGAGTCTGATTAAATTGCGGTGTGATTTCTTTAATTATGGGACTAACACCATCAAGCTCTATTTTAAGCCCTTCAATCATAAGAATCTGATTGAGCTTATTTATGGCTTTCGTGACTTGAACTTGACTACCTGCGTATTCCTTTGGATTTGCAAGCCTACATATCACTGCTTTAAGATTATTTCCCGTGAGTTGGTTGAGCACATTAAGTGTCCACCATTTCCGAGTGGAACCATCATGAGCAAAATTTGAAAAGCCGACTCTTTGGAAGAAACGTGTTAATTCAGAGCCTGTCCGATAGGTCGGATAATCATCGCCATCCCCGCATATAAACTGGGCGATTAATTCAATGGTTTGTCCATCCATTAGCCGTCCCCTTTTATTGCTTTCATTAATTTCATAAGAACAACGATAGCCGATTTCAGCAGGCTTTGCGAGAATATTTAATGCCCGATATGTGTCAAATTATCGGGGCATTAAGGATTCAAAAAGGAAGTTCGTCTTCTTCCCCATTGTTGCTTTCATCTATGCTGTTGCCTTCTGTCGAGCCGTATCTCTTTTCAAACTCGGATTTGTTGAAAATTACACCAGCCTTCAGCTTGCTTTTGGGATTATATTTTTGGCTGTCATCAAGTTGCAACCACATCATCTTGATTTCTTCTGGGGTTGTCAGCTTGATGATATTGTCTATGTCAAATGGCGGATTGACCAGCGTCTTTTTTTCTTCTTCCGTGAATGGTGCTGGCTTGACATCTGGCGTAGCGGAATATTCGGTGGCTGTGCCGTTGCTTTTTGCCCAGACGAACCAGTCCGTGCCCTTGTCCGACGAAGGATTTACTCCAGTTTCCTTATACCAGTTGCCGAAATGGGAAAACAAAGTATCTCCAGCTTCAAAAATCTTCAGCCTGTTGCAGTCGTTCCTGTGGAACACAAGGCAGGCGTGCCTTCTTTGGGGCAACCAGTCGCCTTCTGCCCACGCGATGTCCAGCCACTTCTCGCCCGACGAATAGGCAGGGCTTCTGACGGGCGTCTTGGAAACGGACTTGAATGCAACCAAGTGGGAGCAGAAGTTCTTGGGGTTGCTGGCAATCCTGACCCTGAACGGTTTCTCCTGTGGTTTCAGCTTAACGAAAATATCGCAATCTGCTCTTGTGTGTTGTTGCATATTTGCCCCCTTTGTCTTTGATGTGGCGAATTGTTTCGGCTACGATAACAGAAAATGTAGGCAAGCGATGGAAATTGGCGACAAGAATCAGCCTTTGAGTTCAACATTGATATTCATATCTTCGGGGCTCTTGCGGGGCTCACAGGTGGATTTAGCCTGCATAATGTTGCGTGATGTTGCAGTCTTTACTTTTGCACAAACAATGATATACAAGCGATTTGCAGAGGAATTTGGGGTGGTGTAAAAAGCCTTGGGGCTGTCTGAAAATCCGCGTGTCGACGGTTCGATTCCGCCTCTCGCCACCCCTTTTTTTTGTTTTTGATCCAAAAAACGCGTTTGGGAAAAGGACGTGCTCGGGATTGATGAGCAGAACATTTCCCGGAAGACGCGATGCTGCTTGTGTGACGTTCCGCTACTGGAGGAAACGGTAGGAGGTGGCTTCGTTGACGCGCTCGTACGCGCCCATATCAACGGTTCCGTAGCGAATGCGGGCTTTCCCATCCAGGTCGACCGCGTTGGTCATCCAGGTCTGGTTGATGCCGGCGTTTATGCAGGGCGAGTTTCCGCTCAGACGCCAGGTTGCGGCCAGGGCCGGATTGCTACTTATATTGCCTTGGCCGGCCGGCAGGGGGGCGGAAGGCACGTTGGCGCAGCAATACCAGTAGTTGTTTGAATTGCCGTCGGCGTTGTAAACATCCGGAAAGTTGTTTGAAAAGGAAGCGTTGGTGAAGAAAATGCAGTTCGCGATGTAATTGCTAGGCCCCAGAGCGGCTATGCCGCCGCCCTCGTTCGTGGAATAATTGTTTGCGACCGTGCAGTTAAGCAATCCGGCCGTGTTCGTGTTCGATCCCGCGTTGGCAAGCAGCACCCCGCCGCCGTTGCCGTTTGGCGACATATTGGTGTTGTTGGCGATCAGGCAATTGCGTATCTGGCCGTTGTTGGTGATTGCGATGCCGGCGCCGCCTGTTGCATCCCGGCAGAGATTGTTGCTGATCCGGCAGGCGTCGACGACAGCGGTTGAACCGGCGCCGCCAAACACGTAAACTCCGGCGCCTCCGCCCGAATTGGTGTTGCCGAAAATCACGCAGTTGGAAAGCGATCCTGTCAAGAAAATATACGCGCCGCCGCCGGCGTTTGTGTAGGAGTTGTTTTTGGCGATTATGGAGTTTCTGACTTTTCCGCCCGGGCTCACAATGGTTATGCCGCCGCCGCCGGCACTTGTAGCCGTATTGTTGCTGATGACGCAGTTGTTGAAGAGCAGGAAAGCGCCGTACGCGCCGCCGCCGCCAAAAGCGGCGTTGTAACGGATATTGCAGTTTGAAACAACGATCGTTCCGACAATGTCGGTGGCGCAAATGCCGCCGCCGCTGTTGGCGGCAGTGTTGCTGACGATTGTGGAATCAACAATGGTCGAATCCTTGAAGCAATAAATGCCGCCGCCGAAGCCTGCGCGATTAGTGTCGGTGATGCGGAGGGACTGGTTTTGATAAAATATGCAGTTGGATATGAGACTGTTGCTGACCCAAGCCCCGCCGCCGCCGGCGTATTCGCCGGTGTTCGAGCAGATGTTGTTGACGAAATAACAGTTTCTGACCGTGCCTGTTTTGATAATGTAAGCCCCGCCGCCGCCGGAATAACTATTGATGCCTCTAAAGTATCCGTTACTGACCGTGAATCCGTCGAGTATGGCGTTGCTCACCACGAAGCACCTGTTGGAATAGGCGGGCCAGTTCATGGCCACAATCGTGTTGGTGTAGCCGTTGGCGCTTCTAAGAGCGGCGGAGCGGTTGGTTACCAGAATCTGGTTGTTGATGACGTAAGTGCCGTTGCTGACCCAGACGGTTTCAGCGGGGGTGGCGGCATTCAAGACCGTCTGAATGTTGCTGCCTGCCTGGTCCCAGCTTGCATAGCCGGATGAAGCCGCGCCGTTCGTTGCCACATAACGGTCGGCATGAACGGACAGGGCGCCGGAAAAGAGCACAGCCAAAACCGGAAGGCCGTATTTAATTATGGCGTGAACGGAGCGCATGTTTGAAATTTTTAGCAAACGTCCGGCGGCGTGTAAAGTTTTTTGTCATTTATTTTGATGGCAAAAGAAGATAATTGCTTAAGCCGTTCGTTTGACTATTATGGGCGCCATGCGTTTTAACAAAGCCACCTTGCTCGGACTTGTTGCGCTCGTTTTTTGGGCCACTTCCGTCGCGTTCACGCGCAGTCTGACGGAAAAGCTCGGGCCGAGCATGCTGGTGGCGGTCAGTTTCCTGGGCGCCGGGCTCATTTCGTTGTCGGTTGAGCTGGCAAGGTACCGTAAAATCCGCATATTATCGCCGCCTTCCTGGAAATATCTGCTCTATTGCGGAATTTTTTTCATGGGGTATGTGTTCGGTTTCACCCCGGCCCTGGCAATGGCCGGAAACAGGCAGATTGCCATGCAACTGGGCATAGTCAATTATCTCTGGCCGGGTTTGATTGTTTTGGGCTCGATCTTCATTTTGAAGTACCGTCCCAGATGGTTGCTGCTGATTCCCGGGATTATCGTCGCTTTCCTGGGCGTGGTTGTTTGCATGGCCGGCAAAATTTCACCGGGCTTGTTTTATCATGCGATCCTGGAAAACAGTCTGGCATTCGGCCTGATGGCGGGTTCGGCCGTCTGCTGGGCGGTTTATTCGAACAATGCCCACAAGTATGCGCCTGAGGGCAGGGGCAGCGGCGTGCCTCTTTTTCAATTGATCACGAGCCTGGTATTCCTGGCCTTGCACGTGGCGTTCGGCCCAAGCGCCGCATGGACTCCGGACGTTATTTTTCCCCTTGTCTATTATACGGTTTTTGTGAGCGCGGTGAGTTATCTTCTGTGGGATGTCGCCATGCAAAAGGGGCAGGTCGTCTTTTTGGGGGCGGTTTCCTATCTGCTGCCGCTTGTTTCCACGCTGTTTGCCGGCTGGTACTTTGCTGAGCCGGTCGGAAGCAATTTGCTGGCCGGTGCGGCTCTGGTCATGGTCGGCGCGGTTTTGTCGCGCTACGGCGTGGTCACCAGGGTCATCCCTGCTTCCCGGCGCTGAGCGTGGAGTTCGTCGGCGCAATGTCCGGTGGAACCGTCAAATCGTATCTGTGAACCGAATTTTCCATATGCCATGAGGCTGCCGCCGACGTGGCAAAAACCGCAAAAACAAGCAGGCTTGCCAGGGCGAGCGCGCCGGTTGCGCGCCGTATTCCAAACCGGCGCAGGATGATGGCGAGCCAGAAAAGAAGAAAAGCCGAGGCGGCAATACCGCTCCTTTGCGGGCAGGAAAGATAAAAATGCCAGAAGGCGATGATGCGGTACCAGGGCAATTGCGCCTCGCGGCTTTTTGCCTTTTTTGCCAGGGCGATTTTCAGGTTGTGTTCCAGGTCGTTCCTGCGGCCGAGATAGCGTTCCGCCCGTTCAAACGCGTCGAGCGCGGAATCGTTGCGTCCGGCCAGCAGCAAAGCGGTTCCCATGTTATAGAACAGCGCCCCGTTGCGTGCGCCGTCGTCAATCAGACGTTGATATGTTTGCGCGGCCCGCAGATAATCGGCCTGGGTGCGCGCATTCTGCATCTGGGCATTGGCCTCGTTCCAGACGAAGGAACGTTCCGGGGCGTCCTGGGAAAAAGCTGTTAGGGTGGATATCAGCAATATAACACCATAGCCAAAAAATTTTAATGTTGCATGATTCGTCGTGTTTTTTTGTAGGGGCGTCGCTTGACGACGCCTTTCCGAAGAAGGGTTTCGGCGAGCGAAACCCCTACGTAAAACCGTTGATGAAAGACAAAATTGCCAGCCGACCGACGGGCCTGATTCAATGTTTTTTTCTGAATTCATTTTCAATCCTTTTGATCAGTTCCGCGAATTTTTTGCAATCGGCCGGAATATCCGCCGAAATCTGCGCCTTGGCAAATCCGGCGTTAAAATATTTTTCATAGAGTGCGCCGAGAGTTTGCGCCGCATCTTTGCTTATTCCCTGTTTTTCCAGGAAAGAAACAACCTCGGCCGGAGTAAATGACGCTGTTTCGTGCTCCAGGCGTTCGCGGAGATATTTGCGGACAGCTTCGCATATCAAGCCTGCGGCCTGAATGGGGGCCGCGCCATCCAGCCTGGCGGCCTTGTTCAAAAGTTTGACGGCCTGGAATTTGGCAGAATGTCTCCGGCGTTTCGATTTTATGCGCCGGCTTGATTTGTGTAAAAAGCCGGCGAGAACGAGCGCCAGATAAAGCAGCGGTCCGGCGCCCGCGGCAACGGCCGTCCGATAATCGCCAAAGAGGCTTTCCGCCGCCGCGCCGGAAGGATCCTGGCGGATCGGGGCCGGCGCCTGATTGCGGATGTCGTTTTCCTCTTTTTTGGCGGCCAGTTTGTTGGTGTTGCCGATTATCTGCGCCGCCGTCACTTCCGCGCCGCGTTTGACGCTGAGGGCGAGGGGGAGCGTGAATATTTTTTTATAGCGCCTGCCGACCACGTCGTAGTAAGCCAACTCGATGGGCGGGATTTGATAAGCGCCCGGCTGGTTGGGGCGGATCGTGTAGACATACTGGTTGAAGAAATCTTTTTTGACGGTCTGCGCGGTGTTGTCGTAAACCGTGAAATGTTCCAGCAGATTGGTCTGAAGGCTTAATTTCGGCGGAAGAATTTTATCGAGCTTGACCTGCCCCGACACGGTCAGGGTCAACTTCAGCGGGTCGCCCACATTGCAGGCTGCCGCGTCGAGCGAAGCCTTGACGGCCATATTGCTGCCCACGGCCCCGCAATAGGACGCCGGCCTTCCCTCCTCCGGCGGCGGAATCACCCGGACCGTGCAGGCCGGGCCGACCGCAAAAATGCCGGAACCGGCCGCGCGCCCGTGTTCGTCGATCCGTTCCGGCGTTTCTCCCTTGAACACGACCGGACCGAAGACATAATTGCCCTCGTCCTTTGGGGTATAATTGAACCGCAGATCATATTCGTAATATGGCCGGCCGTTGACTTGAATGTTCTTGCGCGGCAGGGCGAATTTGGCGCGGCGCGGTTCGCTCGAAAACATGCTGCCGATGTCGAAAGGATCGGCTGCCAGGGAGAATTTGTTGATGGTAATGCCAGGCTGGTTCCAGTGCGGCGCCAGAAGGTCGGTGAGCAACTGGCGAATGTCCGGGCCGGACAACCCCTTCATTTCCTGGTCGAGCCAGGGAATGGCGACGGCGGGCGGCTTGTCCGGAAAGAGCGGCTCGAAACCGGCGGCCGGATCGGGCATGGCCTTGATTTTAATGCTTAGCGTGATTTCAAACGGCTCGTCGATAAGCGCCGTTTCCCGGGAAGCGTTCACGGCTATGATGACCCGGTCCTGTTTTTCAATATCGGTGACGGTCACGGCAGGTCCGATGGACGTCAGGGTTTTGCCGGCTATGGAAACGTCGATCGGACCGGTCATGAATTGGCCGGATGCCTGCGGGGTTATTTCATAGCTGGAAACAAACCCCGAAAAGCCTTCCCTGGTCATCTGGCCGTTGACGATGGTGATTTGAAAATTGCTGATGTTGCGGCTGCCGAGGGAGCGTATGTTCGCGTTTTTCAGCTTTGAAAAATCAATGTCGGCCGGCCCAACCGATCCGGAAACGGTAACCTCCAGAATGAACGATTCGCCGATGTAAATCTGGCTGCGGTTGGCGGTGACCTTGACGTTTATTTCTTCGGCGAAAACATAGCCTTCTGTCAGTAAGGCGGCATATGCAACTGCGCAAATGAGATAACGCAAAAAAGGCGCAAAGGCAATTTTTGATTGTTTACTTTCCATCGCTTAAATATTTCTGACTATGCGCCTTCCGCCTTTGCCACTATGTGCCTGTCTGTGTTACCAGTCTCTGTCAACGGGGGATGGCGGAATATATTCGTCGCGCATCTTCTCTTCGCGGTGTTCTTTTTCTCTCTGCTCGGCCTTGTCCAGCAGCGCCCGCATCTGTTCCGGCGTCATTTCCTTCTCGTCTTTTTTCTCCGGTTTTGCCGGTTGTTCTCTGGGTTGTTCAGGTTTTTGCTCGTTTTGTTTGTTTTCATTCTGCGGCGGCGGCTGTTGCTCCTGCGGCGGCGGTTGCTGTTTATCTTCCTTGGGCGGCTGTTGTTGTTCCTGAGGCTTGTTTTGTTCCTGTTGTTGATTGTTTTGCTGTTGCTGATTCTGGTTTTGCTGCGGGTTTTTGTTTTTCGGGAGCAGTCTTTCGATTTCCTTCAACAGATCGTGGCTGCGGCGCTGCTCAGGCAGGGACATTTCAGGTTTGTTTGCGTTTAAAAATTGGAAGGCTTTTTCCTGAGTTTTAACGGCCTGGTCGGCAAGGTAAAGTATGTTGGTGCGCGTTTCATTGCTGATTTGAGGAGTTTCGTTGGTCGACTCGGCAGCGCCCTGATTTTGTGGCGGGAAAGGCGCGGCGGGGCGGGCGCCGGGCAGTTTTTTATCCGATGAACCGCCCGGCGGCACTGCTTTGGAAAAGCGGTCGGCAAAGAGCCGGGTCAATTCCTGCGCCTCCTTCTGCTCCTCCTGGATTGCCGGATGGTCAATGTTGCCATTTCCCGTAGGGGCTGCGCTCGTCGCAGCCCTCGGAACGGGCTTCGCAAGCGAAGCCCCTATATCCATTTCACCTTTAACGTTGGAAAGGACGGAGGTGGTCAGGCAGATCGTATTTGTCTGCCTGCGGATATCTTCGCTCAGGAGCCGGCCGTATTCGGCCAATCCCTTCCAGAGGTTGTAAATGCCGCGTTCGGAGGCGGCGACCGGATGGAAGGCGCGGTTGTCGATATCGCGCATATTATTATAGGCCTCGTTCATGGAATTACGCGTGGCTTCCAGGTGTTGTTCCAACTGCTGAATTTGCTGCCTGGCATCCTTGCCCTGCGCGTTCAGGGCGTTGGCGAGCGTAAGTTTCAGGGGAATCAGGACATCGGCGTTGGCGCGCTGTTGTTCGGCCAGGTTTTCAAATTGCTGGATGCGCGAAGGGGCGGAGTTGGTCAAGCCAGGGGAAAGGTCGCGGAGGATATTTCTCTGATTTTGAAGCATGGTGTCGGCCAGTTGGCCGGGCGGTTGATTGGCGTATTTTGCCATGAGAGCGTTGATTCTCGCTTCCTCCCTTGCCTTGGGCAGCATATTTGTGATGGCGGCCAGGTTGGCCGAGGCGTCTTTGTGGTCCGATTTTGCGCGCAAGGCGCGTTGAAAGGCGGCGCCTGATTTTTCCAGCAAAAACGGTTTCATTTCCGGGGGCCGGTTGGTGCCTTGTTTTTCGGCTTCCTCGGCAAGTCGGAAAGTGGCGCAGCCGAGATTATAATAGACTTTTGATTGATCGATGTTTTCCCCGGCGGCGAGCCGGTTGAAACACTGGGAGGCATCGGTAAAGTTGTTTCCGCGATAATACGCGCAGCCGGCGTTGTAGAGACAGTCGTTCTTAAGCAGAGGCGCGGAATTGCTCATGGCGTAGAGATAGGCGGCGGCCGCTTTATCATAGGCGCCCAGCCGGTAATAGTCCTGGGCCTTGCAGGCGCCCGCACGGCCAGTTAGAAATGATCGGTCAGGTAATGTGACATTGACAGGGTGGCCGTCGCGCTCCGTCGCGACGGTTCCCTGGCCGAAATTGGACAGGCTTCCGGAGGAAGCATCCGCCCGCGGAACGGCCGGACCACCCGCTAATACGGCGGCTTTGTTTGACGCCGCTTGATCGCTCGATACGTTGGTTCCCGCGAATATCTGACCTGCCTGAAATGCAAACGTCAGGCATGCAAGGAACACCATCCGTTTTGCCGCGCGCAGGTCAGGAAAGAATGTCTTTGTGTTGTTGTCCATGGCGCCTTCCGTCTTTTTTCGCGCGTTCGGCAGCGTGTTGCGCGCGGCAAGCCGTCCGCGGCTGAGGAAGGCGGCAACCAGCAGCGCCAGGACTGCCGGAAAAAGAAACCACTGGTAGCGTTCGATCATGCGCTGCTGCAGGCTTTCCTCGAGGTCGCGCGCGGCGATTCGGCTGAGGTGGTCGCGGTAGAGTTTGCCGAGTTTTACGTTCGCGACTCCGACCGGCACGTAGGCGCCGCCGGTGGCTTCGGCGATTTCCTTCAACGTTTCATGGTGCAGTTTGGTGATCACCTCTGAGCCCTGGTAGGTCTGGTGCGCTTCTGCTTTGGAAAGTCCCGGTATGGCGGAACCTTCAGGGTTGCCGAGTCCGACCGTGAAAATGACAACGCCTTTTTCCTTTGCCCTTGCCGTGGCTGCTTTGGCCTGGCCGGCCAGGTCCTCGCCGTCCGAAATGAGGATTATCGCCCGGTGCGAGCCTGAGTCGTTTTCAAAAGCGTCGAGCGCCTTGTAAATGGCGTCGCCGATGTTCGTCTCGCCGCGCGGCGCTGATTCCGGCGTTACCTCGTCCAAGGTCTGTTCGATGTAACCATAATCAGTGGTCAGGGGGCATAATTGGACGGCGTGTCCGCGGAACGCCATCAAGCCGACCCGGTCGCCGCGCAACTCGCGCAGGAGGTCCTGGATGTCGGCTTTGGCCCTTTGCAGGCGGTCGGGGTGTGCGTCGCGCGCCAGCATGGAGCGCGAAACGTCGAGGGCGATGATCAAGTCCCGGCCGCGTTGAAAAACGATCCTTTCCTCCGATCCCCATTGCGGCCTGGCCGCGGCAACCAGCAGGAGCAGCAGACCTGAGAGGGCAAGCGCGAACTGGGCGTAAAATCTGGCGGGTTTGACCGCGGGAGCGAGCTTGGAGAGCATGGGCTCGGCCAGAAACGCGCGCAGCGTCGTCTGTTTCCGGCGGAAAAGCATGAACCAGGCCGCGGCCAGAACCAAGACGGCCCAGATCAGAAATAAAACCCAGCCGTTGACAAATTGTATATGCATTTAAACGATTTCCTTGAAAAACATCATATTCAGCAACGCGGCGGCGGCCAGCATAATCAAGCCGGGCGCTAGAAACCGCAGGTACCATTCATGATACTGGTTGTAGATTTCCCGCTTGATGGCCGTCTTTTCCAGCTTGTCGATTTCATTCAGGGCTTTGGCAAGGCCTTTCGGGTCGCGAACGTTGAAATATTGTCCCTTGTTCGTTTCGGCGATTTTGCGCAGGAGGTCCTCGTCGATACTTACTTCGGCGTATTGGATTGAGTAGCGGCCGAAAGCGTCCCGCACGCGGAAGGGGGTTCGGCCGTTCGAGCCGACGCCGATCGTATAGACCCTTATCCCCAGCGCCTTGGCTATTTTCATGGCTTCGTCCGGCTTGATGATGCCGGTGTTCGATTCGCCGTCGCTGAGAAGCACGACCACTTTCGATTTCATGTCCGTTTTTTCAAGCCTGGCGCAGGCGGTGGCGAGAGCATCGCCGATCGCGGTCAGGAATTCCTCCTGATTGGCGACCTGTCCCTGGGCGTTCAGCACCGGTATCGGTATTTCAGTGCCCTTGAGGGCGTGCACCAGGGCGCCATGGTCGATGGTGAGCGGCACGCGGCAGGTTGCGTAACCGCCAAAAGTCACCAGGCCGATCAGATCGTCCGTCCGGCGTTCGATGAATTTGGCGAAGGTATCCTTGACCACGTCGAGGCGCGAGCGGTATTTGTCGGTGGTTGAAAAATCCAGGGCCTGCATCGAGCCGGAGACGTCGACCACCATTTGAATGGCAAGCGCGTTCGATTTCACCGCGGTTTTCGACAGCACCGTTTGCGGCCTGGCCAGGGCGATGATCGCCAGGGAGAGTCCGGCCAGATAGAAAACCGGCAGGAGAAAACGGAGCGGTTTTCTCCACGAACGCTGTGCGGGCGGCAGGCGGCCGGTCGGCGCGAAAACCACGGCCTGTCTTACCCGGCGCGCGTAAACCGCCCAGAAGGCCGCGAGCAGCGGAATGAAAAGCAGAAAATAATATGGATTTGCGAAACGGAACATGGTTTTTCTTATTTTGGATTTTGGATTTTGGATTTTGGATTTTGATCGGCGGCGACTTTCGGCGTCTCGTCCTTCAAAATATAATCCCGCGCGGTCGCAACGGTCTGGTCAATGATGCTCTGCTCCGGCTGGAGCGCGGCGAATTTTACCAGGTCGGCCGTCTGCAGGAAGGCCCGCAATCTGGCGACCGCAGCGCCGGTAAAATCCGGATTTTTGGCGGCGTCCGCAAGAAACTCCTCCGTGGTTTGTTCCGGCGCGCGCACGCCGTGGGCGCGCTCGATGTAACGCCGGACGATCATGGTTATTTCCAGGTAAAACTCCTTGACCTTGTGTTTTTCGACCAGATGCTGCGCCAGGAGTTCGTTGAGTTCGTAGAGCGCGCGTTCCTTGGGCGACATTCGTCGCAGTATGATCGCCCGGTGGATGCGCTTGCCGGACCACCAGATCAGCCATATGATCCCCGCTATTCCCAGGACGGCGAGAATCCGGAGCGCCACGGTTTTGAACGGAGGATAAATCCGGACCGGCCCGACAATGTCGTGAATGGTCGCCGGAGGAATACCCTCCATTACGGACGTTGCCTCAAAGCGCAACGGCTTGGTCATGAACCATCCGCCGCTCGGCGGGGTCCTGGAGCGGTCGAGCCAGGTCACGGCCATGGGGGCGATGCGGTATTCCTCGGAAAGAGTCGGCGTCAGGCGAAAACAATATTCCCTGTCCGAGTTTTGGCAGGTCTTGGCCGTTTGAGCGTCATTGGAAGCGGCGTTGCGCGTAAAAGCGCCGTTCAGGGTAAATCCCTTCAACCTGTTCTCGATCGGCGGCAGGCACACCTCGATGTTGGATGGGCAGACCACGCGTATCGTGAGCAATATATCGCGGTCAAGGTGCGTCACGGGAGGATCGGCGATCATGGTCAGGGAAACCGGTCCCGACGAAACGGTCTCCACGCGCGGTGCGGCCTCGGGCGTTTTGTTTTTCTCATTATTGCGGCATCCTGACGCAAGCATAATAATAAGAGCCGGAATAACGATGCTATGTATAATTTTATACATGGTTGGAAAACTTCGAACGTTCAACGTCCAACTTTCAACGTTGAACGGATATTGATGTTCAAACTTCAGCGTTGAATGTTGAAAGTTGCTTTTTTCTTCTATCCCCGGCTCATCCTCCTTTGCCGTTTTTTGAACAGGCGGCGGACATCGTCCACGAAGGCGCGATCGGTCGAAAGCCAGAGGGAATCGGTCTTCAGGCGCCTCAGGTTGTTTTCGAGCTCCTTCTTTTGCTCGGCGGCCTTCATGCTGAAATGGTCGGCGACTTTTCGCGAACCGGTGTCGATTTCCATCAATTCGCCTGTCTCGGGGTCCACGACCTCCAGCAGGCCGACGTTGACGAGCGAGGATTCGCGCGGATCGGAAATGGGGCAGCAGATCAGGTCGTGCCGGCGCGCGGTTGCGCGCAGTTCCACTTCATATTCCCCCGCGAGAAAGTCTGAAACCAGGAAAACCACGGCCCTTTTTTTCTGCGTCTTGTTCAGAAATTTCATGGCCGCGCCGAGATCGGTTTTGCGGCGCGTTTCCTCGGCCGCCAGGACCTCGCGCACCAGGCGCATGGCCGCGGTGCGCCCCTTGCGCGGCGGCACATGGCGTTCGATGCGGTCGCTGAAAAGAATCAGGCCCACCTTGTCCTGGTTCTTGATGGCGGAAAGGGCGAGGAGGCTCGTCAGTTCGGCGGCCACTTCGGCCTTGGAGCGGCTTTGCGAGCCGAAACACATGGAACCGGAAATATCCACCAGGAAAATGATGGTCAGCTCGCGCTCCTCGCAGAACCGCTTCACGAAGGGGTGGCCCATGCGCGCGGTCACGTTCCAGTCGATCGAGCGCACGTCGTCGCCGGGCACATATTCGCGCACCTCGTCGAACTCCATCCCGCGCCCCTTGAAGACGGAGTGATATTCGCCGCTGACGTGTTCATCCACGAATTTGGTGGTGATCACCCTGATCCGGCGGACGTGTTTCATCAATTCTTTGGTGTCAATGGGCATGCTTCACCGATTTTAGATTTTGGATTTTGGATTGTCGATTTGAATCCGGAAGAATCCAAAATCGAAAATCTAAAATCCAAAATTGCTTACGGGACCGGAATGTCGTTCAGGAGCCGCGCGATAATATCCTCACTGGCGACATCCTCGGCCTCGGCTTCGTAAGTAAGCATGATTCTGTGGCGTAAAACGTCATAAGCCATCTCTTTCACGTCCTGGGGCGTTGCGTATCCGCGGCCGTGCAGCATGGCGTTGGCCCTGGAGGCGAGGTTCAGGTACAGAGAGGCGCGCGGCGATGCGCCGTATTCGATCTGATGGTCGATCTTGATGCCGTAGTCCGAGGGCTTGCGCGTGGCAAAGACTATGTCGAGGATATAATCGCCCACTTTTTCGTCGCAGTAGACCTGGTCCATGAGATCGCGCAGGAGATTTATCTGGTCTGCGGACATGACCGTGCCGACTTCGATGGCGGTGCGCTTCGTGAAGCGGTTCATGATCCGGCGTTCATCGTCCTTGGAGGGGTAGGTGACCTTGCACTTCAGCATGAAGCGGTCTATTTGCGCCTCCGGCAGCGGATATGTGCCCTGCTGTTCGATCGGGTTCTGGGTGGCCATGACCAGAAACGGGTCCGGGAGCTGGTAGGTTTTATCGCCGATGGTGACCTGGTGTTCCTGCATGGCTTCCAGGAGCGCCGATTGAACCTTGGCCGGCGCGCGGTTGATTTCATCGGCCAGCAGCAGATTGGTGAAAATCGGGCCTTTTTTGACGGAAAAGATGCCGGCTTTCAGGTCATAGACCAGCGTGCCGATCAAATCCGCCGGCAGCAAATCCGGCGTGAAGCTGATGCGCTGGAATTGGAGCCCGATCGTTTTAGCCAGGGTTTTCACGGCCGTGGTTTTGGCCAGGCCGGGAACACCCTCAAGGAGGATGTGGCCTCCGGTAACCAGCGCGATCAGCATGCGGTCAAGGAGTTTCTCCTGGCCGACCAGGACTTTCATCACTTCCTGGCGCAGGGTGTCGATCGATTTTGTCTGTTCGTGGATCAGGTTTGTGGTTTTGGTTATTTCAGCATGGTCCATTGTGGGTCTCCCTTGTTACCCACCCCGCCTTTCAGGCACCCCTCCTTTGGAGGGGATCGGAACGGTCAAATTCCCCTCCTCTGGAGGGGTGGCCGTAGGCCGGGGTGGGCTATTGTTCAATATCAAAAAATGTCTTGCTCTACCTCATTTATTGGTTTTGCTCTTCGATGTTTTTTTTCCTTTTTCTTTCGATTTTGCCGGCGGCGCATTGGTCTGCGTTCCCTCGGCCTTGGGCGGTTCCGGCTTTTTAATCAGGTCGTTGCGCTGGTAGAGGAGCGGCTCGGAGCGGTACGATTTTATGGTATAAACCCACGAACCGAATTTGGCGTTCAAGGCGGCGGCCAGTTCCGCCGGATTTTTCTTCGGCTCTTTTTCATTCTTTTCCGTTGATTCCGCCTTTGTCTCCTTCTCCTCTTTTGAGGACTCCTGGACGGCGGCGGGCTCGTTCGTCACCGAGATGGTGAAATAGCGGTTGAAAGAGTCGTTTGCAAGCGCATTGCCGATTTTTATTTTATAAATCAATCCGTCATTGGCCGCGGCCGTGAACACGACCGGCCTGTCGAGGCCGGTTTCCTTAAGGGAAATCGCGGGGGCGGCGACGTCGTCAAAACCAAGCTGGTTCAGGGCATTGGCCATTTGGTTGATCTTGGAAGTTTCCGGCGTCCCTTCCTCCGGTTTTAAATCTGAAAGAACGAGGGAATCGCCGTCTTTCTGGCGGACAAGTTTGATTTCGGCGCGTTCCGGTCCGGTCACGGATATTTCTTTTAAATCCCCGGACGAAACGTCAACCAGGCTGTTATCCAGCCAGGTCTTGCCGTCTTCGGTCAGCCTGCCCAGTGATTGCGATACCAGGCAGACCTTGTTGTCCATGGTTTTAAGGTATTGACCGTCGGCAAAACCGCCGAATCCCATCATCGTTTCCTCGGGCCGCGCCGACTGCCTAGTGAAATTTTTGCCGATAACCAGGGAGGCGAGCAGGCCGTCCTTTTCGTCCCGCAGTTCAACCAGCGTGCCCGCGCCGGCGGTCTTGTTGGTGTCTGCCGGCCGCGGGTCGAGCAGATTGAAGGAACCGAGCTCCGAGGCTCCGGCATTGACCGTCTGGCCGATTTTCAGTTCGCTCAGCTCCCGCATGGTGTCGGCGATTTTGTCGAAATTGGCCGGGTAATTGAAGCGGCTGGCAACGGACCATTTGTCGTTGACCTTGGACAGCGTTGTCACGCCTTCCGGAGAAGTGAGAACTATTTTGGCGATGCGGTTGAGCGGCAGGCCGGGCAGAACCTTCCGGCCGAGCACGCCGGGGGCCCCGGCCGTCTTTTTTTCCCTGCTTGTGTAATAGGCCAGCGCGCCGATGAGCACGGCCAGGATCAGAAGCGTTGCGATCGTCTTTAATTTCATTTCGTTTTCTCCTTCAGAAACATTCAACGTTGAACGTTCAACTTCCAATTCGGAACGAATCGTTGAGCTCAATGTTGAACGTTGGATGTTGAGCGTTCAAAGTTTCCTCGATAACGTTACTTTACACGTTCTTTGTCTGCGCTCTGCGGTACCAGGCAAAAAGCAAGCCTGCCAGGGCCACGAGAACTGGTACGAGCAGGATGTTGGTTGCTTTCACGGCCACGCCGAGTTGTTCAATCCCCTCGCGCAGGTTCTTGCGCACGCCTTTCAATTCGCGCTGCGTCTTGATCTGTTCCTGGCGGAAACGCTTGATTTCCTCCTCCTGTTCCGGGCTTAAAATATATTTCTGGTTCTTGTCCTTCTGGCTTTGGAGGGACTCCAGTCTTTCGCGGGTGGCTTCAAGCTGCTGCTGCAGGGCGCGTTCTTTCATGAGCCATTTTTCCTGGGCCTGGCGTTGCAGCGCGATGACGCGGTCAAAAGGCCGGTCAAGATGGCCGCGCGAGCGTATTTTGGAGAGGTCCGCGCTGCCGGCCATCTGGTCCGCGGCGTTCATAAGGAGGCTGATGTTGTCGTTGACCGGTTGATAGGCGCGCGCGCCGAAAAGGTTCATTTCCTGCACCGCGAACGCGTCGTAAAGCAGGTCCACGTCGCCGACCAGAATGATGTCGGTCGGTGCGGCGCTTTCCTTAAGGCCTTTTTCCTGGGACTTTTGTTCTTCCTGTTTCTGTTCCTTGTCCTTGTCCGCCTCCTGCGAATCCTCGCGCGCCGCGCGCGGCTGGCCGTCCGGGAAGGCGGTTTTAAAACGCCCTTGCAGGCGCACGGCCAGATTCAATTTTTTCAGGCCGGGCTGAAAGTCGCGGCGGATCGCTTCGGAGCCCATTTGGGCCATCATGGAATTGACCAGTTGCGCCTGGGTGGAGGAAACCAGGAGCGAGCCCACGCTGATGTCCTGCGCTCCGCTGCCGGCAAATGCTCCGGCGCCGGGCAGGGTCAGCGATTCAAGGGGGGCGGAGACGACGTCGTTGCCGTCGATATTGTCCCGGCGCAGGGTGAGGAACACCGGGCTTTCGTCGATTGAACCGTCGTTGCGCCGCACGCGCGTTGCGGACTCGAAATCGGCCACGACCTTGTCCGGCTCGTATTTAATGCCCCAGGCATCCGTCAGCTTGGAGAGTTCGGAGAAGGGGGCTGACTGCGGAGCGGCCATGTCCCTGTTCATCGACTCGCATAGACAGAGGGGGTCAAGAAATGCGAGCAGGCGGCCGCCCCGCAGCACAAATTGATCTATGGCATAAAGCGTTTGCGGAGAGAGGTTTTTCGGATGGACGAGAATCATGACGTTGACGTCCGGCTCGATTTTATCCGCAGCCGGCGCGATCTGGCGCACCTCGTAATCCTTGGAGAGGTCCTGAAACGCGATCCACGGGGGCTGGCTTTTCGGCGCGGGTTGGCCGGGCATGGCGTACGGAAAGGCGCGCATGCCCATGACCGGCAGGCTGCTCAGGAGGCCGACGACCGGTTTCCTGGGATTGGCCACGCGCGTGATCATGCGGGTCAGGTTATACTCCAGAAGTTCCTCCTGCCTGGGATCGACGAAGGGGATCACCTCGTGGTTGTCGCCTTTCACGGCGGCCAGGCCGCAGTAAAGCGGCGCTTCGGTCAGGCCGAGATTTTGCGCGGTAATTCCATAGCGTTCCGCCCATTCCTCCGCCTCGGAATCCGGCTTTGGATCGTAAATTTCAACGATGATTTTTCCGTTCGCGGCCAGGCGGTATTCCTTCAACAGATCCCCGATTTGCTGCGAAAAATTTTTCAGCGGCACAGGCACTTCCGGCGAACTGCCGTTGAAAAAGAATTTCAGCGTCACCGGCGTGTCGAGTTTTTTCAGCGCGTTGCGGGTGCCCTCTGAAAGCGTGAAAATTTTTTCCTCGGTCAGATCCTTGCGCAGATGGATGTTGCCGAAAATAATATTTGCGGCGATTAAAACCGCCAGGAGCGCCAATATTCCGATCGCCCCGCCGCCGAGTTTCCATACAAGTTTTGATCCGATATTGCTCATATTTCTCCTTTTTTAGCGTGTAGCGTATGGTAGCGGATAGGCTTTTTCAGCGCGCGGCGTTTCATTCTCCCGCGGCGAACTAGACGCTATTTTTTTTCTATACGCTCTACGCTGCTTCTCATTCACGCCGATTTTCTGTTTTCCAGCACAACATAGGTTCCGAAAAGCATGAATATCATCACGCTCAAATAATAGGCAAGGTCGCGGGTGTCGATGACGCCCTTCTGGCAGGCCTCGTAATGGGGCATAAAGCCGAATGCCGCCACCGCGTTTACCATCCATTCCGGCGCCCAGTTGACCAGCATGCTTGTCACGGGCGGCCAGCCGGCCAGCAGCAGAAAGAGGCAGATCATGACGGAGAGGACAAAACTGATGACCTGGTTGCGGGTGAAGGCCGAGGTCAGCATGCCGACCGAAAGGTAGGCGCCCGCCAGCAGGAAGCTGCCCAGATAGCCGCTTATGATTGCGCCCTTGTCGGGGTTTCCCAGGTAAACGGCCGTTATGACGATCGGGAATGTGAGAAAGATAATGAGGCCGAGAAAGAGCCAGGCCGCCAGAAATTTTCCCAGGATGGCCTCGGTCATGGTCACCGGCAGGGTGAACAGGGTTTCAATGGTTCCGGCTCGCCGCTCCTCGGCCCACAGGCGCATGGCGGCCGCGGGCACGAGTATGAGGAACAGCCAGGGATGCCAGAAGAAAAACGGCCGCAGATCGGCCTGGCCGATCTCGTAAAAGTTGGAGACGAAAAAAGTGAGAAAGCCGAGCAGCATCAGAAACACCACGATGAACACGTATGCCACCGGCGACTCAAAGTAGGAGACAAGCTCGCGTTTGGCGATTGCCTTTGTGTTGCGCATGAAATCCATATTATTTAACCTCCATTTATTATTTTCGATTTTCGGTTTTCGATTTAAAATCCCAAAATCAAAAATCCAAATTCCAAAATTGTTTCAGCGTCCTCCCGTCAATTCCCGGAAAACGTCGTCCAATTTTCCCTCGATTGTTCGTAATCCCGTGACGGGCCAATCTGGGCTGGATTTGACGAGCGAGAATATTTCCTGGAACAGTTTTTCAGAGTCGCGGGGGACAAGCGTGACCTTGTTTTCCTCGACGAGCGCTTCCGCGGCGTTGGGCAGGCTTTTCAATTTGGAGAGCATGCCGTCGTTGAGCGTTTTGGAGGTCACCTCCACCGAGCCGTGCAGTCTGCTCCTGGCTTTCAATTCTGCCGGAGTGCCGTTGGCGATGATGGCGCCGTTGCAGATAATGATGGCCCGGGTGCAGACCGCCTCGACTTCCTCGAGAATATGGGTGGAAACGACGATCGTTTTCCGGGCGGACATTTCGCGGATCATGGTGCGCACCAGGTGCTTCTGGTTCGGATCAAGGCCGTCCGTGGGTTCATCCATGATCAGTACCGGCGGATCGTGCAGGAGCGCCTGGGCAAAACAGACGCGCTGGCGAAACCCCTTGGAAAGCGTGCCGATGGCCTGATGTCTTACTTTCGTCAACCGGCATTTTTCGATGGTTTCGTCCACTTTTTTGTTCCGGGTCGATCCCGTAAAGCCGCGTATTTCTGCGATAAAGGCCAGGTAATTCGTGACGGTCATGTCGCCGTATACCGGCGCGTTTTCCGGAAGATAGCCGATGTTTTTTTTGGCTTCCCTGCCATCCTCGCTGATGTCATGGCCGGCGATCATGGCCGTGCCGGCCGTGGGCGGCAGGAAGCCGGTTATCATGCGCATGGTCGTTGTTTTGCCGGCCCCGTTTGGCCCAAGGAAGCCGACCACTTCCCCCTGTTCGGCGTTGAAGGAAACGCCGCGCACGGCCAGCAAGGGCCCGAAGGCTTTTTGAAGATTTTTGACTGCCAGCATGCTTTGTCCTCCTTGTTTTTTTTAAACATTAGCCACAAAAAAGCACAAATGGCACAAGCAGATCAATGAAATTTGTTTTCCTTTTGTGCTTCTTGTGCATCTTTGTGGCAATTTCCTGTTCTTGAAAATTCCTGCAATTTACATAATCGGGACGTTATGAGCAAGCGAATTGGCTGCCGGCGTTTTCTGCACGGTTATTTTTAACACGCCGTCCTGGTATGAGGCCTGGGCCGCCTCGCCTTTCGTGTCGGCGGGCAGCATGATTTGCGTGGTGAAATGTCCGCCGATTGCCGCCTGCTTGTCGCCGGCTGATCCTTTTCCTTTCTTTTCGGCTCCAACGGCGAGTATTCGTCCGCGAATGTCGATGTTGATTTCGTGCTTTTCAAAGCCCGGCATGGAAATGGCAACCACATAATTGGTTTCGTTTTCCTGAATGTTGAGCGAGGAAATCGTGGAAACGTTCCGCCAGTCCTTTTCAAGCAGGTTCAAGGCCGCGCCGTGCCGCCCCTCGCGCGCGTTTTGGAAAATGCGTTCTATTTCAGACTGCAGGCGCTGCGGGTTATCAAAGGACGAAAAATGGGCGTCATGATTGAAGAGACGATTGATTTGCGCATGCAGGCGTTCAAGATCCTCGGCTGTTTCCTGAAGCATCAGGTTTTCCTCATCTCCCAATACCTGCTGAGCTTTTGCCTGTTTGTTGTATTGAGGGGGGAAAACTGAATGCAGGTGAAAATAATCTGCATCCGCTTGTTTTTCGCGCGCTGAACGCAAAAGAAGCATACCCTCGGCCAGGGCAAGAAATAGCAAAACCACAATCGCCGCGATAAGAATCGTCTTTTGTGTTTTGGATTCTGGTTCCATACAAGAATTCATGGCGGACCACGGATTGCTGAGAAATATTTTTTACATCCGTGTCAGCCCGTGCTGTTCCGCTAAGGCGAAAAATCCGTGTAATCAGCGGTCGTGTATTCAGCAAGGAGCGTGCCAGGTCTTCGTTGCGCAAATCAGGCCCGTTTTTCAGCCGATCCGTTCAGGGGATGAAGTTTTTTGCGCGACAAATTGTCGTTTTACCTGACAAAATGTCCGGGATGATGATGTTAAAACGGCAGATTGTAGTCTTTTATCTTGCGCTGGATGGTGCGGGTGGAGATGTTTAATTCTTCTGCGGCCAGGGTGCGGTTGCCTTTGTGGCGCTGGAGAGCGCCGAGGATGGCATGGCGTTCGATTTCGGCAAGTGTCAGGCTGGTTGGATGCGAGGTGTTTTCATGGGATTTTCCAATAATTGAAGGAGGCAGCTTAGTGTCTGCTTCGAATGGCGCTAAGTGGAGCGTTTTTGTATCATTCTGTTGGCGGCTCAGCACAGCTTCGCCCTCCATGTTGCTGGGCAATACGGTTTGTGGAGGGCGAGCCTGTGGCGAGCCGGGGCTTATCTTAGCGCCATTCAGGTCCGCTGCCGTCAGTTTCGGCGCGGTCGCCAGAATCACCGCGGATTCGATCACATTGCGCAGCTCGCGCACGTTGCCGGGCCAGTCATGCTTTTCCAGCGCCGCATAAAAATCCGGCTCAATCGTTTCAAAGCGTCGGCCGTTTTCCTTGCAGACAATCGCAATGAAATGGCCGGCCAGCGGCCGGATGTCTTCCGGCCTGGCGCGCAAGGGCGGAAGGGAAATGGTGATAACCTGCAGCCGGTAAAGCAAATCAGGCCTGAACTTCTTTTCCTTGACGAGTTCTTCCAGATCGCGGTTTGAGGCCGCGATGATGCGCACGTCAATGGAAATCGATTTTGAGCCGCCCACGCGCATTATTTCCCGCTCTTCCAGCACCCGCAGAAGGCGGGATTGAACCTGCGCCGAAGCCAGGCCGACTTCATCCAGAAAAAGGGTGCCGCCATGTGCGCGCTCAAAGGCGCCCTGGCGCATCTGGTTTGCGCCGGTAAACGCGCCTTTTTCATGGCCGAACAATTCGCTTTCAAGCAAAGTTTCGGCAAAAGCGCCGCAATTAACGGCAATAAGCGGTCCCTCGGGATTTTTACCCAGGGCGTGCAGGGCGCGCGCTACAAGTTCCTTGCCGGTGCCGCTCTCGCCCAGGATCAAAACATTGGCCTGGGTCGGGGCAATCGTTCGGACCTGTTTTAATATTGAAAGCATTTGTCCGGATTTGGCGATGATCGGCCGGGCAAAAAGTTCCTGTTTTAGGGAAAAAACTTGCGAACGGAGGCGGCGCGTTTCAATGGCGCGGCCGATTTTTGATTGAAGATCCGCAAGATCCAGCGGCTTGAGGATGTAGTCATATGCGCCGGCCTTAAGCGCTTCCACGGCCGCCTGAATTGTGCCATAGGCGGTCATCAGCAGGACCGGCATATCCGGATCGGCTTGCCGGATTTGTTTGAGGACCTGGATGCCGTCAGTATCGGGCAGTTTGATATCGGATAAAACTACGTCAAAAGCCTGCTTGCTGAAGAATTCCAAACCTTGCTGTCCGGATTCCGCGGCAAGCACGTCGTATCCGGAATCAAGCAAGGCATCGTTGACCGCCTGGCGTCCGTCCGGGTCGTCCTCGATCAGCAGAATTTTCGACTTTTGATCAGGTTCGTTCATAAGGCTGAAGTTTGCCACAAAAAAGCGCAAAAGTCACAAATATAAAGAAAGGGTTGTTCAAAAAATCGTCTTTACATGGAGGGATGATTATGAAATAGTCTTCCTTATGACAAGTGACAGTTTAAAATATGTGATCCGGCAGTTCGCTGAGCGTGCATTGCCGGTGTGTCGGCCCAGAGAACTGGTTCTGCCCACGGAAATCGGAAAGGTCATCGGACTGGCCGGAGTTCGGCGGTCTGGCAAAACCTTTATGTTTTTTGACGCCATTCGACGCTTGGCGGAGCAGGGTGTGGATCGTCGGCGGCTCGTCTATCTCAACTTCGAGGACGACCGTCTTCAGCCAATCAGAGCGGCAGATCTTGATCTTGTGCTGCGCAGCCAACGCGAACTTTTCCCTGAGACCTCCCTGCAACGCATCTATCTATTTCTCGACGAAGTCCAGAATGTGCCTGGCTGGGAACGTTGGGCCCGCCGTCTTCAGGACACGGAGGATGTGAGGCTTTTTGTTACCGGGTCATCTTCACGATTGCTCTCCCGCGATCTTGCAACCGCGCTTCGCGGGCGCAGTCTCACGCTCGAGGTGTTTCCGTTGAGCTTTCGCGAATACCTGGCGTTTCGAGACATTCCGATTGTCCCGTCGAGCGCCGCCAACGAAAGTTCTTTGCGCGCCGCTCTTGAAACGTACCTCCAATGGGGCGGTTTCCCAGAAATCGTGCTGGCAGACGAAACGTTACGTCCGTTGATCTTGGAAGAATACGCGTCGCTTATGCTTTACCGCGACGTGGTGGAACGATATGCCGTGCGCAACGAAAAGCTTATGCGCGAAATTCTCCGGCATGTATTCCGTAACACGGCTTGCCTCTTGAATATCAGCAAGCTGCACAGGGATTTTACGTCATTGGGTTTTGCCGTCTCGAAAAATACGCTTTTTGAATATCTCGGTTACCTTGAGGATGCCTTTCTCGCATTCCTTTTGCCCAAACAGGAGATATCACTCCGGAAACAGGCTCACAATCCGAAGAAACTGCACGTCATTGATCCCGGCCTTGTGGCGGCTTTCAAGGCATATCCGGCGCGGGACATGGGACATAAGTTGGAAACCGCCGTCTTCCTGCATCTCCGTCGCCATCGTAAAGACCTTTTTTATTATGCCAACGGCAGCGAGGTTGATTTATGCGATGGCGACGGCACGTTGTTTCTTAACACCTGTTTTGATCTGACCGATTCGGAAACCATGAGGCGGGAAAAAGGCGCCATGGAATTGGGGCGAACGCGCTGGCCCGATGCGCGCGGCAGACTGCTCTATCACGAATATGCTCCCGGGGTGAAGGAGGTCTTTCCCTCCGCTGAGCCTGCGTGGAAATTTCTGGTCAGCCGGCCGTCGGAATTCTGATTATAAACGCGGCTCCCTTCCCGCCGGCCGGCGTTTCGGTGAGGATTTCACCGCCGCAGTTTTCAATCGCCGCTTTGGCCAGGGCCAACCCGATGCCGGTCCCGCCGGGCCGGGTCGAATAAAAAAGGCCGAAGATTTTTTTCCTGGATTCCCTCGGGATTCCCGGGCCATCGTCGGCAATCGTTATTTTTACCTCATTTTTTTCCGCGACGGTCCGGATCGTCACGCGTCCCGACGGCGGCGAGGATTGTTCGGCGTTGGTCATGATGTTGAGAAGCGCGCGTTTGAACTGGGCGGAAAGTCCGGAGATCGGAAGGTCGGCCGGCGTCAGATCCAGCGTCAGGTTCAAGCCCGCCTTTTCAAAACGGTGTTTCAGCAGCTCCGCACAGTCGCGCACGCATTCGTTGACGTCGAATGTTTCCCGGAACTTGCCGGGTTTGGCGGGCGCGGCAAGAGACAGAAATTCGGCAAGCAATTTGTCAACCCGGTCTACGGTCTTGACGATCCTTGCGGATAATTCGGCCACCCGTTCAGGTTTGGCCTCTGTTTTTTTTGCGGCCTCGGCCTGGAGCAATTGGGCATCCAGCCGCATGGCGGAGAGCGGATTGCGAAAGTCGTGTATCACGCTGCCGGCGACCGCGCCCGCAAAAGCGAGATGTTCGTTCAGTCGGCCGCGTCTTTGCCAGGTCATTTCGCGGTGCGCTAGGCCGAGGACGGCCAACAGGCAAAGGGTGAAGGCCGCGCAAACTACGGCCAGGGACAGATAGAACATGCGGCTCAGCGCGGCGGAGGCGAGCGCGCTTTGCCTGTCGATAACGTCCTTGCTGAGTCCCACTTCCAGCCTGCGTTTGTGTCCCTCCGGGGTCGTGAGGGTTTTGGCAAACGTGATCACCGGAAGGATGTTGGTGCCCACCATGATTTTCTGGCGGCGGATGGCGGTTTGACCGGGCGCCGGCGGAGACGCTTCCCGTTCTTCGGAGGTAAATTGCTTCTGATAAAGCACGATATCGTTGTCGCTGATCGAGACGAACCGCACGCCTTTTTCCATTTTCTGCAGCCACTGGACGGTCCGGTCGAAACTTTCCGGCACGTCTTTCCCGCCGGCGCCATCTTTGAAATACGGGTTTGCGGCCAGCCATTGCGAAATATAGGCGCCCTGGTCAATGACCGATTTCGCGGCGGAAAGGCGCGAGACTTTTTTGTAAAGCTCTCCAAGCATCAGCAGGGAGATGATCGCGGCGGCGGCAATCAACACGATTGCAATGCCTGCCGCGAGCGAGAGCGGCCAGTGGCGCCTTTTTCCGTATGGATGAAGGGTGGTCGAGTTTTTCACATCAATCGGCAAAACTCATCAACTG